>Ga0214473_10005714_pt1 | contig 14900 bp, 13 predicted proteins | sample RVTome_7_FD_203509 | JGI IMG/M metagenome (GOLD analysis project Ga0214473, IMG submission 203509) | Soil microbial communities from uranium-contaminated site in the Upper Colorado River Basin, Wyoming, United States - RVT98D197 | ecosystem: Environmental > Terrestrial > Soil > Contaminated >... | reverse complement strand
TAGGGGAATGACGCTGCCGCGGCTGCCCAGTACGTTTCCGAAGCGCACAACCGAGTAGATCGCACCGGTGCGTCGCGCCGCGTCCAGCACGATCATTTCTGCCAGACGTTTGGTTGCCCCGTACACGTTCGCGGGGCAGATCGCTTTGTCTGTGGAAAGCAGGACCAGCCGGCCCACGTTGCACTTCAGCGCGGCCTCCACAACATTCTGCGTGCCCAGAACGTTGTTCAGCGCCGCTTCGGACACATTGGTCTGCATCAATGGCACATGCTTGTGCGCCGCGGCGTGAAAAACAATTTGCACGCCATGCTCTTTCAGAACGGCCGGAAGTCTCGTGCTGTCTTTGACATCGGCGATCACAGCCTGCAGACGCAGGGCCAGAAAGGAATCGCGCAACTCCAGCACGGTTTCAAAGATGCTGTTCTCGCCGTGGCCGAGGACGACCAGTTGTGCTGGATTCCAGCGGGCGATCTGGCGGCAGAGTTCCTGGCCGATCGAGCCTCCGGCGCCCGTGACGAGCACATGCTGCCCGGTCAGGACGTCGCCAATCATCGATTCGTTCACTCGCGTGGGTTCTCGGCGCAACAGGTCGGTAATGTCCACTTCCCGCAAGCGGCTCACGCTCACGCGCCCACCGATCAACTCATAGATACCGGGCATGGTCCGCGAGGGGATTCCCTTTTGGCGGCACACATCGCTGACCATCCGCACGGTGCGTCCAGGCGCCGAAGGAATGGCGAAGATGACTTCGTCGACGGGATGCGAGTCAAGAATTTCAGCGAGGTCCTTGATGTACCCGATGACCGGGACTCCGTGGATCTCCTGGTTCTGCTTGGTCGCATCATCATCCAGCAATCCGGCGGGGGTGAGGCTCAATTGTGACGATTTCTGGAGTTCCCGAACAACCAGCGCCCCCGCGTCGCCGGCGCCGATTACCAGTGCTCGACGCCCCCTTCCCGTCCGGGGCTGAGCGGACGGCTCGGCCAGCACGCGCAGCGCGAAGCGCGAACCTCCGATGAGCACGAGTGACAGCAGCCAATCGATGCCCAGTGCAGACCTGGGCATGCCGGGCACCACCAGCCCTCCCGAAATCAACGCCAACATGGCGGCGGACGTCAACACGGAGGCCGCCGAAACGGCCGCCGTGATTAGCCTGAGTTCGTGCGTGCTGGCATAGATCCAGAGCCGTCGATAGAGGCCAAAGAAGTAATACGTGGGAATCTTGAGTACCAGTGCGACACCGCACATGGTCAGCATGGCCGGAAAATAGTACGGCAGCTGCGCCACGTCCAGGCGCAGCGCGAAGCTGCCCATCACCGAGACGACGGTGAGCAGCAAATCACCGTAGAACACGTATCGATTACGCAGATGCGGCCGAAGCCTCAGCGCATCCACTCGGCTGTTTCCCTCAGGCCTTCCATCAATGAGCTCCTTGCGGAGAAACCCAGAACCGATTCGGCCTTGGACGGATCACCAATGGACGCATCAATGTCGCCGGCCCGTTTGTGAGCGAAAATCGGGGGCGGTGCGCCCGGCATCAGTGCGTAGAGGGCGTCGAGCAGATCCAGGATGCGGGTTGATCGGCCCGTGCACACGTTGAACACCTTCCCGGCGGCGGCCGGATGCTCCGCCGCCATGAGGTTTGCCCGCACGACGTCGCCAACGAAGATCAGATCTCGCGTCTGGTTGCCGTCGCCATAAACAGTAGGCGCCGCTTTGTCTCGGAGTCGCCGGATGAAGATTGGAACGGCCGCCGCGTATGCCGTGTCAGGACGCTGGCGCGGCCCGTACACATTGAAATATCTCAGGGCGCAGACCTCCAGGCCCAGGGAACGCGTGTAGAGGGCGGCATAGATCTCCCCCACCTGCTTGCTGACCGCATATGGAGACAGCGGGATTGGCGCGCCTTCCTCGCCTAGGGGCAGCGCCTCCGAGTCGCCGTAGACCGCCGCGCTACTGGCGATCACCACCCTGCGAACGCCCGCCTGCCGGGCGTTCTCGAGCACGTTCGCGGTGCCCTTGATATTCACATCAAAGCACTCCGGTGGCCGGTCCATCGATTCGGGAACCGATATGAAGGCAGCTTCGTGAAAAACCACTTCCACGCCGCTGCAGGCCTGTCCGACTACCTGCGGATCACGAATGTCGCCCTCGAGTATCTCCAGGCGGCCTGCCGCCGCGGATGGCAGCGGCCCTTCCAGATTCGCGCGCTTACCTGTAGAGAAATCGTCAAGGACGCGGACCGCCGCGCCGGTTTCCAGCAGAGCGCCCACCAGATGCGAACCGATGAATCCCGCTCCCCCCGTAACAAGATAGCGCCGCACTCTACCGGCCCTTGCGCCCAAACACAACGCCTATGGTTCGAAGGATGATACTGATGTCCATGGCCGGCGACCGATGTTTGATGTAGTACAGGTCATATTCCAGCTTGACTTCAGTTTCACGCACGGTCTCGACATAGCCGTAGTTGATCTGCGCCCAGCCCGTGAGCCCAGGCTTGACAAGCAGGCGAGCCCGATAGAACGGGATCTGCCGCTGAAACTGGGCTACGAGTTGCCCCCGCTCTGCCCGCGGTCCCACCAGGCTCATGTTTCCCCGCAAGACGTTCCAGAATTGCGGAAATTCATCCAGGTGGGTTATGCGCAGGAATCGCCCAATCTTCGTGACACGCTCGTCGTTTGCGGAGGCCGGAAAATACGAACCATCCGCCTCCGCATCTTGTCGCATCGTGCGAAACTTGTGGATGGTAAAGGGTTCGCCGCCTCGACCCAGGCGGTCCTGCGAGTAGAGGACGGGAGTACCACTGTCAGCCAGGATGCCCAGAGCAATTAGCGGTGACAGCACCAGAAGGACAGCCAGGCCCAATAACGCGCCCAGAACATCCAGCATGCGCTTAAACGCCTGGTAGATGACCGATATCCGCAGCTGGTCTACGAAACTCCGGATCACCCAGTCCGACTCAAGGTGGTGAATCGGAACGCGTTGCGTGATCTCCTCGTAGATAATCGGCATGCGGGTTACTTCGATCCCGCGCTCCTGGGCGTCCAACAGTGTTTGGAACGTGCTGCCCTGAACCTCCCCGGTGATCGCCACCACGAGGTCGGAAATGCGATTTTGATCGACGAGCGGCAAGAGATCTTTGCTCGCCCCCAATACCGGCTGGCCCTCGAAGTTCTTGTGCAGTTTTCTCCGGTCGTCGTCAATGAATCCGACCAGACTGAACGGTTTGGGTTGCGCGGCATTGTACACGCGCGCCAGGGCCAGCCCGGCTTTCCCCGCCCCGACGATTAGCACGCGCCGTGAAAGGCCGGAGGATGTATACAGGCGCACATAGAGCACGCGCCAGATCAGGGTCAACAACGACGCCAGAACGATGAAGGCTCCGACCACGATGCGTGGCAGAGCCCCTGGATCCCGGTTCAATATGAAAACTAGTGAGTAGACGACGGCGCCGACGAAGGCGGCACCGGCAATCCCACGCAGCGTCCGGCGCCAGCTGACAGCCGCATGCGGATCGTAGAGCTCGACCATGAGAAGTAGCCAGCCAAGTGGAAGCAGGTAGAACCAGAATGGAACGTCGATCCTGACTAGCAGTTCCGCGCGTTCGGGCTTCATACCGGCATCGATCAGCCGGTAGATCGAGTACTGTTGCCAAACTAGCAGCGCCAGAACGGCCGCCGAGGCAGAGGCGACCAAGTCGCCAACCAGAAGCAGCAAGCGATGCTCGTTCGGCCGCAGCCGTAGAGCTGGACGCGTGGCTTCAGCCATGGGACTGCACCAAGCTCGTGGCCAGGCTCCACAAGAAGCCGCTCCCCCAGGCGAGGTGCATCGTCGCGAGCCCCAGCGTGCTTCCCAGGATCAGCAAGCCGTCACGCGCCCGCAGGCCCGCCGCAATCCCGGCACCGAGGATCGCGACCGAATAGATGCAGGTCGCCAGAACTAGGGCTCTGAGCGCCGGCAGCCAGAAGAACGCGCCCAGGGCCACGCACAGCATGGCCCCAACAAACAACGGCGGAAGCGCCTGCCTCCACCTGATTGTATTTGGATATCTCAGCAGCATCCTGCATTTCCAGTACCCATACCGCCAGTATTGTGCCGCCAGGCCCCTCAAGGTGTCGCGCGCAAAGTAAGTCGACACGATTTGCGGATCGAGCCAGACCACGCCGCCGGAGCGCCGGATGCGAACATTGAATTCGTAGTCCTCGTTTGTCAGCAGCGTTTCATCGAAGCCCTTGACCTGGTCCAGCAGTTGCCGACGGAATGCGCCGAACGGGACCGTGTCGACCGGGCCGGCAGGCGCCCCCAGCCGATAAAGGGCGTCCCCGGCCCCCAATGGATGGCTGGCCGCTGCCGCTATGCCTCTGGCGATCCATCCCGATCCCCCGGGTTCGATCTTCCATACGCCGCCGACGTTTGTCCCTTTGCCGGCACGCAGGTCCACCACGCACCGTTCCACGTACTCCGGAATGGGGATCGAATGCGCATCCAGGCGGATCAGAAATTCTCCGCGCGCCGCCTGCATGGCGAGGTTGAGGCTGGATGGGATCGTCTGGCGACCGTTTTCCAAGACGCGCAGGGCCAGGTCGGGATGCGCTTCTCCAAAATCTGAGATGACTTCCCGGGTACGGTCCCTCGAGAGTCCGTCGGCGATGACGACTTCCATCTCCGGGCGTGCAAAAGTCTGCCTCAGGATCGCCTCCAGCAAGAAGCCAATGGTTCCCTCTTCGTTGTAGCAGGGAACAACTATGGAAACGGTTGGCGGCATCGCAAGGCTGGTGATCGGAGCCAGCCGGTCGTCAGGTCCGTTTGGTGCTCAAGACCGGCAGGCGCACACGGAACGCCGCGCCCTTACCCTCTGCGCTGCGGACGCTTATTCTACCACCGTGGGCCAGGATGATTTCCCGGGCGATCGCCAGGCCCAGGCCCGCTCCGTGCGTCTCCCCACCCGTCCTGGCCTCATCTGCCTGATAGAAGCGCTCGAAGACGTGCGCGAGGTCTTCTTGCCGGATTCCCGGCCCTGTATCCTCGACCACGACCTCAAGCTCGTCTCGATCTCGTGCCGCCCGTATCCGAATGGTCCCGCCGCGGGGGGTGAACTTGAGCGCGTTGTCCACAAGATTCGTGAAGACTTGGGCCAATCGGTCGCCGTCTCCCCGGACCCTGGGCAACGCGGCTTCGGTCGCGGATTCCAGACTGACACCGGCCGCTACCGACAGCGGCCGAAATTTGTCAACGACGCCCGCGAGCAGGGCGGCCATGTCGACCTCGCCGGTTCTCATGTCGGCCGTGCCGGAGTCCAAGCGAGCCAGGTCCAGCAGGTCGACGGCCAGGCGGTGCATGCGCCCCGCCTCATCATAGATGACCTGGGCCGCTTGCCTTCGGGCCGCAGAGCTATCGGCGGCACCGTCCAGGAGAGCCTGCGCGAACCCTTGGATGGAGGTCAGTGGTGTCTTGAGCTCGTGCGAAACATTCGCCACGAAGTCCCGCTGTGACCTGTGGCTCGACTCCACCCTTGACAACATCGCATTGAAGGCCCGCGTGAGCTCACGAACCTCCCGCGGTCCGGCTTCTGGCACCTGTTGGATGTTCGCCGCGCCACTTTGGACAGGCGAAGCGCCCGGAGGGGCTGGCGTCCCCGGAGCTGCCAGAGACACGCTGTGGGCCGCTGTCACCAGTCGCTGCAACGGGGTGCCGATCCAGCGCGCCAGCACGTACGCCAAAACGAGCGACAACAGGAGTGCAATCAGGCCGCCCTGCAACAACGGCGACAACAGGTCATCGGTTAACAATCCCAGGGCCGGCAGCAGCTTTGGCCGCGGCGCTGCCACCAGCAGCCAGGTGCCATCGGCTTGGCGGGTCCGGGAGAAGATCCATAGCCTGCCCGTCGAGTCCCGCAGTGCCGACAGATTGCGGCCTTTGAGCACGGCGGGCGGGGTTCTCAATGGCGGCGCGCCTGAGCCCGAGTCCTGCATGATGTTTCCGCTGCTATCCAGAACCAGCACGCGCACACCGAACGCCTGCGCCACCGTGTCTATCCTCCCGGCGGCTTGCGGCGTGTTCCGGAGCATGCTCTCCGCGGCCGTGAGCCGGACAAATGTCTGGCGGTAGAGGTAGGGATTCCTTAGCAGGAAGACCACCAGGACGATCGTCACCACCCCAAGCGCAGCGACGATCAGCATCGCATAGCTCAACCAGAGCCTTGCACGTATCGATGACAACATCTCTGCGTCTCGCGGCTAGCGGCGATCGGCCTCTGCAGACAGCTTGTATCCGACGCCGGTGACAGTCTCGATGCGGATCGACCTGCCTCCCAATTTCCGCCGCAGATGCGCCACATGCACGTCCACCGTTCGGGTTTGGCCATAGAAATCGAACCCCCAAGCCTGCTGGAGGAGTTGCTCCCTCGAGAACACTCGGCCGGGCTGGCGCGCCAATACTGCCAGCAGATCGAATTCCTGCGCTCTAAGCTCCAGCAGCTGTGCGCCAAGGCGAACCTCGCGCCGCGCAGGATCCAGCGTTAGCTCGCCGAAATGGATTGGGGTCGCGCCCGCCCGTGCGGTGTTCGAGCTCCGCCGCAGAATCGCTTTTGCGCGCGCGACCAGCTCTCGAGGATTGAATGGCTTCGTCAGGTAGTCGTCGGCACCCAGCTCAAGGCCCAGGATCTTGTCAATGTCTTCGTCGCGAGCGGTGAGCATCAGTATCGCCACATCGTTCGACGATTGGCGCAGCCGGCGGCAGACCTCCAATCCGTCCAGCTTGGGCAGCATCACGTCCAGCACGACGAGTGCTGGCCGGTCGGCCTCCACGGCGCGCAGCGCGGCCTCGCCATCTTTTGCCTCCTCGACGCGGAAACCCTCGCGCTCCAGGTACATGCGTCCCAACTTCAGGATCGCAGGCTCGTCGTCCACCAGAAGAACTAGATCGTCAGGCATTCCAAGCGCCCGATCTGCCCCGCCTCAGCCTAGCCTCCCCGGGGCGCCGGTAGCAGCGCCACAGCCTCGATCTCGACCCGCGCGTCTCTCGGCAGCGCTGCCACGGCGACTGTGCTGCGCGCTGGCGGGTTCTCGGAAAAAAAATCGGCGTAGACGGCGTTCATCTTGCCGAACTCCTTCATGTCGGCAAGAAACACCGTGGTCTTTACAACCAGGGCAAAATCGGATTGGCATGCGCGAAGCACGTGGGCCAGGTTTGTAAGGGACTGCCGGGTTTCGGCCTCGATCCCGCCCGAAACCAGCTCCCCGGTGTCGGGCCGCAGCCCGATCTGCCCGGCCGTGAAGACCATAGTTTCCGTGCGAACGGCCTGGGAGTATGGCCCAATGGCCTTTGGCGCTTTCTCCGTTTGAACGATCTGCATTGCCGGCGACGTTGACATCAGCCCTCCTTGTGGCGTCTGAAACCCTGGAATTTCTCCCGCTTTTCAGTATACAACCCGGCGGGAACGTCCGACAAGTCGAGCTTGCCGTCTCCACACGCGCAGAGACACGGTCGACCGTGTCTCTGCCCAATCAATCTGGAAGCCAGGGGTGCTACGGAGTCGGGTTGCTCGTCCGAAAGGCATGGACGGCTTCGCGCAGCGCCTTCGCAGAATCCGAGAGCAGACTTCGGACTTCTCTCACCTTCCCGGCCAGGTCTCTCACCGTTCCAGCTGCTTGGGAGACGTCGGTCACTTGGCCATTGGCATCGAATCCCTGGTGTGAAGCGATGATGCCCTGCATGCTTTCATAGATCGGGCGTGCCTGCTGAACCGCCTTCGAAAACGCATCGAGTGCGTTTTGTATGGCAGCCACGTCCTTACCGTTCGTCTTGGCGCGATCGATCAACTGCTGCGCCCGCGAAATCCGCCACTCGACATGATCGAACATGATGCCCAGGCGGTCATGGGCAATCTGCAGTCTTTCCCACACGAGCTCCAATCGGGGGCCAGCCGGCGCGCCCGGCGCGGCCGGCGTTGGGGCATCCGAAAGTGAGTGTGCGTAGGCTGCGGGAATCGGTGTGGCGACCAGCACCATCCCGGCGATCACGAGGGACAGAAGAACGCGCCGGATACGAATCAAAGTCACAGACATTCGAGCCTCCTTTGTTCGGTTTGTTGCTGTCATTCTGAACCCGGCGCGTAATGCACGCGTCACCCCCATGTAAAATCTGCGTAAAACCTACTGGCGGCGGACGGCGAGCATGGTTAGATCGTCGGCCAGTGGCAGACCCTGCATGAAGGCGTACAAGTGCTCTTCCACTGCCCTCACCAGCGCTTCCGCGGAGCCGGGCTGGGTAGAATGAATGATCTCCATCAGGCCCGTTTCTCCGAACAGTGCGCCGTCGGGCGCAAAGGCCTCGGTTACACCGTCTGTGAACAGCAGCAGGCTTTCTCCCCGCACCAGCTGTACCGTGCGCTGCTTGACTTCGCTTCCCTCGATCACGCCAAGTGCGATGGCTGTCCTCTCCAGCTCCTGGGCGTCACAGTCCCTGTGGATCCAAAACGGGGGATTGTGCCCGGCGTTGGCGTACGTGAAATCGCCACTGTCCAGGTCCAGTACGCCGTAGACAGCGGTGACAAACATGCCCTGCCGCGTGTCTGGAATCAGGAGCTCGTTCATCCTGCGCAGCGCCTCGGCGGGCGAGGAACCTTCGGCAACCGCGGCCCGGAAAAGGGTCCTGGTCAGCGCCATGAACAGGGCAGCCGGCATGCCTTTGTCTGAGACGTCCGCCACGAACAACCCCAGTCTTCGGCCAGGCAGTTCGACCACGTCGTAGAAGTCTCCCCCTACTTGTCGCGCCGTTTTCCACCGGGCCGCCAATTCCCAGCCTTCTGGCTGGGGAAGCTGTTGGGGTATGAATGTCTTCTGGATCTGGCGAGCCAATTCGACCTCGGTCTCGAGGTGTTCACGTCTCACCATCTCGCGCTGCAGCTGGTCCGCCTGCATCGCCATCGCAATCTGCTGCCCGATCTCTTGGATCATCAAGGACCGGCGCGGACGGTCGCGACTGGGCTGGTCGCCCTCCTCCACAAGCAGCGCACCGACCAGATCACTCTTGATCAGCAATGGGACCGCGATCAGCAATCGCTCGGCCTCGGCCTCGACTCGATCGATCCGTCGACTGGGCGCCAAACCTGCCCAAGACTCCGGCGCCTCGTCAGGGCGCAGGACGTGAACGACCCGTCGGCGCGACTTCATGGCCGCCTCGAGCAGGTTGAATTGGCCCGCGCATAAGTCGCGGTTCCATACATGGGCCTTCGCCCGCTCTGGTAGGCCGAATTCCGCTCGGGGTACAAAGCATGATCGCCCGCTGTCCCAGCCATACACCGCCGAACTGCGGACGCCAAGCAGAGCCGGCATTATCCGCATAATGCCCTGCAGAGTTTCCTCGATGCCGATTGGGCTCGCTACAAGCTGCGACACTTGCAGCAGACCCGCAGAAGCGTTCGCCTGCTCCTGAGCCGCATCGTAAAGGCGGGCATTCTCAATTGCCACGGCAGCGTAACTGGCAAAGGTCGCGGCCATGCCCTGTGCCTCATGCCCATATCGTCCCCGGCCACGATGCGCAAGCGCGATCACTCCCACCGCTTGATCTCCTGCACGCATGGGAGCGCCAAGTGCCGAATAGTCTCGTGGAAAGCCGGCGGTTTTTCCCAGGGGCTCGGCGGGATCGGTTGCCTGCCGGATCTGCGGCACACTCGAGCGCAGCGTTGAGTGGAACGCCGCCAGCATTTCCGGCGACGCGGTCATTGCCCGCTGAACGGCCGCCACCTCGGCTCCGTGCACCGCCGCCGCATACGGTTCGTCATTCCGCAGGAGCCAAATGGCCGATGCGTCCACGGGAAGATTGCGTGCCAGCTCGGTGAGAATGGCGTCAAGCGCCTTGTCGATGCCGATATGTTCGGAGAGCCGGCCGGCCACCTCTCGCAGACTGTCAGCCGCCTGACGTCGCCACTGCTCGGACCGGTACAGGTCCGCATTGCGGATTGACGCCGCGATCGTCCCAGCCACGGCCTCAAACATCAGTCGATCATCGTCCGTGAACGCGTTTGCCTTCTCCGATTGGATATCCAGGATCCCCAGCGTGCGCTCGCCGAAAACAAGAGGTACCGTGAGCTCGGATCGCGCGTTCTTGGGCGCAACGGGTGCGGGACGGTAACGTGGGTCCCGAATGACGTCGTTTGCCAGGACAACCTTTGCTTCGCGCGCGGCCAATGGAATAATGCCGCGCGGATCATCCAGTGACATGCTGTAGCCTCGCAGTCCTCTCGCTCGTATCCCACTCCCGGCCTCATACTCGATCAGCCGGCGAATCGGATGAACCGTGAACAAGGCCACGTGTTCAAAGCCCATGCGTCCGCGTATCAGGGCGGCTGTTTCCGCCATGATTTCACGCAACTCGAGTGTCGACGTCACTTTCTTGCTCAGCTCCGCAAGGAGGGAAAGCTGTTCCGCCCGGCGCCGCACGTCGCCGTAGAGCCGCGCCCCTTCTACAGCGCGGGCCACGTTGTCCGCCAGAGCTTCTAGAATCATCAGGTCGTTGCGATGAAAAGCGTCCAGTCGATCCGACTGCACGTCGAGGACGCCCAGGACGCGCTCTTCAAGCTTGACGGGAATCACCACTTCCGAGCGTGTCGCCCCAAGCGGTTCGAAGTATCGAAATCGGGGCGCTTTACGGACATCCGCAGCCTGCACGATTTGGCCGGATGCGGCCGCCTCTCCGATCAGCCCCTGCCCCAACTCCACATGGAATCCCAGTGGCAGCCGGGGGGAGCCGGCATGTCGGGCACCGGCGCTCGATCGGAACCGCAGGCTGCTGGAACCTGGATCGAGAGTAAAGATCGCCACGTAGTAGTACTTGAACGTGTCCTGGATGAGCGCGCAGACGCGTCGTGAAAGCTCATCCAGCGGCAACACAGTCGCGATCTCGGCGCTCACACGCCGCACGAGATTCAGTTCTCCAAGCCGGAAGCGTTCAACTTCCGCCGTATGGGAGCCATACAGGCCGAGGGCGATGACGCCGGCGACGCTTTGCAGGAGCTCGATTTCCTGCTTGAGGAAGTCGGGACCTCGGGACCTTGTGACCTGGATCACCCCGAGCAGCAGGCCTCGATCTTCGATCGGCACCGCGGCGACACGTTTTCTCGATCCTGCCTCGGCCGCCTGGATCTGCGGCGTCCGCTCTTCCGCCGCCTGCCGCATGGCTCCTCTTGCGGGCCTTGCAGGAAAGAACCGCGTTTCCATCCGATCCGGAAGGCGGAAGAGATCTTCATCCAGCCAGACATCTACCTTCCCGCGGACAATGCGGCCTGTCATGACCGCAATCCGGTCGCGTTGCGCGATCAGCGAGTCGGCGTCAGCCAGGTGCTCCCCAAGACTGGCAATCTCTTGCCAATCGGGGATGGCGTGCGAGCGCCTCTTGCCAGGCATGCTACTTCTTCTGTTTGATGAGGGTGAGGAAATTTCCGGTCGCCGCCACTCTGTACTCGACCACGTCCATCAGTTTGTGCATCAAGTAGATGCCGAGGCCCCCGATTTTGCGTTCGGAGAGACTGGCAGTCACATCGGGCTTGTCAACACTGGAGAAATCGAACGAGATCCCCTGATCGAAAAACGTCATTAACAGCTGGTCGTCCTTGTATTCACAGTGAATCCTGAACGTTCCATCTTGGCGACCTGCATAGGCGTGTTCGATGATGTTCGAAGCCGCCTCGTCCGCCGCAAGCTGCACGGCGTAGACGTCCTGCTCCTCGAAGCCCGCCGCCTGCGCCGTGCGGCCTACGAACTCGCGCACTTCATCGAGGTGTTTGACGTCTGCAGGAAATTTGCGTGAAGTCATGGACAATCAAAGGCCGCCTCACTCAGCACGCGGGCGGCCTCCAGCGCTCAAGAATACCAATCTACCGGTAAGGATCAGAAACTAGCCACCGCTTCGAGGGCTTCGGGGAAGGTCTTGAACAGTTCGGTGAACCCTGCCAGTTCCAGCGCCTCCCGAATGCGGACGGGAACCGCCGCCAGCACGACTTCCCCACGATTGTATCGCTTGGTCTCTCGCTGCACGCCGAGCAGCGCCCTGAAACCCGCGCTGGACATGTACTCAAGGGCGCTCATGTCGATGACGATATTAAACACGCCCTTCTTCGTGAGAGCCTCCAGGGCCTGACTGAACTCCGGCGCCGTGGAGCTATCTACGCGGCCCGTCACCGAAACGAGCTGGCAATGCTTGAACTCCTTGGTAGTGATCTCCATGCGCACCTCCGTCCGGTTGGCCCAGGTTTCCCAGCGAGTCGCCGGATTATATCATGAGAATTCGCGTCCCCATTTGCCTGGCTCTCGGCGCTCATCGGGGCCGCGAACCTCAGGCAATCCCCCGGGTGTCGGGGGCTAGCTGCTTCTCCGGCGCGTGCCTGCCGGAGGCCGCCTTGGCGCCGAGAACTCCCTAGAGGAGCGATGCGAGTCGCCCCGACGCCTCTTCGGACGGCCGCGGACCGTCGCTGCCGCCACTCTCGTCGCCCCGTGTTTGACAACGACTGGTCTCTCGAGTATCCTGCCTTCGTCCGGGCAGGCCCGGCGCGGCTGAGCGTTCTGAACCCCGCCAGGATCGGAAGATAGCAACGGTAAGGATCTGCCTCAGGGTGCCGCCGGTCTCCTGCCCGGGCATTTCCTGACATCTCCTCTACTCATCACGAATCTCTTGTGGCACAATAGCACCATGCGAGTGATCGCCGGGGCTGTAGCTCTCGTGCTTGGGATAGCTGGGGGCCTCGCGTATGGCTGGATTGTCGATCCCCTCAGGCTTTCTGATACTACCCCTGCGTCCTTGCGAGCCGACTATCGTACGGACTACGTGCTGATGGTCGCCGAGGCCTTCCATGCGCAACAAGATTCCGAAGTGGCCCGACGCCAACTCGCGGTCTTCGGTGGCAGGTCCCCCGCGGCTATATGCGATCAGGCGCTTCAGGACGCCCGGCGCGCCTCTTATTCGGCGAACGACCTTGGCCTGTTGCAGGAATTGCTCCGTGCGATGCAACCGCTTGGTCCCACGCCTGAATCCGGCACCGGCATACCATGAGGAATCTTCATTGGCTCATGCTGCTCGCGCTCGGCGCCGGATTCGGCGCTGGCCTGTACTACGCGTGGGTAGTCACCCCTCTGCGTTGGTCTGACATCACCCCCGACACACTCCGCGTCGATTTCAAGGATCAGTATCGCCTTGCCATATCATCAGCCTACGCAGCCACAGGCAACTTGGATCGAGCAAGAGCTCGCCTCGCTTTGCTGGGAGATCCGAGCCCCGTCAACGAGCTCACTGCGCAGGCGCAGCGCTCTTTGGCATCGGGGCAGCCAGTGCAGCAGGCACAGGATCTCGCAAGCCTTGCCTTCGACTTGAACACCGGGGCGCCGCGCCCTCGCCTGCCGGCATCGACGCTAGCTCCTGGTCCCACGCAATCCTCTGCTCCAACCCGGACCGCTGCGTCGTCATCTCCGAGTCCTTCCCAGACCTCCGTTGTGACGCCAGCAGGCCTGACAACGCCTGCTGCCACCGCTGTCCTTGCATTGTCACCCCCGCCTTCTCAAACCCCGATCCCCAGCCCGAGCGCACCGTTTCGCCTGCTCAGCAAAGAACCGGTCTGCAATCCCAATCTCACGCCCGGGTTGTTGCAGGTCGTCGTAATGGACCAGAAGCGGCAGCCCATGCCCGGGGTCGAGATCAGTATCGCTTGGAGCTCCGGCGAGGAACGTTTCTATACGGGCTTCAAGCCTGAGATCAGCAAGGGCTACGCCGACTACCTTATGCAGCCGGACACGACCTACTCTCTCTTGGTGGCGCGGTCGGGTTCCCCCATCGCTGGCATTACGGCCCCCAGCTGCGCGCAGTCGGGCGGCCAGGCCTATGTCGGCGGCCTCAAGCTAACTTTCCAGCAGCCGTGACTGTCGGCCAAAGCAACGTCGAGCCCGTGAGTTAACGCGGCCGGTCGCTCGTGAAGACGCTCTAAGAGATGCTCGAGGGAACTTTCTTATGCGAATTCAGAAGCCAGAAACCGGCTTCCCTGACGCGGGATTTGCTCGTTAGTATCCGGCCGGAAGCTTGCCGGCCCAATCATTTCCCAGCCGTATCTCAATGTCCACTGCGGAAGACGGGTCGGGCTTAAAGACAATCTGCCCGCTGGTGGAAATCATTCCTAGCGGCTGGATCAAGTAACGCAGCGTGTACAGCTTGGGCGAGTAGACCACCACGACCGTCGAATCGGACAGACCGGTGGAGGCCCCCAGCGTCGTAACCTGCATTCCTTGCGACAGCAGGAAATTGCCGGTCCGCTGATCCAGGCTGGCAGTGTAGGTGTTATTGGTTACCTCCACCCGGGCGCCGTCCGCCTGCATCAGGACCTTCGGATCTCCCTGAGCCACCGGGCTGGTGGGGCCGCCGACGGTAAAGATCTGGTCGCGCAATTCCCGAATTTTGTCGGGTATCGGCAAGAGTACGGCCGCATTTTGGCCGCCCAGGGTGACATTGGCAAAGTTCACCATGTGATTGTCGATTACCCCTGTTTGGATTTTATCCGGCGGAATTTCCCGCAACAGGGTCGCCAACTTCAAGCCGTCTTCCAGAGGGATATTCGTTCGAATGCCGGCCTGGAGGGTGTTGTAAAGTTGCGGCGCTGCTGCCATCAATTGCGGGAAACCCTCTGGAGACAGCACCCTGTCCCGGATTGCCAGTATGAGTTTCTGCTGACGCCTGGAACGATCCACGTCGCCGTCAGCCGTGTGCCGGCCGCGTGCATAGGCGAGCGCCATCTTCCCCGAGAGGTGCCGCATGCCGCAGCATGTCAATTTGACTTTGTCATTCCCGGCTCCGACTCGATCGAGCACCAGGTCTTCGTCATTATAGATGTCCACCCCGCCCATTAGGACCACCATCTGGAC
>Ga0214473_10005713_pt1 | contig 14901 bp, 11 predicted proteins | sample RVTome_7_FD_203509 | JGI IMG/M metagenome (GOLD analysis project Ga0214473, IMG submission 203509) | Soil microbial communities from uranium-contaminated site in the Upper Colorado River Basin, Wyoming, United States - RVT98D197 | ecosystem: Environmental > Terrestrial > Soil > Contaminated >... | reverse complement strand
CCAGCGTGCGCTCGAGCGGGGTCCGATCCAGCCGACCGGCCCGGTCGAATTCCTGCACCAGGCTTTCGATGACCGGCTTGAACAGCGGATACACTCCCTCCCCGGAGTGGCCACCCACCACGTTGCCCGCTGGATCGACCAGCATCAGTGTCGGCCAGGCATTGGCCCCCCAGGTCGACCAGACCCGGAAGTCCTTGTCGTTTACGACCGGGTGCTCCAATCCGTAGCGCAGGATGATCTGACGGATGTTCTCGGTGTCGCCTTCGTTGGTGAACTTGGCCGAGTGGACCCCGATGACCACCAATTCATCGGGATACTCGGCCTCCAGCCGAGCCAGGTCGGGGATGATATGGATGCAGTTGATGCAGCCGTAGGTCCAGAAATCGAGCAGCACCAGCTTGCCGCGCAGTTCGGCGATGGTCAGCGGCCGGTCGGTGTTCAGCCAGTCCAGACCGTCGGGGAACTCCGGGGCGGGCAGGGTTCCGGCGAAGGACCGCCCCTCCGGCTCACCGCTCGGTTCATCCGTCGGCCCGACTTCCGTCTCCTCGGCCCGGGGCTGTGGTGCCACTTCGTCGGCGCCTTGCCCGGCAGGGGCATTCGCAGGTGCGGCCGCGGGTAGGCAGCCCACCAGCGCCAACAGCCAGGCTGCCAGCATCGGCATTGTCCGGAGATTCGGTCTCGGAAAGTTTCTCATGAGGACCCGTTCTATCACTCCTTCATTAAGTGCTGGTTACGGCGGGTGGCGTGCGGCTTGAAGGCAGTCTGGGGTTGGGCTACAATCCAGGGGTAGCCCCTGTAGCTCAGTGGATAGAGCACTGCCCTCCGGAGGCAGTGGCCGGAGTTCGAGTCTCCGCAGGGGCGCCAGCGGCCCCGGCCTAACGCCGGGGCCTTCGCTTCAGCGGTCAGCCAGTGATCTCGGCCTGCAACCGGCCGTAGGTCCGATTCAACTCCAAGATCTGCGCCTGGAGATCAGGGGTGAGCTGGGCCTCACTGAAACGCCAGCTCCAGTTCCCCTGCGGCCGGCCGGGGAAGTTCATCCGCCCCCGGCTGTCCAGGCTGAAGAAATCCTGCAGCGGTGCGATGGCCCAGTTGGCCACCGAGGCCCACAACAAACGCAGCAGTTCCCAGGCGATGTCCTGCGGTGCATGCCCGAGATAGCGCTCGCAGCTCAGCCTTTCCTCTTTCGGCGCGGAAACGAACCACCCATGGGTAGTGTCGTTGTCGTGGGTGCCGGTGTAGGCCACGCAGCGGTGGAGAAAGCTGTGCGGCAGGTGCTCGTTGTCGGCCCCTCCAACGAAGGCGAACTGCAGCACCTTCATTCCAGGCAGTTCAAAGCGGTCGCGCAGCGATCGAACCTGCGCGGTGATCACGCCCAGGTCCTCAGCGACGATCGGCAAAGAGCCAAGGGCCGCCCGCATCGCCTCGAAGAACCTGGCGCCCGGGCCCTCCACCCACTGGCCGGTCTCGGCCGTGGCCGCGCCTCCGGGGATTTCCCAATGTGCCTGGAAACCCCGGAAGTGATCCAGCCGGATGCCATCCACCAGTCTCAGGGTTTGGGACAGCCGGTGTATCCACCAAGCGTAGCCCTCGTCGGCATGGCGTTCCCACCGGTACAAGGGATTCCCCCACAGTTGGCCGGTTGCGGTGAAGTAGTCCGGCGGCACGCCGGCCACTACTCGCGGCCGGCCGGAGCTGTCCAGGTCGAACCAATCCGGCCTCGACCAGACATCGGCGCTGTCGTGGGCAACGAAGATCGGCACATCTCCCAGGATGCGAATGCCCAGTTCCACCGCACGCCGCCGGAGTCGCTCCCACTGGCGAGAGAATAGGAACTGGCGGAAGCGTTGCTGTTCGATCGCGTCGGCCAACTCCTCCGCCGCGCGGTCCAGTGCGCCGCGCTCCCGCAGGGCTAGCTCCGGCGGCCATTCGGTCCAGGCCGCGCCGCCGTGAGCCGATTTGATGGCCATGAACAGGGCGAAGTCGTCCAGCCACCCGCGTTGTCGATCCAGAAAGGCGGCATACTCCGCCCGCAGCGGATCGCCGCTGGCGGTGCCGAAGGCGGCATACGCCTGGCCGAGCACCTGGTTCTTGAGATCGATCACCGATCCGAAATCCACCGGCCCATCGGGATCCCCGCCCGCCTCCTCCAGCGAGGCGGCGCTGAGCAGGCCCTCCGAGGCCAATTCCTGCGGGCTGATCAGCAGCGGATTCCCCGCCATCGCCGAGAAGCTCTGGTAGGGGGAATCGCCGTATCCGGTAGGTCCGAGCGGCAGCACCTGCCAGATGCGGCATCCGCTGGCTGCCAGCCAGTCCAGCCAGCGCTGGGCAGCCGGCCCCAGGTCGCCAATGCCAAAAGGAGAGGGGAACGAGGTGGGGTGGAGCAGAATGCCGCCGGCCCGCTCGCCGGCCGGCAACCAGGCCTCAGTCACGCCAGCTCATGCGCCCCTGGAGACCAGGCCGGAGAATCGATTGCCGCGATCGGTAGGTCGTTTGGCAGGCGCGGCGACATGCTCGCATACGGGGATCTGGGGCTCAGCTGCCGCGCCGGTCGAGGGCGCGTTGGTACAGCCGGCGGTATGCCTCCGCCGATCGGGTCCAGGAGAAGTCCTGGCGCATCCCCCGGCGCTGCAGGCCGGTCCAGCGCCGCCGGTCGGCAAAGGTCGCCATCGCGCGTTTGAGCGCGGCGGCCATGGCCGTTGGTTCGGGAGGGCCAAAAACGAAGCCCAGGCCTTTGCCCCCCGGTTGATAGTCGGGGACGGTATCGCGCAGGCCCCCGGTGGCGCGGGCCACCGGTACGCTCCCGTAACGCATGGCAATCATCTGGGCCAGCCCGCATGGCTCGTAGCGTGAAGGCAAGAGCAGCATGTCGGATCCGGCATAGATGAGGCGCGCCAACCCCCCATCAAACCTGCGGACGGCGTGCGCCCGGTCGGGGTGTTCTGCCGCGAAGCGGACGGCGGCATCTTCCAGGGCGGTCTCCCCGGTTCCCAGTACGACGAACTGCCAGGCCTCCTTCTTCAACTGCTGGAGGGCCAAGATCGCCAGATCGATCCCTTTCTGGTGGGCCAGGCGAGTCACCATGCCGAGCAGCGGCACATCCTGCAGTTGCGGCAGGCCCAGCTCCTGCTGCAGCCGGCGTTTGTTGGCGGCCCGCGCCTCCAGGGTTCCGAGCGTGTAGCGGGTCGCCAACGCCGCGTCCGTGGCGGGATCCCAGACCTTCAGGTCGATCCCGTTCAGAATCCCGACCAACCGGTCACGCCGACTGGCCAGAAAGTCCTCCAACCCGCAGCCGAACTCAGGGGTCTGGATCTCGTCGGCATAGCCGGGACTCACAGTGCTCAGCCAATCCGCGGCCGCCAGACCAGCCGGGAGCGGCAGCCGGCGTGACCAGGAAGGCAGCAAGGGCTCTTCGGACGGCGAAATGCCGTAGCTCGCCAGCGCTCCCTCCGCCCCGGCTCCCATGTAGGGCAGGTTGTGCACGGTCAGCAGGCTTGCCGTCCTCCCCCAAAAGCCCCCGCTGCGACGGCGGTCGGACATGGCGAGCAGGCCCGGGGCGGTATGCCAGTCGTTGACGTGCAGGATGTCAGGCGCCCATCCCATGGCTTCACAGGCTTCCAGGGCGGCCAGACAGAAGAAGGTGAATTTGTCCCCGTCCCGATCCGGGCTCTCGTAGACCTCACGGGAGGCCCGGATGGGTTCGCCGTCGATCAGATAGGTGGGAACGCCGTTCACTTCGGCGGCGAAGACCTCCGCCGGTCGGCCGAAGACCCGGACGCTGGCGACCTGTTGGACCTCCAGATCAGCCGACTCAATGAAGGGATAGCGTGGGAGAAAGCGGCGCAGCTCGACTCCGAGTTGGATCAGCGCCGGGGGGAGCTCGCTGGCCACATCGCCCAGCCCGCCGACCTTGGCCAGCGGCGCTGCCTCCACCGTCAGAAACTGGACTCTCATCGGGCGAACCAGCGATAATCCATCTCGGGGAACACCTTGTCCCGTTCCCAGAGATCCTGGGCCAGGTCGGTGTCGGGTGAGCCGCGCTCAACCCCTGACATCAAGTTCTCGAATCGTTCCACGTGCTGCTGGAAGCGCGAGATGGCGTACTCCCGGGCCTGGCCGGTTGTGATCAGGAAGGGCCAGTCCGAGGCCTGCAACAGCACCAGCTCTCTGGCCGCCTGGTCGAGGGCTTTGCGCGAGCCTCCGGTCGCCTCCGGCCATTTCCGGACAGCCTGTGCCATTCGCTGCTCGGCCGCATGCACGATCGGCCACATCCAGCTGTTGTCGGCGTTGTCCCACACGAAGTGGTTGCCCCCCGCGCCCCACGAGCCCTCCGGAAGATGAATCGCCGTTTCCGCAGGATGGGCCTCCAGGAATCCACCGACCGTCGCCAGCTCGACCTGCTCGGAGGTCGCCAGGCGCTCCAGCACCCCGGCGATCCAATCCACCCCCTCAAACCACCAGTGGCCGAACAACTCGGTGTCGTACATGGCACACAGGATGCCGTGCCGGCCGCTCTGGTCCCGGTATTCCTGCAGCAGACTCTCCACCAGATGGGCGAAGTGATCGGCGTGCTGGCCGGCCTTGAAGCTCGCCCAATCCGGGTGATACTCGTCCTTGCCTCCCAGGTCTACTCGGGCCCCCGTGACCCGCCAGTATTGCAGTCCGGACCGGCCGTCCTTCTTGTGGAACTCCCGGTAGTCGTACTCGCCCGGGTAGCCCCATTGGGCGCTCCACACCTGCAGCCCGGCCCGGTTCTCGCGGCCGAGCACAGTCACCTGCGGATCGGTCACATAGTAGGGTTGGAAGGTTGTGGTTGGCTGAGGAGGACGGCTTTCGGAAAACGGCACCACATAGCGGCGCCGCACGGCCCCGTAGGGACCGATGACTTCGCCGGCAGCCACGCCGACCGGCAGCCCGCCCTCGATCATGTGGGTCTCGGCGAAGAAGTAGCTCAGGCCATGGGCCTCCAGCAAGGCCTCCAGCCCCGGCCGTTGGCGGTCTTGATCGGTGAAATAGGCCGGACGGTAGGCGCACTCCGGGAGCCAGATGCCGCGCGGCGGCCGGCCGAAGTGGCGCTTGTAGCTCTCCACCGCGGTGCGCAGCTGCAGGTGGATGGACTCATCGTGCGACAACAACGGCAGGTAGGCGTGGGTGGCGGCGCAGGTCAGGATGTCCAGGATCCCGGCATCCTGCAGCGCCCGGAAGGCCGGGACCAGGTTCCCGGCGTAGCGCTGTTCGAAGCTCTGCAGGATGCCGCGGTACCAGTCACGGTAGTACCCGGCCAGGTAGTGCAGGTGCGGCTGCCCGGCCTCTTGAAATCGCGGCAGGTCTTCCTCCGCGGCTTCGATCTTCTTGCGAAGGTAGTCGCTGAAATTGCGCCGGATGTCCCCATCCGCCAGCTGCTCCACCAGGATCGGCGTGAGCGAAATCGTGAGGCGGGCCTGTACGCCGCGCTCCTTCAGATCGTTCAAGGCGTTCAGCAGAGGAATATAGGTCTCGGCCGCGGCCTCATGTAGCCACTCCTCGCCGTGCGGCCAGCGACCGGCCTGTCGTGCGTAGGGGATGTGGCTGTGGAACACAAAGCTGAAACTGCCTGCTGTGGGCAAGTGTCCCTCCGGCTGTTCGAGGGGTGAAGCGGATCGAATTGTAGCAGAAGGCCGTGCGCGCTAGTTCCGCCCTAGCCGTTCCCGAAAGGCCTGAGTCAGTGCCGGCACCAGTTGATGCAGGTCGCCCACGACCCCAAAGCGCGCCAGCTTGAAGATGGGCGCCTCGGGGTCCTTGTTGATGGCGACCACCGTCTTGGCCGTTCGCATCCCTGCCAGGTGCTGGATGGCGCCCGAAATCCCGCAGGCGATATACAGATTCGGCGAAACCACCTTGCCGGTCTGGCCGACCTGGTGCACGTAGGGAATGTAACCCGCGTCAACCGCCGCCCGGCTGGCGCCCACCGCGGCTCCCAAGGCCGCGGCCAGCTCCCCCAGCATCCGGAAGCCCTGCTGCGCCCGCCAGATCTCCGCGGCCTTCTCGTCGGCGACATCCGCCGGAGGCGTAAGCGCCGGGTTGTTGGCCATGCCGCGACCACCCGAGACGATGATGTTGGCATCGCTCAGGCTGGCGCCGCCGCCCGCCTCGGTGTACCCCAACACCTCCGTGACGGCTTCGCCGGTCACCGTCAGCGAGGTCACCGTTCCCGAACGGCTCGGATCGGCCTGCGGCATAGGGAAGGCCCGCCCGCGCAGCGTCAGGATCTGGGGGCGCCGCTGGCGGATGACCTCCCGGGCCAGCAGCTTGCCGGCATAGATGGGCCGGGTGGCCACAATGGACCCGCCCTCCGCAGCATACCCGATGACGTCGGGGATCACTCCGGTTTCCAGATCGACCGCCACCTCGCCCGCCAGCTCGCGTGTGCGGCCATTGGTGGGGAACAACAGGATCTCGGCCCGGGCTTCTCGCACGACATTGGAAATCACGGTAGAGAACAACTCGGGTCGGAAGTCCCTGAGCGCAGGCGAGTCGCCCAGCAGCACTTCGTCGGCGCCGTACGCCAGCGCCTGGGAGGCGATCGGCTCGACCCCCTCCCCCAATACCAACGCGGCCAGCCCGCCCCCCAGTTGATCGGCCAGGGCGCGGCCCACCCCTACGGCTTCCCAGGAAGCTCCCAAAGGCTTTCCCTGGAAATGGTCTACGTAGACGAGTACCGGGTTGGACATCACAGGATCTTCTCTTCGACCAGCCGGTCCACCAGCCGGCTGGCGATTTCCTGAGGGGTTGCTCCGTCTATGAATTCGCAGCGGGTTTCAAGCCTGGGCGGAGGGACGATTTCGGCCCAGCTGACTGCCGCCTGCCCAACCTGCGCCATCCCTAGGTCGGAGGCTGCCCAGATCGGAATCTCGGCCCGGGAGGCCTTGCGGATCCCCATGAAGGAAGGATAGCGCGGCTCATTGATCTCTTTGACCACGCTCAGCGCGGCGGGCAGCGGGCTGCGCACGATTTGCCGCGCTTCCTCCAGCATCCGCTGCACGGTGATCGAACGCCCGGCGGGGTCCAACTCGGTGATAGCAGACACCAGGCTGAGGGATGGCCACCCCAGGCGGCGGGCGACCTGGGCCCCGGTCAGTCCGGTGTCGCTGTCCACCGCCTGCCGGCCAAACAGCGCCAGGTCGATTCCATCCAGCTTCAGGATGGCGGCTGCCAGGGCTTGCGACGCAATCAGCGAGTCCACCCCACCAAAATCCGCGTCACTGATGAGCACGCCCTCATCGCATCCCATGGCCAAGGCCTGCTTGAGCGCCTCCCTGGCTCCCTCCGATCCCAGGCTGATGGCGGTCACCTTGCCTCCGTGGGCCTCTTTGATGCGTAGCGCCTCTTCGACCGCATATTCGTCCCACGGGTTGAGCACGAGCGGCGCCTCGCCCCAGGTGACGACCCCGTTCTCGACGGAGACCGTGGCCGCCGTGTCCGGGGTCTGTTTCACGCACACCACGATATTCAAAGTTCCCTCCTACAATGAAAACGGGCGACTGGGCGCCCGGGCTTCGCCCCGCTGCAGCGTGAGACGGCTCGGATCTCCATGGACGGCTGGTTGCACACGAGGCGGCTTCTGTGGTAACCAATACCCGCGAGGCTGGGATGGGAATCCGGCTGCGATCCCCTGCGTCTATGCCCAAGTATAGCGCGGTCCTTTATCCTGCACGGCGGTGGAAAATGTCACGAACTGAGCTTCGGGAACCGAAATGATTGCAGAACTCAGACCGCGCGGGCTACAGCTTGTCCTGACGCTGGGCCTGCTGCTCGTTCTGGGACCCACGCCGTTCCCGCGGGCGCTGAGCGAGCGGGTCCATAGCGCCGCCGTCGCGCTCATGGTCGGCCGCGGGGATCAGGCACAGGGGGCCCTGGAGGAGGCGCTGCAGCTGGCCCCGGACTTGCCCGGCCTGAAGATTGCCGCGGCGCAAGCCGCGTTGGAGGCCGAGAACCCCGCCCTCGCCATGCAGTACGTCGCGCAGGCCCGTCGATCCGGTGCCGCCGGAGACGAGTTCGGCTGCCTGGAGGCGGAGATTCTGCTGGCTGCCGGCCAGGCAGATCTGGCGATCGGGCTGCTGAACGACTCCCCCGCCGGCTGCCGGCCCGGTCCGGAGTTGCTGCGGCGGCTGTCCGAGCAACAGCTGGCCCGGGGCGACTGGGGGCCGGCCGAGCGGCTCCTGGGCCAACTGGCGCAGGCCGAACCGGCCTCGGCCTGGGCCCATGGCCAATTGGGTCTGTTGATATCCCGGCGCGATCCGCCGGCGGCTCTCAGCAACCTTCGCCGGGCGGTGGAGCTGGCGCCCGCCGAGCACGTTCTGGCCGGGCAGCTCATTCAGGCGATCGAGGCGGGTGGCGCGCTGGGGGGTCCCGCGCGAGGGCTGGCCCAGGCCGGGCAAGTGCTGGCCGCCGCCGGGGAGTGGGGGCTGGCGCGGGAGGCGCTGGAGCGCTCCCTGGAGCTGGATCCGCAATCGGCCGGTGCCCTGGCGCTGCTGGGCCTGGCCCTGGATCAGACCGGGGAGGACGGCTCGCCGCAGCTACAGGCGGCGGTCGAGCTGGCGCCCGAATCGGCCCAGGTCCAACTGCTGCTCGCCCGCCACTGGCGCAACCGCGGCCAGCCGGAGCTGGCCCTGGCCGCCCTGGAGAGCGCGGCCCGCCTCGACCCGGCCGATCCAGTCGTCGCCAGCGATCTGGCCTCGCTCTACCTGGCGCTGGGGGACCTGCGCTCCGCGGAGGCCGCCTATCGCTATGCGGCGGCGGCCGCCCCCCAGGATCCGCTCTTCTGGACCCTGCTGGCCCGGTTTTCCCTGGAGCAGGAGGTCGATGTGGCTTCGCTGGGATTGCCCGCCGCGCGCAATGCTCTGCGGCTTGCCCCCGATGACCCCCGAGCAATCGACCTGCTGGCCGCCTGCCATTATCTGGTTGGAAACTTGCGGGTCGCCGACCGGCTATTGTGGCAAGCACTGAGCATGGATCCGGGGCTGGCCTCGGCCCACTACCATCGCGGTCTGGTGCAGCTGGCCCTGGGAGATCTGGCCTCGGCGGTGGACTCGCTGGGGAGGGCCAAGGCGCTGGACTCCGGCGGCCGGATCGGCGACCTGGCCGCCCGCTCGCTGGACAACCTGCTTCGCTAGGCCGGCGGCGCACACCGCGTGCTAGAATGCCGGACCCATGATCCCCGTCGCTGTCGCACGCCTTCTTCGCAGGTCTATGCATCCGGCCGCCTTGTTGCTGATCGCGACCGGTGCGGCCTGCTCGCTGCTGGAGCTGCCCAGCGAACCCGGATCGGTGCTGTTTCAGGATGACTTCTCCCGACAGTCCAGCGGCTGGGACCGCTACCGGGACGCGACCTACTCCACGGACTACGCCGGTGGTGCCTACCGCATCCACGTGCTGCGGCCCAATACGGATGCCTGGGCCAATCCCGGGTTGGACCTGGGCGACGCCCGGTTGGAGGTGGATGCCACCAAGGCCGGCGGGCCGGACGACAACGTGTTTGGGGTGATCTGCCGCTATCAAGACGCTCGCAACTTCTACTTCTTCCTGGTGTCCAGTGACGGATACACGGGGATCGGCGTATACAAGGATGGGCGGCGCCGGCTGCTGACCGATCAGTCTCTCCTGCCACATCCGGCAGTCGCCCAGGGCGCAGCCACCAACCATCTGCGGGCCGACTGCGTCGGCTATCGGCTCGATCTCTATATCAACGGGCAATGGGTGGCGGGGGCCGCGGCGGCCGAGTGGCCGCAGGGCGACGTGGGATTGATCGCCGGCACCTACAAGTTGGGTGGTACGGAGCTCCTGTTTGACAATTTCTCCGTGCTCAAGGCGGCGCCGGCGCCTTAGCCTGCATGCCCGGCAGCCCCTCCCGGACCCGGGAATCCACCGGAATACCCCTCTCCGACAGCCGTCTCCGACAGGCTGCAATGTATAATCCGTGCTGCGATGGTCACCAGGCAATCCTTAGAGCAGGAGCTGCACCAGGCGATGCGTAGCGGCGACGAGCTGCGCAAGCGCACGGTTCGAATGGCGCTGTCGGCCATCAAACTGGCCGAGGTGGAGGCGCGCGGTCCGTTGGACCAGGCCGCACTGATGGGCGTGCTGCGTAAGGAGATCAAGACCCGGCTGGAGAGCATCCACGACGCCCAGATCGCCGGCCGGGCCGGGCTGGTCGAGCAGGCCCAACAGGAACTGGAGCTGCTGGAGGGCTATCTGCCGCCCCCCTTGGGCCCGGCCGAGTTGGAGCAACTGGCGCGGGATGCGATCGCCGAAACCGGGGCCTCTTCCACGGGGCAGTTCGGGGAAGTGATGAAGGCTCTCATGCCTCGGGTGCAAGGCCGCGCCGACGGGAAACTCGTGGGCGACGTGGTGCGGAGCTTGCTCACTCCCTCCTGAAAGAGGGATCCATGGACGCCAGTTCCCCAGCCCGACGCGATCTCCTGCAGCAAGCCTTCAGACTCTGGCATCCGGCGCGGCTGTGGCTCATCCTCACCGCCGGCATCCTGGGTACGAGTGCCGCACTCTCGCTCAACTCCCTGCAGACCCAATCCGAGCAGCGCCTGGCGCTGGGAGACGTAGCGCCCCAGGACATCGCCGCTCCCTCTGCCACCACCTACGAAAGCCAGGTGCTTACCGGCACCGCTCGCCTGGCGGCCGAGGCCACGGTGGTGGAGGTGTTCGACCCACCCGACGGCCGCATCGCCCGCCAGCAGCTGGAGAAGCTGCAGGCGGTGTTGGACTTCATCACCGCGGTGCGGGCCGACCCCTTTGCCAGCTCTGAGACCCGACAGCAGGATCTGGCCGCGTTGGCCGAAATCGATCTCTCGCCCGCCAGCGCCCGCGCCCTGCTGGATCTCCCGGAGCCGCGCTGGGAGGCCGTAAGCCAGGAAGCCAGCGCCGTGCTGGAGGAAGTGATGCGGGGCGAGATCCGCCAGGGCCGTCTGGAGGATGCGCGCCGCAGGCTGCCCGCCATGGTGAGCATGAGCCTGGCCGAAAACCAGGCTGGCCTGGTTGTGGAGCTGGTCGGTGCGTTTATCGCTCCCAACGCCTTGTATAACCAGGCCGCGACCGAGCTGGCGCGCATGCGCGCCGCACAGGCCGTTCCCTCCGTAATGCGCTCTTACGCGCAGGGGGAGACCATCGTCAGCCGCGGACAGGTGGTAGGACCCATGCAGCTCGAGGCCCTGGAGGCCTTCGGGCTATTGTCCTCCACCAGCCCCTGGCAGGCGGTGGCGATGCAAACGCTGCTGGTCGGCCTGCTGGGAAGCGCACTGGCACTCTACGCTTTCCGGGTGGCGCCGGAATTCCTGCGCAACACCGGCCTGGCCGCGGTGACCAGCCTGCTCTTCGTGTTGGCGGCGCTTGCCATGCAATTCGCCATACCCGACCGTACCGTGCTGCCCTACTTCTTTCCCGCCGCCACCATCCCGATCTTGCTGGCGATCCTGGTTTCGCCCGGCATGGGGTTGATGGCCGCAGTGGCATTGGGGGCGGCCGGGGGATTCCTGGCGCCGCGTGGGCTGGAGCTGGGGTTGTATTTCACGCTCACGGGGGTCATGGCGGCCTTGATGATCGGGCGGGCGGAGCGCCTGAGTTCCTTTATCTGGGCCGGCCTGGCGGCCGACCTGGCCGGAGTGGCCGTGGTGGTCATCTTTCGGCTGCCCGACCCCACCACCGATCTGCGCGGGATGGCCGAACTGCTGGGCGGCGCGATTGCCGGCGGCGTGGTTTCCGCCGGTCTGGCCTTTGGCCTGCTGCTGCTCATCGGCAACCTGCTGGGGATCACCACCAACCTGCAGTTGATCGAGCTCTCCCGCCCGGACCATCCCTTGCTGCAGCTGCTCTTGCGCTCCGCTCCGGGAAGCTACCAGCACAGCCTGCAGGTTGCCAACCTGGCCGAGCAGGCCGCCCGAGCCATCGGGGCCAATCCCCTGCTCACCCGGGTCGGTGCCCTCTACCACGATGTCGGAAAGGCTCTGCGCCCTCAGTTCTTCATCGAGAACCAGATCCCCGGCCACAACATCCATGAACAGCTGGACCCGGCTACCAGCTCCAGCATGATCCTGAATCACGTTCAGGACGGCATCGAGCTGGCCCGCAAGCACCGTCTGCCTCGAGCCATCGCCGACTTCATCCCCGAGCACCACGGCACGCTCGAGACCAGCTACCAATACCACGCTGCAATGCAGGCGGCCGAAGGCAACGGCGACAACGTGGACCCGGCCGATTTTACCTATCCCGGCCCTAAGCCCCGGACCCGCGAGACGGCGATCCTCATGCTGGCGGACGGGGTGGAGGCCAAGGGGCGGGCCGAGATGCCGGAGGACGAGGCCGCTATCGATGTACTGGTTCACTGGGTTATCGACGATCGTCTGGCCAAAGGACAACTGGATCGGACCGATCTGACCCTCAAAGATCTGGACACCATCCGGCGATCGTTCGTCGCCACCTTAAAGAGCATCTATCACCCCCGCATCCGCTATCCGGACACCCGGCCGGAACTGGAGACCCCCGCCGAGCCTGAGGAAGTAAGCCGGGCGGGACGGGCATGAAGCCGAGGGTATTCCTGCGCGGCGACGGGCTGCCGGCCGAGCAGGGCCGCCTGGTCACCCTTTCCGCCCGGGCCGCGTTGGACGACCAGGGCGTCAGCCGCGGACAGCTGGCCATCGTTCTGGCCGATCGAGAGCGTATGCGGGACCTGAACCGAGAGTATGCCGGCCAGGACTCGCCGACCGACGTGCTCTCGTTCGCCGACGGATCGCTCGACCCGCAGAGCGGGGAAACCTACCTGGGGGACGTGGTGATCTGTCTCCCGGTGGCGCTGGAGCAGGCCGTCTCGGCCGGGAACTCGCCGGAATCCGAGCTGGCGCTATTGGCTGTGCACGGGGTGCTGCACCTGCTGGGGCACGACCATGGCCAGCCCGCCGAGCGGGCGAAGATGTGGGAGGCTCAACAGCGCGTCTTGAGCGGCCTGGGCCTGGCCCTCCGGCCCGATCGGGCCAGGGCGTGAGGCCGGAGGGTGGAAGGGTCTCTGTGCTGCGATCATTCGGCTACGCGTTCGCAGGCATGGCCTATCTCCTGCGAAGGCAACGGAACGCCCGCATCCATGCGGCCATAACGCTGATGGTGATCGGACTGGGGGTTTGGCTCCGGCTGGCCGGGCCTCAATGGGCCGTGCTCGTGCTGGCGATGGGGTTGGTTTGGAGCGCGGAGGCAGTCAACACCGCCCTGGAGATTCTCGTGGACTTGGCCAGCCCACAGGTTGATCCGGCGGCCAAATCCATCAAGGACCTGGCGGCCGCCGCGGTCCTGTTGGCTGCTATTGCCGCGGCCGTGGTAGGTGCTCTGATCCTTGGCCCGGCGCTGGTTCGGCGGGCCCTCGAGCCATAGCGGGGCCGTCAGCACAGCAGCCTCGCGTGAAGACACGGATTCGCCGAAACGGCTCATTGCCAGTCATGGGTGAATGTGCCATAATCGAATCGGTTGACGCAACCTGCGTCATGCTTGCGCGCGTCGTGAAAGGCCATTGAATGGCGGGAGATGGGCGGGCACCCAAGGACCCGTTGTATCGGGCTGCCACCCTTTCCATCGATATCGACAATCCGACCGAGGCCCTGGTCCAGCTGGTCTCCATGACCAGGGAGATTCTGCGTGCCGACCGGGCGGCTCTGTATGAGCTGCAGGAGGGAGCGACCGGATTCGTGCCGCGTCAGGCGGAAGGCGTGGCGCTGCATGAGCTGGGGACCTTCTCCAACCACCCCGTCTTGCGCGATGTGATGAACGGCCACCACGCCGTGGCCACCGACGGCTCCAAGGGATCCTTCGGGCTTCCGCTCGCCCCCGGGGCGGTGGCGGTTGGCCCGTGCTACGCCGCCGGCAAAACCATCGGCCTGGTCTTCACCGCCCGCGATTCAGGGCAACCCTATGACGAGCGTGACCTGTCTGCCCTGGAAGTGCTGGCCATGCGTTCCGGAGAAGTGCTCGCCATGGCCCGCCAGACAGCCAGCCAGACCTACACCCTGAACCGGCTGGCCCTGCTGTACCAGGCCAGTCACTCCATCACAGGGACGCGCGATCGGGTGCAGACCATCCGGGAGATGGCGGCCCATATGCTCAAGGCCACCTCGGCGCAGGTGTGCGAGGTGATGGTCTACCACGACGGTCGAGAGCAGGTCCACCGCTTCGCGCAGGATTTCGGCGGCAAGCCGGCCCAACCGCAGCCGTCCAGCGGCCCCGACCAGATGCCGAAGTACCCGATTCACAAGAAGGTCCTGGAACAGCTCGAGGCTGCCACGTTGAGTACCGAGCCGATGGTCGGCTCCGGCGAGGATGTGGCCCTGTTGGCGAGGGAGGGCTTCACCGCGGCAGCCGTCTTCCCGCTCTCCACCGGAAGCGAGGCCCTCGGCCTGGTGCGGCTGCTGTACTCTCAGCCCGGCCGTCAGGTCAACGAGCAGGAGATGGAGTTGGCCCAGGCCATCATCAGCATCGGCGCCATTGGGATGCAGGACGCCATCCATCTGGAGACGGCCGAGTCGCGGGCCAGCCAATTGCAGACGCTGGCCAAGATCGGCCAGGACATGACCTCCACGCTGGACCTGGAGGAGTCCCTCAAGAACTCCATGGACAATGCCCAGAAGATGCTGGGTGGCGAAGCCTGCGTCCTGTTCTTGCTGGACGAGCGCGGCCAGAAGTTGGTGCTGAAGGCCAGTGGAGGCCGGCATGTGCGCATCCGCGACGTGGCTATCCGGCTGGAGGAGGGTATCGCCGGGTGGGTGGCCCGCAATCGCCGGCCGCTGATCGTCAACGACGTGCGCACCAACCCCCTCTACCACAGCGCCATCGACGCCCAGACCGGCCTGCTCACCACGTCGGTGCTGTGCGTCCCGC
>Ga0214473_10005712_pt1 | contig 14904 bp, 15 predicted proteins | sample RVTome_7_FD_203509 | JGI IMG/M metagenome (GOLD analysis project Ga0214473, IMG submission 203509) | Soil microbial communities from uranium-contaminated site in the Upper Colorado River Basin, Wyoming, United States - RVT98D197 | ecosystem: Environmental > Terrestrial > Soil > Contaminated >... | reverse complement strand
GAAGGCTCAGGTTGTCGAGGAGCCCGTCCGTCGCCAGCAGCACCGTGTCGCGGGGAGCGAGGCGGAGCGGGCTCCCCACCTCGATGCGCATCTCCGCCGAGCCCACCATGTTCGAGATCAGGTGCCGCTCGTCGTGATGCAGGGCTTCCTCCTCCTCCAGGAGGCCCGACTCGAGCGCATACCCCACGGGTGAGTGGGAGACGGTGTGCAGCTTGATCCTGCCGCGCTGCCCCACCACGAGCATCGCGGAGTCCCCGACGTGATAGGGACGCAGGGTGCTCCCCGCGATCTCGGCCACGACCAGGGTCGTCGCCGCGCCGATTCCCAGATCTCTCACCGCCGTGTTCGCCTCCTCCACGCCGTCGAGAATCGCCCCGCGAAGGGTCCGGGTGGGGAGATCCGCCGCCGCGACGGCGTTCTCGAGACGGCGCAGCGCCATCTCCGCAGCGCTCTCGCCGCCAGCGCGCCCGCCGACCCCGTCCGCCACGGCGAGCAAGCCCTGCTCGGAGTCGATCAGGATCAGCGCCGCCGCATCCTCGTTCTTGCCCTCCTGATCCGGCGAGCGGGCCGAGTAGACGGCCACCTCGCCGCGGCCAAAGGGAAGAAGCTCCCCCTCCGACATGTCCGCGTCGGTGAGGATCCGGGCGACCAGGGCGTTCTCGCTCACCGCATCCATTCGCGGGCCGGGCTTCTAGGAGCCGCCCGGGCGGAGGTCGCCGCCGCCGGACAGGCCGAGCACCTGCTCCATGTCGTAGAAGCCGGGCTCGCGCCCCAGCAGCCATGCGGCTGCGCGGACCGCGCCCCGGGCGAAGTGATCGCGGGTCGCGGCGCGGTGGATCAGCTCCAGGCGCTCGCCCCTGCCGACGAACATCACGGTGTGCTCACCGGGATTGTCGCCGCCCCGCAGGGCCTGGATGCCGATCGCGCCCGCGGGTCGGGCACCAGTCTCCCCTTTGCGCGTCAGGATCAGGTGCTTCTCCGCGGTCTCCTCCCGGCCCTCGGCGATGGCGGTTCCCAGGCGCAGCGCCGTTCCGCTCGGCGCGTCGATCTTCGCACCGTGGTGAAGCTCGACGATCTCGCCGTCGTAGCCCGCTCCCAGCAGCCGCGAGGTCTCGCGTACCAGGTGGAAGAGCACGTTCACCGCCACCGAGAAGTTGGCGGCCAGCACGATCGGGATTCTCGCTGCGAGCCCCTCGATCTCGGCTCGCTGCGGGGGGCTGAACCCGGTCGTCCCCACCGCGCAGGGAACCCCGGCCTCGGCTGCCTGGCGCAGGAAGGAGAGGGTCGCCTCGGGGACGGCGAAGACGATCGCCACGTCGCACCCCGCGAGAGCGGCTCTCGCGTCGTCGCCGACCCGGACGCCCTTCTCCAGGGTGCGCCCCAGGCCTGGGTGGCCCGGCGCCTCCAGGGCGGCTCCCAGCCGCAGCAGCTTCTCCTCCGCCAGGATCGCGCGTACCCGCTCCCCCATGCGGCCGAGGGCGCCGACGACGAGAGCGCGCCGCTCGCTCACAGGAGGCCGAACTCCTTGAGCGCGACCTGGAGCCGCTCCCGGTTCGGCGCGGTGATCGGCGTCAGCGGCAGGCGGATTCCGTCGGGAATGAGGCCGCGCAGCACGAGGGCGGCCTTGATCGGGATGGGATTCGACTCGCAGAAGAGCAGGTCCATCAGCGGCAGCAGGCGGAAGTAGGTCTCCTTGGCGCGGGGCAGGTCGCCGGCCCGGAAGGCGCGCACCATCTCGACCATCTCCGCCGGAACCAGGTTCGAGGAGGTGGAGATCACGCCCTGGCCGCCCAGCGCCAGAACCGGAAGCGTGGCCCAGTCGTCGCCCGCGAGCACCGCGAAGTCGTCCGGCGTCGCAGCGATGGTCTGTGCGATCTGGTGGAGATCCCCGCAGGCCTCCTTCACGCCGACCACCTGCTCGATCTCCGCGATCCGAGCCATGGTCGCGGGAAGGATGTTCGAGGCGGTGCGGCCGGGGATGTTGTAGGCCACCAGCGGGAGCGAGGCTTCCCGGCCGACGGCTGCGTAGTGCTCGACGATCCCGTCCGGGGTGGGCTTGTTGTAGTAGGGCGAGATCAAGAGCGCCGCGTCGGCTCCCGCCTCCTTGGCGTGTCGCGTCAGCTCGATGGCTTCCCGGGTCGAGTTCGAGCCGGTTCCCGCCACCACCGCCACCCGCCCTCGCGTCGCAGCCACCACCACCTCGACCACGCGCCGATGCTCGTCGTGGGAGAGGGTGGCCGCTTCGCCGGTGGAGCCGCACGGCACCAGGCCGTCGACCCCTGCTGCGATCTGCATCTCGACCAACTCGTGAAGCGCCCGCTCATCGATGGCTCCGTCACGGAACGGCGTCACCAGGGCTGTCAGGACTCCTTCGAACATGGCTACCTCCTATCGATCTCGATCCGGCCGGTGAAGACGTGGGCGGCGGGGCCGGTCATCGACACAGGGGTACCCCTTCCGCCCCATCGAATCGACAGCTCACCGCCCGGGAGCGACACGATGACGTCGCGGTCCGCGAGACCGCGAAGGATGGAGACGACGACCGCCGCACAGGCCCCGCTTCCGCAGGCGAGCGTTTCGCCGGTCCCCCGCTCCCAGGTGCGCTGAGAGAGCCGAGTGCGGCTCACCACCTCGATGAACTCCACGTTGACGCGATTCGGGAAGGCGGGGTGACGCTCGACCAACGGTCCGAGCTCCCCGACCGGAGCGTCGGCGACGCTTTCCACGTAGATCACGGCGTGGGGATTTCCCATCGATACGGAGCTGACCTGCAGCGTCTCTCCGCCGACCTCCAGCCGTGCGTCGAGCACCGGCCCGTCTCCCTCGCCCAAGAGGGTGGGAATCTTTGCCGGAGCGAGCACCGGCACGCCCATCTCCACCGTCACCAGGTCTTCTCCGGCCCAGCGCGGAGCCACGACCCCGCCGAGCGTCTCCACGCGGATCGAGTCCGCACTCGAGTAGCCGCGGTCGCGCACGAACTTGTAGAAGGCGCGGATGCCGTTCGCGCACATCTCCGCCTGGGAACCGTCCGCATTGTAGATCTCCATGCGGAAATCCGCGGCCTTGGAGCGGCGCACCACCAGCATCTGGTCGAATCCCACCCCGAAGTGGCGGTCGGCGAGACGGCGCGCCAGGGGCGCGAGGGGGGGGAGCTCGTGGGCGATCCCGTCGAGGACGACGAAGTCGTTTCCGGCGCCGTGCATCTTGGTGAACTCGAGCTCGAAGCTCACTGGCGATTCTCCTGGTCGGCTTCGAGGTCGGACCCGGAGGGCTCCGGGGCGCTCTGCTGCGGCTCGGCATCGGTCGCCTCGGAACCGGAGCGGGGCTCCTGCGGCACCGATCTCTCGGGGGGGCCGTACTTCCCGCAGGCCGAGAGAGCGATGGTCAGGATCGCGATTGCGACGAGCGCAGCAAGGCCCCTCATGGCTCCCCTCCTCTGCTGTCCAGCTCTCGCGTCTCGCGCGCGATCCGCGCCTCCGCCGCGTCGAGCGCCTCGATCACCCGTTCCCGCGCCGTTCCCCCGACGTGTGCGCGTTCCTGGAGGGCCCGCTCCAGGCTCAGCAGCTCCGCCGCGCTCGCCGGGAAGGCCGGGTGGAACGCCTGAAGATCTTCGCGCGAGAGCGAGCGCAGGTCGAGGTCTCTGGCAAGACAGTGCCTGACGATCCGCCCCACCGTCTGATGGGCTTCCCTGAACGGCAGATCCGCCCGGACCAGCGCCTCGGCGAGGTCGGTTGCCAGGAGGAGTGGGTCCTGGGCTGCGGAGGCCATCCTCTCCGCGTCGACCCGCAGGGTGGCGAGAGCACCGGCGGTCACCTCGAGACAATCCCGCAGCGTCTTCGCCGTGTCGAAGACGGGCTCCTTGTCCTCCTGGAGATCCCGGTTGTAGGTGAGAGGGAGCCCCTTCATGACCGTCAGCAGGGAGACCAGGTTCCCGATCACCCGCCCGCTCTTCGCCCGAACCAGCTCCGCGGAGTCCGGGTTCTTCTTCTGGGGCATCAGGCTCGAGCCGGTCGAGTAGGCATCCGCCAGCTCGATGAAGGCGAACTCCGCGCTCGACCAGAGCACCAGCTCCTCGGCCAGGCGGGAGAGTTGCACCATGCAGATGGCTGCGCAGGCGAGGAACTCGAGGGCGCCATCGCGGGATGCCACCGCGTCCATGCTGTTCGCCGCGGGAGCCTGGAATCCCAGCGCGGCTGCGGTGTGCTCCCGGTCGAGGGGAAGCGTGGACCCCGCCAGGGCGCCGGCACCGAGGGGGGAAGCGCTCGAGAGCCGCGCCTGGAGCTCCCGGAAGCGCTGCTGGTCCCGGGATTGCATTTCGACGAAGGCGAGCCAATGGTGGGCCAGGCGCACCGGTTGCGCTCGCTGCATGTGGGTGTAGCCGGGAAGCACGGTATCGACGTGCTCGCGAGCCCGGACCACCAGGACGCTCTGCAGCGCCAGCAGCCCGCGCTGGATCTCCTGGCACATGTCCCGCAGGTAGAGCGCCAGGTCGGTGGCCACCTGGTCGTTGCGGCTGCGCCCGGAGTGGAGCCGTCCCGCCACGCTTCCCACCCGCTCCGCGAGCCGCGCCTCGATATTCATGTGGATGTCTTCGAGAGCGGGATCGAAGTGAAATTCCCCCGCCTCGATCTCCGTCGCCAGCGCCTCGAGACCGCGGACCAGGGCTTCGACGTCCGCCTCGGTGATGAGTCCCACGCTCCCTAGCATCCGCGCGTGGGCGATCGAGCCGCGGATGTCGTATCGAGCCAGCGCCTTGTCGAAGGAGACCGACGCGCTGAAGCGCTCGAAGCAGGGATCCGTGATTTCTCCGAAGCGTTCACCCCACGGCTTTCGAGCTCGCCCCATGGGGCAACTCTCGGCAAGAAAACGGGAATTTGCAAGCTGCCGGCGGTATGCCAGCCTCTAGCTCGCGTTCCTCGCCAGGCCGCTGCGCGCTCGGGCGAGAGACGCGGGCTCGGCCCGGGGGGATCCGATTGGCGGCAGCAAAGCGAGCGAGTGGCAGGACTGGCAAGGGACGGGCCCGGCGCCGCGATCTCGAGTCGCGCGGGGGCTGCTGGCGGCGGACGCTTCGCTTCGCCGCTCTCGCTCTCCTCTGTGCGGGGTTCGTCGCGGGGTTCAGCGCGGCGCGCCACATGATCCAGCTCGACCGCGTGGTCCGGGCGCGATTCGAGGGCCGGCTCTTCCAGGTTCCCTCGCGCGTGATGTCGGCTCCGACCATTCTCTATCCCGGCCTCGACTGGAAACGCATCGATCTCCCCGCGACCCTGGTGCGCCTCGGCTATCGGGAGAGCGACGGAAGCGGAGCGATCCCCGTCGGCTACTTCAGCTGGGGGGAGCGGAAGGTCCGGCTGCACCGCCGCCCCTTCGATCACCCGAGCCGCGCCGAGCCCTCTCGCGACGTCGTCCTGCAGCTCGAAGGGACGAACATCGAGGAGCTTCGCGACGCGGAGACCGGACGCGAGCTCGGCGCACTGCTGCTCGAGCCGGAGCTGGTGGGCGCCTACTACGGAGCCGACCACGAGCAGCGCGAGCTGGTTCGCCTGGGAGACGTGCCGCCACACCTGATCGACGCGATCCTCGCCGTCGAGGACCAGCGCTTCCTCAAGCATCGAGGGATCGACTTCCGCCGCATCGCCGGGGCCCTGTGGGTCAACCTCCGCTCCGGTCGGGTTCGCCAGGGCGGCAGCACGCTGACTCAGCAGCTGGTGAAGAACTTCTTCCTGACCCCGGAACGCAGCCTCCAGCGCAAGCTCCAGGAGGCCGCGATGGCGCTGATCGTGGAGGCCCGTTACGAGAAGGAGGCGATCCTCGAGAGCTATCTGAACGAGATCTATCTCGGTCAGCGCGGCTCCACGGCGATCCACGGCGTGGGCGAGGCCTCCTGGTTCTACTTCGGCAAGGCGGTGCAGCGGATCAGCCTTTCCGAGTCGGCGCTGATCGCCGCGATCATCCAGAGTCCCAACGGCCTCTCGCCACACCGGGAGGTGGAGCGCGCCACCGAGCGCCGGGATCTCGCGCTGCGGCTGATGCGCGAGCAGGGCCGCATCACCGAGGCGCAGCTCGAGGAGGCGAGCGCCGAGCCGGTCCGCGTCGCCAAGGTCACACCCGAGCCGAGGGATGCACGCTTCTTCCTGGATGCGCTCCGCAGGCAGCTCCCCGCCTTCTACAGCCTCGAGACCCTGACCAGCGAGGGCCTGCGCATCTACGCGACCCTCGACCTCCGTCTCCAGCGACTCGCGGCGTCGGTGCTTCGCGAGGAGCTGGCCGCGCTGGAGAAGCGCTACCCGTCGCTCGTCTCCAAGAGCGGGCCGCCTCTGGAGGGGTGTGTGATCGCTCTTCGCCCCCAGACCGGAGAGGTGCTGGCTCTGGTCGGCGGCAGAGATTACGCCGTCAGCCAGTTCGACCGCTGCACCCAGACCCGGCGTCCCGCCGGAAGCGTCTTCAAGCCCTTCGTCTACATCGCAGCCCTCGAGCCCGTCCCCGGCGGACCGCGGATCACCCTGGCCAGCATGCTCGACGACAGCCCCCTCGAGGTCTCCACGCCGAGCGGGCTCTGGCGGCCGGCGAACTACGACAAGACCTTCCACGGCCGGGTCCGGACTCGCGAAGCGCTCGAGCGATCACTGAACGTCGCCACTGCTCGCCTGGCCCAGCAGGTCGGCATCTCCCATGTGGTGGACGTGGCGGCGCGGCTTGGAATCGAAAGCCCCTTGCCTCGGGTTCCAAGTCTCGCCCTCGGCAGCGCCGACATCTCTCCGCTGGAGCTCGCCCGCGCCTATGCGACCATCGCCAACGGGGGCATCCGCCCCCAGATCCGCACCTTCGAGGACGTCGTCGACGGCTCCGGCCGAGCCGTCGAACGACAGCCGATCGGATTCGAGCGGGTCCTCGACGCGGGGACCGCCTATCTCGCCACGTCGCTGCTGGAGGGTGTGATCGATCGAGGCACGGGCGCGGGCGTGCGCGGAGGGGGCATCCGGGGCCCGATCGCGGGCAAGACGGGGACCAGCGACCAGGAGCGGGACGCCTGGTTCGTGGGATTCTCGCCGGAGCTGGTGGTGGTCGTCTGGATCGGATTCGACGAGCCCCGCAGTCTCGGCCTTCCATCCAGCCGGGTGGCCGTCCCCGTCTGGACCCGCTTCGTGCGTGAGGCGACCGGCGGGGAGCTTCGCGGTACATTTCTTCGCCCTGCAGAGGTGGTCGAGGCGGAGATCGATCCGCTCTCCGGGGACCTGGCCCTGGCGGGCTGCCCGCGGCGCGCCCCTGAGATCTTCATTCGCGGCACCGAGCCGGTGACGACCTGCCCGGAGTGGGCGTCGGCGGGCCGCGAGCCCCGTCGGCCCGGCGAGCGGCGGCCGAACTTCCTGGAGCGCCTCTTCCAAGATTGGTTGAATCGACTGTGAAGCGCGGTGGCAAACGGATCGCGGGATTCGTCCTGCTCTGGTCATTCCTCGGGGGATGCACCTCGCTCGGAGGCCGGTTTGCTCCACTGGGAGCCCCCCCGTTCAGCCTGAGCGACGTCGCCGAGGAGGGGGATGCGGCGAGGCGAGCATCGGTGAGGCTCGTCTTGACGGGCCTGGACGAGGATCAAGCCCTGCATCCGGCCCGGGCGCTCGCGCTCTACGAGCGGGCGCTCCAGGTCGATCCGAACAATCCCTTCGCCTATCTCGCCCTGGCGCGTCACCACGTCGACGGTGCAGATCCGGAGCAGGCGCTCGCGTTTCTTGACAAGGCCGACGCCCTGCTCGCGGATTCCGAGGTGCGATCCCCCGGTCTGGAAGCGGATCTGCTCGGGATTCGCGGATCTGCGCTCCAGGCTTCGGGTCGCGTTCGCAGCGCGCTCCCGCTTCTCGAGGAAGCCCGCCGCCTCTCACCGAGCGTGTGGGACGACGCGCGCCTCGACGCACGGGAGCTCCGGTGATAGCTTCCGCGCCCGCATGATGCCGAAATTGAAAGTCTTTCTCGGCGCCCTGGCAGTCAGCCTGCCGCTCGATCAGCTCTCCAAGTACGCGGTCAGCCAGTCGCTCAGCTTCTCGGATCGGATCGCGGTCATCGACGGCTTCTTCTACCTCACCCACGTTCGCAATCCCGGCTCCGCCTTCGGTCTCTTCGCGGGCAGCCCCGAGCCCTACCGGAGCATCTTCTTCATCGCCATCACCGGCGTCGCGATGCTCATGATCCTCTCCTTCTATCGGCGCCTCGCCCCGGGGGACCGACTCTCCGCGCTGGCCCTCGGGCTCGTCCTCGGGGGAGCGGCCGGCAACCTGATCGATCGCGTCCGGCTCGGAGAAGTGGTGGACTTCCTTCACTTTCGGCTCTGGGGGGGGTACGCTTGGCCGGACTTCAACCTGGCCGACAGCTTCATCGTCGTCGGCGTGGCGCTCCTGATCCTCGAGCTCCTCGCCACCGAGGGTGAGCGCCGCGCCGATCCCGCGGGTAGCGGATCGCGAGGATGAAGGCGGGGCACCCGCCTTAGTCTACACTCGGATGAGTAGGGCGATTTGCGTGCAGTCTTCTTGACACTTGCTTGGAGAGTGAGGTAGAAATCCGGGTCGTATCTTCCCGAACAGACCAGATGTGAGCACGGATCGCTGCGCCCTCCCCCCCAAGCGGTGCGAGCGGTGTGAGATCCTGGACACGAAGGCCCGGGACTCGGCATGAAATTCTTCATCGACACCGCCAGCGTCAGCGACATCCGCGAAGCCGCCGATCTCGGCCTTCTCGACGGGGTCACCACCAATCCCACCCTTCTCTCCAAGGAAAAGGGTGACCCTCGGGAGATCCTGCGCGAGATCACCCGGATCGTCGACGGTCCGGTCAGCGCGGAGGTCACCGCGCTCGATGCCGAGGGCATGGTGCGCGAAGCTCTCGACCTGCGGAAGATCGCCGAGAACATCGTCATCAAGATCCCGATGACGCTCCAGGGGATGAAGGCCCTTCGCACCCTCTCGCGGCAGGGCGTTCCGACCAATTGCACGCTGATCTTTCAGGCGGCGCAGGCGCTGATGGCCGCGAAGGCCGGTGCGACCTACGCGTCGCCCTTCGTCGGGCGTCTCGACGACATTTCGACCGACGGCATGGAGCTGATCGAGCAGATCTGCACCATCTATCGGAACTACGGGTTCGAGACACAGGTTCTGGTCGCGAGCATCCGGCACCCCGTGCACGTGGTGCAGGCGGCACTGCTCGGGGCGCACGTCGCCACCATGCCCCCCAAGGTGATCGCCCAGCTCGCGCAGCATCCGCTCACGGATATAGGCCTCGAGCGGTTCCTTGCCGATTGGGAAAAGGTGAAGAACCGCTCTTGACGATGGCGCGCCGTCGGTCCTGCGGGCCGGACGGTGCGAGGACTCCCCCCATTTATGAAGAGGTCGAAGAGCGACTACGTCATCCAGACGGTGACGAATGCCCTCCGCGTCCTGGAGGCCTTCCGCGACCAGGAGGAGCTCGGGGTGACCGAGCTGTCTCGGCGGCTGGGTCTTCACAAGAACAACGTGTTCCGCCTGCTCGCCACCCTGGAGGCCAGGGGGTACGTCGAGAAGTGCGCGGGCAACGACCGCCACCAGCTCGGCGTCCGGTGTCGCGAGCTCGGGTACAGCTACGGGCGGAGCGGGGGGCTCCTGCGCCACGCTCGGAGGATCCTCGTCGAGCTGGTGCGGGACACCGGCGAGACGGCCCATCTCGCTGTGCTCCGGGATTTCGAGGTGGTGCACCTCGACGGTGAACGGCCGGATCGGCTGGTGCTGACGGGCCTGCGGGTCGGGTGCCGCCTCCCGCTCCACTGCACCGCCCTGGGAAAGGTGCTGCTGGGCTGCGGGGAACGGCCGCTCCAGGAACGCTTCGATCGGCTCCACGTCTCGGGCGGGACGCTCCGGGCGCGGACCGACGCGACCATCACCGATCGCGAGAAGTTCTTCGAGCACCTGCGCGGCGTGGCGAGCGAGGGCTTCGCGCTGGATCTGGAGGAGTGCGAGCCGGGACTCTCCTGTGCGGCGGCTCCCGTCTTCGCTGCCAGCGGGCAGCTGGTCGCGGCCCTCTCCGTCTCCGGTCCCGCCTTCCGCATGGGCCGCGACACCTTGCTGGACCAGGTGGTGCCGGCCGTGACCGCGGCAGGCGACGAGCTCTCGAGGCGGCTCGGCTGCCAGCGCTAGCGGTGAGCCGGAGGCGAGCCGCGCGCGCAGCGGCTCGATGAGGGTTTGCTACCTCGGCAGGTGCCCGGCGATCTGATAGATTTCCCACCCATGTCGAGCGAAACGAAGATCAAGAGGCTCGAGGCTCTGAACGCAGAGGCCGAGATGGGCGGCGGCGAGGCCCGGGTCTTGCGCCAGCACAAGAGCGGCCGGATGACCGCCCGGGAGCGCATCGCGATGCTCCTCGACCCGGGCAGCTTCGTCGAGATGGACAAGTTCGTGACCCACCGCTGCACGGACTTCGGCATGCAGGAGACCAGGTTCCTCGGCGACGGCGTCGTGACCGGTCACGGCAGGATCGGCGGTCGCCAGGTCTTCCTGTTCGCGCAGGACTTCACCGTCTTCGGCGGCAGCCTCTCCGGAGCCTTCGCCGAGAAGGTCTGCAAGGTGATGGATCTCGCCGTCAAGGTCGGCGCGCCCTTCATCGGCCTCAACGACGGAGCCGGCGCCCGGATCCAGGAGGGTGTCGCCTCGCTGGGTGGCTACGGCGAGGTCTTCCTGCGCAACGTGATGAGCTCCGGCGTCATCCCGCAGATCTCGGCGATCATGGGCCCCTGCGCCGGAGGCGCGGTCTACTCCCCGGCGATGACGGACTTCATCGTCATGGTGACCAACACCAGCAACATGTTCATCACCGGGCCCGACGTGGTGAAGACCGTCACCCACGAAGAGGTCACTCCCGAGGCGCTGGGCGGAGCGCTCACCCACGCTTCGAAGAGCGGAGTCGCGGTCCTCGCCGCCGCCAGCGAGGAGGAGGCGATTCGATACGTCATCGATCTCCTCTCGTTCATTCCCCAGAACAACCTCGAGGATCCTCCCTTCGTGCCGACCGACGACGATCCCCGGCGCATGGATCCGCGGCTCCGCGACCTGGTTCCCGACGACCCGGTCAAGTCCTACGACATCAAGGAGCTGATCGGGATGGTGGTCGACGACGGGAACTTCCTCGAGGTCCACGCCATGTGGGCGAGGAACATCGTCTGCGGCTTCGCCCGCTTCGGCGGCCGCTCGGTGGGAATCGTGGCGAACCAGCCCGCCTTCCTGGCGGGTGTTCTCGACATCGATTCCTCGAAGAAGGCGGGCCGCTTCGTGCGCTTCTGCGATGCCTTCAACATCCCGATCGTGACCCTCGTGGACGTGCCCGGCTTCCTGCCGGGCGTGGACCAGGAGCACAACGGAATCATCACCCACGGATCCAAGCTGCTCTTCGCCTTCAGCGAAGCGACGGTGCCCAAGGTCACGATCGTGACGCGCAAGGCGTACGGCGGGGCCTACGTGGTGATGAGCAGCAAGCACATCCGCGCCGACGTGAATCTCGCCTTCCCCACCGCGGAATTCGCGGTGATGGGTCCCGAGGGAGCGGTGAACATCGTCTTCCGCAAGGAGCTGGCCGACGCCGCGGATCCGGCCGCGCGCAGGGAGGAGCTGGTCGAGGACTACAGGGAGAAGTTCGCGAATCCCTTCAAGGCCGCGGAGCTCGGCTACATCGACGAGGTGATCAAGCCGGAGGAGACCCGGCCCAAGATCATCGAGGCTCTGGAGATGCTCGCCACCAAGCGCGACTCCAATCCGCCCAAGAAGCACGGAAACATTCCGCTGTAGCCTTCTGGAACTCCGTTCGCCTTCGGCTCACTGCGCGCGGCTCGCTCCGCTCCGCCGCGCTTGCGCGGCGAGGCTGGAGCGTCACCGATTGCCGCGGGATTCGAGGCTGCCTGTGCGATTCCGCTTGCGGCGGCCGGTGAAGACGAAGGCGACGGCGACGCCGAGCAGGTAGAGCACGATCAGCGGCCCGGCCAGCAGGATCTGGCTCACCACGTCCGGTGGCGTCAGGATCGCGCCAATCACGAAGGCAAGCAGGATCGCGTACTTGAGCCCGGAAAGGAACTGCCGCGGCTCGACGATGCCGCTCATCGAGAGGAAGAACACCACCACCGGGAGCTCGAAGCCGACGCCGAAGGCGATGAAGAGCCTCAGATTGAGAGAGAAGACCTCGCGCATCGTCCACGAGGACTCGACGAAGTCGCTGCTGAAGCCGGCGAAGAACTTGTAGACGAGCGGAAACACCACGAAGTAGCCGAAGCTCGCGCCGGCGGCGAAGAGCGCGGTCGAGACCGTCACGAAGGGAATCGCCACCTTCTTCTCGCTGCTGTAGAGCCCCGGCGCGACGAAGGCCCAGAGCTGCCAGAACACCACCGGGAGGGCCAGCACGAAGCCGGCAAGGAGCGATGACTTGAGGTAGGTGAAGAAGATCTCCGCCGGAGCGATGGCCTGGAGGGTGCCCCCGTCCGCTGCCAGGGCCCGTGTGGCTGGCTCGAGCAGCCAGCCGAAGATCGTCTCGCTGAAGTTCCAGCAGATGGCGAAGCCGATCGCCCAGCTGATCAGGATCTTGAAGATGCGGCTTCGGAGCTCGGCCAGGTGGGCGGTGAGCGGAAGCTGGGTTTCATCCACCGGGGCGCTCTTGGCCGGGGTCGGAAGTGGCTCCTCGGGCTCCGCCGGGCTCCGCCGCCAGCGCGGGCGGCGTCGCGGCACCCGCGGTGGCGGAGGCAGGCGGGGCTCCGCCCTCGGCTTCGCCCGGCTTCGCCTGGCTGGGTTCGCCCTTGCCGGGACCGCTGGGAGGTCCCGAGGGCGGCCTCTCGATCTGGGGCTCCTCGACGGCGTCGGCGAAGCTCTGCCGAAGGTCGGAGGAGGCGCGGCGGAACTCGGCCAGCCCGCGGCCCAGGGAACGGGCGAGCTCGGGGAGCTTCGTCGGGCCGAAGACGAGGAGCGCGACGACCAGGATGACCACGAGTTCTTGGAAGCCGATGCCGAACATCGAAGCTCCCAATCTAGCCCGGATTTCTCGGGAGGTCGCGTCGCGGAGACCCCTTCCCGACCTTCGTTCGCCTGCAGCTCACTGCGCGCCCGGCTCGCCTCCGGCTCCCCGGGCTTTCGGCTAGGCAGCCTCCGCGGGGCTGGCCGCTCCTCGCGGGCGCGTGGGAATCGCCTGGCGCCGTCCGGGTTCCAGCAAGGAGAGGCCGATCCAGTGGCCGCCGTCGATGGTGGGGCTCGACCAGACGATCCGCGCGATGCCCTCGAGCCTCGGCTTTCCGTCCACCTCGCGAAGCGTCACCCGCAGCAGCGAGCCGACCGGCTCAGGAGTATCGATGCGCAAACACATGCCCGAAGGGGAGAGATCCCGAGTGAAGCCCACCCGCAGCCCTTGATCCGGTCTGGCGCGCGGGAAGGGACAGTACTCGACGTGCCGCACGACTTCCTCGCGTCGCTCCCGGCGGGTCGCCTTCCCGGCAGCAGCGCCAGTAGCGCCGGCACCGAGCGGGGGTTGCTGAATCTCGGCGGCACTCATCGCTGCGCTCCTTGACCGGCCGCGGCTCCACCCGCTCCGCGGTGTGACGCCCGATTCGCGGTCCCGGAGACCGCATCGGCGACGATCTGAAACGCCGGGTCGCCCGACTCGAGGACCCGGAGGAACTCCTTGACCAGGGAGGGATCGAACTGGGCCCCGGCGCCCCGCCTGAACTCCCCTCGAACCTCCTCTGGAGAGAGAGCGGGGCGGTAGGGGCGGCTGCTGCTCATGCCGTCGTAGACGTCCGCCATCGAGACGATGCGGGCGACCAGGGGGATCTGTTCACCGTAGAGCCCGTCCGGGTAGCCCCGGCCGTCCCACCACTCGTGGTGATGGCGGATCACGGCGGAGATCTCGGTGGCGATCCCGAGGGGCTCGACCAGACGCGCCCCGATCTCCGGATGGCGCTCGATCACTCGTCGCTCCTTCGCGGTCAACGTGGTGGGGCTCATCAGCAGGTCGGTGGGTACGCCGATCTTGCCAATGTCGTGCAGGAACCCCGAGATGCGAATCTGCTCGCGATCCCTCGCCGGCAGGCCAAGGCGGTCGGCGAGGAGTCCTGCGTAGTAGGCGGTTCGCCGGGCGTGGCCCCTCATGAACCCGCACTGGCTCTCCACCGTGTCCGCCAGGACCTCGAGGAAATCCAGGGTGCGAGCGCGTTCGCTCTTGAGCTGCTGCAGCTCCGGGCTCTGCCCGGTCTCCACGACGAGCTCCGCCACGCGCCGGTTCACCCGCGGGTCGCGCTCCACATGCTCCAGGATCTCGGCCACCTGTCTATCGAGGCCGACCATGGAGCCCAGAGTCTCGAGGAAGTCCACCAGCCGGCTGCGCCCGCGGCGCCGGGAGAGGGCGCGAAACACCGCTGCGCTGACCTGCACCACGTCGAAGGGCTTCTGCAGGTAGTCGCTCACCCCGTAGCGAACCGCTTCGGCGGCGTTCTCGAGGGTTCCGTAACCGGTGATCACGATCAGCTCGACGCTCGGGAACTCGCGCCGAATCGTTCTCATGATCTCCTCGCCCTGGATCCCCGGCATGTTGAGGTCCAGAGTGACGAGATCGACGGCCTGGGTGCGCAGGATCTCGAGGGCCTCGACTCCGTCGCGGGCACAGAGGACCTGGTAGGTGGGCCGGAGAATCATCCGCAGCGATTCGCGCGGCCCCCTCTCGTCATCCACCACCAGGATGGTGCCCTGCTCCTCGGTCTGCTCCTGAAAGGCCATCTCGCTCATCGCGCCTCCCACCTCGCAATCCCCATGCCAGGGTCGGGCCATCGGCGGCGCCCGCGTAACTTCACGCGCTGCAAGGACTTTTTGGCTAGAGCCGGATATCCCCTCGGGGTGGTGAGCCTCGACACCTGTTCCGATGCGTACA
>Ga0214473_10005711_pt1 | contig 14904 bp, 13 predicted proteins | sample RVTome_7_FD_203509 | JGI IMG/M metagenome (GOLD analysis project Ga0214473, IMG submission 203509) | Soil microbial communities from uranium-contaminated site in the Upper Colorado River Basin, Wyoming, United States - RVT98D197 | ecosystem: Environmental > Terrestrial > Soil > Contaminated >... | reverse complement strand
TGCATCTGCGCCGTTCTCAGACCTTGACCGAGCTCGCACTTACCCGTGTAGGCGGTGACCCGCCCGTCCTCGCCGATGGCGATCCAGGAATCGAGCTGGTCTCCGGGTACTCCGGAAGTCTGCGACGCGGCGGGCCGCGGGCTCAGAATGCCTGCCGTCGCGCTGAAGCCGACGATGAGACAACCGGCTCCCTTCAAGAAATCCCGGCGGGACACGACGAGCCGGTCCAGGGCGGCGCCTGCGTCGGGCGTCCATGGTTGCACCCTCATCCTGCCAACTCCCTGGCATATCGGCGGATGGCTCGAAGCATTCGTACGTTTACGAAACATCGGCAGAGAACCGTCGACAAGGCCTCCTGGATTTGTTCCTCGGTTGCTTTCGGGTTCTCGTCGAGGAGAGCTTTCGCGGTCAGGATGACACCGCTCAGACAGAATCCGCATTGCGCGGCCTGCTCCTCGATGAAAGCGCGCTGAATCGGGTGCGGGTTTTCGGCCGTACCCAATCCTTCCAGCGTGGTGATGTCGGCTCCATCCACGGTTTCCACGGGCGTGACGCAGGAGCGGATGGCCCGGCCTTCCACGATCACCGTACAGGCTCCGCACTGAGCCAGCCCACAGCCGAACTTGGGTCCACGCAGCTCGAGGTCGTCGCTGAGAATGTAAAGGAGCGGTGTCGAAGGATCCGCGTCCAGAGAGTGGGCACGACCGTTGACCGTCAGGGTGATCGCGCTCATCTGCTCCGCCTCTTGTAGGAGGAAGTCCTTGCGATTGTAGGGTGCCGCCAAGCCTCACGCAATTGGGAGAGAAACGATCGCTCGCCGGCCGGCGCCGCAGCCCTCCTCATTGAGCCACGCGGCCTGAAGGCTCAGGCGTCATCGAGCGGGAGCGTCGTTTTCTTCGCCGGGCTCAGGCGAGAAGTCTTCGGTGGACGAGCATGCCTTTCAGGATCAGCAGATAGCTCGCCATGTAGAAGACCTCGTCCAGATAAGGATAGGGTGACGCCTGAAGCCAGTGACTCAAGCTGTATAAGAGGTCGGCGGCCTTCGTCGCGAGGAAACCGCAGAGCAGGAAGCCCCATGCCCATGCGAGCCCTCCTCCCCGGAGCGCGAAGGCAGCGCGGGCAAGGAGGACCAGGGGTAGCACCAGACCGACGTCGAGCCAGACGTAGCTCGCCATCAAGCTTTTCTCGAGGAGGGGAACCTCCTGCGCCAGCACTGGCCGCGTCCCCAGCACGGCCAGCACCGCGAGCACCACGAACGTGCCGCCGGCGATCGCAGCGAGCTCCCGCGTCCCGCCCATGGGTAGAACCGCGCGATAGGAAAAAACGAAGCTCAGCAGGGCTAGGATGAGAACCGGGTAGGAAAGCACGTAGAAAACGTCGGCGATCGACGGAAACTTACTGACGCCGTGGAACACCTGGTAGAAGGAGAAGCTCGCCTCCCCCATGGCGAGTAAGCCCAAACCGCCGGCCATGCCGAGCCAGCTCCATCGGGCCTCGGGAACGTCCCAGAGCCGGCGGGCCGCCTCGAAAGCCATCCAGCTGCTCGCGAAGGCCCAGATGGATTTGGTGGCGGCCGTCTTGTAGACGAGCTCTTCACTATCCGCAAAGAGGAGGATGGAGGCGCTCGCCACGAAAACCGCCACCAGGATCCCATCGACGCGCGAAACTGGCTTCATTTCCGCGGAACAGACGGTCGCTCACAGCCGGAGGCGGCGGACGGCGCTTTCGATCTGTTCCGATTTCTCCTTTCCGACGAAAATGTGGAGCCCGAGAGCGATACGCTCGGCGAGCGCGTCGAGGCCCCCTCGATCCAGATGGTCGAGATCCAGGCCGAGCTTGCTGGCATGGGCATCCACCGCCGCTCTCGCCATGTGAGGACCGATGTAGGGCTTCAGCAGCTCCGTTATCTGCTCGGCGATCTTGTCTCTGCTCATTCCGGTAGAACGTGAGGCAACGGAAGGCGCTTCGAGCGGCATGCGAGGGCATGCGCTACTCCCGCGGTGTTTTTGCTGGATGAACAATTCTAACATGGAAGGGACGTGGTCCAAGGCACCCCACAACAACCCGCCGTGGGCGCCATGGCGCAACTCCCGCACTTTCCCGCGGGCCGACCCCCATCCGCCTCTCTTTTGGCCCCACAACCCATCGGCGACGCCGCTGGTGATCGCGCTCATCTGCTCGGCCTCCTGTAGGAGGAAGTCCTCGCGATTGTAGGGGGGCCGCCAAGCTTCACGCAATCAGGAGAGAAACGATCGCTGGCGCCGGATTGACTTGCACCCGCGAGTCGAATATGTATCGTGCGTTATGCCTGACTCAGCTATCAACCTCTCCCGGCGCCAACTGCTCGCCGGCGCCGGCGCTGCAGCCCTCCTTCTCGAGCCACGCGGCCTGAAGGCTCAGGCGACGTCGAGCGGGAACGTCGTCTTCTCTCATACCACCGTCGTGAACCCCGATGCCGTTCAACACGACGTGGCGCTCGCGGTCGAAGGCGACAAGATCGCGGCGATCGGCGCGACCGACAGAATCCTCGCGACGTATCCTCGAGCCGCGGTCTACGACGGACGGGGGAAGGCCCTCCTCCCGGGTCTCATCAACTGTCATGCCCATCTCGGGGCGACCCTCGCCCGTGGTTTCAACGAGGACTTCGGATTCCCCAACAGCTATCGCCTGGCGATCCAGCCCGAAAGTCTCCTTTCCGACGAGGAGGCCACGCTGATGGCCGTAATGGGTGCTCTGGAATCCATACGGTGCGGGGCCACCACGGTCGTGGAGTACACGGGAAGCATCGGGAGCTCGGCGCGAGCGTTGGCGGACACGGGTCTGCGTTGGGTGTTCGCGGAGTCCGTCCGCGACGTCGAGAACGGTGCCGGGCCGGTGTCCGCGGAGAGTCTCGCCCGCAGTGAAGCCCCCAGGTTCTCACCCAAGCTGCGAGACGAGGGCTTGCAGCGCGCCCATGACTTGTTCGACGCCTGGCACGGCGCGAGAGAGGGACGCATCCGCGTGTTCCCGACCACCGCGCTCGCCGAGGACTCATCGCCCGAGCTGCTGCACGCCGTCCGCGACTTCGCGGAGAAGCACGATCTCGGATACACCATCCACCTGGCCCAGACTCGCTGGGAGGTGGAATACATGCTGCGATACCACGGCCTTCGTCCGTCGGCGTATCTCGCCAAGCACGACTTCCTGGGCCCGCGGCTCTTCGCGGCGCACTGCCGGTACGTCGACGATTCCGAGATTGCGCTCCTTGGCCGCTCCGGCACCATCGTTACGCAACAGGCTCACATGGCAGCGAACCGCGGCGTCATCCCGCCCATTCCTGCCCTGCGAGCGGCGGGCTGCCCCATCGCTCAAGGGACCGACAACAATACCAACGACATGCTGGAAACCATGCGGATCGCCCTGGTGACGGAACGAATCCGGCGCGACGATGCGACCCCGGGGCGCCAGCCGCAGCCTGAAGACATGCTCGCAGACGCAGCGCAAGGGGGCGCGCGAGCCGTGCGGCAGGAAGGGCTCCTCGGCTCGCTCGAGGTGGGGAAGAAAGCAGACCTCATCGTCCTGGACACCCAAAGGACCCACCTCGTACCCGCCGGGCGCATCCTGTCCGCGTGGATCAACAACGGTCAACCGTCCGACATCGAGTCCGTCCTGGTCGATGGCCAGTTCGTGATGCGCGACCGTAGGATTCTCACGGTGGACGAGACCAGCCTCATTGCCGAAGCCGACAAAGTTGGGCGGCGGATCTGGAGTCAGGTGGAGGCAGCGACCCCGGTTACGGTGCCGCGCCTACCGCGCTCGTAGCGCCCCGAGACTGCGCCAAGGCCCGGCTGACCAGTCCACCCTTCGTCTTTCGTATCTCTTGGTGTTCCTGCTCGTCCTCATCTACGCGGAGACGCCGTTGATATACCTCGTCCTCGGCGCCATTCGTTGACGCGAGGTCCCCGAGCGGGTCCTTCCGGATCGCGCTAGGATTCTTCGAAGACCCCTCGAAGGGAGGCCTGGCGAAACGATGAAATCCAATCTCGTTCGACTCACGGCGGCTCTGGTTGCGTTGGCAGCGATCCTCGCGGCCGGATGCGGGACGCGAGGCGACTCCCCGCCGCCTCCCGGACCCAAAGCGTGGGCGCATTACCTTGCCAACGAGGGAGTCCTCATCGCGACCGACGAGACCAGGATCGTCTTCGATCCACTCTTTCGAAACGACTTCGGGACCTACCGACTGCTGCCGCAAGAGCTCGAGCGCGCGCTCTTCGCGGGGGAGCCGCCGTTCACGGGGTTGGACGCGGTGTTCATCAGCCACTACCACGAGGACCATTTTTCGCCGGTCGACGTTCTCAGGCTCTTGAAAGAGCGTCGGGAGATCCGCCTCTACGCGCCGGCCCAGGCGGTGACGGAGATGAGAAGAATCGCCGGTGACCACGAGGGAGGGGACGAGGGCATCTTCTCCCGGGTGACGGAGATCCGGCTCGAGTACAAGGACGCGCCGTTCGTGATCGAAACCGGTGACCTCCTCGTCGAGGCGGTTCGGATCCCGCACTCCGGTTGGCCGGACCGGCAGCTCGACGTGGAGAACATCGCATATCGGGTGACGCTCGACGAGTCGACCACGGTGGTGCACCTCGGAGACGCAGACACGAGCGACGTTCATTTCGCCCACGACGCCCTCTACTGGGAGCGGCGTCCGCTCGACATGGCGTTTCCGCCGTACTGGTACTTCCAATCCGAGGACGGCCGGCGGGTTCTCGAAGAAAGGTTGAGACCCGGGCACGCGGTCGGTATACACGTTCCGGTCGGGATGACGAGCCCGGCGGAGCGTCCTCCCGAGCTCGCGAAGTACGACCTTTTCGTTTCACCGGGCGAAATCCGGGACATCCCGTAAGTCGTCTTACGTACTCCGTGATTCGGTAGCGCCGCTTCCGCGCGCTAAGATTTGCGCATAGTGTCTTCCGTTGCCCGCGAGCTGGATCGGGCGGAGCTGCTCGCGTCCTTCGAGGCGATCCGTTCGAGAACGCGATCGCTGTTCGACCTGGTGGCGCCCGAGTCCTACGAGTCCCGGCCCATCCGCCTTCGGAACCCGATCGCGTTTTACGAGGGCCACCTGCCCGCATTCAACGTGAATACCCTCCTGAAGAAGGGCATGGGCCGGGAAGGCGTCGACCCCGCGCTCGAGCGGGTTTTCGAGCGCGGCATCGATCCGGAGGACGAGAAGACGGCCGCACCCCGGGGAAATGTATCGAGCTGGCCGGAGCGCGGCGAGGTGCTGCGTTACGCGGAAGCGGCGGATCGCGCCATCCGCGACGCGCTCGAGAATGCTCCGCTCGAGAGTGACGTCCGGCCCGCGCTCCGGCGCAGTGAGGCCGTGTTCGCGATGATGGAGCACGAGCTGATGCACCAGGAGACGCTTCTCTACATCCTGCACCAGCTCCCCCACGATCAAAAGCGAAGGCCCGCTGGACCGGCCCTCGAGCCGGGCGGCCCGGCGCCCCGGCCCGAGATCGTTCGGATTCCCGCGGGCGTCGCCGTCCTCGGAGCCTCGATCGAATCGGCGCGGTTCTGCTGGGACAACGAGTTCCCGTCTAACGAGGTCGAGGTGCACGCCTTTGACATCGACGTCCACGACGTCACGAACGAACAGTTTCTCGACTTCGTGGAGGCCGGGGGATATGGACGGGAGGCTCTGTGGACGCCCGAGGATTGGCGATGGGTCCGCACGGCTTTGATCGATCACCCGTTCTTCTGGACGCCGCGGAACGGGGAGTGGTACTGGCGCGGTCTCTTCGAGGATCTTCTTTTGCCGCCGGGCTGGCCGGTATACGTGACCCATGCGGAGGCGTCGGCGTACGCGCGCTGGCGGGGGAAGCGACTCCCGACCGAGGCCGAGTTCCATCGCGCAGCCTACGGAACATCGGGGAAAGAGCGGGCCTACCCCTGGGGCGAAGAGCCTCCGAACGGCTCCCAAGGCAACTTCGGGTTCGTTCGTTCGGATCCCGTGAGGGTCGGGTCATTCCCCGGGGGCCGGAGCGCCTGGGGCGTCCAGGATCTCGTCGGGAACGGATGGGAATGGACCTCGACGGTGTTCGAGGGCTTCCCTGGCTTCCGCCCGATGGCTTCGTATCCCGAGTACTCGGCCGATTTCTTCGACGGCCAGCACTTCGTTCTGAAAGGCGGCTCGTCGGGGACGGCGACGGAGCTTCTGCGCCGCAGTTTCCGGAACTGGTTCCGTCCGCACTATCCCTACGTCTACGCGACGTTCCGCTGCGTCGCGGCTTGAACGGTTCCCGGAGGAGGTGACGTGCGAACTTCCGCGGAAAGGCTCGAGGCCCTCAACGAGTTCGCTGACGAGGTCCGTCGCGATCTGGCGCTGGAGTCGAAGCAGCTCCAGTCGAAATATTTCTACGACGCCTTGGGCTCGTGCCTGTTCGAGGCGATCTGCCGTCTGCCGTGGTACGGGATTACGAGGGCCGAGCTGGCGCTCCTGCGCCGCCACGCCGACGCAATCCTCTCGCGGTTTCCGGCTCCGACGGCGGTCCTGGAGCTCGGGTGCGGAAGCGGGGAGAAGCTCGCGATCGTGGCGGAGGCGGGTGCGAAACGCGGCACGGTCCAAAAAGTGCAGTTCATCGACATTTCGCCCACCGCCATCGAAGCTTCCACGCGCGCCCTGCGCCGGTTTCGGCAACTCTCGGTCGTGGGGTACCGGGCCACGTACGCCAATGGCCTCCGGCTCGTGGCGGAGCACCGGAGGGACGACGCGGCGACACTGGTGCTGTTTCTGGGATCGAACATCGGAAATCTAGATCCGCCGGCGGACGAGGAGTTTCTCTCGAGCATCCGCGCAACGCTCCGCGGCGGCGACGGGCTCCTGGTCGGGACGGATCTGGTGAAGCCCGAGCCCGAGCTTCTCCTCGCCTACGACGACCCGCTGGGGGTGACCGCCGCGTTCAACAAGAACCTCCTGGTACGCATCAATCGCGAGCTCGGCGGCCTGTTCGAGCTCGGCACTTTCGAGCATCGCGCGATCTGGAACGCCGAAGCCCGGAGAGTCGAGATGCACCTGGTCAGCACCAGAGACCAGATCGTCCGAATCCCCGGCGCCCGCTGCACGGTGTCGCTGCGGCGGAACGAGTCCATCTGGACCGAGAGCTCCTACAAGTACGAGCCGCAGCGGGTACTGGCGCTCGGCGCGCGTGCCGGCTTCACGCCGTGGGCCCAGTGGGTCGAACCCGAGGCTCGCTTCGCCCTGACGCTCTTCGGCGTCGAGCCGAAGGGAGGTTCCGCTTCGCCTCCGCCGTCCAGTTGAGTCAGTTGCGCGAGGCGTTTGCACGGAACCTTCGCTGCTGTAGAACCAGGCAGCTGCGACGGACCCCGATCGATGGCATCCAGACGACGGCAAAAACCCGCGAACCCGCCCCGGAAAAAGGACTCAGCCACGCCGAAGCGGCAAGTGTTCTGGGTGCCGCTCGTGTTGACGCTCGGGCTCGCGATGGCGTCGCTGGTGCCTCGGGCGCAGGACAGCCGGTCCTGACCCGATCGTTCTGGGCCGCGGCCATGGTGTTGTTCGTCATCTACATCGCCGGCGACAACGGCGCCAGCGCCGCAGGCGGGATCGAGGGGTCCGCCAATGTACTACTCGATCGCGACGATGGTACTGCTCCTCGTGTTCGGTGCCTTGACAGGGCTTTCTGGTCCCCGGATTGCGGCTAACCAGCCCACGCCATGGGTCGGGCTTTGGGAGCGCATCAACATCGCCGGCTTTCTTCTCTGGGTCGTGGTGCTGGCCATAACCCTGTTGCGAGTTGAAAAAGACGATTACCGGATCACTGGCACCACCTCATCGTGAGGGTGAGATCGGCTTCAGGGAATGGCCGGGACGTCCAGCACGACGACGGATTCGGCTTCAGCCTTGATCTCGTCCAGCGTCAGTGGCACCTTCTTGAACTGGAAGTTGACGTGCAGCATCAGCTGGTCATCGATATGCCGCGTCGCCTTGCCCGACAGGCTGATGAACTGATTCTGGCCCCCCACCGGCGAAGCGTCGTACATGATCTTGGCGCTTCGAGTGAGCTCCATCAGCCCGTTCCACTGCTCTGAGCCGTTCGCCGGCACGGCGGCAGGAATGAGACCGAGTCTAGCGGCCATCGATCCGCTCCACGGGCTGCATTTGTATGAGACTTCTTCATGTATTGAATGAAAACAATGAGTTGCCTGCATTCGATCCGGGGCGCTAGCCTCTTCGCATCTCCACGGAGGCTCGATGGCCAACCTGGTCCAGGATCTAAGACACGCGGCCCGCCGGCTGCGGCGCACGCCCGGCTTCACTCTGCTCGCGCTCGCGACGCTTGCCCTGGGGATCGGGGCGAACGCGGCGATCTTTAGTGTGGTGAATGCCGTTCTGCTAAAGCCGCTGCCTTTCTCCCAGCCAGATCGGATCTACGCGATCTGGTCGCGCCACACTTCGACCGATCGCTACCCCTTCTCGCTGCCCGAGTTCTGTGATTACCGAGATCGCAATCGCAGCCTCGAGGCGGTCGCGGGTCTCGCGGGCTGGAGCGGCAACCTCGCAGGCGAGGAGACCACGGAACGCCTTCCTGGCATGCGGGTGTCGGGGAGTCTCTTCGAGATGCTGGGTGTTTCGGCGGCAGTCGGGCGCACGCTGCGCCCCTCGGACGACAATGCGGGCAACGAGAAGGTGGTAGTGCTGTCCCACGGGCTGTGGCAGCGGCGCTTCGGGAGCGAGCCTGGGGTCGTCGGGCGTCCCGTCACTCTCAACGGCGAGGCCTACACCGTGGTCGGCGTGCTGCCGCGCGACTTCCTGTTTCCGGTGCCGGACATCGATCTCGCGATCCCGCTCGCGCCGGAGATCGACCCGTGGCGTCACAACCGCGAGTCCACGAACTTCCTGCGCATCCTCGCGCGCGCCCGCGAGGGCTCGAGTCCGGCCGCGGTCGCCTCCGATCTCGAAGACATCGGAAAGCGCCTGCAGCAGGAGTTCCCGGGCACGTACGCGCGCAAGAAGGGTGTCCTGGTCACGCCCTATCGCGAGGAGCTGACGCGCAACTTCAGCCGCACGCTCGTGATGCTGATGGCCGCCGTGGCGCTCCTGCTGCTGGTGGCGTGCGCGAACCTCGCGAATCTGATGCTCGTGCGGGCCACGGCCCGCCGCCAGGAAATGGCGCTCCGCCAGGCCCTGGGAGCGCGGCCCTCGCGCCTCGCGCGAGACCTGCTGGTCGAGGCGGCGCTGCTGTCCTTCGCCGGCGCTTTTCTGGGCGTTCTGCTGGCCGGGTGGGCCGTGCCTGTGCTCGTGGCGCTCAGCCCGACCGCCATGCCGCGCTCCCAGGGGATCGGCCTGAACCTGACCGTGCTCGCGTTCACGGTGATCGTCGCCGTGGCCGCCGGGCTGGGTTTCGGGCTCGTACCGGCGTGGCGCGCGCTCGGCTCCGCGCCGAACCGGGACCTGCAGTCGAGCCGCGGCGGTACGGGCACGGCCGACGGCAGCCGTGCCCGCGGCGTGATCGTCGCGGCCCAGGTCGCGGTGATGGTGGTGCTGCTCTCGGGAGCCTCGCTGCTCTACAGGAGCTTCCACGCGGTGATGCGGATCGAACCGGGCTTCGACACGAGGGCGCTCACCGTCAGGCTGTCGCTGCCGCTCAAGGACTACCCGGACAACCTGAAGATCAGCCGCTTCTTCGAGCAGCTCGAGGCGCGCCTTCTCGAGCTGCCCGGGGTCGAGTCCGTCGCGGCCACGAACCACGTTCCCCTCAACGGAGCGATCGCCAGTGCGGACTACAAGGTAGCGGACCAGCCTCCCGCCTCCGAGGACCAGCTCCCCACCGCTCTCTACCGGATGGTGACACCGCACTACTTCCGCACGATGGGGATCCCGGTCGTGGCCGGGCGGGCGTTCGGTGAGAGCGACCGAGTCGGCCAGCCCGCGGTCGCGATCGTCAGCGAGTCATTCGCGCGCCAGAGCTTCCAGGACCGCGATCCCGTGGGCCTTCAACTCCTCGTGAAGGATACCCCCGAAGGTTTCCGGTCGATCGAGATCGTCGGCGTCGCCGGCGACGTCCATCACGGAAGCCTCGAGGCCGCTTCCGAGCCGCACCTCTACGTGCCTTATCACCAGGTGCCCCCGAGCCTGATCATCTGGCTCGCCCAGACCCAGTTCGTCGTGGTGCGGGCCGAGGGCGATCCGCTCGTTCTCGGAGAGGCCGTCCAGCGCGCCGTGCACGCGGTGGACTCGAACGTGGCCTCGGCCGGAGCGCGCCTGAGCGAGTCCTACCTGGAAGCCGCGGCGGCCGCGCGACGGTTCAGCGTCGTCTTGATCGCGGCGTTCGCCGTCATCGCACTGGTCATGGCTGTGGTCGGGATCTACGGAGTCGTTTCCTACTCCGTCGCGCAGCGGACGCGGGAAACGGGCCTGCGACTCGCCCTCGGCGCCCGAGCGCCCGACATCCTGTCGCTGGTGCTCGGCGAGGGCTTGAAACGGACGGCCTGGGGCATCGCGGCTGGGCTCGTCGCCGCCTTCGCGGCAGCGCGCGGCTTCCGGAGCCTGCTGTTCGGAGTCGAAGCGGCCGACCCCGCTACCTACACGGGCGTCGCCGTGCTGCTGCTCGCCGTCACCCTCGCGGCCTGCTTCGTGCCCGCGTGGTGGGCCGCGCGGCTCGACCCGGTGCAGGCGCTGCGCCAGGACTGAAGCCTGAGCCCCGTTGCGCGGCTCCGCCCAAGCCGCCATCGAGGTCCGTGACGGCCGCTTGAGGCACGGAGAGAGAGGGGTGGTGGCTTCAGGGAATGGCCGGCACGTCCAGCGTGACGAACGATTCGGCTTCAGCCTTGATCTCGTCCAGCGTCATGGGCACCTTCTTGAACTGGAAGTTGACGTGCAGCATCAGCTGGTCATCGATATGCCGCGTCGCCTTGCCCTACAGGCTGATGAACTGATTCTGGCCCCCCACCGGCGAAGCGTCGTACATGATCTTCGCACTTCGGGTGAGCTCCATCAGCCCGTTCCACTGCTCTGAGCCGTTCGCCGGCACAGCGGCAGGAATGAGACCGAGTCTAGCGGCCGTCGATCCACTCCACGGGCTGAACTGATCCCAGACGACCGTCATGCCGCCCTGCAAAAAACCGTGAGTTGATGGATTTCGAGAGCTCCTGACCAAGATCCTCGGTGATAGCAGGGGTGCCTGGTTTCTGCACGACGCCAAACGGACAGCGCAGCTCGTCGCGTTCAAGCGGCCGGACAAGTGACGTCCGTCGTCAGATGACCGCGATGCAGTCGATCTCTACGAGCGAGTTCCCCGGAATTCCGCCTGCCGCAGCGATTGTCGTCCGAACCGGCGGCTCGGGCCCGAAGCGGCCCAGGAAGACCTCGTTCATCCCCGCGTAGTCCTTCAGGTCGTTCAGATAAACGTTCACCTTTACGACCTTTTCCATCGACGAGCCGACGTCCTCGAGGCGCTTCTGAATCTCGTCGAGCACGTGCTTGGTGTGCGCCTTGATGTCTCCCTCGAAGTGCGCACCGATGCCGGCGATGAACACCATGTTGCCGTAGGAAACGACGCCGCTGAAGAGCGGCGTCTCTTCCGGCCGCTTGCCGGAGCGGAAGTGGACCTTCTTCGCCGGCCGGCCCGACTCCGTCTGCTGCGCCCGCGCGGTCGCAGGCACGGCTGCACCGGCCGCCACGGCCGAAGCTTTCACGAGAAAGTGTCTGCGGTTGGATGTAGCCATCGTGAGTTGCTCTCCATTCGAGAAGCGCGCACAACGTAGCACACTCGACTCATTCCTTGTATACGGCCTGCGTCCAAATCACAACTCACCCATTACGGCCACTGCGCAAACGTAGTTCGAAGGTGACGTCCGAGATCGCGAGCGTCCGAGCCCGGCGATTTTCTCCCATCCCCGGGACTTCGACGTCGTTCTTCGAGCTCACGCCGATCCCGACGCGGGCCTCTTCGGGGGGTAGAGCTGGTGGTGAACGGAGAGAGCGCGGGCGTCGCCGAGGCCGTGCCCCGCTGGCAGGTTCCCGGTGACCGTCCACCACCCGCGTCCAGGATTCAACGCTTCGAGCTCCGCTTCTCGGCGCGGGATGATGCCCCGGGCCGGAGGCTCGAGCTCGCGGTGAGCTTCCGCAAGCTTCGCGACTCCGAGGCGCGGGAGTGATTCGAGAGGACGAGGACCCGGTCGGCGCGCCGACTCTTCCTCCGGCGGGGGGGACGTGTTACCGTTCGTCACCACCTGACGTGCGGGCGGCGGTCCCGACGGCGAGCGGCACGGAGTCTCGACGCGGCGGCCCGCGGCTTCGGCGTCGGGACCTGGAAAGGCGAGGTACAACATGACCCTGAGCCGGCGCGCCGCCCTCAAGCTCGGAGTCGCGGCCTCGGTGGCCGCCGCCTGGCCGGCGAAGCTGTTCGCCGCCGGTTACCGCGTCGGCGTCGGGCGCGGCCGCGACCCCTACGCGGCGACGAAGCGTGCCCTGGACGCATCGGCGGAATGGCCGGCGCTCGGGGTGCAGGGCAAGACGGTCGTGATCAAGCCGAATCTCGTGGGCCCCCGCTCTTCGAGAACCGGCACGACCACCGACCCGGAGGTAGTGCGGGCGGTGGTCGACCAGGCGCTGGCTGATGGCGCGGCCGGGGTCCAGATCGTCGAAACGTCGCCCAACGGGCCCTACTTCGCCCCCTGCGGCTACGACTTCTTCGACACCTACGACCCCTACGGGCGGGTGCAGCTCCTCGACCTGCAGCAGATGCCCCAGGTGCTGGCGCCACTCCCCGGCGGGATGGCCTACACCGCGATCGAAACCGCGGAGCCTATCCTGGGGAGCGACGTCGTGTTCGTCAGCGTGGGGAAGCTGAAGACCCACAGCGACGCAGTGGCGAGCCTGACCATGAAGAACCTCTTCGGTCTTCCCACCGTCGATCGATACCTGTCCTACGCGCCGACCGGGCGCTTCGCGATGCACGACCGCAGCGTTCACCAGACGATCGTCGACATCAACCGACTTCGCCCGGTGGACTTCGCGGTCCTCGACGGGATCTGGGGGATGGAAGGAAGTGGCCCGGTCTTCGGCTCCCCGGTGCGAATGAACACCGTACTCGCGGGGCGTAACGCGCTCGCGGTGGACCGGGTGGCGCTGTCGCTCATGAAGCTCTCCCAGCGCGCGGTGCGCCACCTCGACTACGGCGCGCAAGCCGGGCTCGGCCCGCAGGAGCTCGGAGAGATCGCGCTCGCGGGCGATCCGCTCAACCCGCGCGCGTTCGCCCTGCCGCCGCTGCCTCCCTACGTCGACTATCCCCGCGTCAACCCGGCCGTCTTCGACCCCTCCGCCGGCCAGCGGACGACGATCCGCATTTACTACGGACAGCCGTGCTTCCGGACCGTCGACATCCTGCGTCTCTACGACGACCACCCCGCGGTTGACTCAATCGTCACGTTGAGCCCCTACATGCTCAAGCGGAAGGGCTACGAGCTCGTGGCCTGGGACGGACGAGCCGAGGACGGAAGCCTGGCTCCGCCCGGGCGCTACGCCGCCCACGTGCGGGCCGTCCGGTCCACGGACGGCCGACCTACGGACGGCCTCGCCTGGGTCGTCGTCCGCTCTTCAACTTAAAGGCGCGCCATCGAAGGCACCTCGAGCGAGGCGGGAGAAGACGGCGTCGACAATCGACGCGGACTGAGGCTAGAGCTGCTTCATTCTCGCCGGGACATTTGGCCAGGTCGCTGTCGTCGTCGCAGCGGTTTCGGCATTCGCCTGCGCCGTACCGACGGCGCGCGTTGGCAGACTGGTTGTCAGCGTTCCAAGGCAGAATAGCACCCGGATTCGTACGTCAGGCCCCGATACGGGTGAGAACGACGCGGAATCCGATGAAGGGACGACGCGCGCCCGGGTCGACTCCGCCACGGATGGCGGCACGGATGTTCTGGTCGGTGTCGCCGTACGAACCACCGCGCATCACCCAGAGCGCATCCGCATCGAGGTCGAGGTTTTCGTCCGTCGGATCGTACGGGTAAGGCCGATAGGGGCTTCGTGTCAGCTCCCACAGGTTTCCACTCATATCGGAAAGGGTGAAGGGACACTCCGGACACGGGAAGCTGCCGACCGGCTTCACCCTCGTGCCGCGGAAGTTCGCCCGATCCTGCCGGGGTTCATCGCCCCAGGGAAAGATGCGACCGTCGGTCCCCCGCGCGGCCTTCTCCCACTGCGCCTCGGTCGGTAGAGTCACGCGCCAGCCATCGCGGAGCAAGCGGCTCAGCTGCGGCGGAGTGTGCGGCGACTCCCGCAATGTCGTTTCGAGCCATCGGCAGTACGCCAGCGCGTCCGGCCACGACACGAAGCCGACCGGATGGCCGGGATCTCCTCCGAGCGCCTCCGCGTCGGCGCGGAATGCCGTCGCTTCGACAAAAGCGCGGAACTGCGCGACCGTGACCTCGTATCGACCGATGTAGAAGACTGGGAGGTCCACCGTGCCCTGCTCGCTCGACGCCGACCATCGCTCGTTGTCGAAGGCGCGTGGATCGATCTTTGGATCGCTTCCCATCCGAAACGGACCGGCCGGAATCTCGACGAAACCCAGACGATCGTCGTCGGGCAGGAACCATGCGTCCGCGCGGAACCCAGGGAGAGCGGTGTCGTCAGACGCGAAGATGGGAGCCGCCGCAACCGCGCCCTCCGGCCGTTGGGAATACAGCCATCCAGTCACGGCAACGACGATGACTGCGATGACCGCAAGTCCTCCGGCGTCACTCGCAGACGCCGGAGACTCGAGCGGGTCCTTTGCCGTTGTCACTCCGAGATCCTCCACCTGATTCGACACCCGCTGCTCCTTGGCACGCGAAGGTCCATCGATGGTCGCAGGCCCGAGCGTAGAGCTCGGGCTCGGGCATCTCCATCAGATTCGGGCCGCCCTC
>Ga0214473_10005710_pt1 | contig 14905 bp, 16 predicted proteins | sample RVTome_7_FD_203509 | JGI IMG/M metagenome (GOLD analysis project Ga0214473, IMG submission 203509) | Soil microbial communities from uranium-contaminated site in the Upper Colorado River Basin, Wyoming, United States - RVT98D197 | ecosystem: Environmental > Terrestrial > Soil > Contaminated >... | reverse complement strand
CCGGCGATCACAAGGTTCGCCCGATGGGGGGTCCCCAAGAATTCCGGCCCTTTTTCTAATCCGTAAATGCCGTCGATGACGGTCAGGGAAGTCTTTATCTTCGTGTTCAATAGTGCAATCAGCCGGGCCAGACCATGCATGTGAAAGGCCTTTTTGGAGCTTAGCGCCAAACACCCTTTCAAATTTTTCATGCCGAGGGATATCTTCGTTTGCCGATGAGCTTTTAAGACGGGCAAATTGATCAGGAAGTCGGATTCCAACGCCCATCTGGAAATGTTGACCTTAGCCTCTTCCAACCGGACTTCCTCATAGGCCTCCTTGTTAAAATCGACTAACTTTACGCCATATCTTTTTGCAACCTTCCCGATGCCCGACCAATCGTAACCCCTCATGGTATCCGAACCCATTTCTTTATTAACAATGGTCCCTTCTCCAATCGTAATATCCCTGCAGCCTCGTTCCCGTAGGAGATGAAGAAGATGATCGACCATCGTCGATGTCGTCACAACCCCGTAGGGAGGCAGCTTCTTTGTGCCGGCCCAAAGGATATTTGGTTTCAGAAGAATCCTATGAGACGGTTTAAGCTCTTCGAAGCCCCCACATAATTCAATGGCCCTTTTCAATGCGCTCGACGTCCCATCGTATTTTACGATCGCAACTTCTTCCTTCGTTCGCTCCTTTTCCATCGGTCCCTCCCTTCCTCCCTACAAGAACTCACAATGGCTCGGTTCAACAGGGTGTCTATTTTCCTAGCATTCACTTCTTCAATGAAATGCGCCAAGAGATCCAAATGCATTTCCAAAATATCAACATTAAATCCCCCCATGCATCCTGCCCGCCAAGAAACAAAGTGTATCGTGTAGCTTTCAATGATCCCAATCCGTTTCTTTCCCCCAGAAAGACGGCGCCGGACATCTTGCCAAACCAAACTCAATAGCCCCAGATGCTTAAGAATCCGTGTCCGTGCGTGGAGATCGGATGCGGATCCGCGTTGGGTCTACAACAACAACACATCCATGTAAGGAAGCGAGATCTGTGTTTTCAACGAATTGAGTAATGAAGCGGTTCACAGATAGAGGACCCATGCTCTGGGGGCGAAAAAGGACGATACCGGGATGGCTTCCAGGTGGGAACTTGCGGAGGTTTGAAAATTCAACGTCAAGGGTGAAAGGCACCCTACCTTCGGTTTTCGCAACGGCTCCGACTTCGACATCGGTCTTTCCTAACAAACCTTCATCTTCTACTGTTATCGCGTCATGGCCTTTTTGACTGACAACGAGTTTTAAATGGCGGGAGATATTTTCATCGAGCTTGATCTTCATCAGGCGGTGATTTTCCAGACATTTTCCCGTGCAAGTTCTGCTGCGTAAGCCACGGCCGCTCGAATGTCCTCAATTTGCAAAGACGGATAATGATCGATGATCTCTTCCGGCGTCAGTCCTTCAGCTAATGCATAGAGAATGATCGAAATGTAGATACGAGTCCCCTTGATACAGGGTTTTCCCCCACAGATCTTTGGATTCGCGGTAATGCGGGCCAACAAATCCTCACGCATTTCTGACCTTCTAAGTACATGTTATCATATTTGTCTTAATTGTGTAAACCAATTAAATTTGTAACCGGTCAATTACCGCCGTTTCAGTAGTCACAACGTTCCAGGTTTCAACGCTTGTTTAATCTTTCCCCTTCTCTCCCATTTAACGAATAACGGATAACTTGGGTTGGATTTACTACCCTGGCGGTCACCTTTTCCATAAAGTTTCGCCGAGAGAACTTCCCGTATTCCTAAAACACTAACTCCAAAGAACTCCTCCTGCTTTTCTCATCTTATCAATATCAAGCACGCTCCTCACGAAGGTTCCTCTCTTTCATTATGGCGTCCGCTCCATTGGCTATGCCAAAAGCCAGGTTTCGTTGGTTTTCCTGGTCAGCCAGGAACCGTAATTGTGTCGGATTTGTGAGGAATTCACTCTCTACTAAGACAGCTGGCATATCCGTCAACCTCAGAACTGCGAAATTTGCCTCCTTTACACCACGGTTTTTATGTTCGGGGAATATAGCAATCATGTTCTCAAGGACATGATTTGCGGCATTCGCCCCGGCGGCCGATCCCGGATAGTGGTATACCTCCATACCTTCTGGGGCGGGTGTTTCTGCACCGTTTGCATGAATGCTAATAAACAATTCCGCTCCGAGCCGATTAGCAAAATTTGCTCGCGCCTGCAAACTGAGCGAACGGTCTCGTCTTCGAGTCATGACCGTCCAATGGCCCCGTCTTTCGAATTCCCCTTCAAGAAGCAGCGATAAACTCAGATTAAACTCCTTCTCCTCAAGCCGAAAAGGATCCGTCCCAATTGCCCCCGTGTTTCTTCCGCCATGTCCTGGGTCTATGCATATTTTCATAGATCCCCTCCATTTCTTGTTTTTCTAATTTCCCTGTTTTGTGGCGTAAGAATCCTTCCGGGTCGGACCAAACCATATCGTTGATTCCAAAATAGATCCATCCAAAGCAAAAGACGTTTTCCTGCCTTAGATCGTTATTTTCGTGCCCAAAATCAGCCTTATAAGGAATCGCAGACTTCCTTTAACCAGTGCGACAGTGTGGTAATCTGTTGGCAAGCCTATCTCCTTAGAAGCATCATTTTCAGCTCAAAAATCCCGTTCTAAGGCCAAGAAACGTAATATTTATCGGCCCTTCATCCCCAATATCAAATAGGCAGCTTGGTCCGACCCGGATCTAGTTCTATTGAAGGGTAACTCAACGACCTACTAACTCAGTGTATTCTATGTCTCACGTCAAGATCAACACCGGGTCACCTATGACAGATATTTGGCAAGAAAATTTCTGACCTGAAGAACTGCATCAGAAGAGGCCGCCGGGCAATAGCGCAGGCGATGGCCCATATAATCCATGTCCACACCCTCTGCATCGAAGCAGTGGTAGGCACCCGGATAAACCTTCACGATAATTTCGTTCCGGGTTTTCCGTAAGGGCACTCTCTCCCGCCATAAAGCAGAGGAACAATAATCGTCCCGGTCACCAATCAGAACCAGGAGCGGCAAATTCATCTCAACTAACGGTTTATAGCAGTAAGGATAAAAGGCAACGGCCGCCCGGAATGGATTCTTTTGCTTTTGAGCCGACAACCTTGAACAAAACGAAGCAAGGGCTGAGGCCGCCCCCTGGGACCACCCCATCAACCCGATCCGCTCACGGTCCACATACGGAAGACGTGAAAGGTAAGACCTTGCGTCGCAAAGATCCTGTGCGCGCCTGGATGGAGGACCACAGATATTCAGCTTTCCCCCGCGTCCGAAGCTGTCCATCTGCAAGGCAACGTATCCCCAGCTTCCAAGTCTCTTCGCCCAGACGTTATAATGTTGATCAATCACCAGACAACCGTGCAAGAGAATCACAGCGGGGAAAGGCCCCTTCCCTTCCGGCTTTGTCAGCCTTCCCCTTACGATCTCCTGGTCCTTGCCCTTGAATTCAACAATTTCTGCCGCAACTCCTCCTGCCACAATGCTAATTGAAAGGATCGCTGCAGCGATGGCCTGTGCGATCACCACCAACCCCCTCCTCTTGAGTCTCGCCTCTTTACCGGATCCTTCTCCGTTCCGCGTACTCTTAATCCTTTCTCGGCGGCTTGCAGACTTTGCAGGGAACATATCCAGCATCCAGAGCCTCTTTGGCGGACTTAAAAGTCACCAAATTCTTCGAACTGATTTTAGTTGCCCATTTGCATTTAGGATAATGGTATTTATTGGATTGGGCCGATGCAACATATTTGTATTTTGGCTCAGCGGAAAAACATACAACGGCAAACGTCACGAGGGCAATAATTACGAGGACGCCTATTTTCTTCATTTTTGGACCCTCCTTTAGGATATGTTTAGGCTATCCTGTCAGCCAGTCCAAAACCAAAATAGGGACTTCTGTCTAATTGGTCCCCTATTCACTATTTGCCATCACCTATCCGTATTTTCTTAGTGGTCACCTTTTCCACCAAATTCTGCCAGGAGAGCTTCCCGTATTCCTAAAACGCTAACTACAAAGAACTCCTCCTGCTTTTCCTGTCTTATCATTGTCAAGCAAGCTCCGCACGAACGTCCTGCTCTTTTTTGTGAAGAGTGTAGGCTTGACCCCAGAGCCTTCGTGTTTGAACTCACCTGCTGCCGTTCCCTCTCGGCTCCACTGAAACTATTTCCTTATTACAATCCACTGATAGTATTCCTCAGTCTTAGTCGCTGCTACGTCAATGATGTAACCAACGGCAACATCGATAACCACATGCTTTATAATCACCGCAGCTATTGCATAGGGTCCTCCGCCGATGGCAATGATATTCTCCAAACCACGGACAGTAAGTGCAGTGCTGACCAACAATGCTGCTATATTCGCCTCGGGATACCATGGAGCTTTAACTTCGCGTGTTAGCTTCTCACGCTGCACCAGGTATCTTAGTCCAGAACCCTCGTGGTAAATGTACTGTCCCTTATCGAATCTTTCTGGACTTGTTTGGAACTCTGCAATCCCGTTTATATCAGTAACCGCGTTACCCATTCCTACGGCTTTGAAAATCTCGCTGGCAGCTGGCACGACTTTTGTCTCATATTTATAGTTCCACTCACTTCTTTCGGGCTCAGGTAAACGCTCATATTTGGTTTCTTCACTTGGTGTGGACCCCACCAAAATATCAAGTGGCAAAAAAGCTAGACTAAAAACACCAAGAACCGGATTGTTTTCGAAGGTTTTTCCCGTATTTTCAAGAGACTTCTCAAGCCGCGTTGGTTTCCTTTTCAGCACGTTTTCCTCATGGCTGGTTATTGCATATTGAATTTTTACCTTAAAGATTTTTTCCTGGTAAAGTCTTAGTTGTGGAGAATCTTTCGTGGGAAAAGAAAGCACTCTTACAAGACCATAGCTATCGAACTCCGTGGACACTGGACCTTCTCTTATCGGCTGGTGTCTTACCCATCTGGTACCGACTTGGCTGAATTGGGTGCAACTGCAAAACAGGATCGCAGCAATTAGACATAAGAAAAGAGGGGATGTGCTCCGAGTTATTCCAGAAGCTATCTTGTCAGATCCCTTCCCCTTAGACATGGAAGGCCTCCTGAATTAACTAATTCATTAAACGGGATCCGCCCTTGACATTCGACAACATTCAATTTCGCAATAGGAATCAAGTATATTTTTTAGCGTTCGCCTTTTCCACCAAATTCTGCCGAAAATGAGAGACCTTATTTCACGGTTCAAGACCTGACACCGTGACCCTTTTCTTTCCCCTCCTCCACCATTTAACGAATAACGTATAACTTGGGCTTGGACTTACTACCTACGCGGTCACCTTTTCCATCAAATTCTGCCAAGAATGAGAAGCCTTAGTTCACATTTCAAGGCCTGACACCGTGGCCTATTTTCAGCATAAACGAGAAGGTTCTTCCCACCCTGTAACGGTAGTTGTCATGGGCCCATGTAGTGAAGTAGTCCCAGAAGATACAGCATCTGATTGCGCCTCTTCCTGTCCAACGAGTACATCATAATGGGAACACCTTTCTGGTGGACCCCCGAAAAGTGTTGTCGCAGGACAGTAAGGAACATTTGCTCGCTGTTGGATAGACCATCCTCGTATGGGGATTTCTTGATTCCTACGACACGACCCCCGGCCTCGTCCACATGCCAGTAGTCGCCGAACTCCATTACCGGAGACGTGAATAGATAAGACCATAGTTGCCGGAATGCGCGCAATCGTGTGTAGTCGCTATAGGTTTGGCGGAGGCGGTCCGCGAGTTCCAGAGTGAGGATCTCGATATCGCGAAGCCGTGCATCGACGTATTCACGCCCTAACGGCAAAGTCGAACCGATGCCATTCGCGCGGGTGGCCGGTCCCGCCCTTTCAATATAGATGCTGTTAACCATCAAGTTGTTGTGGAGGAGAAGGTTCCTGGTTTCCTTGGCCTCGACAATTCGATCCACCAGTGCTTCGTCGAACTCTGGACGACCGACCCCGAGTGCCTTTGTAAGTCGGTCGAAAAAGACGGTAAATCGCTCGTAGGACAAGGCAACTACATGCCGCTCCACTTGTTCCTCAAGCAACTCCACGGGAGTTGCCGCGTCGAGAATTGAAGCCTTCTGGAGCGGAACAGATTTCAAGTCAAAAGCACCCGGAACGTTTCGAATGAAGTACTGATAGGTGTCGGACAGCATGGTCTCGAATGATGAGATGGCAAGGACAAATAGGCCTTTCAAGGACGCGGAGCCGGGTTTCGTACCTTCGGTCTCATCCTTGATCTTTGTCATCATAGCGCGAAACACGCTCGCTGGCTTGAGCAGGTGGTCAAGGAGCAACACATTGGGTAACTGCATCTGCCTCTCCTAGTCGCTTCTACTGTCATACTGAATCGGCCTAACGTAAAGCTCACTGGGAGCCGGGCAGTTTCCAGCAATCCAGTAAAGGGCCTTGTTACGCGATAATCATTTTCGTGTCACTTCACTCAACACAATAATTAAGTCTAACCCCATATTTTTTTCTCGATGACAAATTATCCTGTAACCATCCGTAAATATGAAAGTCTCCGAGAACCCTTAAATTCTTTTAGCTTCTTCCTATTCAGCCAACACAATTATCACAGAACTCTGTATACGTCTTACTAAGTCTTCCAGATTAGCGGGACCCCTTGTTAATTCCTTAACTGGGCTACTTTGGCTCACTAGGAAATCAAGCAATGCTTTGAGGTAGTGAATTTTCACTGCATAATTAACATTCTGAGGTAGGTCACCGGTCCATTCAAACACTTTTACAGCATCGAGTTTATACGTGACAATCCCTACAACTTCCCCATTTTGGTTAATAAGCGGGCCACCGCTATTGCCAGCCTGTAAAGGAACGGTAATTTGATAGGTTCGAGGATCATCTTGAAACCCACTTAATGAGCTTATTACACCGTCTGTGAATTTCGGCTTTGTACCCAAGATACTAACAAGGGGGTAGCCCAACGTAAAAACTTTAGCACCTGCCCCCGGGTTAGTCCCAGAAAGCGGCAGAGCAGCGGGCAGCTCATCAGAATTGGAAACTTTTAGCAAAGCAATATCATTTACTTTATCCCTTGCAAAAATTGTCGCTGGGATCTCCTTTCCATCGGTTAGGATCAAAGTTATTTTGTCGTGCTCTCTCACTACATGATAGTTGGTTACAACATATCCAAATTTAGTTGGCCAGCCGGTTCCGACAGCACGAGTCACCGGCCCCTTTTCGTCGGCAGCATCAGGCTCTATTTTTCTTAGCTTGAGAGTTACAGTTACTGGAAAGGGTTTAGTATTATTCCAAAAGGAACTTGGACTCCTCAACACAAGTTTCTCATCTTCGAACCCATCCATTCTTGCAATGATTAAATGAGATTTCGCAAAAGAATCAGCGCCAAATCCATCTGTAAGTAATTTGGCTGTAACAGGAGATTTCCCATGTGGGATGCCATTAACGTATATATCAACCTTATCTGGTATTGTCACAATGTTTACTGCTTGGTATGTACAACCAAATGATAGAATAGAAAATGCTAGAATTATCAGCAAACAATTCTTCATGGTAGTCCCCCTTTTAAACATTTATCACCAGATCATAGGGTCACGCATCGGAAATAAAGCATTCTCAAGAATTTATCCAGCGAATGAAATACCAAAAATGGAACCGCCTCCCCCTGTTTTCTTCTCTACTATTTAACTAATAACGGGTAACTTCTAAATTCTTCAGGGTCGGACCAAGCCAAGTAGTTGATTTTGAAGCTTCCCGCCCACCCCGTTCGGACGGGGCAGGCACGACGGCGCTTCCCGGAAAAGAATTATCATTTCATATTGTGCCCCTTGACCCCACCCATCCTGTTATAGGCGGAAATGGGCACTTGCCGGTCAAACAGATAGGTCCCAAAAATAGCCATTTTTTTGCCTTAGATCTTCATTTTCAAGCCCAAAATCAGCCTCATGAAGAATCCAAGACTTCCTTTGACCAGAAGATAGTGCGGTAATCTCTTTGCAACTCTATCCTCTTAGAAACACAATTTTCGGTTCAAAAAAGCGGTTCTAAGGCCAAAAAACATACTATTTATTGACCCTTCATGCTCAATATCAAATAGTTCCCTTGGTCCGACCCCGATTTATTTCTTTTCAGCTTCTCGATTGTTCAAGCTAATCATGCCATTGGAGCCAAAAATATTTAGCTACCTTCTGACGCTGTTCTCCGGTTAAATATTGATCTGCGATCACCAACTCACGAATCTCAAAAGATGCTGAGTCAGTTCCGGAAAGGCTAGCCCCAATCGTTTGCCGGGAAATGCACTTAGGCGGCGATTCCACAAAAGCCTCGGCAAAATTTGCAAGTTCATTATTTGTGTATAGATCAAGACGGGCCTTTTCACGGCTATAACGCACCCCAAATGAGATATACGCAAAACGGTCAAAGAGCAGCGTCTGGTTGAACTTTGGCAAGATGGCTTCCAGTTTGGTTTTCACATCAATTGCGGCGCACGCTTTCAGTTCCCCCAATTCTGTAAATACCAGCCTCAACCTAGGGGGATTACCGTTCAAGTTTCCCAATTCGTATAAGATACGTGTCCCAGGCTCTGCTTGTTGCTTGATTCTCACAACCGCGTTCCAGCTCCACCCTTGTTTCAATTCATGGGCCAGGTTAGTTTCAAGAAATTGGCCACGGCCTGCAAACTGAATCATACCGCCTCTTTCGAGTTTGTAATGGGCAAATACAGCAATATCCCCTGGAAGACGAACGATCGCCTCACGAAGCGGCCGAAGTGCAACGAGTGTTATACGACTAATTGTCTGGAGAGCAATACCTAGAGAATGGACTCCAAGAGCAGAAAGTCTGTCCACGACCCTGTCAAGTCTCTTTTCTTCATTCGTGCGTTTAGGATCAAAGTGGACGCCACCAGCTTTATTAGCCGCAAACTTGATCACGTCCCTTATTGTAACTGTGGTATCCTCAGCTTCAATTACTGATTGTTTAAGAAATTTGGCCAGCGTGAGCTCCTTTATGCCTGACTCGATTCTGACAGTAGCTGGATCTAAGTTCACTCCATGGAAAAGGACATCAGGCCGTATAGGAACGTCTTCTATTGTCCCGACATCATTGACACGGAACCGTATCTTGTGGCGCAATTCAGCATTTACCTGGTGGATTAGCGCTCGCTCATCAATGAGCAGAGATCGCAGCACGCTCGCGACCTTGAGCAATTCAAAATCATCGCGAGCCCGGAGACCATCAACCAACTCGTCAAATCTTCGTACAAAAAGTTCGGTCGGAGAGATCATTCCAGTTCCTGTCTAATGACGTTCACTAATCATGGCGAATTCTATTTTTCTCAGCGTTCACCTTTTCCACCAAATTCTGCCGAATGTGAGAAACCTTATTTCACGTTTCAAGACCTGATGCCTTTCCTCCACGTTGGTTCCCCCTATGACCCCACCTACGCGCTCTTCTTGCGAAGATTGATGTTCGTCTTGCCGCACTCGCAGCGGAGCGACTCGGGAGTTTCGCGGTCTGGTGACACACGAAGGTACTCTTTGCAGTCCGAGCAAGTGAATCCGCCGAGGAGTTCTCGGAATGCCTTTACTACAGGTTCGAAGTCCTCCTTGCCCAAGTTATCCCAAGAGTTGAAGTGCACAGCGACGTTCACTTGCCACTGCTCAGCGTTCGATGTCTTGGCCAGCATGGCAAATGCGTCCTCGCGGGCCGCAAGCTGGTCGATGATCTCCCTCTGGTTCCACGAATTCGCGGCTCCGCTCGCGCGGCTGTAGAGTTTTCGCATGTGCTTGATAGCCGCAGGGAGAAGCTCGCCGAGTTGATACTGGGCATCTCCGCGAAACTCCACCGGCGCACGCAGTCGATGGCACAACTCCGCCGACACGTACTCAAGATAGTGGCGGAGAAGAGCGGCGGCCGCCCGTACGTCGTTTTTCTTCAGATAGTCGTCGATCTCTGTCCATACGTCCCGCTCATCCCATTGAGCTGGCCCGTGGTCGACACTCCAACTCCTGAACTGCACCGCGGACTGTCCCCCGATAAGCCCCTCGGTCCTCATGTGGCGCAGCCAAATCGGATCATGTGTGGTCATGATGAATTGCGTGTTTGGGAACTCTCTCTTCAAAAGGGTACACACCTCGCGACGGTGACACGCATCCACGGACATCAGAACGTCGTCGAGGACCGCAAAGGTGAACGCGGCGCCTTGGAGATACCTCATTAGCGAGAGATATAAAGACAAACCCATGCTATCTTGATGCCCCTCACTATGGTAAGCGCCAGGAGGGAAGAATCCGCGGCCGTAGAAGTCCACGTCGAAGCCAAGTTTCCCCATAGATGAGATGAGCCTTGAACTTGTCTTCGTCGTCGCGGTTGACGAAGCTATAGAGGGACGCGAAGTCTTTCTCGACGGCTGCATAGATCCCCGCGAGTACCTTGTCACTGGTGGTGGCGTAGATATCGGATACCTGTCGTGCCCTCTGGGCTTGCTCCTTGGCAGCCTTTTGTTTCCGCAATGCTTCGCGCCAGACTTCAAGCCGCTCTTGCGCGACCGTAAGCCATTCCCTGGCCGCGTCTTGCTTCGTCGGCTCAGGTAGGGCGGCGACCGCCTTCTCAAGCTCGCCGATGGCGTCGAGGACGGCCTGCGGCACGATCGGTACCTTTGGGAGAACGGTGATCGTTTCGGTGAGCGGCAAGAGGGCGGTCAGCCTCTCGACCGCAGTTCCACAATTAGTGCTGTAGTCACGGGCCGCCTCGATAGGCACAGGGGGTGTCGCGAGCGCAGCGTAGGCGACCACGGTATTGATTGCCGCCTTCACCTTACGGAGGCCCGCGATCAACGGAGCAATCTTTGTCTCTGCTGCTATGCGCTTGCGCGATACCTCCTTCAAACGGTCGATTTTGGTCTGAACATGCTTCTTGAGGGCGTCCAAGTCCCAAGGTGTATCGCAGAGCGGACAGGCTCCTGTCTCGATGAGATCCATCCCAGTCGCATAGAACGTCTCTCGTTTTACACCTGCCGCAACCGCCGGATCGTTGGAGAGAGCGGTGAGATCAGCCGTCACTTCGACAACACGGGTGGTGGTGGCGACGCTGGTAATCTCCGCGAGGGCCTCGCGGGCGGCTCGAATGTCAGCAAGGGCCTGCGTTTTGGGAATGAGCTGGGGCTTTGCCGGCCCTGGTGCAGCCATTCCGTCCTTGAGAGACATTGACTCAATCGGGTCTGCAAGCATCGGGAGACCGAGAATTGCGCGTTGAGCATTTGCGGCGGCGAGCATCTTCTCCTTTGTCAGTTCGGCTATACCTAGCGCACGGAGTAGGTTATCAAGCGCCAGGGTAACCGCTGTGCCGACCGGTGGCAACTGCTTCTCGCAACTGTTTGCAATCTTCTGCAGACCAACCCGGATCTGTTCCACCTGGTCGAGATGGAGCAACGCTTGGACCTCCTCAGCTCGCTTGCCGGGCGTAGCAAGCACGTACCGGATCAATTCCCGACGCGAGAGCACGATCTCAGGATGCGCCTTCACTTGTCCGAGCACTTGGAGCACTGCGGGATCGTTCGGCGTCACGTGGGCGGCCGCCGGGGTCTTCACGCTCCGCTCGATGGTGACGGTCTTATTCAGGCTGGGGATGATGACCTTGACCGTCACACGCGCCTTGTCAGGGTCGCTCCGCCTGTCCACGTGGGGGCCGTGTTGTTTCAAGGAGATATCGCCCTTCCCTCTCCCGAGAGACGGGATACGTTTCCGGTGAGGACAAACTCCAGAGCGTCAACCACAGCACTCTTTCCCGTGCCATTTGGACCACAAATGGCGAAACTCTTACCCTTGAAGTCTAGGGTCAGATCGCGGACACCGCGAAACTCTCTGATCGTGAGGGACTCGACTCGTATCATGGCAACGGCTCCTCGGCGAGGACCGCCTCCTTCAGCGCACGCTCGGTGAACGTCTTATCCTCCAAGAGGGTCTTGCGAAGCCGGGCGACCAGCTCGGCCGACACGCCGGTGCCCTCAAGGGCTTGAAGGAACTTCTCAAAGACTTGCGCCGGGACATCAGTTGTCCCCTCTACTGTGTGTGATGTAGTCATTGGGCTTGCTCGCGCTCCATGTGATCATCCTGATTAATGGGCACAGTACTAATTATAAATAGAACCGTCTCCAAAATTACTGTAGCGAACCATTCGACTTTTCACCTAAAGGCCGCGGTATCAGGCCTTGAATTCTGAACCAAGAAGCGTCAATGCTACAATTGCAACCTGAAACATTTCCCGCCTTAACTCGAATATGGCAAGATGCTTTCAAGACAAAAGCAAGTCAGTTCTCTTACCTTTCCCCAGCGTTCACATACCATCGGTAATCCACATCTTTCGCACAAGATGGTAATCTGATCCTTCGTTACATCGAGGGTATTAGCCCGCTCATGCAATGCAAGAAGTTGCTTCAAATACTTCCCGGCGACCAAGCGGTGAAGTTTATCTTTTTCCTTGAGGCCGAGCCATTCAAAGATCCCCCTATCCCCTCTCGATGCATTGCAAGGTTGACAGGCGAGGACAACATTGTCAGCAGAATCGTCACCCCCTCGACTCCTGGGAATTAGGTGGTCGGTCGTTAAGTTTAGTGTTACAGCACAAAACACACATTGTTTTGGAAGTTCTTGCTCCCTCTCCCAGTCACGCATCGTTCCTGAAATAGTCATCTCGCCGTCTCTGAGTTTCTTGAACCTATCAGTAATAAAACCCCTCTGGAGTGAACCGTAGGCAGACCTGGAGATAAGCTTGGCGTATTCGTAGAGGATTTCTTCGCGGATAGTCTTTACATATGGAGGCGGCATTTTATTCCACCCTAATTATTTTATTATTACCCGCTCGCCCTCAAACGGCGATGACTCGCTTGAGACACACCTGCCTCCCAGCAGGCAGGGGGAACACGGAGGGTCGGTTATTTTTTTGCCTAAGGATCACTTACTTTCATATCTTTCTATGGCTTTCTTGAATCCATCTGAATTGGCCATATTACTCATCAAATTATCAAGGGCCTTTTCGATAACCTCCTTGCGATGCACATCCCGGTCCACCTGAAGACCCGTTTTCTTTCCATAGCCGGAGATGATTTCACTCCACAGGATGTTCCCCGTATTGTTCTCAGCCAGTTTCAGGGCAAGTTGAATATTTCCTTCCAACGCCCCGCTCCAGAATCCCATGATAACCTGTTGATCAAATTTTAAGATTTCACCGGATAATACGAGATCTCCTTCTTTACCGGTTACCTTATAGTTCAAATTGGATAACAAACCTTTGAGTGAATCCGTTACGATATCAGAAACCTCTTTCTCGGCAAGATACTTACCGCTTGTTTTATACTGGGTCCCCTTGTATGAAAGAAGAGTAGGCTCTACGCCTCTCATATCCTTTATTCGCTTCACCTCAATACTTTTCTGGCAGTCGGTGATCTTGGAGTAGCTTGAGGGAGTATAATCGATCTTGACGACGTCGGTGGTGAAAGCACACCCTCCTAAGACCATCACAGCCAAAATAACTAAAAAACCCAATTTCGCTTTCATGGGAAAATCCTCCTTAAGGATTTGGATTTCTCCTTGGGTGGAGATTACAACTTCTCCTTTATCTTTTTATGTACGTATTTCCAATCGATTTCCTTCGAATCTGCGAATGAGGTTTTCGACAATGTTTTGCCTGACCACCTTGAACCGCTCGAGACCGAAAAATTCTGTTGTTTTCACAAAGACAGATTCGGTTATGTGCTGATTTTCAGGTATTTTTCTTTTAACGTGAGGCTACATTCAAGAGGCTCTAAGGGGGAGGAAAAATCCCTTAGAGCGTAAGACAGGGCAATTTGAGCGGGTACCTTCGCATCATTCACCCCGACAAGGTTTTGGGGAATAGAACCGATGATATTCGCCCCTGAAATCCATGCCCCTCACCCCCACCCTCTCTCCACTGGGGAGAGGGATGCCTGCCGGTAGGCAAGGGAAGAAGAATGGAGTGTTGACAGGAGGATAGTAAGTTTGTATGGGAAAGTCAACGATTATTTCTTGATTTCAGATTGAAGATTTCAGATTTCAAATTGAAATGGTAACCCAACATCTTATTGCGGCTTCCGGCCCAGAGGGCTCTCTCACCGAGCCAGAGGCTCTCAAGAGCCGGAGGCCAGCCCGGAGGGAGTGCGGAATGCGCCCTGAACCACGTAGGGTTCAGGGCTGCCATGCACCCTTTCCTGAACTACGCTGAGTTCAGGACTAATCATGAACCCCATGTGGTTCATGGCGTGGTGCATGGCGGAATGCGGAGTTTTACGGACGAAAAGATAATAGATAGAAAGATGGGGAGATAGCGTGACGCGGGGACGCGGAGACTTTCTAAAGACAAAAGGCAGATAGCTCGTGGCTGAGGCAAGAAACAGGATGCAGCAGGCACAAGGCAGATTTGCGAATGCGGATTTCGGACTGCTGCGAGGAAAAACGTCACAAGGAAATGAGAAAGAGATATCAAAAGACACAAGAGGTAGAAGTCAGATGGGGGCAGCAAAATAGCTCATAGCGAATAACCACACAACGAATATTTTGCGCTTGATTGACGATTTTTGTCATGGAAGCATCAAATCTAAAATCAATTCCTCCCGCTAATAAAAATTAACCTTAGATTTCAATTAGTTCCAGCTGCATAAAACCGGCTAATGGTAGGGTTAGGATGGCACTGGAATTGCAGCGCTCTAATAACTGTCCAAATTAAGGTTTTTACCGCAGAGACGCAAAGGACGCAAAGTTGTTATTTTTTTTGTTTCGCGCTGAGAGGCCGCCAAACAAAAAGCCATCTATCCTCTTAGGATAAGGATCCTGCTGGATGTCGGTGCTTCGAGG
>Ga0214473_10005709_pt1 | contig 14905 bp, 13 predicted proteins | sample RVTome_7_FD_203509 | JGI IMG/M metagenome (GOLD analysis project Ga0214473, IMG submission 203509) | Soil microbial communities from uranium-contaminated site in the Upper Colorado River Basin, Wyoming, United States - RVT98D197 | ecosystem: Environmental > Terrestrial > Soil > Contaminated >... | reverse complement strand
GGCACCCAGGGGGTACCCGAGGAGCCAAGGTGCTGAGGAGCAGAGGAGCGGAGGTGCGGAGGGGCGGGGGTGCGCTGAGGATCAGTAGATCGTACCCTCGGAGACATCGCCTCGTCTCGCGGCTCTCAACTCTCAGCGGGGGACGGGAACGTCCTGGAGGATCTCGCGGATCACCGTCTCGGCGTCGTCGTGTCGGTCTCCGGCGGCCTCCCAGCGGGCGCGGTGAATCACGCGATGGGCCAGGGCCGGGATGGCGAGCTGCTTGATGTCGTCGGGGACGCAGTACGACCGCCCCTCGGTAAGGGCCAGGGCCTGCGCCGCCCGCACCAGGGCCAGCGATCCGCGGGGGCTCACGCCCAGGGCCAAGGCGGCGTGGCTCCGCGTGGCCTGCACGATCGCCATGACATAGCCCAGCAGGCTCTCCTCGACCTTCACGATCTCCACCTGCGCCTGGAGGTCCTGCACCGCTTCGCCACTCAGGACCGGCCGCAGGCGGTCGAGGACGGCCGCGCCCGCCCCACGGAGGATCAGCCGTTCGTGGCTCTCGTCCGGGTAGCCGATCCGGATCCGGAGGAGGAACCGATCCATCTGGGATTCCGGCAGGGGGTGGGTTCCCTGATACTCCAGGGGATTCTGGGTGGCCAGGACCATGAACGGCCGGGGCAGGCGGTACGTGTGGTGGTCCAGCGAGACCTGGGCCTCGTTCATGGCCTCGAGGAGGCTGGACTGCGTCTTGGGAGTCGTCCGGTTGATCTCGTCGGCCAGGATGATGTTCGCAAAGATCGGGCCCGGCTTGAACTCGAACTCCGACTTCCGCGGGTCGAAGATCGATACACCCAGGATGTCGGAGGGCAGCAGGTCGCTGGTGAACTGGATGCGCTGGAAGCTGAGGCCCAGGGATTGGGCCAGGGCCTGGGCCAGGGTGGTCTTTCCCACGCCCGGGACGTCCTCGATCAGGAGGTGCCCGCGGGCCAGGAGCGCCACGATGGCCAGACGCACCACCTCCGGCTTGCCCACGAGGGCCTGTTCGATGCTGGCATGCAGGGTTCGGATGGTGTCAGCGAGGGGCATGCTCAAGCCCGTCGGCCCCCTTCGCAGAAGCCGATTCGTGGGTTCGCGTCTCTGTCGGGGTGAACGGCCCGGATACGGCCTGGAAATACGCGCCGAACCGCTTCGGAGGGGCCGATGTGCGTGCTTCGAGGGATGCTAGCGTCCGGTTTCAGGGTTGGCAAGCAATTTCAGGCGCAGATCCAGCGCGCCGCGAAACGTACGCGCCGGGGTTTCGGCGGTGTGATACCTGGATGCTTCAGTCACAGGGGCAGCGGATGAAGGCTTCCACCTTCTTCCGGTCCGTCACACGGAGATGTGCTTCAGGCCCTCTTCGAGGATAGCCAGGCCCCTGGCCAATTGATCCGGGGTGATGGTCAACGGCATGAGGGTGCGGATGTTGTTGCCCAGGGTCCCACAGTCCAGGATGATCAGGCCATGTTCCCGGCAGAAGGCGGTGAGTTTCTTCGCCTCGTCGGCGGCCGGCTTCTTGGAGGCGCGGTCCTTGACCAACTCGATGGCCAGCATGGGGCCAAGGCCGCGGACCTCGCCGATGATTTGATACTTGCCGTAGAGGTTCATCAGCTCTGCCCGCACCCGCCGGCCCAACTCCTCGGATCGCTGCAGGATCTTCTCTTCTTCGATCACCTCGAGGACCGCCAGAGCCGCCCGGCAGGCCAGGGGATTCCCGGCGAAAGTCCCGCCCAAACCGCCGGTGTGGACGGAGTCCATGAGCTTGGCTGTGCCGGTGACGGCGCCCAGCGGGAGCCCGCCCGCCAGAGACTTGGCCGAGGTGATGATGTCGGCCTCCACGCCGAAGTGGTCGAGAGCGAACAGCTTGCCCGTCCGGCCGAACCCGGTCTGGACCTCATCGACGATGAGGAGGATGCCGTGGCGGTCGCAGACGCGCCGGATCTGGCCCAGGTACTCCGGGGGCGGGGTGATAAACCCCCCCTCGCCCTGGATCGGCTCCAGGATGATCGCCGCCACTTCCTCGGGGTCAACATGATGCTTGAAGAAGTCCTCCTCAAAATACTCCTCACCGCAAGACACCTGGCAACTGGGGTAGGTCAGGCCCCACGGGCAGCGATAGCAGTAGGGGAAGTGCGCCCGGAAGATCCCCGGCGCCAGCGCCCCGAGGTGCAGCTTGTACGGGCGAACCTTGCTGGTCAGCGTCATGGTCAAGAGGGTCCGGCCGTGGAAGGCGTTGTCGAAGCAGATCACGCCGGTGCGGCGCGTGTGGTGGCGGGCGATCTTGACGGCGTTTTCGACCGCCTCGGCGCCAGAGTTGGTGAACATCGTCTTCTTCTCGCCCCGGCAGGGCACGAGCTGATTGAGCCGCTCGGCCAGCTGGATGTACGGCTCGTACATCATGACGTGGAAGCAGGGATGCAGGTAAGTCTGGAGCTGTTCCTGGATGGCTGCCAAGACTTTGGGATGGCGATGGCCGACATTGTTGACGCCGATGCCCCCCGCGAAATCGATGTACTCCCGGCCGTCCACGTCGGTGAGCAGCGCCCCGTCTGCCTTCGCGATGAACAGGGGGTTGAGGTTGGCCACCCCGCGCGGGATGTGCCGGTTGCGCCGTTCTGCCAATTGCTCCGTCAGCTTAGCCATGCGGATCTCCTTGGAATCAGAACCCGAGATACGCCTCCTTCACCTTGGGGTCACGAACCAGGTCGGCACCTGCGCCGGACATAACGATGCGGCCGTTTTCCAGGACGAAGGCGACGTCGGCCACCTGGAGCGCCTGATGGACGTTTTGCTCCACCAGGAGGATGGTCAGGCCGCGGCCATGCAACTCCTTGATGATCCGGAAGATCTCCTGGACCAGCGCCGGGGCAAGGCCCAGGCTCGGCTCGTCGAGGATCAGGAAACTGGGCTCTTGCATCAAGGCCCGGCCGATGGCCAGCATCTGCTGCTCGCCCCCGCTCAAGGTCTCCGCGACCTGCCGTCGCCGTTCCGCCAGGATGGGGAAAATGTGGTAGGCCCATTCCAGGTTGGTTGAACGCCGAAGCTTGGTGCGATTCAGAAACGAACCAATGGTCAGGTTCTCTTCCACGGTCATCTGGGGGAAGAGCTGCCGGCCCTCCGGGACGAGGGAGACGCCCAGGTTCATGATCCGATGGACCGGCAGGCCGCTGATGACGTGCCCATCGTACGTGATGCGCCCGCCCGCCAGAGGGATCACGCCGCAGAGGGCCCTGAGGGTTGTGGTCTTGCCGGCGCCGTTGGCCCCGATCAGTGAGGCTACCTGGCCTTTCTCCACAGCCAGCGACACGCCCCACAGGGCCTGGGCCGGGCCGTAAAAAACGTCGATGGCGTCGATCTGGAGCAGGCTCATGGCGTGGACCCACCGGTCGCCTCGGCGCTCTCGCCCAGGTAGGCCTCGATGACCTGGCGGTCCCGGGCGACCTCTTCCGGCCTGCCCTGGGCGATCATCCGGCCATAGTTGAGGACAATGATTCGGGTGCTGATCTTCATGATCACCCGCATGATGTGCTCGACGATCAGGATGGTCACCCCGGTGTCGCGGATCTTCAAGATGAGCTGCACGGTCTGGTCGGCCTCGGTGGGGTTGAGGCCGGCCACGACCTCGTCCAGGAGGAGGAGCTTGGGTTCCAGGGCCAGGGCCTTCCCCATCTCCAGCCGCTTTCGACCGGCCAGGGTCAGTCCGGCGGCCGCCAAGTCGGCGCGGTCGGCCAGGCCGATGAACCTTAGCACCTCCCAGGCCTTGCTCCTGGCCTCGCCCTGGTGGGGATGGCGCAGGTAGGAGGCTACGAGGATGTTTTCCAGGACGCTCAATCCAGCGAAGGGCTTGACGATCTGGAAGGTTCGGCCGATGCCCATGGCGGCCAGCTCGTACGGCTGCCGGCCGGTAACGTCCTGGCCCAGGAAGGATATGCGGCCGCGGGTAGGCCTGTAATAGCCGCTGACCGCATTGAAGATGGTGGTCTTGCCGGCGCCGTTGGGTCCGATGATCCCGACGATCTCCCCCGGCGTCACCTCGAAGGAGACGTCGTCCACGGCGATCAGCCCGCCGAAAGCCATCCGCACTTCTTCGAGCTTCAGCACCGCCCCGGACACGGAGCCCCCTATGTCCCTGCGGCCTGGCCCAGGGACAGACCCTTCCGCAGGGCGCGGCGGCCCTCCCACCGGTTGGCCACCGTCCCCCAGAAGCCGTCGGGCAGGAAGAAGACCGTCGCCGCGATGGCCAGGCCGAGGATGATCAAGTACAGCACCTGATAGTCGGACAGGTAGGCCCAGAAGTACGTCTTGAAACTGAAGAACAGCACCGCGCCGATGACCGGACCAATCAAGGTGCCCAACCCGCCGAAGATGGCCATGACCACCGCCTGGTCGGTGATGAGATCGCCCAGGGTGGACGACGGGTCGATGAAGGTGATCCAGTACGCATAGACGCCACCCAGGATCCCCGTCGGCACGGCCGACAGCACGAAGGCCTGGAGCTTGAGCCAGGCGGGATTCAGACCGATAGCCAGGCTCCCCGACTCGTCCTCGCGGATAGCCTTGAGCTTCAGGCCGAAGGGGGCCTGTTCCAGCAGCAGCCAGAGAATCAAGAAGGTCGCCCCGACCACGCCGAGCATGACGTACGCGAAGAACTGCGGGTGCAAAAAGGGCGGCAGCCGCATGCCGTCCGGGCCGCCGGTGAAATCCAGCACCAGGGCCACCTGGCCCACCGCCCGGTTCAAGGCCCAGGTGCCGATGGCGAAGTAGGCGCCGCGGAGACGCAGCGTGGGCCAACCGGAGACGAGGGCGACCAGTCCGGCGGCCAGGCCTCCCAGCGCGAGTGCCGGCCAGAAGGGCCAGCCGCCCTTCGTGATGAGCAAGGCGGCAGTGTAGGCACCGACACCGAAGAAGACGCCGTGGCCGAAATTGAGGTAGCCGATGTAGCCGGCCATGAGATCCCAGGTGATGGCCAGGCCGATCCACATCAGCGCCTCGGTGAAGAGCCGCAGGAAGAAGGCGTCCGCAATCAGCAGCGGCACCGTGCCGACGGCGGCGATGACCAGAAGAATCCATAGCCAAGCCGGACGCCCTCGCATCTCAGACTCCCTTGCGGAACATCCCGGTGGGCGAGATCAAGAGGATGAGGTAGAGGATGGAGAACAGCGCCAGGAGCACGTGGCTGGGGTTGAAGTAGATCAGGAAGAAGGACTGGATGAGGCCGAGCAGGAAGGCCGCCCAGGGCACCCCGGCCAGATAGCCCATGCCGGCCAGCACGACCACGAAGAAGGCGAAGATGGACAGGTCCGGCCCCATGCCGGCATTCAGGGACACGATGGCGCCAATGAAGACTCCGGTCATCGCGCTGATGCCCACGTAGAGCCCGTAGACGGCCGCGCTGGTTCTGTTGACGTCCACGCCCATCAGGCCGGCCGCCTCCTTGTTCTGGGCGACGGCTCGCACGGCCAGACCGAAGTCGGTCCGCTTGAGCAGGTAATTGAAGCCGAGGATCACCGCCAGGGCGTACACCAGTCCTGCCAGGCGGATCAGCGGAACAGTGAGAAAGAACGGCCCCCAATCGAGATGCCAACTGCCCTGGGACAGCACCGTGTCCAGTGAGTGGGTGAAGATACCGAAGACGGTCAGGGCCGAGCCTCGGAAGGCCAGGGCCAGGCCGAAGGTGAAGACCAGGCCCATGAGCACCGGCCGGCCGCGGGAGCCGCTCAGGACCCGGTGCAGCAAGGGCTGCAGCAGCCAGCCAACCACGGCGAAGATCACGAAGACCACCGGCAGGCTCAGGAGCGCGTCCACGCCGAGCCACTTCGTGAAGATCAGCCCGATGAAGGCGCCCAGCATGATCCATTCGCCCACGGCGAAGTCGATGATGTGAAGCACGCCGAAGGCCAGGGAAAACCCCATCGCCACGGTCAGGTAGATACCGCCCAGCAGGACGCCATCGATGATAGCCTGAGGGAGAAGGGCGAGCATGGTCGCGAGAGGTTGGGGCGGAGCGGCTCCGCCCCAACCGGTTGGCCGACGGTTACCGCTTGTTCCAGGGGGTCATGGGGTAGCTCAGCTTGGTCTGTGCGCTCTCAGCCGGCGCCACCACCCGCTCCTTGCCATCGAGGATCTGGACCGTCAGGGGCGTCAGGCCGGCGTTACTGTGGTAGTAGTCGCCCTCGGTGGCGAACTTCACCCGGCCATAAAACGTCTGCAGGTCGATCTTCTCCAGGATCTCCACCAGCTTGGTGCGGGCCGCCTCATCCAGCGGCGGGACCGCGGCGAGCTGGACCAGGGCGGCCTGGAAGACCAGGCCGGCCGCCGAGCAGGCCGCCTGCGTGTAGTCGGCCGGGTCCTTGGGATACTCGGCCACGGCGGCGTCGGCGTAGGCCTTGGCAGTCGGCCAGCCCAAGGTGCCCTTGGTCTGCATGGAGCCGGTCCAGACCGAGGCGCCCAGCACCTGGTTGGCGTTCTTGCCCAGGGCCTGGATGAAGGCCGGCTCGGTGACGCCGTAGTGCATCAGAAGCGCCTTGGGGGTGAAGTCGAGCTGGGTGAGCACCTTGACCAGGTTGATCAGTTCCTCGTCATGACCGCCAAAGGCGATCAGGTCGGGTTTGAGCACTTTCGCCGCGGACATGAGCGGGGTCAAGTCCTGCTTGGGCGGCAAGATGTTGAACTTCAGCACCTTGATGCCCACCTGCTCGGCGGTCGCCTGGAAGGCCTCGGCCGTGGCCTTGGAGAACGCGTCGTTGGTGCCGTAGATCACCGCCGACTTGGGCCCCCCGGGAAGGGCGGCCAGGGTCTTGATGACGGCCGAGCCGGTAAAGTTCACCGGCGGGATGGTGCCGAAGGTGTAGCGGAACTTCTGCCTCCAGATGAGCGGCGACTCGGCCGACCCGGTGATCATGGGAATCTTGTATTTTTCCAGAACCGGCGCGGCGGCCAGCGTCATACCCGAGGCATAGGGACCGAGGACGGCATCCACCTTTTCCTGGACGGCCAGCCGCTCGGCGGCCGAGGCGGCCTGGGCCGGTTGAGACTGGTCGTCGCCGTAGATGAGCCTGACCGGATACTTCTTGCCCTTGATCTGGATGCCGCCCTGGGCGTTGACGGCCTTGCCCCAGAGGTCGTACCCGCGCTTGGTGACGTTGCCACCGGTAGCCAGGTCCCCGGACAATGACGTGATGACGCCGATCTTGAATTCATCGGCGGCCAGGACGGGACCGACGGCCAGGCTCAGGCCAAGAGCCAGGGCCAATACAACCGCTACCCACCACCCTCTCCTTTGCATCGCCATCCTCCCTTCTTGAGAATAAGACTACTCGGGCAACTGGGAACGAATCGACCGACAGGGCAGAACGGAACGGGCTCGGCGTCTAGGTCGGGCCTTCGACCACTACCCGGCCCGCGGAGAAGACGGGCATATACTCGGCAACGTTGGCGGGTCCCTTTGATGGTCTGTTCGAGCTGAGAAGAGCATCACCCCCGCGCGTTCCCGCGGCGGCTGACGACCGGGCACCCCCTCACCAGGAGGGAGGAGGGTCCGAGCGAGGGATCGCCTATCTGATCTCTCCTCGAAAAATGGGATCGAACCATACAACATTTCAAAGCGTCATGCCAGAACTTCTTCCCGCGACGGTCCGCTCGGGGAGCCGCCCGCGTTTTCGAAAGGCTATCATCCGGCCAGAACCCCCGTCAACTGCGTTCATGCCGCCGAAGACGGAGAAACCCGTATCGGGCTCGACAGGGAGGGCTAGACCGCCTGAGTCGGCATCTCCTTGATTCCACCTGCTCGATTTCACACACCGGAATCCGGAATGCGGAGAGGAGTGGGCAGGAGCTTGAGCAGAGAGGGAAGGTTTCACTGGGGCTGGAGGCATTGGACCGAGCAGGGGGCCAGAATCTTTGATCAGTGATTCCCCATAGGGAGACGAGGCCGGCAGGGGCACTGCCCCGCCAGACCGGCCAGACGGGGACTGTCAGCAACCGGTACGCCCATCGGGCATGCACCAAAAAGCGTTGAGGCGTCAGGCAAAGTCTGAAATAGGTAGCGTCTTCCGAGATCGGGGTGAGAGGCCAGGACGCGCGTAGAAGGCCGCGGGCAAGTTTTCCTGAATCAGCGCGGACGTGCTGAGGTCCGAGGGGCGATGGCAGGGAAGCGACTCAGCATGAGGCAGGAACTGAGATGAGGATCCTACGCCTCGATCGGCCCCGTGTGGTTACTTCCGCCGGCGCCGGAACCAGCCGCCCGCCCCCACGCCTACGAGGCCGCTGCCCAGGAGCAGGAGCGTGCCAGGCTCGGGGACCGGATTGATTGTCGCCCCCCCGGTGGTCGAATTATAGAGTGAGAAAGCGCCCGAGTGCGCGGATAGGCCGGCAATGTCAGCGGTGACGCCGACCGTGTTGAACCCGATGGCACCGCCGGAGTTCGGATTAACGGGGGGAATTGCACTTGTGCACCCCGCGCACAATTCGTTAATGCTGACCGTGAAGGTGAAGCTCTCGCCAGAGTCAAAATACAGGGGACCGAAGTTCACCGTGAGGATGCCGCTGGCGATCTTTGTCGTGTCGAAGGAGGAGCTGATGCCGTACAGGTTTGGGACCACCGCGGCATCGTTCAGGAAATAGGCATTGGTATCGTGGCCCGGAGTGCGGAGGTTGAAGATGACATAGTTGATCGTCTGAGCATCCCCCGGCAAGCCTCCTCCGTAATTGATGGCGAACGTGAGATTCGCCGCCAGACTCGGAGATGAACTTCCGGGTCCTGAAGCTGTGATGGTGATGGGGACCGCGTTCGCGGCGGATACCAAGCCAAAGGTGAAGGCGGTTAGAACGCAGGCTACCATAAGGAGCTTTTTTCCCATGTCTTGGTCCCTCACTGAGCCCAGTCAGAGCCAGCCGAAAGCGGCCATTCGTGGAAGAAATCTATATCCTCTCCAAACACCCGGGGTTTCTTGATTGCGAGCATTGAATACAAGGCAAGAAGTGCGCCATTTGTTCGCGGAACGGAAGGCGAACATTGTGGAGACAAGCCATTTGCTTGTTTTTCCTCAGCTATCCTTGGGTCGTCCGGGCATTCTCTTAGAGCCACCGGGTCTTGAGCCTTGAGACCAGACTCAATAGAAATGTAACGTTCTCCAACGTTAGGGCTAGACCGTTGATCCAAATCTCTTTTCTCTTTGGGCAATATGTTGAGGAAATTCGAGAAAAGAGGGATCATGGAAGGAGGGCCCTATCAGAGCCTTCTTGGGAAGTTTGCCGACACACCGCAAAGGAAAGGCGGGCCAGGGGCGGGGCGCTTTCAGCGCGCCGGCGCCGGCGCGTCCGTTCGGTTTCATTCGATCCTGCACGGGGTTTCTGATGGACAGGGAAATTCGGGCCCTGGTACCATCCTCGCCGCCGTGCCGGACGCTCAATGACCGGTGCGGCCCACCGGCCCAGCACCCTCTCTTTGGGAGCCGGAAGCCCCAGTGACATCCTCTTCCTCGTTCAGGTCGGCAAGGAGGTCAGCATGCCCTTCCAATTCTTCGGGACATCGGCGGCGGTGCCGTCGCCCGACCGGGACAACACGGCACTCGCTTTCTACTCGGATGATGAAGTCGTCCTGGTGGATTGTTCGGGAAGCCCGTACCAGAAGCTCCTGAAGGCGGGGCTGGATCCCATGCGGGTCTCGTCGCTGATCGTCACCCACCGTCACGTGGATCACGTGTACGGCATCCCGTCCTTGGCCCACAACATGGGTCTGGCGGGACGCCGGGCGCCGATTCACGTGTACGCCCTGGCGGAGACGATGCGAACCGTCCGAGGCTTCATGGACCTGTTCCCGCTGGAGGAGCAGATGCCGTACCGGATCGAGCTGCACGACATCCCGGCGAAGGAGGGATATGACGTCCTCCGGGCCAGAGGCTTCAAGGTGCTCTCCACACCGGTCGAGCACGGAGCGGCCAACATCGGGCTTCGCGTGGAGTGGGACTCGCCGAGAGAGCGGGGCGCGGTCGTGTACAGCAGCGACACCAGCCCCTGTCCAACCCTGCTCGCGCTGGCCCGGGGCGCCGACATCCTGATTCACGAGGCCACCTTTCTCCACGACGAGGTGGCGCGCGCCGCCGCCGATGGCCACACGACGGGCTACCAGGCGGGCGAGGTGGCGAGGCAGGCGGGTGTGAAGCGGCTGATCCTCTGCCACTTCGGCGCAGGGCTGTACCGGCGGCTGGAAGAACTCCGGTTAGAGGCCGTGCGAGCCTTCGGCGGCCCGGTGGAGATTCCGGAGGAGCTGCGGGAGTACCGGGTCTAGGCATGGAGATCTGCAGTCCGAGCTGTGATCTCGCCTGGACGAAAGGAGGACGGGAATGGGGACCAAGCTGCCGAAGCCGTACACTCGTTTCACCAAGACGTACAAGATGGTCTGGCAGGCGTACGATGAGCTGGGGGCGGCCGCCCACGGGGTCGGGCCCCTGCCGGCCAAGACCCGCGAACTGGTCAAGCTGGGCATGGCCATCGGGGCCAGGATGGAGGGCGCGGTCCACGCCCACACACGCCGGGCGCTCGAAGCGGGGGCGATGGCCGCAGAGATCCGGCATGCGGCGATCCTGGCCATCACCACCCTCGGCTTCCCCGTGACCATGGCGGCGCTTACCTGGGTGGAGGATATCCTGGGAGGGAAGAGGCGAGCGAAGGCCCGGCGGCGGTAGCCCACCGGGGTGCCCGAAAGGCCTTGCCGGTAGGGGGTCAGGGCGGTAGACTCGGATTCCCCAGCGGGGGGTCGCTGCCGTGTTGTCCCGAACCGAGGTTTTGTCATGCCGTTTCGTGCCGATCCGGAGAAGGAATACTATGCGATCCTCGGCCTGAAAGAGGACGCCTCATCCGAAGAAATCCGCAAGGCGTACCGCAAGCTCGCCCTGCACTACCATCCCGACCGGAACCGCGGCGATGCCGGCGCCGAAGAGCGGTTCAAGGCCATCAGCGAGGCCTACGCGGTCCTGCTCGACCCGGAAAAGCGCCGGCTGTACGATCTCTCGCGACAGGCCGGGGTCGGCGCCGGCGCGGGGACGAGGGCGGGGTATCGTGCCGAGCCCGGGGCCTATTCCAGCCAGGAGGACATCCTGCGAGATCTCCTCTACAACCGGGACGCCGCCGCCATCTTCGAGGAACTCACGCGCGAATTCCAGCGCATGGGATTTCGCTTCGACGACAGCTTTGTCCGCCACGTGTTCTTCGGGGGTCGGGGCTTCGTCTTTGGCGGAGTCTTCTTCGGCGGACCATTCAGGTGGGGTCGGACCGCGGGGGGCGAGCGGTCCGGCGGATTCCGGCGGCGGATCGAGCCGTGGGGGCCCTGGCGGGAGGCACGCCGGGTCGCCGAGACCGATGGGAAGACCCGGTCGGCAGGGCTCCTCCCCCGCCTCGGTCGGGCCCTCCAGGGAGTCGTGAGCGGGATTGGACGGGTCGCCCAGCTCGCGCTGGGCGCCGGCGGGCAGAGGGCAGACCTCACCCGCGACCTCCCGATCACGCCGGAGGAGGCCCGGTCCGGAGCCCGGAAGCACGTCCGGCTCGCGCGCGGGACCGAGATCGAAGAGGTCGTCGTGACCATCCCCTCAGGAGTCCGGCCGGGGACCCGCCTTCGCCTTCGCGGGAAAGGGCTGGTCGGTCAGACCGGCGTTCCGGGCGATCTGTACCTCCGGATTCATATCGCGAAGTGAGCCTTCCCGGTACGTCATGGGAGTTCTTTACTGAAGTTCGTTTTCCCCCTCACCTGTGCCTCTCCCGGGTACCCTCTGGGTGGGGGAGCGGGAAAGGGGTGAGGGGATCGCGAGATCGGAAGCGTTTGCATGGCGACTGAGATTCGCAAAACTGTCTGCCCGCATGACTGCCCGGACACCTGCAGCATCCTCACCACCATCCAGGACGGGCGAGTGACCGCGTGCGACGGGGACCCCGACCACCCGTTCACCCTGGGAGGCCTGTGCCACAAGGTGCACCGGTATGCGGAGCGGATCTACTCGCCGCTGCGGGTTCTGTATCCCATGCGACGCGTGGGCGCCAAGGGCGAGGGGAGGTTCGCGCGCATCTCCTGGGACGAGGCCTTGCACGAGGTGGCGGACCGCCTCAAGGCGATTGCCGCCGAATACGGGGGCGAGGCCATCCTGCCCTTCTCCTACGCGGGGAGCATGGGGATGGTCCAGCGCAGGGCCGGTCATGCCTTCTTCCATCGTCTGGGGGCCACCCGCCTCAAGCGGAATATCTGCGACACCGCGGCCGAAGAGGCCTGGGTCGCCACCTATGGGATGAACGTCGGCACCGATATGGAGGGGATCGAGCACTCGGACCTCGTGATCCTCTGGGGCATCAATGCCGTCCATACCAATATCCACGGCATGCATTTCGTCAAGCGGGCGCGGCAGAACGGGGCCCGGCTGGTCGTGATCGATCCCTACCGCAACCGGACGGCCAAGCTGGCCGACGTTCACCTGATGCCACGGCCCGGCACGGATGCCGCCCTGGCCCTGGGCGTGGCCCACGTGTTGATCCGGGACGGGTTGATTGACCGGGCCTACATCGGGAAACAGACCCTGGGCTTCGAAGCCTATGCCCAGGAGGCGGCCAAGTACCCGCCGGAGCGCGCGGGCGAGATCACCGGGCTTGCACCGGCGGCCATCCAGGAGTTCGCCCAGGCCTACGGCCGGGCGCGGGCGCCCTTCATCCGGGTGGGCAACGGCCTCCAGCGGCACACCAACGGGGGGCAGGCCATCCGGGCGATTGCCTGCCTGCCCGGTCTCACCGGCGCGTACACGCGGCCGGGGGGCGGCGCCCTGTGGGAGAGCTTCGGGGCGTTCCCCGTGAACATCGCCGCCATCGAGGCAGAGCACCTGCAGCCGCACCCGACGCGCGAGGTCAACATGGTCCAGCTGGGAAACGCCCTGCTCCGGCTGGATACGCCGCCCGTCAAGGCCCTCTTCGTGTACCAGGCCAATCCGGCCGCGAACATCCCGGATCAGCGCGCGGTCCACGCCGGGCTCATGCGGGCGGACCTTTTCACCGTCGTCCACGAGCAGATGCACACGGACACGGTGGATTTCGCCGACATCGTGCTGCCGGCCCCGACCAGCTTTGAGTACCTGGACCTGTACCGGAGCTATGGTCATTACCACCTCCAGCTTGCGCGGCCCGTGATCCCGCCCCTGGGCGAGGCCCGGCACAACCTGGATGTCTTCCAGGCGCTGGCGGCGCGCCTGGGATTCACGGAGCCGATCTTCCGGAAGACGACAGAGGAGCTGATCCGGGACCTTCTGGCCGTGGATTCCCCCTACCTCGCCGGGATCACGTGGGATCGCCTGGCATCGGGCGAGCCCATCCGGGTGAACTTCCCGCGGGTTGGCGATCCGTTTGCCGCCGGCTTCGGCACGCCATCGGGAAAGCTGGAGTTCACCTCCCAGCGGCTGGCGACCCACGGCCTGCCGGCGGTGCCGACCTACATCCCGGCGGTGGAGGGGCACGAGCGGAAAACGCCCGAGTTCCCCCTCCAGCTCATGACCCCGCCCGCCAAGGATTTCCTCAACACCAGCTTCGGCGCCGTGGAGCGGATGCGCGCATCCGAGGGGAAGCCCCGTCTCAAGATCCATCCGGCCGACGCGGCGCCGCGGGGGATCCGCCATGACGCGCTGGTCCGGGTGTACAACCGGCGGGGCGACTGTTGCCTCTTCGCCGAGGTGACAGAGGACGTGCCGCCCGGCGTCCTGGTCGCCGAATCCATCTGGTGGGCGAAGCATCACCCGGGCGGCAAGGGGATCAACCAGCTCACCTCGCAGCGTGTGACCGACCTGGGCGAGTGCAGCACCTTACACGAGAATCTGGTCAACGTCGCCCCGGCCGACGGGATCCCAGGGAGGGGATGATGGCAGTGCACCGCTTGACGATCCCAACGGGCGGCGGGCGTCTGGCCGCAGCGCTCCATTTGCCGGAGGCCGGCCAACGGCCCTGGCCCTGCGTGGTGACGGCGCATGGGCTCTTGAGTTCCAAGGACAGCGACAAGTACGTGCAGATCGGTGAGGTGTTCACCCAGGCGGGAATCGCCGTGTGCCGATTCGACTTCCGGGGGTGCGGCGAAAGCCAGGGGAATCTGGCGGAGACGACCGTGGCGCAGCGGGTGGCCGACCTTCGCGCCGTGGTGGAGATGATGCGGGCCCACCCCGCACTGAGTGGACGGGTGGCCCTCCTGGGGAGCAGCCTGGGCGGTTATGTGGCCCTCTTCGCCGCCAGCACGGATTTCAAGGTCAAGGCGGTGGCGGCCTGGGCCACCCCGGCGAACCTGGACGAGCTTGCCGAGCATCCGGAAAAGGTCCGTGCACAGGGTCTGGGAGACGCCTTCATCGCCGAAGTGAAGGAGGGACGATACCTCCGCGCCCCGGTGGGCACGCGGTATTGCCTGTTCGTCCATGGTGAGCAGGATGAGCTGGTGCCCGCGGACCACGCGCGGCGGCTGGCCGAGACGGCCCTGAACCCCCGCCGCTTGGAGATCGTCCCCGGCGCGGACCACCGGTTCACGGACGCCACGCATCGGCAGCAGGCGGTCCGGTTGAGTCTCGACTGGATCGGCCGATACTTGTGAAGCCCTCAGCCGTCAGCATTCAGCTTCAGTCGGTCCGAAGGTGTGACCCCGCCGCGGACTGGGAGTCACCACATCACGGCCAAAGATCACGAGAGGGTGTCCTCCAGGCGTCCGCGGCTGATGGCTGAGCGCTGACGGCCGAAGGCCTTTCAGGAGCCAGTGGTGAACCTGTTTGCCGCCTTCGAAGCGGTGGCCGCCCGGCAGCCGGATCGGCTGGCCCTCCAGATCAAAGAGGATGCCGGCTATCGGCACCTCGTCTACGGCGAGGTGGCCCGGCAGGTCCGGGCA
>Ga0214473_10005708_pt1 | contig 14907 bp, 10 predicted proteins | sample RVTome_7_FD_203509 | JGI IMG/M metagenome (GOLD analysis project Ga0214473, IMG submission 203509) | Soil microbial communities from uranium-contaminated site in the Upper Colorado River Basin, Wyoming, United States - RVT98D197 | ecosystem: Environmental > Terrestrial > Soil > Contaminated >... | reverse complement strand
AGTCCGTCGTGAATCATCTGGAGGATGGTTTCCAGGACGTCGTTCTCTTGGGAATGGGGGGAAGCAGCCTTTGCCCGTTGGTCTTCAGCCGGATTCTCGGATCGAGCGACGGTTACCCCAGGTTTCACGTTCTCGACAGCACTTCACCGAGTTGGGTGAAGCGAACCTCCAACTCCGTCACCCCCAAGAAGTCTCTATTCATCGTGTCCAGCAAATCCGGCGGGACCATCGAGGTGATGAGCGGATTCAAGTTCTTTTGGGAGCGTGTGTCGAAGGCGGTCGAAAAACCCGGAAATCACTTTTTCGCCATCACCGATCCGGAGACCTCTCTCGAGGCCCTGGCGAAAGAGCGGGGATTCGCAAAGATCTTCACCAATCCCACCGACATCGGCGGGAGGTTCTCGGCTTTGTCTTACTTCGGGATGGTTCCCGCCCTCCTGATGGGTCTGGAGACTGAAGAAATTCTCGGGGTCGCTCGGGAAATGGCGGAAGATTGTCGCGAGGCCGACATCGAGAAGAACCCGGGAGCCCAGCTCGGCGTCTTCATGGCCGCGGCGGCCGCCGAGGGACGCGACAAACTGACGATCCTGACCTCTCCGGGACTGGGAAGCCTGGGACTCTGGATCGAACAACTCATCGCCGAGAGCACCGGGAAAGAAGGAAAAGGAATCCTTCCGGTTGCGGAAGAGCCATTGGTCGGCGTTTCCCGCTACGAACGAGACCGCGCCTTCGCGGCGATCCTCACACCCGACGACCTGTCGCTCAACGAAACGTTGGAAGCTCTGAAGGGCGCGGGCCATCCCGTCGCGGTCTTCGAACTTGTGGAGGGGCTGGACCTGGGGGCCGAGTTTTTCCGATGGGAGTTCGCCACCGCGGTGGCCAGCCATTTCCTCGGAATTCATCCCTTTAACCAGCCCGACGTTCAAGCCGCCAAAACCGCGAGTTCCGCGGCAATCGAAAGCTACAACACCACCGGTTCCCTGCCCTCCGCTGAGCCTTCGCCTTCACTTCCCGAAATCCTGTCCGACGTCCAACCCGGGTCCTACTTCGCAATTATGGCCTACCTGGACGAGAGCGCCGCGGTCGAAGATGCGGTCAACGAGCTCCGGACGGCGGTTTTGAAAAAACACGGCATCGCAACGACGTTCGGCTACGGTCCCCGGTTTCTCCATTCGACCGGCCAGTATCACAAAGGGGGTCCCAACACGGGCCTGTTCCTGCAGCTTGTCAGGGAAGAGGACGAGCCCCTGCCGATCCCCGGCGAAGCATACGACTACTCGATTCTCTGCCAGGCGCAGGCGCTGGGTGACCACCGAGCCCTCGTGGAAAACGGCCGTCGAGTGGCAAGGGTCTCTTTAGGAACAGACGTCGCCGCAGGGATTCGGGAGTTGGCCGACCAGGCCGGATGAAACAGGTTGACCCGTGGGGTCCGGTTCAATCCGTATACGGAACCGTCCCGGTCTCGTCCACCTCGTATCCCCATTTCGCCAGCAACTCGTCACCGGTGAGGAAAGCGTCGCGCGTTCCCTCGAGCTTGGCGTCGAGAATCCTATCCAGTTCCGCGCGAATCCCGGCGTGTGCGGCATCGTCCACCAAATTCCGGAGCTGGCAAGGATCCTTCTCGTTGTCGTAGAGCAGCCACGCTCCCTTGAGGTCTCGGACGTAGGTGTAGCGCTTGGTCCGGATACCCCGATACTCCTTGCCCCCAATCTGTCGCGTCCACTGGCCAAAAGGGGACGGGCACATCAGCAGCGCCCCGTCGACTTCCGGAGTCTCTCCCGCGAGCAAGGCTTCCGAGAAGTCCGTCCCCTCCACCGTTTCGGGAATCTTGGCCCCGCAGAGCCCGAGCAAGGTCGGCATGATGTCGGGGGTGTTGAGAAGGGTGTCCAGGGTCCTCCCCCCTCTGCCCAGTCCGGCGGGGAAGCGGAGGAGAAACGGCGCCAGAATGGACTCGTCATAAGGCTGCTGCTTTTTGACGGCCCCCTGGGAGTGGAGCATGTCCCCATGGTCCGAGGTAAAGACAAAGATCGTGTTCTCCTCGATCCCCGTTTCTTGGAGCGTTTCGAGCAGGTCACCGACACACCGGTCGAGAGCGGCGATGTGGGCGTAATAACCGGCGAGTTCCTTCCGGGCGACCGCCGCCCGATCCGAGGGGACGTTGTCTCTGAGGACGATCTTCTCCGGGTCGAACACCTTCTTGAATTCTTCCGGCGCCGTCTCGTAAGGGGCGTGGGGAGGCCCCCACGAAAGGAAGAGCAGGAAAGGCGAATCGTCGCTTCGGTCGCGGATGTACCGCTGAGCCTCGAGGGTCTGCGCGATCGCGTCGTAGCCCTCCCATTGGAGACGGAGGTTTTCGTCTCCGGCGTAGTAAGACGACTTGTTGTAGTTGTGCGTGCATTCGAGGACCTTCCAGAGGTCGAATCCCTGGCGTCTCTCCCGGGGAATGAAACTCGAGCGACCGTGACCGTCCAGGTGCCACTTCCCGATGTAAGCCGTGTCGTAACCCTCGCTTTTCAGGGCTTCTGCGATGGAGACGGCCTTATCGCTCAGGCAGACGTCGTTCAAGAAGACGCCGTGCGTGAGCCAGTATTGACCTGTGAGCAAGCTGGCTCGATACGGACTGCAGACGGGACAACCGGAGACAGCGTGAGTGAAATTGAGACACTCCCGGGCAAGACGGTCGAGATTCGGGGTAACGGCGTTGGGGTCGCCCGCATAACCGGTCGCTTGAGCCCGCCATTGGTCTCCGAAGACGAAAACAAGATTCGGCTTCCCACGCACCGATTCCTCCTCCCTTCCCCCCGTCTGCCCCCCAGTCTTACTCAGGGCCATGCAGGCGCCCGCCACGGCCGTTCCGACAAACTCACGCCGTCGGTAGAGTCTTTTCCCAGCCATCTCGCTTTCCCCTCTCGTTCGGTTTCACCCAGAAGCTGGCTGCCGATTCTTTCATCGTTCGGGCACCTCTAGTGAGGCCTTGCCTCAGACCATAAGACCTCTCGGCACCGGCGTAAACACCGGTGCTAAGGCTGCAAGCACGCTGAAGCGCGCTACCGATCCGAGGGCGCTTCAGCGTCCTTTCCGCCTTAGACAGACCCGCCCTTTAGGGCGGGGCCGTACACGACCGGTTCATCAGGGCACTTGGGAGAGGTTTTTGGGCGGATGCAAAGCCTCGCTAGCGGTTCCTCACGCATTAGATGGTGGGTGAGGCGCTCGCCACCCAATCCCTGCTCTCCCTCGGCACGGACTTCATCAGCCCTTGGCCAGGGGAATGTCTTTCAGGGCTTTGGCGCTCTCGTCCTCCTGGGTCACTCGAAGAACCTCGTCAACCGTGGTGATTCCACGGATCACTTTGCCCCAGCCGTCGGCCCGCAGCGTTCGCATCCCTTTTCTCAAAGCATGGTTCTTGATGGAAACGCCGGATGCGCGGCCGACGAGCTGGCGGAGTTCGTCATCCATCGCCATCATTTCATGGATGGCGGTTCTTCCCAGGTACCCGTATCCCCTGCATTTTTCACACCCCGCGCCTCGCCGGAATTGTTTGCCGACCGCATCCGAAGGGTCGATGCCCATCTCAGCCAACGTTTCCCGGTCGGGAACGTCCGGTTCCGAACAATGCGAACAGACGATCCGGACCAGTCGCTGGGCGATGACCGCCTCAACGGAAGAGGCCAGCAAGAACGGCTCCACTTCCATGTCGAGAAGACGCGGTACGGCCCCTGGGGCGTCGTTGGTATGGAGTGTGCTGAAGACGAGGTGGCCGGTTAGAGCGCAGCGGATGGCGAGTTCGGCCGTTTCGAAATCGCGAATCTCCCCCACCATCATGACATCCGGGTCGTGACGCAGCATCGACCGGAGACCGTTCGCAAAGGTGAACCCGATATTCACCCGAACCTGCATCTGGCAAATGCCCTCGATCTGGTATTCGACAGGGTCTTCGATCGTGATGATCTTCCTCTCGGTCGAGTTGATCTCGTTCAGGCACGCGTAAAGGGTGGTGGTCTTGCCGCTTCCGGTCGGTCCCGTTAAGAGAACGATGCCGTGAGTCTTCTTGATGAGTTGCTGAAAGACACGGAAGTGTTCTTCGGAAAACCCGATCGACTCCAACCCCATGAGAACGCTGCTTCGCTGAAGGATACGGACATTGATACTTTCGCCGTGGGCGATCGGGATGACGGAAACGCGGAGGTCGAAGTCCCGGCCGCCGATGCGGACCCGAAAGCGTCCATCCTGAGGAAGGCGCTTTTCGGCGATGTCCATGTTGGCCATGATCTTAACGCGCGATGCGATCGACTCGCGAAAGTGGCGGATGGATTCGGGAACGGGGATGTCGAACAGGAGACCGTCGATTCGATACCGGACTCGCAGCACATTCTCGAAAGGTTCGAGGTGAATGTCGGTCGCCCGGCTGTTGTAAGCATCGACGATGAGCTGGTTGACGAAATTGATGATGGAGGCGTCCGCCCCCATCTCATCGATCGAAGCCTCGTCGACCTCGACGGAGGTTTCGAAATGGCGGTTCGAAGCCAGAGTCTCCAGTGTGGCCGCGCCGACGCCGTAATACTCCTTGATCGCCTCCGAGATCAGCTGTCGCGAAGCCTCCTCGCCCCGGACGGGACGACCGATGGCCAGCCCCAGCTCGTCCAGAGTCTCCAGGTCCTCGGGATGCTCCATGGCCACCACCAAACCATCCTCCTCCAGCCGCAAGGGGACCACCCCGTATCGCGCCGCGAGGCGCGCGGAAAGGAGTGAAAGGGCGTCCTCCTGCGGGTTGAGCTTTCCGGTCCTTTCGGGGTTCGCTCTGCTTCTCATCTGTCGGATACGTTCCTTTCCAAAGGTTTCTTGGCCAGCTTGCACTTGATCTTGAATTCCACCGTCTCGGTTTTGGAGGACCTCGGAATGACGGCATAGACCAGGTCGGCCTTCTCGATCGAATCCGATTCGTTGAGTTTCGTCACATAGTCGATCGTGGCAACATAGTCGGGCGCCTCCCCGGACACGAGAAGTTCGCCCCGAGCGTCGTAGTTGAGTTGGCTTATCGCCACCTGAGGAGGCGTTCGGTCGTAGAGTTCCAGGACCAGCCTTAAGGGGAGTGAGGATTCGACGCGCTCGCCCTGCAGGAACGAAAGGAGGTCGGCTTTGGCCTCAATGTTGCCCACTTCTTTCTCCAACTCCGTTATCTGTCGGCGGGCCTCCTCGCCCCTGTGGCGAACGACGCCGAAGTAATGCGCCCCCAGGCCGTACAGCACAAGGCCCAGCCAAAGGACAACCGCCACAAGCCATTGGAAGCGCTTGAGAATGCGACGGATGGCCAGACGGCGGGCCTCGCGCCGAGGCAGAAGGTTGCTGGTCGATCCCTCGATCGCCGGTGACAGGGCCGCACCCACGCAAACGGTTTCCTCCTCGCAGACAAGGAGTTGTCCGTTGAAGGAGCCGTCGAAGGGCTCCGCGGGGACACCGCAGGCAGCCGCTGTCTCCAGGAGGGATTCGACCAAATCGGGTCCCTCCACCGCGACCACGAGGCGGGAGGGTTTCTCGCTCTCCGAAAACCTTCGTTCATCCAGTTGAAGGGATTCCCGCAGCATGACCGCGGGATCCGAATCCCCGCCTTTCCCGCGAGAAAAGACAGGTTTTCCGCTGCGAAAGTGAACGTACTCGACCGATTCCCCCCGAACCGAAAAGAACGCGCAGTCCTGCGTGCGTTCGAACCGACGCAGCAAGTTGGAGAGCGCAAGAGTGGAAGCCTCGACGCGGGACGGTCGGATACCCATGCTCTGGAGTTCATCCAGGATCGCCGAGAGCCTCTCTTGCCTGGCAAGAAAGAGAAGAAGATGCGTATAGCCCTCGGAATCCTGACCGAGGATCTCGTAGGAAGCAACAAACTCTTCGGAAGACCAGGGGGCGACCGACTCGGCTTCGTGAGGAACCATTCGGCCGATCTCTTTCGGGTCAACCGTCGGCAGCCTCGTACTCCGAACGATCAGATCGTGCCGGGGGAGAGCCAGGACTGTGGGGCACGACGGCCGGTACCCCATCTTCTCGCGGATCTCCCGAGAGTTCTCCGGATCGATCCGGTGTGTCTCGACCGCCAGCAGTCCACGGGCGTCCCAGAGCGCCCGAGACAAGCGGTACTCGGACACCCCGCAAGGCTCGATGCCATAGGCGAGACGACGCCCACGAAACCACCTGTCCAGACACGAAATGCGCAGTGGGGTGGCGTGTCGACCCTCATTCGTGTCGGGTTCGGCGGTCAGTCGTTCACTCATGCCATTCCACCACTTGAATCTCGCCCTCTTCGCATTTCACCACCATTTCGGCGTCGATAGCGACATGTTCCTCCGGGAGCGACGCTCTCAGGAAGAATCGGAAGGCGTTGGAGCCAACGACAAACGCGACGTTATTGGCGGAAGCTCGATCCAGGAACGCCTCTTCCAGGACCTCCGCAATCGCCCCCTCCGATTCGAAAGGATGGAAAGACTCCCCGAATTCGGCTCCTCCCCTTCCCTGCCGCCTCCCCACCATCTCCGCGGCGAGAGTCTCGGCCTCGGAACGATCGTCCCAGACGGATCGAAAAACCGCCCGAAGCACCGGTTCGGACGCGGTGTTGACGTTGATTTGCACGATCCCGTCCTCGGAGCCGTAGACGGTCATGAGGTCCGCCAGGCCCGGTTGCAGCAGGCCGTCCGAGTTGTCCGGGGGCCAAAACAGCTCGCCGTCGTCTTCCTCCCGATCCAGGCGTCGATTGTGATTGGCGTCTTCCCCGAAGAAAAGAGAGGGCGTGATCCCCCTGACGAAGAGCAGCTCCTCAATGTGGCGGAGATCCCGATTGGAGGGGCTGTAGCTGGGCTCCGTTTTCTCGGAGCCGAGATCCTCCGTGAGGCCCTCGAAGTCGGGATCCCTCCAGTCGACGATCGCAGCCGCGATGTCCGCCGAATCGGGCCCCGCACCGGCTTCCCTCAAAACCTCGGTCAGCAGTTCGACCGAAGAGAAGTTGACATTCACCTTTCCCCGTTCGTCTTCCGTGTAGGCTTCGACACGAAAGTCACGCGTGAGGGAAGGCGCATTCGTGAGCTCTGAAAAAAGATCGCTCCCGACGGCCGTGAAAGGCCAGGCCCATTCCTCTTGCGGCGAATCCACCTCGTCGTCGGCGTCGCCTTCGAGTCTCGCCACACAGTACTCCCCCAGGGCAGAAAGCATCTCGCGAGCCTCCACTTCGGCCGAAGAGATCTCCGTCACACGCAGACCGAAACGGACTTTCCGAGTCAGGCTCGCCGCCATGATGGCCAGCAGAGCCACAACCCAAAGAGTCAGAACCAGAATCGAGCCGTGTTCCGTCCGGAATCGAATCACCTGGCTGCTCCAAGTTGAATGGCCCCGACCGGAATCCACACCGTCCAGCGAAGGACCTCTCCGGTCGACAGTTCAGCGAAGAGACCGACTCCTCCGGGAGCCGATCTCGTACTGCTCCAGGTTTCCACTTCGTTGCCCGACCCGTCCAGGAAAGAGAACCGCAAAGTCTTGACTCCTTTCAAGAACGGCTCTTCCGACTCCATTCCGACGAGCGGACTTCGTCCCGCGAAAGGAACGGTCTTTCGAACAAGGTCCATCGCATCCGAGTCCTCGGCTTCCTGCATCTCGTACCGGACCTGGGACCAAACGCAACCCGTCCCCGCCCGCTGTTCGAAACGCGGACCCAGACGCGTGAGCGCGAGCACTTCCATGCCGTTGGCGCCCCTCGTCTGCTCCAGGACGGGATTGTCTTCGGACACCACGGCCAGATTCCGCAAGTCCTGCGAGAACGCCTCCAGAACCCATTCGACCTGCGCGGTTCGGCTCTGGTGGGTCTGAACCGACTTCCACGAGACAATCGCACCCCGGAGACCCATCAGGAGGGTGGACATGACAAGACCGAACATGGTGAGCGACAACAGCATCTCGATGAGCGTGAAGGCGGGAGGCTGAGCCAACCACGCGGCGCGAATCCTGTCTTGTCTCGATACGGATCGAACTCTCATCTTGCTACCAACAAGGTGTGAACGGAGAAGAGGGGCGAACCCTCGGATCGGTCTCCAGCGCTTCGTGAAACGCTCAGGTAGACGAGAAGAAGGCGTGGATTGGCTCTCGAGGGGGAGACTCGGGCTTTCCACCGGTACTCGGAAAACGGATCGGGGAACCTTTCTCCCAGCTCGCTCTCAACCGAAAGGGCTGCAACGTCACCGAGACGGAGATTCGCCAGTTGCGACGCGGCCAGGTGTCGCGCCCGCACATAGTCCTCGACTTTCGACTGGGTCCTGAGAACGCTCGAAAACCCGGTCAACAAGGCCCCGACCGAGAGTCCCAGGACCGAGACGGAAAGCAGGATCTCGAGAACGCTGACTCCCGAAGCACGGCGTCTTCCCTCCCTCCGAGCGGGCGGATTATCCCTTCTCCGGAGTCGACCCGGCCTCGGACACCCCGCGAACGAAAACCTCTTCATACCACGGTCCAATCTCGATTTTCGCTTCTCCAGCCATCCCGCCGACCAGCCGCAGAGCGGAGGGGACCCCGACGCCGTTGGGAGAAAAAAGGATAGGCGACGGTTTGGTTATGCGTCCCCCCGCTTCAATCCCCTCGATTCGAACCCCATCGGGCAGGGTTTGGGGAGTATCGAGAAGAGCGTCTCCAAAATCCGTGAATTGCTCCCCATAGGAGTTCCCCGCATGTTGCAGGCTCAGACTGTATTCCCTGCCCGACTCGTCCACGTTGAGCCGCACCTTGAGTCTCCTCCTCACCGCTTCCGACCTGGCATATCGGATTGTGTCCGCCAGGTTTCGGACGCTCTCCTCAAAATGCAGCGACCGCGTCGAACCGCCGAGTCTCGGGAGGGAAATCGCCACCAGCGTAGCGATAATGCAACAAACGAGAAGGAGTTCGACGAGGGTAAAGCCACCCTGATTCCTTGCGTCGAAAGACGCCGCCCCCCTCATCTTGTCTGCTCTTTCCTTCGGTAATTCGTGACGTCGTCCTCCGTCCCCTGCTCGCCATCCGGTCCCAGTGAGATCAGGTCGTAGTCAACGCTTTGCTCGCCGGGGTACCTGTAGACGTACTCCCGTTTCCACGGGTCGAGGGGCAATTCACGGTGATAGGGTCCATTCCATCTGTCCTCGGCGGAGAGCGAGGCGGGGCGTTCGATGAGCGCCGCCAGACCCTCCTCAGTCGCCGGAAACCGCCCGACATCGAGTTCGAAGGTGTCGAGGGCCGTGCAGATGGAACTGATTTCAGCCTGCGTCGCCACGATCTTGGCTTGCTCCCCTCTCCCCACCATGCGAGGGACCACGATCAGCGCGATGGTCGCGATAATCGCAACCACGAGTAGCATCTCCACCATAGTGAAACCACGGAGTCTTGTCATCCCTGCCTTCCTCCGTCGGGGCGAAATCCTTGACTTCGGGCGCGGTGAGAGCGCTCGGAATCCACGAGGAATTTACCAAGAACGGCGCTTCCCGTCCATGGCAAGACCTTGAAGGCGCAACCTTGCGGACTCCCCTCCAGAACTTCAGTGCCATGGCAGACGGCGGTGGCAAAACAAAGACAACAAGACAAAACGGAAATACCGAAAGCAATGAAGAACGCGGCTCGAACTGCCGCACCGCGATCGCCGCGATCCGTGTCCTCGGAGGGCGCCTCTAGCGAGGTATGTGGAAGGGCGGGACTGAAGACTTCTGGGGGAGGGTAAGCATTCACAGAAGCGGTTTTCGGGACAATCGGTCCCCTCACCCCTAAATCCTCCTCTCCCACTGAGGGGAGCGGGGACTTCGCCGTACCCACCCTTCTCCCTTGATGGGAGAAGGGCCGGGGATGAGGGTGATACGGGTTCACTGAATGTTTACGTTGGAGGAGTATCCTCAACGGACTCAAGGTTCTCCATGGATTCGACTTCTTCTTGTCCGAAGATAATCTGCAAACCACTCCACTGGCCGGAGAACATAGCGGCCTTTCAGTCCGGTTGGAAGCCGAGGTCCGCCAGTTGCGATCGGTCCGCTTGCGTCAGGTGCGAGCCCGAAAGCCGGTAGCCGTGGAATTCTCGGCGGACGGGGTACTCCTTGCGGAGGCGGTCGAACTCCGCTCCGCGGTTTTCGAGGGGCAGATCCAAAAGGCGGCGCGTTCTCCGGTCGTCCTCCTGGATCGGATAGGCCCCAAAAACGGCTTCCCGCAGGGCCTCTCTTCCGGTGGAGACGATCTCCAAGTGCGGGTTTTCCAAGGGAATCTCGAAGAGACCGATATCGTCAGACGGGCTCCGCTTCAGGAACCGGCAAAGCGACTCGAACATCATCCTCGTGCCAGCCACCTTTCCGTCGAAGGAGTAGCCGGCGATGTGGGGGGTGGCGATGTCGACCTTATCAAGCAGTCTCGGATCGGGATAGGGTTCGTTTTCCCAAACATCGAGCGCGCACCCCGCCAGACGGCGGCCTTCCAAAGCCGCCAGGAGCGCCGAATTGTCGACAACCGGACCGCGCGAGGTGTTCAAGAGGAGCGCGTCGGGCTTCATTTGAGCCAGTTCCCTCTCGCCACACAGATGATACGTCGGGTGTTTCCCCCCCCTTTCAAGCGGCGTGTGGAAGGTCACGATATCCGACTCGGCGAGAAGGTGTTCCAAAGAGACGAAACCTTCCGGACCCTCTCGTTCGGCGCGGGGAGGATCGTTCTGGAGAACCTTCAGTCCCAGGGGGTCGGCCCTCCTCGCCACGTTGCTTCCGACGTTTCCCACGCCGACGATCCCGAGGGTCCTGCCCTCGAAGCGGACTCCAAGCGCCGCCTCGAGGTCGAGAAGCGCCGCCGTGATGTACTCTCCCACCGAGTTCGCATTGCAGCCGGCGGCATCCGCAAAGGCAATCCCCGCCTGGTTCAGGTACCCCCGGTCGACGTGGTCGGTACCGATCGTGGCCGTTCCGACGAAGCGGACCGAAGTCCCCTCGAGCAAGTTCCGGTCGACCTTCGTAATCGAGCGAACCAACAAAACATCGGCATCGAGGAGGTCGTCCCGTTTCAGGGACCGTCCGGGGAAGAGGTCGACCCGCCCGAGGCGTGAAAACGCCTCGCGTCCGAGGGGGATGTTCTCATCAACGACTATACGCATGAGTCGACTCAGAATTTGAAATCATGCCGGAGCGAGGGCTGTTCGGGGACGGTCAGCTGGACTGGGCGGGCATCGTCCGGGGAGAACTCGGCGACCACCGCCTCGTATTGGCCTGCCGGAACGCCGTCGAAAGAATAGTTCCCCCACTGGTCCGTCAGCGCGACCAGTTCCTCAACGTCCGTCTTGAAGCGCGGGTAGAGAACCACGGTGGACCGCGCAAGCGGTTTGCCTCCGACCAGGACGGTTCCGGAAAGCTGGACACCCTCGTCGACGACCAGGTCGACATGGGTGGCGCTGCCTTCCGTCACTCCCACCTGGCGCGACTGAACCGGCCTCCCGTACCTCGAGAAGGCCCGGTCCCGGCTGACTTCCGTCTGACGCAGGGTCAAGCGATAGGTTCCACCGCTCAACCGGTTGAAACGAAAGAAACCTTCTCCATCCGCTCCTGCAAGGAAACGATCCGATTCCTTTTCCAAGGAGGCCGGCGGGCCATCCGACGGTTCCAGTTGAATCACATACCCGCCGATTCCCTCGCCCGACGACCGCTTGACCTGTCCTTCAAGGATCCCGCCCCCTGTCAAGACGATCTTGCCCAGGTTCCGGTCGCGTCCCTCCTGCACGACGATATCGGGAATGGTTTTCACGGCGAAGTCGGGATGAGAGATGACAAGGATATAGGTATCGGGAGAGAGACCGTGGAATTCGAACCGACCGGCAAGAGGTGTCCGTTTGACGACTTCGCCGAGCCGGACCGTGGCTCCCTCCACAAACGCTCCCTTCGGGTCGAAGACCGTTCCGATCAGCGCCTGCCCGCCTTCGAGGACAATCTGCAGATCGGGAGGTTCCTGCATGTCGGAGGTTTCGACGCCGAAGATGCTGGCTTCTCCATGGTTTTCGGATTCCGCATGAAGCGTGTAAATCCCGTTGGGGATTCCGTCGATCTCAAACGTGCCACCCTGGCTCTGAAAAACCTGGCCGTTGTCGGAGAACGGTCCCGTTTTGCCCAGGTCGGCAAGTTCGAATGCAGCAGGATCGGACGACACGGCTTTCAGTTGAAGGGTGAACTGGGAACAGGGCGTCTGTCCGTCGGAAAAAAACACCGTCCCGCGTATCCCGGCGCCTCCCGAAACTTGGAAGTCGACTCCCTGGGCTCCCGCGTCCACGTCATACTTGACATCGGAGATTCCATCCGACGTCACGATTCCCACGGAGTACTTGCCGCTTCGCAGGCCTTCGATTCGATAGGTCCCGTCCGTTCCCGTTTCCTCCAGCCGGTAGGTTCCTTCCGGGCCTTCTTCGAAGCCCGAACCGAAGTCTTTGAGCGAAACGAATCCATTGGAAGTCAGAAGACGCGCAGCGTAAAGGGATTCCATCCTTCCCAAGAGACACCAGACTTTAGCGCCGGAAACAGGCTGCCCGTCGAGGGTGTACGCTCGACCGGAAATGACCCGGCTCTCCTTTTTCTCGATTGCGATCTCGACCGGATCGTGCTTGGCGCCTGGAGCCAGGTCCACCGGCTCCGAGCTTGACGGCCAGTAGTCCTGGTGTTCGGCAGTCAGGGTGTAACGGCCAATCGGGACGTTTTCGAAGCGGAATTTGCCATCCGGGTCCGTTTCAACAGGGGAAACGGGTTCCTGCCCATCAAAACCGATGCCCTCCATGGAGACGGTTGCCCCGGGAACCGGAGTTCGCTCGGGGTCCACGACATTCCCTTCCAACGAGACCCGGGGAATGGGGACGAGCGCGATGAGAACGTTCTCCAGTGGGGAGCCGGGCGAGATGGATGCCACGGGGTGGTGGAATTCGGCGGTCGTTCCCAAGACACCGTAGTAGCCGGCGCGGTATCCCACCTTCTCCGCGGAGAGATACCAGTCGCCGGGTGGCACCGCCTCGAGTCGGAAGTCTCCCTTCCGGTCGGTAAGCGTGTGAGGGTAGAGATCCGGATCCAGAACCTGTTTCCCAACGGGAAGGGCTCGGACGGCCGCTTCCGGGACGCCGAGGTTCGCCACTTTGTCGGTCACTCTTCCGGAGACCGGGATACCGAGAGCCAGCTCGACGTTGGGAAGCAACACCATCTTCGCTTCCCGCCTGAAAACAGCCGGGATCCAGGGAGAATCCTTGTAGACTCCCGGCTTCCTCAGCTGGATCTCATGGGAAGCGATCCCTGTTTCGATCGCGAACATCCCGTTTCCGGAGGACGTCGCCGCTCGCTTCGTCCCCAAACGGTTTCTGGCCCAGACTTCGACGTTGTCGATGGGTTGCCGGGTGAAAGAATCGATGACCCGGCCCTTGACGGCCCGGTCGTTGAAGACGGTCAGGTCTCGCTTGTGGACGTCGGCACTACCCTGAAAGACGAGCTCGTAAACGGAGGATTCGCATTCTCCCGAAGATGCCTGGATGGTCAATCGAGATTTCCTGGGCAAGGAACCCACCCCATACTCCCCCGACGCGTTGGTGAGGACGGTTCCGCCGAATCGAGGCATGCCCTCGACTTCACAGGTGACTGCCACAACTGCACCGGCCAGAGACGCACCCGTGCCGCTCAGTGTGACTTTCCCTTCCACCCTCACTTCAGGTTCGAGCCGAAACTCCGAATCCTTTGTCCCGGTGGGGACACCCGCCAGGGGTTTTCTGGCAAACCCGGGGGCGACAGCCGCCAGGTCGTAGTAGCCCGCCTCAAGTCCTTCGAAGCGGCAAATACCCGCACCATCGGCATAGGAGAGCGCAACGTGGGGAATCGATAGGGATTCGGAACGGTCGATCTGGAGCCCCGAGGATGAAGAAGCAACCCATTCCCCTTTCTTGTTGCGTCCCGCGGTCACGAAAACCTTGGCGGTAGGAAGGGCCTTCCCGATGGCGCTCAGGACCTTGACCTCAAGTGCGGCGGCCGGGACGATTTTCAGCGGCACGTTATCGAGCTGCTCGCCCGTCGCAAGGTGAACCTCCGCAAAGCAGTCGCGGGAACAAACCGTCGCGAAACCGGAGGCACTCGCCACGATTCTCCAGTCCCCGATAGGGAGTTTGTCGAATCGAAATTCACCGTTGATATTGGTCCCGTCGGTGAGGTCCTTGCCGCCCTGCAACCGACTCGCCGTCACCTTGACTCGGGCCTCTCTCTGTCCTGTGGCAACGTTTGTCACAGAACCCCGGATGCGAGTAGGCCCACTGGCGGGCGCTGGCTTTCCTTCATCCTCGGAAGGTTCGCCCTGGGCTCCAACGACTTCGGAAGAGACGTCCTTCCGGGACTCTTTCCCGGGAGGTTGCGTGCGGATCACCTCGGCGGTCCGTTCCTCCACCTGGCCGCTAAACCGACGACAACCACCACCAAGGCGCCGACGATCAGGAAGGGATTCAGGAGCCGCTCTTCTTCTTTTCTCATGCTAGATTGAATCTAGAGGAGACCTGCAGGACAAGCAAGGCACGGGGATCAATATAGATTCCGGCCTTCCAGCAAAACGTCGAGTTTGCCGCTCAGTTCTTCTTTCAGATTGGGACCCAGTCCCACTTGGACGTCCTGAACGACACCGTCTTTGCCCACGATCACAGTCTGGGGAATCGGGCCAACCCGGAAGCGTCCAGCCGCCATGCCGCCGTCGTCGAGAGCGGCGTTGAAATTCAATCCGTACTTCTCCATGAACGCCTGGACGGTGCTCGGGGTCTTGGCGTCGACGTTAACCGCCACAAAAACCACGCTCTTGTTCTCGTACTCTTTGGCCACTTCGCTCAGAATGGGCAGCGACATGACACAGGGACCGCACCACGTCGCCCAGAACTCGACTATCGCGATTTTCTTC
>Ga0214473_10005707_pt1 | contig 14908 bp, 34 predicted proteins | sample RVTome_7_FD_203509 | JGI IMG/M metagenome (GOLD analysis project Ga0214473, IMG submission 203509) | Soil microbial communities from uranium-contaminated site in the Upper Colorado River Basin, Wyoming, United States - RVT98D197 | ecosystem: Environmental > Terrestrial > Soil > Contaminated >... | reverse complement strand
TCAATGCCCGTCTCTACCTCAGCAACAGCAACGGCTTGAGGCTCTTGACCAAGCTTACCAGAAAGTTTGCGCCCCTTCACGCGCGGAGCCAGCTTCTCCCAGTCTAGCTCAACCTCTACTGCCGGTTGGCCTAGCTTGGCTCCTAACTCACAATCACCGTTGATGACAACTGTATCGTTATCCTTGCCAGGCAGACAGTAGTAGTTCTCTTTCCCTAACTGCTCCAAAACCGCACGTTTTTCCTCGGTATCAGCTACACGCCAAACCCGCAACTCGTGCTCACGGTTAGCCAACTCAAATTGCCGCTTCACGTCATTCACGCGAAAACCACGACAGGTCTTACACCGTGGATCACCACAAAACTGGTGCTGTTTCTTCGAGCGGCCCTTTCCAGCATTGGTACCGTCTATCAGCCAACCACAACACGCCATGCGTGCTAAACGCCGTGCCTCGCGTGCTTCAGGACTATTGTCTTTCTCCTCTACTGACGGTGGAATGGCTTCTATGGGTCCTAGTTGACCCTCAATCTCACTGAGCGGTGGCATGTGCTTGCTCCTTGCTTACTTTACCTTTTCTGATCTGAAATTCAGATTGCTTGTGCCCACCATGTTCCCATGGGTCGGCATCCGTCAAAACGATCTCCTTCAGCTCATACGCAGTTAGCTCACGCTCATGCCTACGTTTGCATGAAGGACAATACGACCAAAACATGATTGGGGTGTCGTCGGGCAGTCTGGAAAGACTGTCTGGATTACCGTTCCCGTCGCGCATATCAAAACCGCGTGCCCGTAACTTACGATCTATCATTTCTGCCTGTGTCTCTGGCGGCTGCACTACCCGCGGCTCTGGTCTTGGTGTAGCCAAGGTAGAATTGAGAATCGAGAGAGGAATAATACCCGGCTTTGGGGCCGGTTGCGGTGCGGTCCAATTCCGCGGCAACTGGTGCCGTTGCTTCTTCTGCTTCTTCTGTTTCACTGTGCCTCCCGTACCTTAGCAACTACCTGCCGTGTGACAGCCATCAACGCGTCCATCGGGTCCTGCCCTAACACCTCCCGCAAGTCGTCCGTCGTCCAGTCCAGCGCCAAGAGGGCCTCCACCAGTCCCACTGCCAGTGTCTTGGCACAGTCTGGATGTAAGTACCACGTTGCTTTCTTGAGCTCTGGACCACTGATTTGCTCAGCACAGTAGTCACAACGCACTGCTGTCCCGTTAGGAAAACGCCACGTATGTCGGGTGTCCACTATACCTCCAGTGTGATTGCCAGCAACGACGGCTGCGCTACTGGCTTCTGCCGCTCAACGGTGGTGGCTTAGGCCTGGTGCGCTTCATAGTGCCTCTACTAGCCCAAGTAGTGCACTAAGATTCTCACCTCGCGCAAGTAGCTGCTCACCAGCCTCAGTTAGCTGACGATCTTTAGCCTTGCAACGACAACGAAAAATCTTAGCCGTCGAGAGATTTACACTTTCAGGGTGAATCATGGATGAGAAAAACACGTTGCCCGTCTGTTGCCAGTGATGCTTGTGCTTCATGGTGATCCTCAGTACGCGAGCGCGGTCGGTCAGTTTCTAGACGTGCTGGAGCGCGACCGCTACGTTGTGCAATACGCTCTAGTCTGCGCGCTGCACGACGCTGAGCACGACACTGTGTAAGAAAGGTGCACTGTGCCGTATAAGTGCAACGCCGTGGAGATCCAATACATGATGGTACACCAATACGCTTCATTGTGCTCCTTAATGTAGCAGAAACCTTGGCGGGTTGCTTGACACTAATCATATGCTTACTCTACGCTTCTAACCTACGCTTACCCTACGCTTGCTATGTGTTTGCCCTACGCTTAACCTACGCTCACATTAATTGAAAACGCCTACCAATTTTCTATCAACTGGCAGGCGCAACAAACGCGTAGTCTCCACTTCCCTGTAGACATGCTTTGGCTGTGTAAACTCAATGGATCAGATTGCATGATCTCCTTCCCATGGATTATGCGGCCCAAACAGCATAGCACGTTCTCCTCGGTTTGTCAATGGGTTGCAGAGAAAAATGGCAAACAAAAAAGCCGCTTTTCCTTGAAACCGATTTAGCCGATGAAGAAGATTCGCACTTGGCAGGTGCTAAGCGTCATCGGCCTCAAGGAAAAGAGGCTTTTCTTCTTCATCTGCTTGTCTAGTGACCTTGGTGTTGCAACTGTATCTGCCAAATACAGTCCATCACTACACTTTCATGCTACACTTATCTTAGCACATCCTCCCCTCGTTTGTCAAGTGTTTTTTGGGCCAGTTTTCGACCAGTTTTGCGGCTTGGGTGGTTGCACTAGCTTGCATGGTCCCCACAGTGGCCGATAGGGTTCGTCGCGCACCTGCAACTGCCAGCCCCCCGTCTTGCGCGCGAGTGCCAAGTTCAGCAGAGTAGTTAGCAAGCTCATTTTGTTGCCTACACTGTGGTTTTCTTCAGTAATTTTTGCAACTCACGTACACAACTATGTAGACCATCGGCAAAACCATGAAAGTAAGTAGCAGCGTCAGGATTGTTGGCTGCCAACGCTTTTCTAAGCTTAGCACGAGTGTCTGCTACTTTACTCTCTGTCAACAAACACCACAATTCAAGTTGTGTTGTGAGATCTTGCTCTTTTGTGTTGTTCATTCTTGTTCGACAATTCTAATAAATCTGAAGCCAGACATATTTAACATAAGCTTAGCTAGATCGTCGGGATGACAAATAAGCCACGGTTGAAACGGTGTATCAAGAAGATAAATCTCACCACACGGTACAGAGTTATGCGTCCCGTAATATAAAGTGGGCTGAGTAGTCTTAATAAGTGGCGCTAACTTGGGCCAAGTGAGAGTTGCAGCATCAATCTTCAGGGGCCGATAGGGTTCGTCGCGCACCCGTAATTGCCAACCCCCAATCTTGCGGGCTAAGGCTAGCAGGGTGGTTAGTAGACTCATGCAATTCCTTTCGCTGAAGATGACGGCCGGCCGCGGACTCCCGTCTCAAGGGTACTCGGAAACATCTCGTCACCCATTTTAGCTGCCTTCCTCCCAGGAAACTTGGTCGTCCCAAATGTCCTTACCACACTTAGGACACCAGCACATATGACCCTGGCCGCGACACTCAGAGCAAAGCTCTAGCTCCTCGCCTTCAGTGAAGTTGATAGGGTCCTCATTGGCAGGATCGGTGTAGCCTTCATCACAGTGGTCACACTCCTGAAAGTAAATCGGACTGTGACCACAGAAAGGACATGCTACCACGGATCTGTGGTCATCAAGCTCAAACACAAAGCAGTGGTCGTTCACCAGACGTACTCTCCTTGCGTAGCAACCACACCCGTTGCTCGTCGTGGCAGTCCTCGATCCAGCCCTTATCCAACCGCAGGCAGAACTTCCCTAACGGTAGAAAGTCAGCCAGCCGACACCACTTCAAGGAGTAGGAATCAAGAAACTCCCAGTAGCCGGCACGGTCAGCCTCCGCCTGCATCTGCAAGCAATCACCATATGCCAGAGGTTGTGTTTGGGTAACGGTTCCCCTAATCTGCGCCCTGACTGCCCGCAGGAATGGTCCGATGTCCACGTCGTTCCAAACCCCTTCGGCCCGCGCCGGTTCAGCCAACATCTCCGCCAGCGTTAGCAAGCGGTAGGGTTCTTCTCCGTTTTCATACCCGCATGTTGGACAGGCATCGTGGACAAGCTCCGCTTCTGTGCCCACCCACCCGCAACCCGGACAGATGATTTTATCCACTCTCTCCTCCACTAAAAGGACAGAGCCGACCCACAGGTTACCCTGTTGCTTAAATTTCCTGTAACTCATGGGCCGCGACACAGTTAATTGCATAGGTCTCGATGTCTTTACGTCGTTTCGCAAACTCAGCGAAATCAGCACGCTTGACATGGATATCTACTCCGTGAGCGTCTCGACACAGCACGCGGGTATCTTGGGCCACAGTCACGATAATACTGCCATTGCCAAGCTCCACGATAATTGATGGCATAGGACGCACAACGTCCAACTGCTTAATTTGCTCAAGTATAGCCCGCATTTCAGTCAGTTCTTGACTCATGTAATGCTCCAACTCCTAAAAATGGGGGTATCGAGGGGATACTTCCCTTGATTGGTCCCACCCACAGGTTGTTCTTTTCCTCAAACACCCACTCCGGCTTGCGCCCGTAGTGCCGCTCAAAGGCTGCCGCCGCGTCGTCCTCGTTGTGGTCCAGCGAGAAGCAGCGATACAGCAAGGATAGATCAGGGTAAGTATCACTCATCGTCAACCTTCAGGATCGTAATGCCAACCTTCACCTGTTCGTTCTGAAAAAACAAGACATGCCGGGCGGCTTCCCCGCCGACAACCACCGTGCGATCCTTAGCCGTGCCAGCATACTTGTGGATGACATAGGTGATGGTCAGCGCGCCTCCATGGGTGCCTGCTCCCAGTCCACCTCCGCACAGGGTATTGCCATAATCCCCGCCCCAGATCCCTGTTTGGCCTCCAGCTCTTGCAGGTACTTCTCCAGAGCTACCGCCCACGCGCGCCCCTCTAGCGCGTAGCGACACACAACATAGCGCGCCAACAGCAGATCCTGGTTATGGTGTTCCTGCTCAGCTCGCTCAAGAGTGGCACGCGAGACGCGTAAAGCTTCAGAACGCGAGATTGGCTGATCTGTCATGTCTCTCTCTGTTCAAACTCTCTCTTACCAGTACGCTAGCGGATTTTGCCAGTCTGGATAGTGCTCAGTCAACCAAGCCAACGCTTCAGCACGGAGCTTCTCTTGTTTGGCGTACTCGTTATGCGCGGCCTGGTCCGCGGTGCGCCAGATGACTGTGTGGCAATCCTGAACCGCGTAGTAGCGTCCGCTGGGATAGTCATCCGGTATAACCCAATCCATGTGGCATTGATAGCGTGGCGCAAGATTCAGGTGCGCCGAGCGGTCATAGAACGCGGCCTTGTAGAAGATACTAGCGCGCACCCGCTGTTGCTCATCCAGTAGCTCAGACCACATCGAGTGGTCTGTGGGTCGCTTTGACCAGCCAGGTGGCAAAGTCACCCTGACGAATATGTCATCGACCAGCTCACCCTTGATAATGCCGATCTGGGCCAGTTGTTCCCAGGTGCAAGACCGGTTGAGGTCTAGCGGCAGAATTGCCGTAGCGACAAAATCTGTCTGGCCTTGCTTTTCCTGAGCCTCGATACCGCCCGGTGTGGTGGCCACCATGAAGTTATCACGATCACCTTTTATTAAGGCTGATACAGCAGCCGGACTCCAAACACTCATGGTCTGCTCCTTATCTAGCTTGTTATTCTTGTCCATACCCCCATTCTACCACACCTCTCTCTGTTTTGTCAACCCCCAACCTAAGAGGGTGGCGGCGGGGGGATACTTCCCCTGCCTTTGTCAATCCCCAAATTGCCCCACAAGTCTCTTGACAAAATACACTGACTTGTGATATAATTACTTGCAATGGAGAACAAGCAATGAATATGACCACAGACAAAGAAAAAGGCAAAACACACATCACGTTTCAAGCACCAGTCGAGCTACGCGACCGCATTGTGGCACTGGCAAAGCAGAACCGCCGCTCGAAAAGCGGGCAGTTGATTGCCATGCTGGAGGACGCGTTGGGCGTGGAGCCGGGCACATACTACATTCCAGCCCTCCACGGCCAATCACAGTAGTTCAGCTTAGCCACCGGACAGGAACCCGGAGGGACTGTGTTTCGCAAACCAACTACCGCACCTTGGGCGGCACAGGAACCCACACACCACAGTCACGGATCTGTGGTTGGGCCGTGGATTGAACCCTACCGCACTCAGGCTGTGCACCCAGACGTGACCGTACCGCTGTACCAAGCTATGATCTCAGCCTTCTTGTGCAGTATTCCAGCGGTCGCGGCCCTGTGGGGTGTGGCACGCCTACTGCATCTACCAAAGCAGATAGGGTTTCTCTGGTTACCAGCTCCGCAACCGGAAGCGTTTGCCTGCTTGTTTCTATTGGTTTTCATGCCAGCGACATGGCGTTTCTGGAGCCAGAATCTTTCCTTTGCACGCCGCACGCTGTGGGTCCAGTATATCGAGCAGCTAGCGCAGAGAGACCTGAACCACGATGGCATAGTGGGTCATCCTCTGCGGGTGAACGGCGCGGCTGCCGAGACCCTGGCCCAAAAGGCACGCCGCGAGTTTGAGCAGTTCGTGCTGGACTGCTATGCCGGTGGCACAACCTACGCCGCTTTGCGCGGGCAGGGCTGGCGCGACCCCGCCATTGACCGCTACGCCACATGGGCCCTAGAAAATGGCATCGGTAAGCTGAAGGGCAAGACCAACCGCAGTGGGTGGGAACTGGTTGTGTCGGAGGCTGAAGCACTCAAGATCGTGGGAGGGTTGGAGTGGCTAGGCAAAAGGTAGCCTGGCAAGACAAAAAGCCTACCTATCTAGAGTGGGTTGCGACCTTGCAACACTTACTCCAGCTCAAGGCCCCAGAAATGGTAGCGACGACGACCGCCTATGAACTACTGCATCAGGCAGTAGTAACCGATGATATCGAGTACATTCTGTGGGCGGTCTTGGCAACTATAGAAGAAGCACAACAAAAGTGCAAAAAGTCTGGCTAGAGACAATTGACGGTGTGGTCTGGCGCGTGCAACGCGTGACGGGCGAGATTGCCCGCATCCTGACGGGTAGAAACAGCTATTTGGTCTACACTGTCTGGAAGGGAAAGGAAAATGCTCAAACGTGTCTCGGTTCAGAAAGTACTGCATCTGGTGAAGCTAATGGAGAATGTGGCCCTTTTCTTCGACCGTGAAGCACCCAATGCTAAAGCCTATGGTTACTCGTCAGCCTACTACATCGGCATGGCAGAAGGAGTGCGCCGGTGTGTTCGTGAGCTGAAGGAGCTGGTAGGGGAGGATAGCTAAACTATGCCAGTTTTGTTCTTGGTTGCAATTGCAGCACTTTTGTTTCTGAACGCTTTGCAAGGTACACGCTCAGTGCCCACAGTGCACGATATGGCTCCTGAGAAGTTTACTGAAGCCGAAGGACTGCGAATGAAACAGGTAGCAAGTCTGCTGATCGCGGCACTGATAACGCTAGGGTTTGTTGCCCTGATTCTGTTGCTGTAGGAAGGAAAAAAGATGTATGAATCACGTTCCTCGGTCTGGCTAAAATGACCGGCTTTGCTTTCGGTGATATCATTATGCGACCGCGCGTAGGTGTGCCATTAGTTGTGATTGATGAACACACATTAGATGACGGTTCTGGCGAAGGGGGCTGGATCTTCTTCAATGACCCAACCTATCGGAAGATTGGGTCAGTCTTTACTAACCCGTCTCTACTGTTCTCGCAACTAGCACTCTATAGCAAGAGCTTCAATGCAGCATTCTACGAGCAGAGAAAGGATGCACCCTGATGTACGAAGCAAGGTCTTCCGTCTGGCTGCTGGTGCTGGCGGCCCTGATCGCGCTGGCGCTGGTGGGCCTCTTTGTGGTCGTGCCAGTGGCAGACGACGCGACGCAACGCGCCCAATACAGCCTGCAAGCCACGCAAGCCGAGGAGAGCGGCAAGACTGAACGCGCCACCCAAGAGCAACAAACCCAGCGCCGCGCACTAGAGCTACGCGCCGAGCAAGATGCCCGCGCCTCAACCCAGGCCATGACGGTGTTCATCATGGTCGCGCCGTTTGTGGGCACGCTCGCTCTCTGCGGGCTGATTTTGGGGGGCATGGTAGTGCTTGACGGGGTAGCGCTGCGACGCACTCTCTTGCTGCGCGAGGTTCAGCAGCAACCTGAGCAACTCCAGGGACCAACACAACTGTACCTGCCAAGAGAGTTTGCCGACGCAAAAGACAGAGAGATTATCGTAATAAAGGATGAGAAAACATGAACTATCTAATGGGCTTTCTAGGCGCATTGCAATGATCCAGTGTGTTAGTTACAAGGTGCTACTGCTCAATGCTGGTCCTGACAGGATCAGGACGATGGCTGTACTACGTAAGTACCAACCCTGGCTTCAACTCAAAGAAGCAAAAGACTTGGTTGACAGTGCACCCAATATGGTAGCAGAATTTGATATACGAGACTACCCACAAGGAATGATTGAGGATCTTGAAGCCGGTGGAGCTACAGTAATACGCATGCCATGGTACGAAGATAGATTGCCCACACCGCCTGGTGCATTTGGAATAGGAGAATACCATGCCCTTGGCTGAAATCACGCTCGACAATGAGCACGAAGACCGCTGTCTATGCGGGCACGCCTGGGCCTTGCACAGCAACATCTACGGCTGGTGCGTGCTGTGCGACTGCCAGCACTACGTGCAAGTGGCTCTGCAAGAGCCAAAGAAAGGGGAAGAAAAACATGAAGCCTAAAATCACTGGTTGGCACACTGTAGTAGAAATGAAACCGCCCCCCGGTGGCGAGTACCTTGTAAGACGCGATAGGTATTTGTACACAGCTAAAGTATGTTACGGTATGCACCTGCCATGGTGGGTTGTGCAAACTATGAATGCGTTCCCAAACCATGAGGCAGAACCAGCAGTGATGCAAGATACCGATCAGTGGCAACAAACCGCAAGCGAAATATAAAGAAAGGGGAAGAAAAAGATGAAACCTGAGGTTGGTCACTGGGACGTGCTAATTGAGACCTATAGCTACTTAGGCCCCAGTCACTTGATTGCAGAAATTGAGGATGAAAAGGAGAAGCTTGTCAGAACTAAGTGCGGTCTTGTGGGGCATGCAGTTGGTTGGTCACCGGATGTTCAGCAATGTCCACGCTGCTTGACGGCGATGCGAGCAGACCTGAACACAGTGATCCGGCCGCGTGAGCATCTGGCTGACTTGTTGGATCGATACGAAAAGGAAATAGAAGACGATCCCGTAACCCGCTCGTTCAATGCTCCTTGTGTCTGTAATCATACTTGGGGGGGGCATTTACATGCCCACCCCACTGCACGTTGCGCGTTTTGTAAATGTTCAAGCTTCGTACTACAGAAAGGGGCAGAAAAACATGAAACGTCTCTCAGTTAGCGAAAACTTGGTCGTGGCAGTGATGCAGATCACCGGCTGCGCGGCTCTGTTGCTACTGCTGACTTACACCGCTTGGCATACGGGGGGACTGTTCGCCCGCCACGTGCAGCCACCGTGGATTGGCTATGCGGCCGCGATTGGCGTCGAGAGTTCAGTTGTTACACTCTCAGCTTGGATCGGCCTCAACCGTAAATCCAACCGCAGTGTGCGTAAGCCAATGGTGGTCTTGGGGTTGGTGGTGCTTGTCTCGATGTTGGCTAACATTGCTGAAGGGTTTGTGGCACGTTACAGTAACCAACTGACTGTTTTAACTGTAGAACACATTGACCCCGTGCAAGCCGGCATTGGCTTCGCTGCCACAGGCATGATCTCCGTGATTGTGTTTGCCCTCTCGGACATCCTGGGTTCCAACGTCAAGACAGTCAGTGACACTGTCAGACAGGAAAACCAGACAGTCGAAGCGACAAAAGCTGACAGACTGGCCTGGATTCGACAGATGGAAGGGCAAGTGACGCCGGAAGCCATTGTCGGACAGTTTGGGGTGACGGAACGGACCGCGTACCGGGATCTGGGGGAGTACCGACAGACAGTGCCGCAGGCTGCCGACAATGGACATGAAAGTGGCATAAACGAAGCGTAAAGGGGAGCGTGTTGGGGGGCTTCGCCCCCCAAACCCCCCTATGGAGCAAAAAGAAAGGTGTAATGTGCATGCACGAGGCTAAAGTGGATGCAAGTGGGCCAAAAGTAAGCGATCTCGACGTTACCGACCGGGTAGAGTTCTATAATAATGACGACGAGTGTTTGCCGCTTGTACGATGTGTTTGTGGCAAACGCTGGCAACCGTGGGACTTTATAATCTCTATCTATCGCGAGAATGCTTGTCGGTGTGATAACTGTGGCCGAAAGATGTACTTCAGGCTCGGCATACAGGTGTTTGAGGTGGTAGATGATTGACAGTGCGGATTTCCCTAAGAACAAACCAGATTGGACCATCAGTGATTTTACGCGGAAATAGCGTACGGAAAAACAGTGAACAGTAATAAGCTCAAGGCCATAGAAACTTATTACCGTGGGTATCATTTTCGGAGCCGCACCGAGGCAAGGTGGAGCGTGTACTTCGATGCTATGAGCATGCCCTTTGACTACGAACGCGAAGGCTTTAAGCTACCATCTGGGTGGTACTTGCCTGACTTCTGGCTTAGAGAACTGCAAACTTGGGCTGAGGTCAAAGGACAAGATTTTAGCAAAACCGAAGCGCAACTGTGTTATGAATTAGCACAACTGACACATCATGATTGTCTGATGTTGCATGGAGCACCCGACTTACGGACCTACGCTGGGTTTTGGTGGAATTCAGAAGGCAGACTGGAGCATGGTCATGCGCTGGTTTGTGGACGTTGGGAGCTAATCTGGCAAGCTGGTGCGCCGATACAGGTCCCGGCAAATCCACCTAATGATGGACTTGATTATTTTGAGCAGGCAATCCACACGGCCCGCGCGGCGCGCTTTGAGCATGGCGCCGTACAACCGTATAACTGGAGCAAGCCGTGAACCCGCTAGCCTTTCTGGCACAAGTCGCGCGTGACGGTTGGGAATGGGACATGCGCTATGCCCAGGGACAGTACAGTGTTTCCTTATGGCGGTCAGAGTGGACCACAAATAACCCGTATGGATCTGTGGCTCTCCCCACTGGTCACGGCGCAACGCCGCAGGCGGCCCTGTTGGCGGCTCTGGCGGGACGGCTGGAGTTGACCGGCTGGTGGATTAGAGCGCGGGTGGAGCTGGAAGATGCCTAGAACCGGTAAGTTTGGTCTTGCTAAGTTGGCCAGCAAAGACGCCATGCGCCATGCTAAGGTCGATGGGTTTGTCTGGACATGGGAAAGCATACGCCAGCAAGCCGGTGCACAACTGATCGCAGCCACTAATGACGGGCGTAACTATGGTGTGCATATGGAAGAAACCACTGCCGACGTGGATTACGACTACCTACAATTTCGCTTGGATGTCACCATCTGGCTCATTGACTGGAAAGACTGCAAGGTGGGCGAACATACCGCCATGCCCCTGTGGGACGGTATGCACAAGCAACAGCAGTTTGTGCGAGACGGCACACTATGGCAGAGAACGGTGTGAAGCGACAAGGCGCAGGGGCAAGCTTTTCTTTTTGCCTAGCAGGGGGGTTTGGGGGGCGAAGCCCCCCAATCACGCGTGCCTTACCGCTCTCTCTCATCGGGTAACCAACTAGGTAACAGCGGAAAGCGTTCACTATAACTCTCCGCAGACAGTAAACGTTGTGCATCCTGCTTGGTACGACAGTTGGGAAATTCCTCGCGCAGCACGTCAAAGCGACTACGCCAAGAAGACATCACATCATTGAGGTCAGCCCACTCGTCAAATAGATCTTGCATTATGGTTGCTCCTTTCTACTTTGCCGCCGATCCCGCGGTTGCGGCCACCACTGCTTGATCCACCTGCTCCTTGGTGCACACCGTGCAGCGCCAGCCCTTCGCGAAGCGATTGTGCAACCGTTGGCCGCGGCCGTAGGCTGAGTCTTGAAAAGGGTGCTTGCAAGTGCAGGGCAAAACATGCGTGTCATTCATCTTGCGACTCCCTTCACTGGAGCGGAAACAGTTACTGAACTACCGATTACAAAACAAACCACAAGCTGCACCCATGTCAGACTTGTCGGCAGCTTGGGTATACACCTCTGCGGGATCAAAAAGCATTGGCTGGGCACGCAAATCAGCAATGCTTTGACCTACGTTTGGAAACATATGAAAAAAAGTGCCACGTTCGTCTTGTACTTCTTCTTCTAGTGCTTGCAGCTCATCAAGTATGCTTGGCACAAGAACCGCCATGGCTTGTACTTCGCTACGCCGCTTGTAGAAACAACCAATACAACCACCGCGTGCCATATAGACAGGGTAACGAGGAAGCAGGTCATTCTTGGCACATAAACGCACACAGTCTAAGCGGGTCATACCTGCTTCGCGAAGTGGGTAGCGAATTATTAGGTAGTCCATCTTGGTTAGGTTGCCAACGCGCTCCTCGTCAGCTCGCAAGCCAATTAGTAACTCAGCGGGAGTGTGTGTTTTGAGAAAGTCGTTCATTGGCTCAATCTTGAACTGTTGAGTGCACCAACGTGCACCGTGGTTCGGAAGAAAGTGGCTATAGCGCGCTCTTTCTGGAATGCCACCAGGGAACTTTTTGGGTTTGATTCTGGTGATTTCGCGGCTTGTCACTCGCTCAAATTTATCTAAGTGAGCATACAGTTCGGGGAATTCCCATCCGGTGTCAGCAAAGATCGGATGGGCATCTTCTCTCAATAAAGCAAGCGCCGTACTGTCTATGCCACCACTGAAAGCCACATAGCTATTCATGACGCTTCCTCTCCGCCACCGCATAAATCTTGGCAATCGCCATGTCTAGTGCCACATCCGGGTCAAACGGCAACTCGCGTTGCAGCTCCAGTCCTAGCGTGAGCAACATCAGCAGGGCTTGGCCCCACTCGCCTTGTAGGTAGTCGCTGAGCGATAGCCCCTTGAGGGGTGAACTACGGGCGTGCTCAGGAGCATAGAGCTGTTGCACACCGCGGGCCAGCTCAGTGATCTCCTCAATGGTGTACATCATGTCCCATACCACCCCCGGCCACACAAAAACATCTTCGTTGGCCCGACGGGCGGCCAGCACTTGCGCGAAAAGCTCAGCGAGAGGGGTCACAACAACTCTATCTGCACTGGGGGCAGATCCGGCTTCTCCGTCCAGTGCTTACACAAAGCAGAAACCGCTATCACAGGAATCAAATAAGGTGTTGCCACCTTGAGTTCGTTGACGCTGAGGCTTTTTCTTTTTTAGCGCGGCAATACCTTCTGGTAATGGCAAAAGTGTATTAGTTAGAAAGAACTCACCCTTGAACTGCTTCTCGAATTCAGCTAACTTAGCTAACGTCTCTGGACTGGTACGACTCCAACGTGCCCAATCTTTGTGTGGACAACCATCACATTCAGTCGTAACAAGATAGGGTATTGTAAGTTTTGTAAGTACATCTTGAGATTGCTCACGGCTATATTCTCTACCAATACCTAAGTCGTGCATTTCGCCATCTGAGTCTTCACCCCAGTCTAGCAAAGGCCAAGTGTGTTTAATCCATTGAGCTTGACTTGGTTTTACGCGGTGAGATTCTCCGCGATGGAGACCAATGGCACAAACTGCAGTATTAGCACCCCGCCGACGTAGCTCTTGATGAATAGCTTGAATCTTCCATTTGCTAGTGCAAGCCTGAAATAATCGACCACCATCAGACCCATACAGGGGAATATCAATTGATCCTCCCAACGGACGCTTCCTGGTAATACTAACTGGAATTGGGTCATAGGATTGACCATCTTTGTCTAGTGTGCGCACAAAAGCGGCATTTATGCCATAGCGTTGCGCCAGTGGTTTAGTAACTCTCTCAAAGAACTCTTTGGCCGTAGTACGTTCACCGGTACTCCACAACATGTCGTTTTCCCAACCAGTATCAGCCGTAATCACAACCTCAGCAGGAAACAAGCCATTACCCGCCATTACAATCAAGGCTAAAGATGGTGCACCTTGACCACACGAAATCGAGTTGATGTGCATTAGAGTAGCTCCATTTGCACCGGGGGCAGGTCCGGCTTCTCCGCCCAATGCGTTACGACCGGTTGGCCCACATGGTGTAGGTAGGTGGTCCAGCGGCCAACTCGCGCGTGCCACGCGCCTAAAGAGACCCGCGCGACCTCAAAGGGGTAAGCCGTGTAGGTGTCCTGAAAGCCGGAGACCACAACGAGCACCTCCTGCGAGGAGCCCGGAGGACGCTCGGTCACCGCAATCCACTCAACGCTGTTTACCAAACTCCGCTAACCACTCCCAGCCACGCGCTACCCACAGCCCTGCCAGGGCTGCCAAGGCCACAACCAGCAACCCAATGCTGCCTTGCTGTCCAACCAACCACAGGGTTGCACTACCTACAACGGCCCCACAGACGAATTGCTTCATATCTCTCTCCTTTTGTTTAGCCTGCGATCAGGGGTAGCCCCTTGTACAACTCGGTTGTGGGCCTGTAGCACAAGAAGAAGGATGCCTCTCTACCCCTGATCCACTCACAGTCTACCATAAGGCCGCTTCTTTTGTCAAGCCCCCGCGAAAGCCACAATGCGTTTGCCAAGCCAGCGCACAACTGGTGTACAAACTGCATTACCGAGTTGACGATAGCGGGCAGAATCGCTTTGTCCAGCCGTCCAGCCGTCTGGGAAACCCTGCAAGCGTTCGCACTCGGTTGGCGTAAGCCGCCGCACACCAAAGTTGCCCGCTACAGAGCCAGGATCGCCGTGTCGATTGGTTAGCGGGGGTGCCATATTTGTTGCCGACCTAGTACTACTGCCATCACTCACATTAGCAAACCCCACGGCCTGAGTTCCCCAAGTATCAATGGTATCGGCCACATCGGTCTTCTTAGCGTTGTTTTGATTGGTTCCACTGTTTGCCGTGTTGATCGCAAACGTCTCGCTCTCGAAGTCCATCCTGCCACTGCCACCTTTGGCGTTGCACGCGGTTGCCACGTCAATACCGCCAGACGTGTTGTTGCCACCGTAAGCTACAGACACGTGCAGGTTTCCTGTAAACGCATCCTGATTCCCTAGTCCCCACTTATCACCATAGTTTGCTTGCAGTGTCCCTGTTGTGTTGTTGCCACTAGCCAGAACGCAGAAATCCGCGCCTCTAGCATTCGAGGAAAGCATGCCTATGATGTTGCAACTGTCTCCAGCACCACTTTCAGTTGCGGCGGCAACTCCTTGCCCCGTTTCGCGGCGCGGCGGAGAATTCCCGCACATGCGCGTGGAGAGAGAAAGTATTTCGGCGCAACGTCCAGCTCCAATG
>Ga0214473_10005706_pt1 | contig 14910 bp, 14 predicted proteins | sample RVTome_7_FD_203509 | JGI IMG/M metagenome (GOLD analysis project Ga0214473, IMG submission 203509) | Soil microbial communities from uranium-contaminated site in the Upper Colorado River Basin, Wyoming, United States - RVT98D197 | ecosystem: Environmental > Terrestrial > Soil > Contaminated >... | reverse complement strand
GCCGACATCAACCAACGACTTTCCTTTGAGATTAATCACGTCAGCTAAAAATTCAGCCAGAGATCCAGTCGCGTTATGTACTCTTGCCTCCGTTAGCCCAGCCAGAAACCACTGCCAGTTTCTGCCGAAACTAAACTGCTTCTTGTTTAGGTAAATTTCCTCGTATATCTCTTTTTCCACCATTGTATGACCCCACCCAAATAAGCAAAGGCGATAAAGAACGACAGGGCCGGCGCTAATAAGTTAAACTTCGCCACTAAAAAACGGATAGCCACCAGATAGACTATCCCCGCCACCAGACCATGCAAACCAGTAAACCTAACCCCGGCTGCCCCGGTACTAGCGATAAACCACCAATAAGTCTGCCAGATAAAAAACAAGATAGCGTATACACTCATGCTCAAAATCAGGACCCAGGAAAAGCGATATGCGTCGCTTAACAGATACAGACTCACCGCTACCTCCCCCGTCGTCAGCAAAACAGCCGGGACGAACGATAGCCGGGTTAAACGATCTATTTTCTTTAACACGGCCAGCTTATCTTCATGGCGTGACACCATTGGAAAAAAAACGTTAATAAATATGTAACTTAATTGGGTGGCCACCTGCACTGATACATAGTAGTACGCCGCGTAAATACCCAAACTGACCGGTCCCAATAAACGCTCGATCAGTAATTTATCGCCGCCTACCATTAATAAACCGGCCACTGCTCCCCCCATACCAAAGCGTATATAACGCCAAAGTCTCAACGCTTCCTGGCGGCTAGCATACCGCCACGCTATTAGGCGTCCCGCTTCTCCCCCCGTTAGATAGAGAACACTAATCACTGCCGCCCCTATCATCGTCGCCACCAAAAAAAGCCTATATCCACCTCGGCCCGTCAGCCAGTACAGCACCGTGAAGCTTAGCAGTATAACCAACGCCTCCGCCACCCTGGCCCCCGACTGAAACTTGAACTTGCCTTCGCCTCTTATCACCCCGTCAAAAAACATCCTGAACACCAACACTATAGCCAGCGCCGCTGCCGTCCGCCACACTGTCCGCTCAATACCAAATAAAGCTGACAACACCCCGGCCGATCCGGCTATCAGCAACGCCACTAGCGGAACGCACAGTCCTATCACCAGAAAACCAGAGGAAACGATGCGGCGCTTAGCCTTAAGGCACCCAGCGTGCCTAGCCACGCTCCGCATCACCGCCACGTCCATACCCAGCATCATGGGAATAACCAACACCTGCGCCATAGCTAAAGTGAGAGAAAACAACCCCAGCTGCCCGGGGCCCAGCAACCGCCCCACCAGTAATAAGGTGCCGAACAAGATTCCGTTAGCCAGCGTCAACCCCACTAACGAAAAAGATAGGTGCTTTAAAAACTGCTTCATATAAGCGCCCATGGTGTGGCCGAACAGCCGGCGGTGCAACGACACAACCATTATTCTAGCCATATTGCGCAGGACAAAAACTATGCCTCTCATCTTGTATCAGGATACCACCTCTTGGTACGTTATTCTGACATGCTAAAATCAATCTCCATAATTATCCCTACCTATAACCGCGCTAACTACCTGGAAACGCTCATTAATCAACTCCTGTCTCAATCACAACCCCCCCATGAAATAATCGTAGTTGACGACCATTCCACAGACAATACAGCCAAAGTAGTGCAAGGCTTGGCCAGCAAACATCCTCGTATCAAATATGTCCTTAACGCCGGCCACCACCAGAGAGACGGCAAGAGAACCGGCCTGGAAGCCGCCACCGGAGAATATATCGGTTTTTTCGACGATGACGCCCAAGTAGAAAACTCACATTTTCTGGCGAAACTTGCGCCCCGCCTCCACCCCCGCCACGTCGTCCAAGCTAAAGTCATCCTTGAACAAATGGGCCGGAAAAATCGCCCCGACATAACTTGGAAAGACATCCTAGCCACTCGCCCTTATCCCGTCCTGGAACTGGTAACCAGTAACTTCAATTGCGGGACGAAGCCACGCCCCATATTTCCCCTCATCGAATGGGGCAACTTTTGGCACCATTCCCTCAAAAATTATTTTATCGACAACAATCTAATCAAAGACGCTTATGGCGAAAGCTATAGCGCTTCACTAAAACTGCATCGCGCGAGGATAAAATTGTTACTGGAACCATCCCTCGTTATCCGCCACCCCGGCGCCAGCACCGGCGGCTCTCACAAATTCCACAAAAAAACCATGCTGGCTGACTTTACCGAGTTCCACTACGGCTATTTCTATAACATGATCTATCTCCACAAACGCTTTTTCCCCTACTGGGTATGGCTCTGGCTGCCTTTCTATTTCACCAAGTCGCTCGTCGCCCTAGCGGTCAACTGGAACTTAAAAGGTTGGTACAAATACGCTTACCAACCAATCAAGCGGGTGACGCGGCGGGAAGGATTCCAGCCCGAGCGAAATTCCGAGAGGCTCGCCCCGAGCGAATTCGAGGGGCGAGGAAGCGGAACTGTAGCGAGGGCTGGAAAGGCACCGCCGCGGCAGGACCCGCAACCCAAACCGCTGATATTCATCTGGCAGGGGGGCTTTCGCGGTGGCGCCGAATACATTACCCTCTCCGCCGCCGAACATTTCTCCAAGCACGGTCTTGATGTCACCCTCGGCGTTTACAAAAAAAAATCCTCTACTCCCCTTAAACAAATCGTTTTCCCCAAACCTAAACTTATCCCCGCATCATTTCGCTCCCTGTTTAGCTCACTCATTTTCCGCGCGCGGTACGCCAGTAAATTTTCCGCCGTTTACGCCCACACGCTGGGTGCCTGGAGAAGCAAACACAACCAGCTTTTCATCCACGACGCCGCCGACCTTGACACCAAGCTTTCTCAAATCAAGCCGCTCTTCCGCAAACTCGTTTATAAAATATGGCGTTTTTTGTACCTTAACCTGTCCCTCAAAACGGCCACGGCGCTCTTGGCCACCCCCGAATTCTCCGCCTACCTAATTAGGCACAGCCTACCCCCGCAACGTATTACGCTCACTGGATCATTTTACGATGACCGCATCTTCCGCTATGTAAAGCGCTTGCTCCCCCTTAGGCCCGTCCAAATAGTTTTCGTCGGCAATCACCGTGACCCAGCCAAAAACTTCCGCCTGGTGAAGAATCTGTTCTACAAAAACAAGGACTTTACCGTCACAGTCGTTGGCAACTTTACGTCCTGTCAAGATGCCAATTTTCGCTATCAGGGCTGGCTCAAACCCCCGCAACTGCAACGCGCCCTTACTCAAGCTCATGTACTTTTTATGCCATCTAAATCTGAAGGCTTCTCCATTGCTCTCCTGGAAGCTTTGGCTACCGGCCTTCCTTGTCTGGTCAACCAAGCCGCCATACCCTCGCAACTAAAAGATATCCGCAACCTAATATCTTATCAGGCGGAAAGCGGCATTATCTCTAAAATCAATAAAATTATGGAAAACTACCCCCTCTATAACGTTCTCGATAATCACCTCAAGCAATTTACCCAGTCAAATATTCTTAGCCGGGAATATAACATTATAAACCAAGCCTTAACTAAACAACCCTCAATCAAATAAAAAAATTCTTACCTATCTACATGTCGACATGTAGATAGGTAATCAAAGAGCCATACCCACTCACTCTGGAAACGGCCAAACTCCATGTAAAGCAGCGAAGAAAGCCGCCAGGACCGTGTACGGTTCATCAATACAGTTTGTTCTCACCATGCCCCAAAACTCGACCGGCTCAAATTCGGCCACTCCTACAGTCTCAAGCGGATCCAGTTTCTGGAGGCCAACTAGGCAACAACCCGTAGCAAACAGAACATCGCATCTGGTTGGTGAGTAGCGCGGGTGCAAGCAGAAACTACCCACAGAGACCACCTCTCCAGCTGAATAACCCGTCTCTTCCAATAACTCACGACGCGCTGATACTTCCAGAATCTCAGATTCCTCTGCTCTTCCGCCAGGCGCTGTCCAAGTACATCTGTCAATTCCCTGCCAGTACTGCTGAACCATAACAACCCTGCCGCCATTAGTAACCGGAAACACCAAATTGGCCCCGCCTACCACGGCAAACACGGAGAAATGAACCTTTTCCTCACCTCTCGGAGCAACAAACGCCTGCACACCGAAGTTAATATATGGCGAATAAGTCAAGGCTAATTCACCAACTTTCTGCCATGCCTTCACGTCAGCCCTATGAACAACTTTCATAGTTCTACTCCTTGCCTCATTGACAAAGAACTTCCAAACAACTGTCAAAATCTAAGTCAGCACTCCCCTATATACAGCGGCTCGCCCTTTCCGTCAACCACTATGACATTAAGTGGCAAATCTCAAACCGCGAATGGTTGGCGCACTCTCTTTCTGCGCCAGCCACCCAGGCAGCAGAACAATTACTTAGGTAAAATAATGTCAGGTAGCAAAAAGCATGCCCTACTTAAATCTTCTTGACCACAAAAAACAAATCCGATGTCAAAACTTAAATGGCACCACTATCTCTAGTCTTAAGAGATAAAAAATCCTTGCCACTACGCCCCCCTTAAATGCTTCCCATGCCCCAGCCAGAAGGTCAACTGCTCGCTCTTATTAAACTGCTTCATATTCACACTCGCCGCCGCCAGCCGCCCAGTCGGTAGAACATTTTCTTAGTCAGTAAGTTAACGAACAATTCGCTTAAATAAATCGGCGCATTCGCCCAGAAGCCAGGGTATTCACTGCGATACTTATAAGCAATTTTTAAGAATGCCAGAAACTGCTGCATATTTTTGCGGCCGGTCACGCCCTCGGGATTCACCCTTTGCTTTATATACACGTTCGGCAAATTAGCCAGTTCATACTTTGTGCCAATCCGCAGCCATAGTTCAAAGTCTTGCGCGTAGCGACACCGCTCATCGTACAGCCCCACCTTACCTAAAGCTGCTCGGCGAATTAGAACACCGGAATGAGGAAACTGGTTACGCCGCAACATTCGCTGCTTAATCGCTCCATCTTCCGTCTCATAACGCAACCGGTACAGCTCGTCGCCACGTTCGTCTATCACTATATTCCACGCCCCGCACAAACCAACCCCTCTGTTTCTCTGCATAAAAGACACCTGCTTTTCTAACTTATCTCTATCTGTCCATACGTCATCATCATCAATTCGCGCCATATACTCACCGCGCGCCATCATAATGCCTCTGTTTAAAGATTTAGTCAGCCCCAGCCGTTGCGCATTACTGATCAGCCTCATTCTGCCGTCTGCTAAGTAACGGGCTGCCCCTACTCCGCCATCACTTGAAGCATCGTCAATAACAATAAACTCAAAATTTCTATATGTTTGTCTTAAAACACTATCAACTGCCTCTCTTATAAAACGCGACCCGTTGTGGGTCGCCATTATCACCGCCACTAAAGGTTCTCCTTGTACCATTCGATTGATTTTGCTAAACCTTCCTGAAACGAAACACTCGGCTCATAACCAATATCCCGCTTGGCCCTGCCTATATCAGCATAAGTCTTGAACACATCGCCAGCTCTTTTACCCACACGTTTCGGCTCAACCGAAATACCCAATAACTCTTGCAACACCCCGTACAATTCATTTATTGATGTGTTCTCCCCGTTGCCAATATTGTAAGTCTCGCCTAGCTTCACCTTTTTTGCCTTAGCCGCCAATAAGTTAGCCTGCACCACATTGTCCACATAAGTGAAATCACGACTCTGCCGGCCGTGCCAGTGAATGTCCGGAGACTGTCCTCTTAACAAGTGCTTAACAAATATTGGTACGACCGCCGCGTATTTAGATTCCGGTCTCTGATACGGTCCAAAAACATTAAAGTAGCGCAGTGATACGGTCGGAAGGTTATACAACTCATTAAATATCCGACAATAATGCTCACCAGCCAACTTGCTCAAAGCATATGGTGAAGCCGGCCGGGAAGAGAGAGTTTCCACCTGCCGTGGCTCCTTAATATCTCCGTAAACTGACGAAGAGGAAGCGTATACTACCCGCTTAACACCAGTGTCCCGCGCCGCCAATAAAACATTCAACGTCCCTGTAATATTGTTATCATTGGTTGCCCTAGGGTCATCCACCGAACGCTCCACTGCCCGCAAGGCTGCCTGATGCAGTACATAATCAACTCCTCGAAACGCCCGCGCCACCGTTGACAAATCCCTGATATCCCCCTTGATAAAACTAATGCGTTTTTTAATATCAGTCAGATTTCTTAGACTGCCCGTCGACAAGTTATCCAGCACCACCACCTCCTGCCGGAGCCTAACCAGCTCACGGGCAATATTACAGCCAATAAATCCCGCCCCCCCGGTAATTAGATACTTTGCCATAGGTATGTGAGTATACTAACGTTACAAAGATACGCAAGCCAAGACAAATATGACTATCTTCATCCCCTACAACTCTGCCGGCAGCAGTGGCCCGGCAATATTTGTCGCCGCCTTATCCGTATATTTCAAAAGCCGAGGATACAAGGTTACACATCGCTTTTCCCCCTCATTCGATATATTAATAGTCATCGCCGAGTGTTCCCTGTTTCTCTCCCTTTATGCCAAATTAACTGGTAAGCGCATCGTCCAGCGCCTCGACGGCGTGTATCACCCAGGTCTACCCGGAGCCACAAAATACACATATCCCCTAAAAAACCTGCGGATGCAAATAATCCACAACTACCTGGCCGACCACGTTATTTACCAAAGCCAGTTCGCCAAGCACTCCTGCCAAATCTTGCTGGGTAAGAGAGCAAAAACCACGTCGATTATCTACAACGGCGTAGCAGTGGCCTTCTCAAATTCAAATGCAGAAACGACGGGTGGCGCCGTGGAAAGGCTTCCGGCCCGAGGAACATTAAGCACGAAGTGCGACTGTGGCCGCAGGGCCGGAATGGTGCCACGGCGACAGGACCTGTCGCCATTGCTACAACTTACTACCTTCGCCAGCTTCCGCCGTCTCGACCAAATAAAACCAATCCTAGAATCCGTTAAGCACCTTACCACTCCCTATCATCTTCACATCTACGGCCCCCACACTAATAACTTATCCCAACTCTTTAGCTCGCTAAAGAATAATTCCAACGTAACATATAACGGCCCTAAGTCTCATCAGGAGTTACTTGCTAGACTACCTAAACACGATATCTTCCTCTTCTCTGATCAGTCTGCTTGTCCTAACGCCGTGCTGGAAGCCTTGGCCGCTGGCCTACCCGTCGTTGCCTTCAACCGCGGCAGTATACCAGAACTAATCGAGCCTGGCCTGAGCGGCGAAGTCGTTGGCCTGCCGCCCCACGACCCCTTTCGCGACCCTTATCCATTCACACAGCAAAGTCTCCATCAATTTTCCCAAGCCATTACCACCATGGCTAACAATTTACCCCACTACAAAACCGGCGCCCGTCAGCACGCCAAACGTAAGTACAATATAACCAACACATTCAAACAATATGAAAAAATACTTACTTAAAACACTCTTACGCCTCGACAACTCTCTCCGCCATTGGATCACTTATTTCTCTTTAGAGAACGGCCTTCACCCCAAACACCGCCTGACAAATTATCACCAGTTTTTCCTAGATAATATCGGCCCTAATGACACTGTTCTGGATGTCGGCTGTGGACTCGGTCTTTTGGCCCACGATGTAGCTCAAAAGGCTAGGCGCATCGTCGGCATAGATATTAATCAGCAATATCTTGCCACCGCCAAGACTAACTACAGCCATCCTCGCTTAACTTACGTTCACGGTGACGCCACGACCTTTGATTTCGGAGAAAAATTCAATGTTCTGGTTCTTAGCAACACGCTAGAACACATAAAATACCGAGTTAGCTTTCTTAACAAACTTAAATCCGCCGGCGACAAGTTCTTAATTCGCGTACCCATGATCAACCGGGAATGGCTAGTGCTGCTAAAAAAAGAGCTGGGTATTGAGTATCGCCTCGACACTACTCACCAAATTGAATACACAGAAAATATTTTTCGTCAAGAACTCGCCGCCGCCGGCCTAAATATTACCGAACTATCCGTCCGTTTTGGCGAAATCTACTGTGTCGCCCGCCCTTCTCCCAAACGCCCACAAGGTATATTTACCACTCGGCTCTAAAAGCCTGCCCATTAGCCGCAAGAAAAATCCTGAACGCCTAATTAACAAAGCCAGCGAGGGAGCGCTAAACACATGCTCATGCTCTATAAAAAACTCCTCTCGTTCTTTCCCCTTACTGTCCCGCGCGGCGAACTCGCCATCCGGAACTTCTACATAGACCAGCCCTCCTTTCCCCACCCATTTTTTCGCCCGACTTAACATCGCCACTGGATCCGCTACGTGTTCTAATACCTTGTTGAAAGCTACTAAGTCATACTTTCCCAGTCGTTCGGCCCGCATAAAATCTTCGCACACGGTCTCAACCCCGACGACCTCACGGGCCTGCCGGCAGGCCGTCTCGTCTGGATCCAGCGCCGTCCCTCGCCAACCAGCTTTTTCCATTCCATAGAGAAAAACGCACAAACCTGAACCCACGTCCAAAACCGTCTCGCCGGCCACAAAACTAGTGATCCTTTTCACCCGTCCAGCGTTGTCTGATTTCGCCTCCGGCAAAGCCACTATTTCTTCAAAGCGCTTCTTAAGCCACCCCCCATAAGTTGCCCGCATATATTCTCTCCGGTACAGGTCACTCAAGTCTATTTGGTGATTTGACCGGTAGTGTCCGCATCTCTGACACCGCCAATACTCTCGCCGGTATTTCCCTCTACCCAAATTAAACTTTGTCTCTCCCTTAGGCGGCCTACTATAACTAAACGCCAGCTCCAACTCACCGACCCCACACATATAGCACGGCCTAGCCGCGCTAAATACTCGTTTACTTTCCGAGCGCCTTCTCGACTTTTTTAAGCATTTCATCCGTCAGCCAATAATAAATTAAGTCCTCGTCCTGACAATATCTCTTAAATTTACCTACCTTTTCCTTTTCCACCAGCACTAAATAGTACTTCTCTTCCTTGCTGACCACTAGAGCTGGCCTCCAGCCAAACTTCACTAATCTTTTGTTCAACGAAGGAGTAGCATAAAACCCCCAATCTTTACGCACCACGTCATACTCCTTTTTATCCGCTGTCAGGAACGTTACTTGCTCACCGCTGTCTAAATCTAAAGATCCACAATCCCGCAATGTTATGCGGCGCGGCCCCACCTCAAACTCCCGCGGTGGTTTTTTCTCGTTGTACTTCATGCCAATCCCAATCCTTAATCAAAAAATCTCTAATTTCCCATCGACCACTTACTCTCTCCCATATATTCAAATTTCGCCATCTCTCCGCCCTGTCCCAAAAGTCCCGCTTTGTTATGCCCACAAACTCACAAAACTTAGCAATATCTTCGTGCGGCACCACCTCGCCTCGCTCCCTGACAACCGCTATAGCCTCATCCCGTGTCATCCGGCCCGCTCTTATTTCCAGCGATAAATTATCAAACAACCTGGTAAAACCAAACTTATACCATTTCAGGTAGTGGTGAATGGATATAAAGTCATCATCAATATCGGCATAGTTATAATATCCCACCTTTGGCCCCTGCTGCCTTGACCGAAAACCGTGCGCCTTAGCCACCGCCAAGCTACGCTCCGGATCCCACGGAAAATAGTAGCCTAGGAAGACAGCCCTTATGCCCCTGTCCGCCAGCTCTTTGTCGGTCGGCGCACAATAAGATGCCAAGTCACTAATTGTTATTTCTTCACTCACCCAGTCGGCCGCCGTCGTACCGCCCGACACGCCGTATTTTTTAAGCCAAGCACTGTTCAGTCGCGCCCCTTTTAAGCCACCGTCCGCCCCCCCATACTCAACCGCTGAATTTTCTCCCCAAACAACCAACGGAATATCAAAGTCCGCTGCCACAGTCAGAGGAATGGCAAAAAGTGCCAAATGCATCGGTACAGCCGGCGAGCCCACCTTTTCAAACGCCTTTAACATAAATTTACTCTCTGCCTTAGGGCTAATACGCCAATCAATGTGATCAACCCCCAGACCGATCAAGTTGTCCAGATTTTTTTGACCTATCATCGTGCGCGCCGGCGTTTTCCAAGTTATCGCCAACGGCCTAAGGCCGTATTCCAAACAAGTCACCACCTGCCAAGTACTATCCTTACCCCCACTTACCGGTATGACACAGTCGTAGCGGCTCTTCCTGGATTTTGCCCAACCTACTATCCTTCGCCACCCCTGCTCACGTTGCCGCCAATCAACGCATGCTTTTTTCTCGCTCTCCCGGCAAGCGCTGCACACCCTGGACGCATCAAGCGCTAACTGCGGCCTGGTGTTTGGCAGAATACACTTTTGGCAATACTCCATGGCTTTGTTCTAAGAATATCTTGGCATTTATGAAGTTAAAAAGAAACTTGCTAAAACTGTTAGGTAGACTTCTCTCATCTAATAACCCGGCAATTTTTTCCCTGTTCACTAGATCAAAGATCGGCCCGTCTGACAGTAAATAATCTCTATCCCGTTTATTGTTTACATCAATTATCGAGTGTATGGAAGCATTGAAACCCTTCTTTTGCCGGTCCCAACACACCTGGTCATTCAAAATACCATCTGCCGCCTGGCGCAAAATATATTTGGCATACCCATTCTTAATTAAATGCCGCGACGGAATAGAGTAAGCCACCTCAAACAAATTTTTATCAAGATAGGGACTCCTGTTTTCGATAGAGTACCGCATAGAATTCAAGTCATCTTCGTGTAATATCACGCGCGTCGCCTCATGAAACAGTTCATTGAGCATACGGTTATGCAACACCGACTCCTCATACTTCTCCTCCCTAAACTCCTCCTGCCACTCCTTATTTAAATATGCGGCAAATTTTTCGTTGTCCAGAAAAATATGGTCTCGCCGCTCTGGATTATTAATATACCGCCCCGCATCCTGCAACAGAGGATCACGTATGCGTGGCTTCACCTGTTCTTCCCACTCCCTCCGCCGTCGCTTAAATTCCTTTTGCCCTTTCATCTCCGCCAAGTACCACATATGGTGGTCGTAATAGCCAGTGAAAAGCTCATCCGCTGCCGTACCAGAAAAAGACACTTTGTACCCCTGCTCGGCCATCGCTCGCGACAAAAACGAATGAACGAAATAAGTGATAGTCGCAACCGGTGCATCGTGATAGGCCACCAATTCTTTTAACTGCCCCAGCAGACCACCAGGTTTCAGATTAACCACGGTGTGTTGGCAACCGATATCTTTAACCGTAGCCATAATATTATCGTATTCATTATATCTCTTATCACTGTCGACAATGGAAAAAGCTACCACCTCATGCCCTAACTCCTTAGCGGCAATAGAAGCCAGCGCTCCCGAATCGACTCCTCCGCTCAAACAAAATGCTAACGGCACATCAGACCGCAGACGTATCTTCATACTATTTAACAGAGCCTGTCGCGTACGCTCCACCGCCTCCTCCTCCGTCATATCGGACGGTCGATACCTTGGCTGCCAATACCGCCTTTCTTCTACCTTCATCTCGCTATCCACAACCATGTTGGTCGCAAACGGCACTTCCCTTAAGTCCTCATAGAAGGTCTCCGGCGTCTTATATAGAGACTTATATCCGTTCACTAAATACCGCCGTATCTGTCTTTGGTTAATTTTGAGCGCTCTTCCCATCAGAGCCTGTATAAATTTTACTTCCGAACCAAAATAGATCCCTTTGTCTGCCTCCACAAAATACAGCGGTTTCTCCGCGAAGCGATCCCGAGACAACACGAGTTTCTGTTCTCTGGCATCATACAGCGCAAACGCCCACATCCCCTCAAACTTGTCTACGCACTTCTCCCCCCACACTAAATATGATTGCAACAGCACTTCCGTATCCGAATTCGTGCGAAATACTATCCCTAATTCTTTAAGTTCCTTCCTAATTTCCAAATAGTTATAAATTTCGCCGTTAAATATAAGCGTACAGCGCCCAATCCTAAACGGCTGGTTAGCCCGCTCGTCAAGATCAATAATGGATAGCCTTGAATGCAAAAAATCAATGTTTACCAGACCGCGCGCCACTGCCACATGCGCTTGATTGTCCGGCCCCCTATTTTTCATCAAATGCAAAGTCGGCCCCACCCGCTCCAGCCCTACCTGCCCTTTACCTATGTACCCCGCAATGCCACACACAGAGCATTCAAGTTACCATGATGCGCTTGAGGCGAAACAAGTCATCGCCCACGCGATTAATTCCCTCCTCCGCCGTCGGACAACACGCTATGCCATATCGTTTTAAAGCCTTAATCACCCGATCAGAATAGCACCAACTAAGCCCTTGCGGATAGGAATAATACTTAACCTCCACACCCGCATTATCCTTCAACATCACCATGCTTTTACTAATTTCCCCGGCCAGTTCCCCATCACTAAGATATTCTAAAACCGGATGATTATGGCTATAACCACCAATGCTGAATAAATCATTCTCACTCAAGCTTTTCACTTGTGCCCAATTCAATTTCCAATCGAGGTCCTTGTCCGCTTCGAACTGCTTCGCACCGATATGTGAAGCAAACTTTTCGGCAAAGTCATACGGATCAATATCGGTTCTCCCAAATATCGTTTGCCGAATTCGTTTAAGTAATTCTATCTTCTGCGCGTCAGTAGCAAACCTTCCCGCCAGGCCATAATCCGGCAATTCCACCTGGAATGACGTTACACTTTCCACCGCCTGCTCAACCCTGTCAATCCAAGAGGCCTTATTTTCGTCTACAAAACTTGTGGTAATAAAAAAAGTCGCTGGCACCTTAAGATCATTCAAGATCGGTGCTGCGACTGTGTAGTTGTTGGCAAAACCATCGTCGAAAGTGATTATGAATGACCGCTCCGGCAACTCACACTCGCCCCGGCCAGCCGCTACTACATCATCCAGGGAAATAGGATTTCCCTGCTCCAACAGCCCACGCAATATGGCCACAAACCTACCAACGACGATGTGCTTGTTAATGTAGTTACGCACTATATGTCGCCGGGCAGGAACCACACCGTGAAAAAGAAAGATCACGAAACTACTAACCGCCAAGAATTGGTTGTAGCTTACTTCAACCCCTTGACGTGCTCGTTGAACTTCCTCGCGCATACTTTTTTCAGCTCCCTCGGCATAGACGAGTAATATCGACCATGTCTTCTTTGACATCGCCTCGGCAGCCATCCCCGCCTATGCAATGAATCCAATGCCATCAACACCAAGTTAACACAAGCCCGCGTGTTTACCGCTCTCAGCTCGTATAACTTTACGTGTCTAGACAACCGCAGCTGTTCCTGCAACATGATGTCTCCCGTGTCCAATCGCGAGTCGACATGATGCAAAGTGGTTATCAGACTCCTCCAATCCTGGTGATAGATCGCCCACAGGTGTGAGTCCAACCCCCGGTACTCTTCCGGATCGCCGCCGTGCAGGTTCAGACAAGCACGCGAGGCCACCTCAATAACCGACGGCTTGAGTCGGCCAGTGCCAAACACTATAACAACCTCTGGATTTAGAGCCCGCAAGGCCGCCACGCATTCAACATCATTTAGACAAGGGAAAGCCTTCGTTGGAGCAATATCATTCATACTGTCCCACAGCCCCCCGCTCAACTCTCTACGCTCGTACTCATACTGCGCCTTCTCAAAACCGTGGCGTGCTTTAGAGAATGAGTGTGTTCTATCATTCTCTAAAAATATCGCTCGCCAGGGAAATTCATCTCTCACCGCTGCGGCAAAGTACGAGTGATGACAAGTGAACGTCGTCAACAGAACAGTATTCATGTTCTCACCCTCATTCTTTAAGGAACATTATGTCTCGCCCCCCTAGCCACAGTACAACTCGTGGCCTTTGAGCTTACCTCATCTTCAACGTCATCCGCAAGTATTTTTTCACCAAAGGCAACACTCTGCTTAAGACGCCTGCCCACCAATTTGTCCTCCTCGCCCGGCGCCAGACCCCCCGCCGGCCGAACCCAAGTCAGGTCACCTTTAGCAATAATATGCCCGGCCGGCATGTCACGCCCGGCCACGATTGATCGCCGAATGGCTTTCACCATGTCCTGCTCGCCCGGCTGCAAAGTCTTGCTATAAACACCCAGCATTTGCTCCTCCGCGGCAATTTTCGCCACCAATTCTTTCATTTCCTCTGGGTCGGCGGACAGTTGGTGATCGCGAAAGTCAGAATAGTTCTTATCTAAAGTAAAATGCTTCTCCACAATCCGGGCACCCAAGGCCACTGCCGCCAGGGCTGCTGTTATACCCTGCGTGTGATCCGAATATCCCACCGTCACCCCAGGAAAGTTCTTCACTAAATAGGGGATCGATCGCAGGTTTGCCTGTTCCGGTGCTACTGGGTAGCTGCTGACGCAATGCAGAAGAGCCAATTGCCCATCAGTAATACCAACCTTGTTCCACTGACACCGCACGAAATCAACTGCGTGTTTGACCTGTTTACCATCACTGATGCCGGTAGAAATAATCATCGGCTTTCCCGTGCGCGCCACCTGGCTAACCAGCGGATAAAAAGTATTATCCCCCGAAGCGATTTTATAAGCATCCACCATGCCTTCCAAGCCAGCCACACTGTCAAGATCAAGCGGTGTCGATATAAACAACAAACCCAAAGAGCACGCCAACTCCCTTAGTTCTCTGAATTGTCCCAACGTTAATTCAAATGATTTCAGGCGAGCAAATCTCTTTTCATCAGACTTACTCACATAATACTCCGTGCGGAAAGTCTGAAACTTGACGGCTGCTACGCCACACATAGCCGCTGCCTGCGTAAGCTCTCTCGCCACGCCAAAATCGCCTTCATGATTATTCCCAATCTCCGCCACCACCAGAACTCGCTCGTCCGTGTCAAAATTGCCAATCTTCATACCTCGCCGCCCAGATGACAATGGAAGATGTGCGAAGCCCCCACTACACAAAATCCG
>Ga0214473_10005705_pt1 | contig 14910 bp, 30 predicted proteins | sample RVTome_7_FD_203509 | JGI IMG/M metagenome (GOLD analysis project Ga0214473, IMG submission 203509) | Soil microbial communities from uranium-contaminated site in the Upper Colorado River Basin, Wyoming, United States - RVT98D197 | ecosystem: Environmental > Terrestrial > Soil > Contaminated >... | reverse complement strand
TAAATTCTGCTGGATCTGCGGGCATAAGTTCTGGGGGAATAAAGTTTATTATATTCTATTAGTTTCGGATGCTGATCCTGATGATCCGCATCAATCATCACTCAAACGATATGTTCACAAATCATGCGGAGAGGAGGAAAGATATGAACCGGTGCGCCTGCCCATCAATAAACCCTTATGAATGCACCGAAACGAGATTAGGCTCCGGAGCGGAGGCGGACGATCTTTGTCAGTGTTCCTGTCACTCTGAATGGTTCGATCAGTATGCGGAATATATTGAGGGGATAACAGGACTGGAAAGAAAAAATGAGTAAAATAGAGATATTCAATATCGACTGCATGGAAGGAATGAAGCGGTATCCAGACAAATACTTCGATCTGGCGATTGTGGACCCGCCGTATGGAATAGGGGCAGAAAAGGGTACAGGGGATTATAGCAAGGCCCTTTCTCCCAAGGGCAAGCACTGGGATAAAGTGCCAGAGGAAAAGTTCTTTTCCTTGTTGGGATGGGTTAGCACAAATCAAATAATATGGGGAGGTCAATATTTTAGGCTTCAACATTGCCGTGGTTGGATATGCTGGTATAAGACAGATGAAGTCAAGGGAAGAGATTTTTCGGAATTTGAACTTGCATGGACTTCTTTTGACAGACCTGCAAGACATATCGAATTAAAACCATTTATCAAAAATGGTGAAAGAATCCACCCCACCCAAAAACCCGTAGCCCTTTATAAATGGCTTCTCAAAAACTATGCCAAAGAAGGTGATTTGATTCTTGATAGTCACTTAGGTTCGGGTTCGATTGCGATAGCCTGTTATGATATGGGGTTCGATCTGGTTGGATTTGAAATTGATAAGGATTACTATGAGGGGGCTATGAAACGGCTGGATGAACATCAGCGGCAAATGAGATTAAATTTGTCATTGAGGGTGTAAAAGGAGGAAAACCAAAATGGCATGTAAAGAAAAACAATACGCACAAGCGCTTTTGGATATTGACGCAGTTGCAAGAGCTCGGGGAGATAAATTCGGAATTTGTGACTGTGTTGACAAGAAAGGTAGTCCATATCCTTCACAGTGGCTACAGGGCCTCTTGGATGAGGCAAGAAAAGAGCTGGGAATAAAAGCGGAATGAGGAGGGGGTATTATGGATTCAGTGAAATTGAGCGACAGTGGCCGAGTGATTGAGGGCTTGCGTGACATGATGGACGCCGCAGTAGGGCCGCATGATATGGTGCATTCATACGTGGAGGTGCCGATAGCGCTGCTGCTTATTGAGGTCGCCAAGCGGGCTGATGATCGTGACGAATGGTTCCCGCGCGGAAAATGGGCAACTATTCAGGCGATGCAGGCAGAAACTGAGCGACAATTGAGATGTTTGTTTATGGTGCCGACCGTAGAAATCAGTGGCTTTGCGGGGTAGGAGGAAACCATGAGGGACAAAAGCTATTGCAGCTGGGGGCTGAATCCGAACGTGCAGGAAACGTGCGGCTGGTCGAGGTGCGGACACTTGAAGACGGACGGGAATAAGGCTTTTGGATGGTGTCAGCACCCTGAAAACAGAGTTGAGCCAAGCGAAGGCTGGCCGCTCGGATTTACTCCAAGCGTAAGTTATTCTGGGGGATGCAATCACCATACGGCCAAGCCCCCTAATGAAAAGGAGGTTCGATGAAAAAGAAAACCAGCTTGAGTGATTTGTTAGCCTCCATACCTACAACCTGGCTTGATCCACTTTTGACAGGTAAAAAAGCCGTGGTAGGAAAACCTCCCTACAACTGTCAGGATATAGAACAGCTACTACAGGCAATAAAACAACGCATGGAAAATATTATCAATGGCGACTAATGTAGAAATCAGCGGCATGTTTCATGTCCGCTGGAGTGACTGGTTATGCCATAGGAGGAAATTGATATGAGTTATGGTCAAGTTGCTGCTTCTGTTGTATTAAGTGGCATAGGTCTTTTAATTCTTGTTGCGGCCCTTGGGGGAATAATTGTTTTAGTCAAGGAAATTTTAAAATTCATCAAGGCATAACGTAGAGTTGAGCACCAGCCAACAGCGCACGGAGAAACCATGAATAACACTGAAATCAACCCCGCTGTTGGCTGTGCGCTCGAACGCCGGGTTATGCCCCTACGCTGCCTCGATTTGTTTTGTTGTGGCGGCGGTGCGGGCATGGGCTACCACTTGGCAGGTATGGATGTGGTGGGCGTGGACATTGAGCCGCAGCCGAAATATCCGTTTAAATTTGTTCAGGGCGATGCGCTCGAATACCTCGCCGCACACGGACACGAGTTTGATTTTATCCATGCTTCGCCGCCATGCCAGAAATGGTCAACGATCACGAAATGCGGCGGCAACACAGACCATCCTGATTTGATTGATCCGGTGCGCGAGTTGATGCAACGAAGCGGCAAGCCGTGGGTGATTGAGAATGTGCCAGGCGCACCGCTGCGCAATCCCGTGATGCTATGCGGAACGATGTTTGGTTTGAACGTGATACGCCACCGTAACTTTGAAACATCGCAGCCAGTGCGCCAACCAGCGCAATGCAGCCACATCAAGCGCGTGGTGAAGCACGGGCGCAGGCCGGACAGGGCGATGCACTACGCCGCCGTTACGGGGCATTTTAGCGATGTTGAATTTGCTCAGGAGAGCATGGGCATCAAGTGGCTTGGGCAAAAGGAACTGGCGCAGGCGATACCGCCAGCCTACACGCGCTATCTGGCCGAAGCGATGATGGGGCATAACAGTGCAATAAGCGGACTTCAGTGAATTGTTATGTGAGGTTTATATGATTTCATATTCTTCAAAGGTTATTAGAATTAAGCACATTGATGACGGTACAACGCTTGGTAAAGATGTTTATGTTGACGATTTGGGTCGTCTTTGGCAATCTACTACTTATACAGAGGAAAATGCACCAACTGGAGTAGTAATCGGCACACTCAAAGATAATGGAGATATTTATACATAACGTAGAATCGAGCGGAGAAAGGAGTTGAAGTGTTTGTTCCACCGGAAAAACCAGGTAATTATTTTAAAAAAGAGGATGGCCATAAGCCGTCCGGCTTGAGTGATTTGTCATGTTGCCCGTTTTGTGGTGCTCCGGGAGCTTTAAGATCAGACAAATGTAGGCCGAAAAAACCTGTTTGGAATGCAGGGTGTAGTAATCCCACCTGTATAGCATATAGACCAATTTTTTGGAAAGGTGATAAGCAACGGGTAATTGAGGCTTGGAATTTAAGGGCAAGATAACATGGAATTGAGTGGCGGCGAGCGGACTGTTAATTTAGGAAACAGCCAGTAATGACGAGGGTGAAACGATGACTTACGGGCAAGTGTCAGGTGCAATTGTACTCAGTGTCATAGGGTTATTAATTATTATAGCCTGCGTTGGGGGGATGACATTCATCTTACTTTGTTGCGTTACAATCTATTCGGCGGTTGCTCTATGTTATGCACTTTATAAAGAAGAGTTATTTTGGATTATGTTATTAGGAATTAACACCTCATTGGGGGTTATCACAATTGCACTCTCGATATTATATAAGCTTGGATAAGGAGGAGAAAATGAGCAAGGAAGAAGAAATTAGAGAAAGGTGGGACTATCCAAATGCAGATAGCCTTGATTGGAATGATGCTAAGGGGGATATTCAATCCCTTCTTACTCTTCTTGATCAGGAGAGGGAGAAAGTAAAGGAGTTAGAGGGACAACTGAAAGTATCAGATGAAATCCGTATTGCAGAAAAGAAGATCCTCATAAAGGAAATTGAGGATCATACAAAAACAAAAGCTCTTCTTGAAGAAGAAAAGCAAAAGGTGAAGGAGTTGAAGCAGAAGATGTTTAGACAAGTTACCTCCTGCTTGGAGGTATTCTGATAGAAGAAAGGAGGTGAGAAACATGGAAGAATATGAAAAGAAAGCGCTCAATGCAGTAAATGATTGGCTGATCCACTGTCTCCGTCATGAAGATTGGTGTAAGGCCAGGGCATTAGGGAAGGTTCTTGAAGCTTTGGTGGATATAAGTTGCAAGACTACGGTGGCTTTTACAGGAAGAAACACGATAGAAACGGCAGTAAATGAGGCTGAACGACCATCAAGGTATTAAACCTATGATAAAGGCGGGTAATCCATCATACCTACGGCAGGATACTTACGAACAATCTTCAATGGTTGGGTGCACCCAGTGGAAATGCCTGCTTACCCGCTTTAACTTAATCGGTCACGGCTATACTGGTACTCACGACTAATAATTCCCGGGAGGTCGGAGGTCTGGTTTGCATAGGTTATGTCCGACGGGCGGGACCATAACCCGATACGTGACATCGGATATCAAAGGGCTCCTGCCAACAATGGCCATTCAATAGGGGGCTGGCAAACATTTTGACTCAGGGCACTAAAATACGAAGAAAGTCCTGAGAGGTTCCCCGATGAATATCGACCCCAGAGTAGGGACAGGGAAGCCAGATAGTAAGACTAACTGAAATGGGGTCACTCTTAGAGAATGAATGAGGTGAAAGATGATGAAGGCAGAAGGTTATAAAATTGCCGTCATAGAACTAGACAAGAGAAAAGCTATTTCTTGGGGATTAGCTACACGATTGAAATTTGACCCAACGCTTGAATATATAATTGGTTTGATCGAAGAAATAAAAATCTTGAAAGCCTTAAATACCCATTTGAAGACTGCACTTGAAGCAGGGAGGGCAATGGCGAAAGCCACGTCCAATAACAGGGCCGTAAGTGAAACGGGAGATTAATGAAGCATGGGACTCCTACTTGCCCCCCTCCTAACATATGGAGAAAAAGATGGATACAAAACGATGCGCTTGCCCATCAATAAACCCTAAGACCATAACTCCATCCAAATGTTTGGTTAAGGCGGGGATGCCCATGTCTTCGGTGAGCCATTGGTGGTGTTTCTGTTTTCTTTTCCCTGTTTCATCTTTAGGATTCAACTTTCTCAATTCATTGCGCACGCCAGGAGCTAATCTTCGGTATACAATATCATCCGTATATTTACCTACCAATGATGGTCGATTTATTGACATCCCCCTCCATTGCCAGTTTTTTAATTTAAACATTTCCATGTAGAATTCATCAGGGAATATCTTCGCCCATTTGGCAAATTCTTTACGAAGATATTTATCAAGGATTTCTTGAAGGGCTATTTTATCTCTAATTTCTTGGTAACCTGTAGCTTCGTCAACAAGAGCAATAATTCCAATTTTCGCAAAGCCACGGAGTAAAATCTCAGCTTTTTGGGCAGTTTTTTCCTGAGATTTGGTAAGAGCGCCTTTTTCTCTTGCTTTTAACCAAATATTGCAAATTTCCGGCAACAGGATTGCTTAATCCCCTGAGCTTGATTGCCAGACTTTATTGCATAAATGATTGGCTTCATTAGGCTTTCCCTGGTTTCCTCATCAATAAAGACATCCAAGTTTTTGTATGAGATGTATACTGGAAGAAGGGCGCCTTTTTCTAAACTCCTTTTTTTCTGCCAGTGAGATCCACTGCCAATTATTCTCTTGACAAATAATTTCACCTATAGTATAAAAGAAAATGGATGTGCCTCTGCCCTGGGGCAAAATGCGGCGAGTGTGAGATTCGAACTCACGACAGGTGGGGTGACACCTGTGACCGCTTATAAAGCGGTTCCTATAAGCCACGCAGGCAACTCGCCGTCCTAATTCTCTCGGGTCGGGATAACGACAAAGGCCGCTTACCTATGATGTCGTTATTCCGCTTCTGTATCGATCACAAAGACTACCTTACGCATAATTATCTTTCCTCAGAAAAGCAACGCCCCTTGGTCGGCATCGATATTTTTATAAGTCTTCGATACGTTGCAAGGGGCGGTTTATACAGACCGACAACTTCTACTATTAATAATAGGTTATTTCTCCACTTTTTTCAAGCCAAGGTAGGGAGTTCTTGGAGCAGTATTACCCTAAAGAATAATATGGAAACCTACCATACGCTCCCTGTAAATGACATTGCAGGCCATGACGAATCTGAGAATTGCCCATGCAAGCCGAGAATCGTATTAATCGGAAACGGCAAGTTGGTTATTCACAATTCCTGGGATGGAAGAGAAGCTTTCGAGATGAAAGAGACTAAAACTTAAGCCCCAACTGCGCCGCATATTTCAGCACCCAGGGAAGAATAACATCCTTGAGTTTATCCCCCCCCTCAGCAAGCCATTTGAGATACCAGGACAGGATTTGCCCTGCCTGCTTCTCAGTGGGTGCATTCCCCCCAATCTCAGCGTGTAGGGCATCCAGGGCGTTCCAGGAGGTCTTTAGCTTGTAGAAGTCTTCCGTATCGAGCTTCTTCCCTACCTGGACTTTCCAGAACTCAGAATTGATTTCCCAGTGCCGCATCAATTGAGTCGTGATTTGGACTGTGGCTGCGGCTCCCTGATCATCGAACTGAATCAGTTGAGGTATTGCAGAGCACGCCGGCAGGATGATCGCCAGAGCTACCACTAAAAATAATCTTTTCATATTATCCTCCTTTCCTGGTCTGGATAAAGTATAATCCCGCAATGACAGCAAGTTAGATATCCTGCTGTATTAATGGAGCAAAAACAATGACGACATAAGTAATTGGCAAGGTAGGCTGAATAACTCATGTAGTCCCCCCTTTCAAAAGGTTCTTTGTCTAAACTGTCCATCCTTAAATTCCCACGCTTCACCCTGTTTTCCATTCACCCATGATCCAGAGTTGAAAATGCCTGGACCATCAATTAGTTCATGAACGTGACCGCAGCCGGATACGGTGGTAGTAGGGTTATTCCATGCCCAATCTTTCAGAGCCTTCCATTGAAATATATGTTTTGTTATCTTACTTTGGGCAGGATCATGAATCCCGATCCACTGAAGAGGCAACCAGAGATACCGGACTACATTCTGGCCTATCCACCATCCCTTGTCGTTAAAAAAATCTCCCTGGTATCCATGAATGCAGAAGATTTCAAGATCCTTTACTTGAAGGACAAGAGCTTCCGGAAGTTTAAGTGCGTTATCATGGTTACCCTTAACTTGAAGTAGTCTTCCAGCAACATCATATTTCTGGAGAAGGTCAAATATCTCGGGATAGGTTGAAATGATCTTCTTCCTGTCTGGGCATTCCCATAGCTCCCATATATCACCCAGAGTCATAATGATGCAGGTAGTAGGCCAATACTGGACAAGCATTTGATAAAAAGCATGGGCAAGTGGCTTAAAATCATCTGCTGGCCCCCCATTGTTCATATGGGTGTCAGAGACGAAAAGAATCCAAGCATCTGGAGCCAGTCTGATCCGTGGACAGGTCTTGTAGAGTTTATCCAATCTGGATTTCACACTCATTACTTAACCTTACGCTGTCGTGAATGGAATCTTATAATCCAATGAAGGCAAGAAAGGTTCATTGTCCCAATATGGTCTCCTTTTCCATTCAGGGCAACAATGAATCGTATCCGGAGAAAAATATCCTTTACAAAATGTGCATTGCCATTGGTTAAGGATTATAAAATCACTCATGGTTTAACCTCCTAATCTCATGGCTGATTATGTAATATACTATACAATCCTCATAATCCTCTTCCTCACACTCTCTTCCCCTGATACAAACAAGATGACACTTTTTCCCATTATGGAGCCACTCTATTCTGTAACCCTTTTTATAGCAGGCTCCAACCTTGCCTTTTATAAATCTCTTAATGTCTGGATACATCATTTAATTTCCGGCTTCTGTACTATCGGAAGCGGGGAGGTCTTTAGATAAGTGAAAAACCCCTTGATCGCCGGCACGGCACACACTAGGGCCATTTGCTTAACCGTAGTTTGTCCTGGCACAAATGCCATCATCCCCAATCCGATCAATACGGCATCGGAAAGAGCACTAATTAACCCTGCCAACCACACACTCCAATTCAGTGTCATCAGATTTACCTCCTTTCAATGGAATTAGGAAAAGTAAAATTCCAAGCAACTGTTTGATCATCTGAATCATGAAAGATTATTCCATCCCCTGATGTCTTTGCTTGCCATAAGGCTGTGAAAATCATAATTACCCCCTTTCAAGGTAATAAGCAGGGACCCCCCTGTTGGTAAGGAGGCCCCGCACAATAAGGTCGAAACCCTATTGACTATATTATGCTATGGCCCCGCAAGGCAGGATTGGGGCCGTTATCCTCTCGATTCGGCAGAATTAAATAATTCCGATACTGGGTTGTTCTCGGTCTGCCCCTGCCTCATAGGATTTATTAATAACTCACCCTACTCTATCCTGGAGAGAGTTGAATCGTTTCTGCCTGAAGGCTTATTGCTATAGTAAGAAGTGTTATCATAATCGTTAGCAGCCATTTCATAATCTCCTCCATTTCAGGATACCGTTAGCCACACCTCTTCTCCCCTGAGAAGGGCCTGAAGTACCTTTACCGTGACGGCCTTGATGGCCAGTGTACTCGAAAACACCATATCGGGTTTATTCGAATCTCGGATCATCCCGAGGGCGATACACCCTTGAACCTCATCCGTGTGATTGGCAATATCAAAGCGAATGCCAGTGAATCCAGGCACACCAAGCACATGGAGTCGGAGGCTTCGATGCTTATCGCTCCAATCAATGATGACCTGATAACGCCCACGAGGAATTGCTGTTCTACCATGGATTTTATACTCATCAATTGCAGATAGGAAATCCTCAAGATGACGGTCCTTGTCTTCTAGAGAATAGCACTGGAAGACTCCATCGATATAAAATCCTCCAATGGTCGCTTCTCCTGGATATTCTTTTCGATTTAATTCAAGGTTCATCATTGCCACCAGCCCCACTCTTGCCCTTTAACATCTGGAGTCCTCACGCACATTAGTAAATCATCAGCACATTTAAGAAGGTTAGAAGCCACCACTTCCAGCTTCTTTTGATCGTCCATAACAGATTTCCCCCTGACTATCCAACCTTCCAGAGCCATAAATTTATCAGAAATAATGTCAATCCGGGTTGGAGTTAGCTTACTCATCTTATCATCCTAAAATATCTTCCCTTCAACCATCTCTCTTAAAATTCTATAAGCCTCCTGACAAGCTTGCTCCTTGCTGATGATTTCATTCTTTACTACCATCCCCATACTAAATATTAGTATCTCAAATTGTTGATACTTCCCATTCCAAAGTACTGCAATAGACGCTCTTCTATCTCCCCTTGAAAGTCCAGTTACATCCTCTCCAGGAATGTGGGCAATGTGAAAGATAACCCCATTAGGAAGAGTCTTCTTTGAGATATGATCTCCATCTGCATCCTTCTCACATCGGAGAGCGGCTTCCTTTATTTTCTGAAATGGTGCAGGAAGATCAGCAGCAAAACAAGAAAGTGTAAGGAAGAAACTTATTAATATGGTTATCAAAAAGCTTTTTATTTTTTTCATTTGCTCTCCTCTATCTGGCAGATATCTGCCAAATTATATAAACAATCCCCAATCCAATGGTTAGTCCAGTTGTTACCGCAGTTATGAGGTTAATTGGAGATCTATGCTTATTTTGTTTCTTTGCAAAGTTACACCCCTCAGTATCGATCTTGCTTACACAGCGATGGAGGGAGGTAACTCCCTGAAACAGAATCCAATTTTGTTCGGGTTGAATTTTCGCCTTAAAATCCGATTCTGAAATATTTACTTCAAATCCGTTTACCATTTTATAGTCCTCCCATTACTGCACAATTGGACTTATCTTAATCTGCCCCGGGGCTATACCCAGGATAGTGATTTGATAATCCCCATTGATTGCCTCAATAGGTGTTGCTGTTAAAGCCCAATCAACCATGTTGTTGAAATTAATTCTCGTCTCATACGCTCCGCTGGAAGGGGGAATCATGACGACATTAGCATCTGCCTGGAGGTCAGTCGTAATACTTAACCTAAAATATTGTGATCCTACCGGTACAGTAACTTTATATTGATCCTTAATCCCCGCTGATGTCATTTTTATATTCTGTTGATTGAGGAGTAAGGGGTCACCTACCACTGGAAGAGGGATGGGTAGGGGGATAGGAGCAAACAGTTCAGGCCATATTGACTTGAAGATGGCTGCTGCCTCTGGATCACTTAGGGTCCAAGGTGGCTTACTCTGGATGAGATCAGCATATCCCTGGAGGCCGTATCTCTTGATTGCCTTTAATACTCTTTCTGCAGCTACGTCCTCTCTCCAAACCTCCTGTCCATTTTTAAATAGTCTAAAAAGTGTCATTTTTCACTCCGCCTCATAAAGTAATCCATCTCCAGCATCGTTTAACCGAACTCGCTTTGTTACTGTCCCCGCTGCATTCACCAAAACAATCCCTTTCCCGGCAATAGTGGATTTAAAATCCCCGCTTGCCATAGCTAAAGCTGGGGAGGCTGTTATACTTTCCTTCTTCCAATATTCTATCTTCACATATGCCTTTGTCCCCCCTGGTACGGTCCCATCACTTGTATAACGTAAGCCATTGAAATAAGTTGGATCTACACTGTCAGCAGTAAAATTATCTCTGTTGGTGTCATTGAGATAGAAAAAGAATCCATCAAATTCGATATCTGAAATAGTTCTGTTGATCTCCTCCCATGCTGCAGCAGTCACTTGTGCAAGGATATTTAGTTCATCTCCAGCAGAAGGAGGTGCCCAAGTTAAAGCTGTTATACCAGTCTTTGAAGTCATATATATCTTGACTGATTTGACATAACCCCTGTAAGGAAGATTAACCTTTAATCCAGTTTGAGAGGCCAGAATATCTACGATAAAGAGATCGCTTGTCAGGGAGAAATCATCCAGAGAGAGGGTCCAAGTCTGAGATGATAAATTGAATTTACCATAGAGATTCCTGGCAGGGGTCAATACAAAGTAATCTCCCCCTACAGATTTGATATCGAGGTTTCTATACATGAATCTGGTGCTGAGATAAGAATCCTCTATATAGCAATTATGGTCTATAATTAATTCCACATTGTTGAAATGGGTTGTTCCTGTGTTCACCCCTTTTCTGAATAGGGCAGGGTTCCCTACTACAGAGGCATGCATCTTATTATAATGTACACCATCAAATACAACCCTCTCATTCCTACCTTCTTGATAATAAACACTTACTCCTAACTGAATGTTTAGATTATTAATCTTTACATCCCTGCTCCCAAAACTCCTAATAGCCACAGGGTTTCGATCTGCCCCACTGGCTGAGACGATTGAGTTTGTAAATGCGAGGTTTTCTAACCTACTATTCTGTAACCCCCACATTATAATTCCAGTTTGGTATTGATCTATCTGGTTATTGGTAAACTCCACCCCATAGTCAGATAGATTAATGAGCGTCCCGGCCCCTGCAACTGCCATTCCTGCTTGATAAGAAGAATGAACTGTGAACTTAAAACCATCAATTTTACAACCCTGAAAGACATTTGACCGCTCTTCAAAGATATAATTAGGATATTCTGGGTTCCCCAATGCTGGGGGAGCACCAACAATATTAATAGCATAAGGAAAGACTTTATTGAAGGTGATAGTAGTGCCCGTGACATCTGTTATAATTACCCGATCCCACCAATCAGGTAGGTTATTATCCCCATCAAAGTGCCCGGCCCTTATGTTGATGACATCTCCAGTAACATAGCCAGAAGCATCTGCAACGGTGAAGGAATTTGCCCCTGCTGCTAAGGAAGCACTGGTTATTGCATCCCACAAAGAGTTATCCGGGTAGTGAGAAAAACCTCCTGCTATCTCAGTCTTTAATAACCAATTACCAACGAGCAATAACCCTCCATAATTCCCATTGGTAAAATACATACTGAGAATGGTCTTTCCAGACCCAAGCATTGAAACACCATGATTTTCTATAGGCACTTCACAAAGATAAGTCCCTCCCCCAAATCGCAGGATACCTTTATTCGTTTCCAAAGCAGAAAGTGCTTTATTGATATATGCACCGCTGGAGGTAGCACCATCACCAACAGCCCCGAACCATTCTGCCCATGCTTCGGATATTTTCGTACCAAAGACAACAGCTCCTGTTCCAGTACAGCTAAATATTTGATATAATCCAGCACTCAGTGCCCCATTAATCGTCAGAGTTTTTCCAGTGGCAATCGTAAAACTTCCTTCTTTGAGGAAAGACAAATGGATATTAGCAGGAACAGTCGTGTCTGCTGAAATGGATTGAGCACTTGTGACGAGTAAGCTTTTCTCTGCTGATCCTATGGCGGTTATTGCTTCTGCGAGGGTAGAATAACTGGTTGTCATTGAACGCTCCTATGGCTGGTCGGCCTGTTGCTGTGGAGTTAGCCATTTTATTTTTTGTTTCTTCTCTTCTTCGCCTCTTCCTGTTTGGAAAAGTACATTCTTGGCTCCAGTGGGAACTTTCTTCTCAAGGTTGATGGCCTTTCCTACACCATAGAGAAATTCTCCCACGAGTTTTGGAGATGATGAGGCGATAATGGCGACAGTGGCTGGACTCATACCATAAATCGCGCTGAATACGCCTCCTGCAAGGATACGTCCCCCCAATCCAGCATGGCCGGAACGAGGTGTTATGGTTCTCATCTGATACCCAGCAAGTTGGTTTAAAATATCCTTGCCAGCTACCTGCTCTAAGGATTCCACAAATCCTCGTCTGAATTCATTGTCATCCCTTAGAGAGGCCATAAGACTTTTCATTGCGCCTTCGATACTTTTTCTGTCTCCGAGTTTTAGGGATTTCTCAATCTGTTCAATCTTCTCAGTAGCTTTTTCGTAACCGGAAACCATATTCTTATATTCTGGGACGCCCGAAACAAGGACATCTTTTACCTCATTCCTCAGTTCACTTACAAAGGCAGAACTTATTTTGTCATCAGAGTAAAAATTATCAAGCTGCTTCTTGAGCGTATCTACACCGAAGGGTGTTAAATCATCTGTCTGGCTACCCCATGTCCTGATTTTGTTTATAATTGATTCAACCATGGGGATTTCACTCTTCTGAAATGCAGTCCTTGAAAAATCATAGGCTCCTTTTGGTCCCACTTTGATGTTGAACCTCTTTTTTCCCATCAGTTCAACCAATTTATTCTGAATTGGCGTAAGGTCAAGTTGATTGGAAAGTTTTGATATTGTATCCAATTTATCAGTATATTCAGCCCCCCGTATGGCCTGGAGTCGTTTCAAGGCAGTATTCTCAGATTTCACCATCTCTTCCAGATCTCCGGTTCCACTCAATCCTTTCCTGAATCCTGGACCTCCCTGAAGCGCCCTTTTGGTTGCTTCACTTTCTACACCACTGCTCATCGCTAATGTCGGGGCAGCTACTTTCTGAGTCAACCATCCGGCAGGTTTTGTTACAATATTGGTCGGTTCTGTGACGGCGGCCCCTGTGCGTAAAGCTTTCGTTAAAGTAGCCCCCTTACCAAAGGCAAGCCTGCTTGCTCCGCCCAAACCACTTAATAAACTAGAAACATCGGCAAGTACACCAACAGGATCTTTTTTCACAGTTTCCTTGATCTCATTGATTCCCCCATACCTTTCTTTAAAGAAATCAACCATCGCATCTGCATATTTTTCATGTCCCTGTTCCCCTGGCCACAAGGATTCAAGTAATCCTAAAGATAGATCCTTCAAACCTGTAGCGGTTTCGATCGGATGAAGGATCGGAGTTACCATCGATTTGCCGAATTCGATGGCACTGCCCGGGACATTCCCGATCATTTCGCCTACAAATCCAGATTCTTTTTTCGTTACAGTACCGCTCCCTGATTGTTTGTCTAAAACAGAAATTATCTCTTGCTCTGACATATTATCAGGGAATTTGATAACTTTTCCATCCGGTGTCTTGACGATAGGCATCTATTTACCTCCTATCGGGGCTATTCCCTTCCCGGGGATATATTCATGTGTCGGTTGAAGGGTTTGATTTTCTTCTTCCTTCTTTTTTCCTACAGATGATTTCGCCTCTCCTTTGGGATTGGCCTGAGTCATTCTTTGCTCCTTCTCCCATCGTTGATATGATTTTTTGATAATATCTTTTATCGTTGCCCATTTTCGCTTTCCTTCTTCTGCATTGTCAACATCCAACGGATTCAATCCAATGCGAGGTAATGTCTTTCGTATACGCGCAATATCCTGATCAGTTAATACCCCCCTTTCAGCCCCAATTGCCCTTGACAAATTACCCAGAAATCCTTCTATACTATCTGCATAGGTCTTGGCATCTGGATTTGCTCCAGCCTTACCTTCTACATATAATTGTACGGACCTCGCACGAGACCCAGGGCTAAGACTATTCCACATTGTTTCCAATCCACTAACCAAATCCTCCGCATTTCCTAATGCAGTAACGCCTTTCTTATAAGTTTCGGAGATGGTTTTCCCGCCTATTCCTCCTTCTGGCGGAGGCCCCTCAACAATTGAAGGAGCATTCCTGCGTTGAAACTGGGGTGCTCCGGATTGGGGATTACTCCCAACAAAAATATATCCTTGCATTTTAAGTCGCCCATACTGTTCGATCTTCTCGTTTAGATATTTTTCTCCTTCTGGTGTTTTGACATAATTCATGAAGGCTTTTCTTCCTTCTTTGGTGTTATAGTCCCCACCTTTCCATAATGATGCGGCATATTCAATATCAGATGAATAAGTGGGTTCTTTTTCCTCCTTCTTTTTTCCCTTCATTGTCGGGAAAGGAAATACCGTCTCTCCTGTCTTAGTACCCACTTCTTCCTCAGCTAAACCCGGAGGAGGAAGAGTTGTCTCTTTTATCTCTCCTATAGCCGGAGAAGGAGTTGTTTTGTTCTTCTTCAAATAATTTACCAAATCGGCTTCCAAGACCTTATGTTCATTCCCTTCACTGTCGGTGATGGTAGCAATCTTATCTTCCTTCGGCTCTTCAAATACCTTTTTAGTTTGTCCTGTTTTCTGCTCGATAGCATAT
>Ga0214473_10005704_pt1 | contig 14911 bp, 10 predicted proteins | sample RVTome_7_FD_203509 | JGI IMG/M metagenome (GOLD analysis project Ga0214473, IMG submission 203509) | Soil microbial communities from uranium-contaminated site in the Upper Colorado River Basin, Wyoming, United States - RVT98D197 | ecosystem: Environmental > Terrestrial > Soil > Contaminated >... | reverse complement strand
GCCTGGGACACATGTTCTACTCCGGGATCGGCGGGCAGCTCGACTTCGTCCGGGGTGCAGCGCGCTCGAAGGGCGGGAAGCCGATCATCGCGCTGCCGTCGACCGCGCAGGACGGCACGATCTCCCGCATCTCCTCGCAGCTCACGCCCGGCGCGGGCGTCGTCACGACGCGCGGGGACGTGCACTACATCGTCACGGAGTGGGGGGTCGCGTCCCTCCACGGCCGGACGATCCGGGAGCGCGCCCTCGCCCTCATCTCGATCGCCCACCCGAAGTTCCGGACGGAGCTCATCCGCGCCGCCAAGGAGCTCGTGTTCATCGACGAGGCGTTCCCCGAGATTCCGGAGATGGGGATGATCTACCCCGAGCGGTGGGAGGCGGGGCACGCGTTCCCGGACGGCACGAAGGTGTTCTTCCGGCCGATCAAGATGACGGACGAGGCGATGATGAAGGACCTCTTCTACCGCTGCTCGGACCAGACGATCTACCACCGCTTCTTCCGGCCCCTGAAGTCCCTGCCCCGGAAGGACCTCATGCACTTCGTCCAGATCGACTACACGAACGAGATGGCGATCGTCGGCGTCGTGAAGGGGAGGGAGCATCCGGAGCAGGAGGAGATCGTGTGCGTCGGCCGGTACTACCTCAACCGCGCCACGAACTTCGCGGAGGTCTCGTACCTCGTGCGGGACGACTACCAGCACCGCGGGATCGGCTCCTACCTCGTGCGGTATCTCGCGCGGATCGCGCGGGAGGACGGCCTTGCAGGGTTCGAGGCGGAGATCCTCTCGGACAACCTGCCCGCAATGCGGGTCCTCCACAAGCTCGGGTTCCCGATGGAAACGCGGCTGGAGGAGGGGACGTACCTGTATCGCGTGCGGTTCGAGCGGGCGCTGCCGAAAGCCGCGGCGTGAGCGGGACGCCCCGCGGCCCCCCGGCGCGTCACGCGCGCGTCACGGCCTTCGGGGGCTCGACCCTCGCCGTCGTCGGCCTCGGGGGCCGCACGAGGAAACTGAGCGCAAGGCCGAAGACGCTGAGCGCGATTCCGACGTAGAAGGCCGGCACGTAGGAACCGAACGCGTCCCGGATCGGGCCCGCGGCGAACGTCGCGACGAGCGCGCCCACGCCGTATCCCGTGAAGAGGACGCCGTAGTTCGATCCGAGGTTCTTCTGACCGAAGAAGTACGCCGCGATCGCCGGCATCACCGCGAGGAAGCCGCCGAAGACCATCCCCGTGATCGCGATCCCCGCGTATAGGGGCACCCACCACGTGGAGAGCGCGAGGAGCGCCATCGCCCCGAGCAGCACCGCGAACATCGTGAGCAACGTCCGCCTCGGCCCGTACGCGTCCGCGCTCCGGCCGAAGATCGGGCGGCCGATGCTGTTGAACACGGCGAGGACCTGGACCGCGACGATCGCCATCGCCGCCGCCACGCCGCCGATCTGCATCGCGATCGGCTTCGCGTTCCCGATGACCATGAACCCACCCGCGGTCCCGACCGCGTACAGGAGCCACGCGGTCCAGAAGGCGGGCGAGCGGAGCATCGCCTTCGTCTCCACCTCCGCAAGCGGCGTCCACGTCCGCTTGGAGACCGTCTTCCGCTCCGGGGCCTTCCAGTCAGGGGGCGGGAACCGGAGGAGGGAGCCGAGGGGCACGAGGACCACGAGGAACAGGACGCCCATCGCGAGGAACGTGGTCGGGACGCCGTATCCCGTGATCAGGAAGTCCGCGAGGGGGGCGGTGAACAGCGGGGAGAGCCCGTAGCCCATCACGACGAACCCCGTCGCGAGTCCCTTCCGGTCCGGGAACCACCGGGCGGCGGTCGGGATCGGCGGGTTGTAGCAGAAGCCGATCCCCAGGCCCATCACGACCCCGTACGTCAGGATCAACGTGGGGAGCGGGAACCCGGTCTTGTCCACGAGGAAGGACAGCATGTACCCGGCGGCCACGAGGACGCCCCCGAGCATCGCGACCTTCCGCGGCCCGTGGCGGTCCACGAACCGGCCCGCGAACACCATCCCGAGGGAGAACGTGGCGAGGGCGACCGCGAACGGCAGCATCGCGGTGAACGTGGTCGCCCCGTATTCCTCCTTGAGCGGCGTCGTGAAGACGCTCCAGGAGTACGCGCTCCCCAGCATGATGTTCATCACGAAGCTGAGGAGGAGGTAGACCCACCGGGTCCGTTCGGGACGCATGGTACGGACGGAGGCGTCGGCGGATAAAGGGATGCCACCCCTTACGGAACATACGCGTCGATTCCATCCGAACTGTAACGGCCCGCGCCGCCGGGGGGCGCGGGCAGGCCGCGGGCTCCCGTTCGCGGGGGGGGCGTGGCGGGCGGAGGCGAGGGCGCTCTATATACTGTTAAATCGTCCCCGTGCGTTTCGGTGGTAGGCCTTATCCGGGGCTCGGGTCTCGGACGAGCGTAGCGTGAGGTTTGGGCATGGTCGTCTCTGGCGCAACCATCGACAGCCTGCTGAGGGAGAAGGAACGGTACACCGCGTCGGACGCGTTCCGGAAGAACGCGCTCGTGAAGGACGAGAAGCTCCTCGAGCGCGCCGCGAAGGACCCCGAGGGGTACTGGGCGGAGGAGGCGGGCCGGCTCCACTGGATCAAGCGGTGGGAGAAGGTCCTCCAGTGGGACGCACCGTTTGCGCGATGGTTCGTCGGCGGGAAGATCAACGTATCCCAGAACTGCCTGGACCGCCACGTCCGCACGCCCCTCCGGAACAAGGCGGCGATCGTCTGGGAGGGCGAGCCCGGGGACAAGAAGGTCCTCACGTACCACATGCTGTGGCACGAGGTGAACAAGTTCGCGAACGTCCTGAAGGGCCTCGGGGTGAAGCGCGGCGACCGGGTCACGATCTACATGCCCATGATCCCGGAGCTGCCGATCGCGATGCTCGCGTGCTCGCGGATCGGGGCCGTGCACAGCGTGATCTTCGGCGGGTTCAGCTCGAAGGCGGTGCACGACCGCGTCGAGGACTCGCACTCGGAGGTCGTCGTCACCGCGGACGGGGGCTACCGCCGCGGCGGCATCGTGAACCTGAAGAAGGCGGTCGACGACGGCGTGGGGGACGTCCCCTTCGTCCGGCACGTCGTCGTGTTCCAGCGCACGAAGGAGGCCGTCCCGATGAAGGAGGGCCGGGACGTCTGGTGGCACGACGCGATGGCGAAGGCGGACGACTGGTGCGAGCCGGAGGCGATGGACGCGACGGACCCGCTGTTCGTTCTATACACCTCCGGGACGACGGGGACGCCGAAGGGCGTGCTCCACTCCACGGGCGGCTTCCTCGTCGGCGTGGCGGCGACGCATCGCCTCGTGTTCGACCTGCACGACGACGACTTCTACTGGTGCACGGCGGACATCGGGTGGGTCACGGGGCACTCGTACATCGTGTACGGGCCGCTCGCGAACGGCGCGACGTCCTTCATGTACGAGGGCTCGCCGGACTTCCCGAAGCCGGACCGCTGGTGGTCCCTCGTGGAGGAGTACGGGATCACAATCCTGTACACGGCGCCCACGGCGATCCGCGCGATGATGCGGTGGGGCGACGAATGGCCGCAGAAGCACGACCTCACGTCCCTGCGACTCCTCGGGACGGTCGGGGAGCCGATCAACCCGGAGGCGTGGCGGTGGTACTACAAGGCGATCGGCGGGGCGAGGTGCCCGGTCGTCGACACGTGGTGGCAGACGGAGACGGGCATGATCCTCATCACGCCCCTCCCGGGCGCGCTCGTGTTGAAGCCGGGGTCCGCGACGAAGACGTTCCCCGGGGTGGCGGCGGAGGTCGTCGACGAGAAGGGGAAGCCCGTCGGCGCGAACCAGGGCGGCTGGCTCGTGATCACGAAGCCGTGGCCCGCGATGCTCATGACCCTGTACAAGGACGACGAGCGGTACAAGCAGACGTACTGGTCGCAGGTCCCCGGGAAGTACTTCACGGGGGACGGCGCGCGGCTCGACGAGGACGGGTACTTCTGGCTCATGGGCCGGATCGACGACGTGCTGAACGTGTCGGGGCACCGGATTGGGACGATGGAGGTCGAGTCCGCGCTCGTGAGCCACCCGAAGGTCGCGGAGGCCGCGGTCGTCGGGAAGCCCCACGAGCTGAAGGGGCAGGCGCTCGTCGCGTACGTCGTGCTCCGGACCGGCAACGAGCGGACGGACGCGCTGAAGGAGGAGCTGAAGAAGCACGTCCGCGCGGAGATCGGGCCGATCGCGGTGCCGGAAGCGATCTACATCACGGACAAGCTCCCGAAGACGCGGAGCGGGAAGATCATGCGGCGCGTGATCCGCGCCCTCGTGTCCGGACAGGAAATCGGGGACACGACGACCCTCGAGGACCCGGGCGCGGTCGAGGAAGTCAAGAAGTGGCTCGCCGAGGTCGAGGGGAAGAAGGCGTAGGGCCCGCACTCCGGCGGACTTGCAGGGCCGCAGGCGGGGATGGAACCCCGACCTGCGCCTCCGGGGAGCGGAGGGTGAGCCCGCCGTTTCTTCGCGCGTGACGCAAGGCGTATCTACACGCAGACCATACACAGAAACGATGGGCTTCAAGACGATTTCGCTGAGCGATGCGGTCTACCGGAAGCTGAGGGCCGAGAGAGGGACCGGGGAGAACTTCAGCGATGCGATTGACCGCCTCCTCAAGACGAAGCAGCCTCCCCTGATGAAATACGCGGGCGCGTGGAAGCCCCTTTCCCCCGAGGATCTCCGGGCAATCCGGAATCGGATCGAACGTCTCCGACACCGCACGCCCGCCCGCTAAGGGTCGACCCACCGCGCCTTCCGGAGCGTGAGCGCCGCCATCAGGGCCACGAAACCCACCATGTACGCCCACCCGATGAGGATCTCCGCGGACGAGAGCGGGATCATCCCGAAGTAGTACTTCGCGAGCTGGGCCGCGTGGGTGGAGGGCACGAGCATCGCGACGGGCTGGAGGAACCCGGGGAGCATGCTCAGGGGGTAGTAGACGGGCGGCAGGAATCCGAGGAGGAAACTGAGGACCTGCGGGATCGAGTTCGCGCGCCGGGTATTCTTCGTCGTCAGCCCGATCACGTACCCGATGAAGACCATCGCGAGCCACATCAGGAGGGAGACGGCGATTACCGCCAGGAACGCGAGCAGGCCGACGGGCTTCGACAGCAGGAGGATGACGAAGGAGAGCGCCAGCGCGGGACTCGCCGCGATCAGGGTGCTGAGGGCGAGCCCGAAGGCGTAGGAAAGGGGCGAGACGGGCGACGCGACGAGCACGTCCTGGAAGCGGAACCAGTGCTTGTTGAAGTACACGGACTGCGCGACGCCCATCCCGACGAACGCGAGGGACAGGACGACGGCCCCGACGAGCGCGGGGAGCGCCTGCTCGGCGCCCAAGAAGATGAAGAGGAAGAAGACGGGAAGGAACGAAATCAGGGAGAGGAGGATGAGAATCATCGGGTCCCGGAGGAGGGGCAGGGAGTCCCAGAGGCCGATGTACCACGCCTCACGCAGCCTCGTCATCGATCGACCCCCCCACGATGTGGATGAACGCCTCCTCGAGGCTCGGCGGCTGGAAGGTCACCTTGAGGCCCTCCCGGATCGCCCGCTCGACCACGCGGAGGATCTCCTCGTTCGAGGACGGGTGGAGGACCTCGCGGCTGTTCCCGTTCCCCCCCGGGGCCTCGACGATCAGCCGCATCCCGACGCCCGCCTTCGCCTTCGCGTCGTCCACGGTGCCGAGGAACGTGAGGCGGCCCTTCTCGATGATCGCGAGGCGGTTCGCGAGCTTCTCCGCCTCGTCCATGTAGTGCGTCGTGAGGAGCACGGTCACGCCCTTCTCCGCGAGGCGCCGGACTGCGGCCCACACCTGGCGGCGGCCGAGGGGGTCGAGGCCGATCGTCGGCTCGTCGAGGAACAGGAGCTCCGGGTCCGCGATGAGCGCCATGCACAGGAGGACGCGCTGGCGTAGGCCGCCGGAGAGGTCCGCACACAGCTTGTCCTTGTGCTCCCACAGGTCGAACTGCCGCAGCACCTGCTCCGTCCGCCTTGCGGCGTCCGCCCTCGACATGCCGCGGATCAGGCACAGGAGGCGGACGTGGTCGAACGCGGACAGCATCATCTGCGGGCGTGCCTCCTGAGGGAGGACGGCGATGCGCTGGCGAATCGCCTTCGCGCCGCGGACGACCTCCTGCCCGAAGACCGTCGCGCGGCCCGCCGTTGGCATGAGCTGGGTCGCGAGGACGCGCAGGAGCGTCGTCTTCCCCGCCCCGTTCCGCCCGAGGAGGCAGAACACCTCCCCCTTCGCGACGCGGAACGAGACGTCCTTCAGCGCCTCCGTGCCGCCGGGGTAGGTCTTCCCGAGGCCCTCGACTTCCACGACGTCCATCCGACCAAGGGAGCCGCGACCAACGTATAAGTCTTCGGTGAGAACAAGTGACCACCGTGGGGCACGGGACGGCCCATCGGAACGCCGCCGGGGAGAAGGTTCATCAACCTCTCCCGGGATGCGCGCGGCGATGGGCGATTCCTTGGACGCGATCTTCCGGCCGCGGAGCATCGCGGTCATCGGCGCCTCGCGGAACAAGGAGAAGCTCGGGTGGGCCGTGCTCCACAACCTGATCGCGAACGACTTCCAGGGGACGATCTACCCGGTGAACCCGAAGGCGGACTCCGTCCACTCCGTCCGCGCGTACCCGAGCGTCCTCGACATCCCCGGGCCCGTCGATCTGGCGGTGCTGACGGTCCCGTGGGAGCACGCCCTGCAGGCGGTCGAGGAGTGCGGGAAGAAGGGCGTGAAGGGCCTCGTGGTCATCACCGCCGGCTTCCGGGAGATCGGCGGCGCGGGCGTGGAGCGGGAAGCGAAGCTGCGGGAGCTCGCGCGCTCCTACGGGATGCGGATGGTCGGGCCGAACTGCATGGGCGTGATCAACACCGCCCCGGAGGTGAGCATGGACGCGACGTTCGCGTACCCGCCGCCGTTGCGCGGCGTCGTCTCGTTCATGTCCCAGTCCGGCGCCCTCGGGAGCGCGATCCTCGATCAGGCGAGTACGATCAACGTCGGGTTCGCGAAGTTCGTGTCCCTCGGGAACAAGGCGGACGTGAGCGGCAACGACCTCCTGGCGGCGTGGGAGGACGACCCGGACACGCGCATCGTCCTGATGTACATCGAGAACTTCGGGAACCCGCAGAACTTCGCCCGCATCGCGCGGCGGCTGACGCGGAAGAAGCCCGTGATCGCGGTCAAGTCGGGCCGCACGGAGGCGGGGACGCGCGCGACGACGAGCCACACCGGATCGCTCGGGGAGTCCGACGTGGCGGCGGAGGCCGTCCTCGCGCAGACGGGCGTGATCCGTGCGTACAGCATGGACGAGCTGTTCGACTACGCGATGGCGTTCTCCCTGCAGAAGCCGCCGAAGGGGAAGCGCGTGGCGGTCGTCACGGACGCGGGCGGCCCCGCGATCATGTGCACGGACGCCCTCATCGCTCTCGGGATGGAGATGGCGACGTTCCGCCCGGAGACGATCGCGTCAATGCGGGCGTGGGCCCCGGACGAAGCGACCCTCACCAACCCCGTCGACCTGATCGCGTCGCGGAACCCGGAGGACTACCGCCGCGCGCTCGACGCCGTCCTCTTGGACGAGAACGTGGACGCGGTGATCGCGATCTACGTGCCCCCCGTCCCCTCGGCGGAGGTGCCCGTCGCCCGCGCGATCTGGGAGACCGCCCGGAAGCACGAGAAGACCGTGGTGTGCAACTTCCTCGCGCGGGACCAGGACTCCCCGGGATTCCAGGAGCTCGTGCACAACGGCACGCCCTCCTACCTGTACCCGGAGAGCGCGGCGCGCGCCCTCGCGGCGATGCACCGGTACCGGGAGTACTTGGAGCGTGACGAGGGCAAGTTCCGCGAGTTCCCCGTCGACCGCCCGAAGGCGGAGGCGATCGTCGACGCCGCCAAGGCGAAAGGGCTCACGCGGCTGCCGGAGACGGACGCGCTCGCGCTCCTCGAGGCGTACGGGTTCGCCACCGCCAAGACGCGGCTCGTACCCGACCTCGCGGCCGCGGAGTCCGCCGCCAAGGAGATCGGATTCCCGGTCGTGCTGAAGGCGGTCGGGAAGGCGCTCGTCCACAAGACGGAGCACAGCGCCGTGGCGGTGGACCTGGGGTCGGAGCGGGACCTGCGGATCGCGTTCGAGAAGATGCGGGAGCGCCTCGGGAAGGCGGGCGTGGCGGTGGACGGGTACCTCGTCCAGGAGTTCGTGTCCGGCGGGAAGGAGACGATCCTCGGGATGAACCGCGACAAGGTGTTCGGGCCGCTCCTCGCGTTCGGCCTCGGCGGCGTCTACGTGGAGTACCTGAAGGACGTCGCGTTCGGGGTCGCGCCGATCACGGACGCGGACGCGGGACGGATTGTGCGGTCGATCCGGACGTACCCGCTGCTCGCGGGCGTGCGCGGGGAGAAGCCGTCGGACGTGGCGGCGCTCCAGGACGCGCTCCTCCGGCTGTCGCAGCTCGTCCAGGACTTCGAGGAGATCCAGGAGGTCGACCTGAACCCCGTGATCGCGCTCGCGAAGGGATGCAAGGTCGTCGACGCTCGCGTCATCCTGTAGACAAGTGGACGCGAGTTTTATGGTTCGTCCCCTCATGGTTCCGCTCGTTGCGGCGTGGGAAACTTGGTCTCGCGAAGACTGTACCCTGGCTGGCCCCCATCGCCGGACTGGTGGTTTTCGGCATGGGAATGGGTCTCCACATTTCGAACCACTTGGGGAAGGCCTATGCTGTAATCGACGTCACGGCTCTGGCCTTCGCGATCACCGCGCGCGGGGAGAGACGTGGGTGCTCCGTCGGCGGTGGAGTCATTGTCGCCGTCGGGCTACTCGTCGCATTCGAGATGATCGCCAACCCTATCACGACCTCGTTCTACCTCAACGAGGGACGAGAACTCGTCGCGGGCACGTGGATCTCGGCAGCGGGTCTCATCCTTCTCGCCGAGACCTCGCCCGCACAGGGCTGGGGTTCTTGGGAAGCGGAAGAACGATCCGCGAAAGTCCTCGGTAGGATTGGGTTGCTCGCCTCCCTGGTCGGGCTCGTTGCGACGCTTGCCGGCCTGTTCGTGATGCCCTTCTATCAGGGAAGGGCGCCGGACATCGTTACGCTGTTGGCGCCGAAGAGGGGATATCAGGTGTACCTGGGTGTCGCATCCCTTGCGGTTGGCGCAGTCGGATGGCTCGTCGCCCTCGCCGCGCCCATCCTCGGACGCGAGAGAGCGTACGGCATCGGTATCCAATTCGGGTTGGGGGTCTGGCTGAACTGCTTCTACTTCCTCGTGTTCGGCCTACCGGTCGAAGGTTCGCCCTGGCGGGTGGGGATGCTCTTCGCAGGAACCGGCCTCCTCGTATCGTCTCTCGGCCTGATGCTCAGGAACATCGCACGCTCTTGTGTCACGCCGACACCCGCTGCGGCATCGTGAGTTCCGTCCCCTATGGCTCTCAGCGGTTATCATGGGCCGAGGCCCGGCGCGAAACATATAAGCGGCCCGGGCCTACCGATACTCCCGGGAGGACCGCCGTGCCGCCGCCGTTGCCGCCGTCGAAGAGAGGGGTGAAGGCGACCCTCCACAAGCTGTTCATCCTCGACGCCCAGGGCGGGTACGCAGGCGAGTACACGCTGGACGAGAACTGCGTCGTCGAGTACGGGGACTTCCTGGCGGCGGTGCCGGAGGCGGGCCTCGAGGACCAGAAGACGATCTTCCTTGCGGAGTGGAAGGCGACCGCGATCCACGGGGAGAAGCTGAGCCTCGTCGCGATTTCGAAGGGGAACCTCGGGCCGGAGGAGATCACCTGGGCGAAGGCGGCCCTTGTCGCGACGGAGGCGCAGCTCGTCGCGCCTGCGGAGGCGGACGAGGACGCGCCCGCGGTCCCTCCCGGGCCGGACAAGGGCGTCATGGAATCCCTCGCGCGGGCCCTCGATGAGCGGGACGCGCATCTCAAGGAGCGGGAGCGCCTGCTCGCGGAGAAGGAGGCGTTCACGAGGAACGCCGTGGACACGCTCCGCCAGGCGGCGGAGACCCGCATCGCGGACCTCCGTGCGCAGCTTGAGGCGGCGCAGGTGCAGCACGACCGGGACGTCGAGGCGCTCGCGACGGAGCGGGACCGCCCCCGGCAGGAGATGGAGGCGATCGCGAAGCCGCCGGAGGAGGCCCCGCGCCCCGCCTTAGACCCGGCGCTCCAGGCCGACCGGAGGCAGCTGGAGGTGGACCGGAAGTACCTCCAGAAGTACGCCCTCGACCTGATCGCGCGGGAGGAGGCGATCCGGGACCGGGAGATGAAGCAGGAGGAGGAGGCCCAGCGGCTCGCGGGGGTCCGCGAGGAACTGGAGACGGCGCGGGCAGCGGTCGAGGCGGCGAAGGCCGCGCCCCCCGCGGCGGACCTTGGGGCGGCGAAGCGGGAGATCGACCAGCGCGTGAAAATCCTGCAGCAGAAGGCGTTCGAGCTCCTCGCCCGCGAGGAGAAGCTCCGGGAGCGAGAGCAGAAAGTCCTCGAACCGCGGAAGGACGTGCCCTGAGGGCGGCCCGTTCGATAACGGCTTAAGGACCGATGGCCCTTGCGCCGTCCTAATGTTCCGCGAGCGGGTGGAGCGACTCCTGCGCAGGCTCGCGCACGAGCCGCAGTTTCCGGCCCAGGGCCGCACCCTGCTCGTGGACCTCGAGCGACAGGACGTCCGGACCGCGTACGCGCCGAAGCGCGTCGTCGACTGCTTCCTCGGGGGCCGCGGCGTGAACATGTTCTACCTTGCGAACCTCCTCGACCCGTCCCTCGAGCCGGAGAGCCCGGAGGTCCCGCTGATCTACGGGTCGGGCCTGTGCACGGGCGTCATCCCGAGCGCGTCCCGCGGGAACCTGACGTCGTGGTCCCCGGACTCCCGCATCCTGATGGACTCGAACGCGGGGGACTACTTCGCCTCGTTCCTGAAGCTGAACGGGATCGACCACCTCGTGATGTTCGGACGCGCCGCCAAGCCCGCGCTCCTCTACATCACCGGGGGAACCCTCGAGTTCCGGGACGCCACGGCGTACGCGGGCCTCGACAACCTCGACCTCCGCGAGCGGATCGCGCGGGACTTCAACGGCCGCTGGGGCGGCGACCTCGCGATGATCAACGTCACGCGCGCGGGCGAGAACGGCGTCCGGACGGCGGGCGTGATGACCGGGCCGAAGTCGATCCATGCGCGGGGCGGCACCGGCGCGAAGATGGGGTCGCTGAACCTGAAGGCGGTCCTGATCCAGAGGATCGCGCGGCCGGGCTACGCGCACCCGGAGGAGATCCCGCGGAAGAACCGGGAGATCGCCGTCCAGTTCATGGGCACGGGCGTCGGGAAGATCCTGCACGAGCGCGGGACGCCCTTCCTGTACAAGCCGAGCCGCCAGATCTGGGCGATGGGGACGAAGAACAACCAGGAGACGGTGTGGGCCCCGGACCTGGACTCGGAGAACTTCGATCCCTTCCGGCCCGCGATGACGGGGTGCTTCCGCTGCCCCGTGAACTGCCGCCCGATGAACGACGTCTCTTCCGTGTACCCGTCGGACCCGGGCCTGGCGGCGCTCGTGGAGCGCGTGAACGCCCTCGGGCACGACGGGCTGCGGTACCTGAAGGGGGACGGGCCGGAGTACGTGACGGTCGGGAAGTTCGGGCCGAACCTCGGGGTGACGAAGCCGCAGCACGTCATCTACCTGAACAACATCTGCAACGACCTCGGGCTCGACACGAGCGGCACGGGCGGGACCTTCGCGTGGGCGTTCGAGCTGTATCAGCGCGGGATCCTCACCGCCAAGGACACGGGGGGCCTGGACCTCGCGTGGGGGAACCTCCCCGTCCTCGCGGAGCTCCTGTTCCTCACCGCCAGGAACGAGGGCTTCGGGAGGGCGCTCGCCGCCGGGAGCCGCGCGGTCGACGAGGGGTTCTACCCGGCGGAGGCGCTGACGTACCGGATGACGATCAAGCGGACGATGCAGTCGGACCCGCACGACGCCCGCATCCTGAAGGCGTTCGCCCTCGGCCTGGCGGTGGCGACGCGCGGCTTCGACCACCTCCGGAACCGCGTCACCCTCGAGATCAACGCGCGGATCAACGACGACCCCGCGTACAAGGCGGAGCTGTACGGCGGTCCGGTGAGCGGGAAGCCGAACGCCTACGAGGGGAAGGAGATCGCGGTGAAGGCGTGCGAGGAGATGTACGCGGTCGGGGACGCCGTCGGCATGTGCCGGTTCACGACGAAGCTGTTCAACTCCCCGAACCTGCCGGGGTACGGGGAGTTCGCCGCGCAGATCCGGAACGCGACGGACCTCGCGTACACGGAGGAGCACCTGGCGGCGGTCGGCGCGAACATCCGCGGGATCGAGCGGATGATCAACCACGCGCTCGGCATGCGCGCGAAGGACGACTGGTGCCCGGACCGGTGGTACGACGAGCCGGTGAAGGGCGGCCCGTACGCGGGGGAGAAGCTCGACCGCCAGGAGTACGGGGCGATGCTCGACCGGTTCTACCGGCTGTGCCGCTTGGACGCGGAGGGCGTCCCCACGCTCGCGTGGCGGGAGGAGCTGAACCGCATCGTGTTCGGGTACAACGTGACCGTGCACATCCCGCGGGCGCTCGTGGACGTGCCGGACGGCGCAGTCACGATCACGGAGGAGACCCCGACCGTCGGGGCGCTCCTCGCGACGCTGGAGGCCCGGTTCCCGGAGCTCGGGCGCGCGATGCGGAGCGAGGACTCCCTCGTGAACGTGGCGGTGAACGAGGAGATGTTCGTCGAGGGGATCCGGGACCTGCCCCTGAAGGACGGGGACCGCGTGGAGCTCGTGCAGGCGTTCTCCGGCGGTTGAGGGCGCGGCTCGTTCCCGGTTCTGCGAATCGCGAATGATTCCCGCGGAGGAGCCCTTAACGCCCGGCGAGAGGATACGTCCCGTTCGTGCCCGCAGACCGAGCGGCTCCGGATTCGGCGTCAACAGCGCCGCCCGCCCCGCACACCGAGGCGGCCGGCCGGACGTTCGACGAATTCGGGTTCGACCTCGAGCAAGAGGTCGCTCGGCTGCGGGCTACCTGGGGCCGATAGGCCCGAGTCCCGTCGACGCACGCGGTCTCCGGAGGACAGCCCTCTGCTTTTTGGCGGCGGCGAGCTACGGACGTCCGATGTCGTCACGGCACGCCGCCATTCGCGAGGCCGGGGCGCGGCGATCGGACCGCAGATATTGATCGCCCGGACACGGATTCCCTTCGTCTAGACGTGTCCGGGAGGCACCTAGACGTCCGGGCGACCTCCGGAGCGCCGCCGGGAGGTCCGTGGACGCGTCTAGGTCATCCCCGTCCGTGTCCGCGAATTCCGCAGACGTGTCTGGGAGGCATCCGGACATGTCCGAGAGGTATCCGTCCGGCCGGGGCATGCCTCCGAGGTGTCCAGGCGGTCCGTGGACGTGTCTAGGAGCAATCCGGACATGTCCTGGAGGTCAATATCCGCCGTTTTCAAGTCCGCTAAGGGAGAGACTGCTTCGGGCAGCGCGGTTGGGCGCCGGAGTGCTCCGGTCGTTTCACCCGAGGTGCTTGACTTGCGTCGTCCGTCCGGAGGTGCCCGAGTGGCGGCGCCCTCATTGCTCGTCCCGCGACTCCCGGAACGCGTCGTACGCCTGGTAGAACACGAAGGGCGCCATGAGGAGGCCGCCGACGGGGTCCGCCCACCAGTAGCCGAACGCCGCGTTCAGCCCGAGGCCGACGAGGAGGACGGCGGACAGGTAGGCGCACACGAACGTCTCCATGGCGTCCGCCGCCAGGGCTTGGCTCCCGAGGCGACGCGCGATGCGGAGCTTCGCCACCGCCAGGGTCGGCATCGTGAGGAGGGAGGCGATGGCGACGCCGATCCCGAGGAGGCTCTCTCCCGGTCGCTCGCCCACCGCCAGGGCCCGGACGGAGCTCAGCAGGATGTACGCGCCGAGGACGACGAACGTCACGCCGACCGCGAGGTGCGCGCGTCGCTCCGTGGCGGTGTGGTCGAGGTGCCGCGCGTTCGCCTCGGACCGGAGCCGCCACGCGACGAAGACCGCCGCCGCGACCTCGATGACGCTGTCGAAGCCGAACGCGACGAGGGCGATGGAGCCCGCGATCGCCCCCGCCAGGAGGGCGAGGACGGCCTCCCCGACGTTGTACGTGATCGTCACGTATTCCAGAGTGAGCCCGCGACGGAGGAGGCGGCCGCGCTCGTCCGTGGCGGCGATGACGGGCTCACCCCGTGAACACATACGCTGTAAGGAACAACCACAGCAGGTAGGAGCCCGCGATGATCAGTGCGACCGCGCTCACGTATTTCATCGCGCCGGACCACGCCTTGACCTTCTTCAGGGCGCGGTCGCCCGCGACGTGGAGCGCGACCGTGATCGCGACCATGAGGCCGATCACGATGATGACGTAGAGGAGGAGGCCGAAGACTGCCTGCCCCGGGCTCCCGAGGGCGGAGGCGTTGAGGACCGCGCCGACGAACGGCGGGGCGACGCACGCGAAGCCCGCGGCCCCGTACCCCATGCCAAAGGCGAACAGCTTCGTGCCCATGGCGGGCTCCCCCTTCCGACCGAACCGGGCCGCGATCTTCCGCTTCAGTTCGATGAACGGGCGCGTCAGCCAGTGGTACTGGAACGGGAGGAGGGTGAGGATGCCGAAGGTGATCAGGACGACGCCGATGACCGGGGGCAGCCACGTGATCACGGACTGGGCGGCGAAGCCGGCGGCGAACACGATCAGGGCGATGATCCCGTAGACGGTGACGATGCCCAGGGAGGCGAGGAAGCCGCGCCCGGCGGCGGTGGCGTTGCTCGCCTTCTTCCCCTCCGCGCCGCCCTTCGCGTCCTCCTTCAGGTAGAACGCCATGAACGCGGGGAGCACGGGGAAGCTGCACGGCGA
>Ga0214473_10005703_pt1 | contig 14912 bp, 15 predicted proteins | sample RVTome_7_FD_203509 | JGI IMG/M metagenome (GOLD analysis project Ga0214473, IMG submission 203509) | Soil microbial communities from uranium-contaminated site in the Upper Colorado River Basin, Wyoming, United States - RVT98D197 | ecosystem: Environmental > Terrestrial > Soil > Contaminated >... | reverse complement strand
TAAAGGTTATGCCGAAAAGACCCATTCCCTTATAAAGAGAGAAAAAGCCTTTATCGAACGGGAGCTTGAGAAGGCGGGCGTGTGGTTCTTCCCCTCATCCGCAAATTTTTACCTAATAAGAATAAAGATGGCGGGGGCTTTCAGGAAAGAGCTTTTTAAAAAAGGGATTCTCATAAGGGACTGCTCCAATTTCAAGGGCCTCGGGAGAGATTATTTGAGGTTTGCGGTTAAGGGCAGAAGGGAAAACGTGCGGCTCATTTCGGAACTAAACGATTTTATTTCGCCCGTCTCTTCGTCACGCCAATGAGAATTTGTCCGCGCTTATGACCTTGTCCTTTCCCCTCTTCTTGGCTATATAGAGGGCGCCGTCCGCCTCTTTTAAGAGTTCCTCCTTCTCGCCGGCATCGGCGGGATAGGTGGCAACACCGATACTGACCGTGAGCTTTCCGCCATTGAAATCCCCTGCCCGGACGGCCTCTCTTATGCGCTCTGCCGTCCTCAGGGCTATTTCGGGAGAGCTTTCGATGAGGAGGAGCACGAATTCCTCCCCTCCGTAGCGGGCCGCTAAATCTATGCCCCGCGTGCTTTCGCGGATAATGTCTGCGATGTTTCCGAGGGCGGCGTCTCCCGCCTCGCGCCCGTAGGCCGAGTTGAATTTTTTGAAGTCGTCTATGTCTATCATGAGCACGCTTAAATTGTGCGAAAACCGCCCGGCGCGCTCCAATTCCGAATCGAGCTTCTCCTGAAAAGCCCTGTGGTTGAAAAGCCCCGTGAGGCTGTCTTTTGTGGCGAGCCCCTCTACGGCCGATTCGGTCGCGAGCTTCTTCAGGGCGAGCGCGGCCTGGGTCCCCAAGCTCATGAGCAGGTCCTCTGCCTGTTCCGTATAGGGTCCGGGTTTGTTCGCGACAATAAGTTTCCCGAGGACCTCGTCCTTCAATAAAAGGGGGATTATCATCGCATATCCTATCCCGGGCCCCGTGGATTCCGGAAAGAGCACTTTCTTGGCATGGGCTTCCCGTGCCATCCGCTCAAGTTCCGCTCTGGTTTCCTTAAGACTTCCTGAAAGGGCTTCTTCCGTTCTATTGAGGGAGGAATAGAACCCGCCATCCTCCAGAAGAAAAACGGCCGCGAGCTTCGAGCCGGTAATCAGTCCGGCTCCGTCCATGAGGGCTTCTATTAGTGATATCTTGTTCCTGCTTGAGGCAATAAGGGTTGAGGCGTCGGCGAAGGCCAAAAGGCTTGTGGCCCGGGCGTGCGAAGAAATGAATTCGCGTTCCAGGAATTTTACTTTCCGGCTCGCGTAAATGGAATATGCGCCGAGAGCTATTATGAAGATAAGGGCTAAATAAAGCATTCTTTCAGTTTAAAGGGATTTCTTCGAGGATGCTCCGCCTTGCCTCTTTGTCGAAAATAAGCTCCACGTGGTTCGCGGGGAAATCGGCGTGACGGGAGGCGAAGGGGTAAACGGCGCTTCTCGCCGAAACAAGCCCGTCGCCAAAGCCCTCTCTCATCTCTTCGGGGAGCAGACCTCGGCCCTGAAAGAATTCTCTCAGGCCGTATGGGAAGTTGACGCCGAATATATTAAAGGAAAGAGGGGTCGTACCCCCGATCGAGAGCGAGACGAAATCCCCGGCAGGCTTCATGGGGTGGGCGAGGAGCGGCGAGTCCGGCAGGAGTTCCTTAACGGCGGGGCTTTCGATAAACCCGATTATGCGCCTTACGGCGGTCCCGAAAGTCGAGCCCCGGTTCTCCCTTATAAGCGGTTTTATGCAGGAAGCAAACGGTTTTATGAATTTCTGCCATTTGGCCAATGTCGAGCCGTAATGGGGCGCGGCGATGCTTATGTAGGCCCTGATGTCCTCATTTTTTTCCGCCTCGAGGTATTTTCTGGCCACGATTCCGCCTCTGCTGTGTCCTATCAAGATTATTCCCGCCGGTTTTTTGGCCCGTATATGGGAGAGTATATCCCGCAGTTCACGGAGCGGGTGCTCGATCTCTCCGACCGGCCTCTCCTGGTCCCATGTGACCGTTGTAAATCCCCTCTCGCCCAAGTCATCGTAAAGGCTTTTAAGCCCTTCTTTCTCTCTTAGAACGGTTGTCAGGGGATAAAGGCCGCCCAGTATTCGCGTCTTGTAAGGAGCCAGCCATATCTCGCTCCCGATGCCGAGCCCATGTATGAAGACGGCCCAGGGCAGTCTCCCACTGCCGGGATTTATAGAGAGGGCGGGCCTGCCGTGCATGCCTCGAGGGGAACTCCTGAAGAAAAACCCCGGAATCTGTCCTCCGGAACCGGAATCATCGTATGAGGCAATGATAACATTTTCCGGGGATTAGTCAAGCCATCGCACGGCTTATGTCGTGCGGCTTACTGTCGTGCTGCTTACAATCGAATCCGCATTTTGATATATTTTTTTTATGAGGAGGTACTCTGGAAAAAGGATACTCATAACGGGCGGGGCGGGTTTTCTGGGCTCCCATGTCTGCGAGAAACTGCTCGCGCAGGGAAACGAGATAGTCTGCGCGGACAACCTCTACACAAGCCGCAGGGCCAACATCGGCCATCTCCTGCCGAACCCGAATTTCGAATTCCTGAGGCATGACATCTGTTTCCCCCTTTATGTGGAAGTGGATGAGATATATAACCTGGCCTGTCCGGCCTCGCCCATACATTATCAGCACGACCCCGTCCAGACCACTAAAACCTCCGTACACGGCGCAATAAATATGCTGGGCCTGGCCAAGAGGCTGAAAGTAAAAATCCTCCAGGCCTCCACAAGCGAGATTTACGGCGACCCCGAGATGCATCCCCAGAACGAGGCCTATTGGGGGAATGTGAACCCGATCGGCTTGAGGGCCTGCTACGACGAGGGGAAAAGGTGCGCCGAGACCCTTTTTTTCGACTACAGCCGCCAGCACAGGCTCAAGATCAAGGTGGCCCGGATATTCAACACCTTCGGCCCGAGGATGCACCCCAATGACGGGCGCGTTGTGGGCAACTTCATCATACAGGCCCTGAAGAACCGGAAGATAACCATATTCGGGAAGGGGACCCAGACGCGGAGTTTCTGTTATGTGGACGACATGACCGAAGGGCTTATAAAACTGATGGAAAGCCCCGACGACCTGAGGGGCCCGGTTAACCTGGGCAACCCGAACGAGATACGGATAATAGACCTCGCGAAGAAGATAATCGAGCTTACGGGCGCGAGGAGCAAAATCGCCTTCGAGCCCCTTCCCCCTGACGACCCCATCCAGAGAAAGCCCGATATCTCGCTTGCAAGAAAATTGCTCAATTGGACGCCGAAAATTGCTCTTGAAGAAGGCCTCAGGGAAACTATAGAATATTTCGACAACCTACTCAGGACGGGGTGACACTTGCAAAAGGAGGGCGGTATGGGTATCAGGGGATTTGCTTCATTTTTGGTCATTTTTTCTTTATGCCTGCTGTGGGGGGGAGATATCTCAGCCGGCCAATACACTGACGAATATAGTGAAGGCGAGGTGCTTGTAAAATTCGGCCCACGCGCCCTCGACGGGGATATGAAAGCCGCCCTCAAGCAGGTAAACGGCGATATTAAAAAGAAATTCAGGGTTGTAAATAATCTCGTCCGCATAAAACTTCGCCCCGGGATGAGTGTGCCGGACGCGATAAATCTCCTTGCCAAAAACCCCCTTGTGGTCTACGCGGAACCCAATTACCTGAGGTACGCGAGCGGGGTCCCCAATGACCCTGATTTCGGCAATTTGTGGGGACTGGATAACACGGGGCAGACCGGGGGCACTCCGGATGCGGACGTGGACGCCCCGGAGGCATGGAATATTACGACCGGAAGCAGCCAGAACGTGGTCGCCGTCATAGACACCGGGATAGATCTGGACCATGTTGACCTTGCCGCAAATATCTGGACCAACCCCGGAGAGATCGCCGGAAACGGGATCGACGATGACGCAAACGGCTATGTGGACGACGTCTACGGGTGGGACTTTTACGCCAACGATGCCGACCCCAACGATACGACCGCTTGCAGCCACGGCACGCATGTGGCGGGCACCATAGGGGCCGTGGGGAATAACGATGCCGGAGTGGCCGGGGTGAACTGGCAGGTAAAACTCATGGCCCTCCGCTTTCTCGGAGGACCCTTCTGCTCGGGCACGGATGCGGACTCAATAGAGGCAATCCAGTACGCATCCGAAAAAGGGGCCCGCATAGCCAACGCTAGTTGGGGAGGAAGCGCATACAGCAAGTCCGTCGAGGACGCCATAAGGAATTCAGGGCTCCTCTTTATCGCTGCCGCGGGGAACGGGGGCCTTGACGGAGTGGGGGACAATAATGACGCGAAGCCTCAGTATCCGTCCAATTACGCCCTCGAAAACATAGTCGCCGTGGCGGCCACGGACCATAATGACCTGAGGGCGTCCTTCTCGAATTACGGGACCGCCACTGTCGACCTTGCCGCGCCGGGGGTGGATATCCTGAGCACCGTGCCGGGCAGTCTCTATGACACATTCAGCGGGACCTCGATGGCGACCCCCCATGTGTCGGGTGCAGCGGCCCTCGTTCTCGCCCAGGACCCCTCGCTTGAGAACTGGCAGGTAATCTGGAAGCTCCTTCAGGGCACCGATGACCTGGGGCTCCAGGTTCTTTCCGGGGGCAGGCTTAACGCCTATGATTCCCTCCTCCTCGCTTCTCCCCTGAAGACCAGAAACGAGGAGACGCTTCTTTCATATTCCGGAAGCTGGAGCAGTTATTCGAATCCATCTTTCAGCGGGGGGCGGGGAAGGGTCTCAAGACAGGCGCAGGCCGCCGCCCTATTTACGTTCACCGGGTCGGGGGTAAAATGGGTATCGGCAAGGGCCCGAAATTTAGGGAAGGCCGACGTCTACCTGGATGACGTGTTCATGCAGACAGTGGACCTTTATTATCCCGGCACCCTCTATCAGCAGGCCGTCTATTCAAACCTTGCCCTGGACCCCGGGACGCACACTATCAAAATAGTTGTTAAGGGGCAGAAAAACCCCAAATCGCGGGGCTATTACGTCCCGATAGATGCGATCGACGTAGTCCAATAAGCAGATGAAGTCCCGAAAGGGGGGCCGAAAGGCCTCCCTTTCGGTTTCCTTCCCACCTGAATATCGCATTTAACAACTAAGAGAGCAATAAATCATATAAAAAAAAGCAATAAATGAGATAGACAAAACCATTAACTCTGATAAATTCAAGATAGAAAGCCGCAGTTTTTTCCCATGGTCTTGAGCTTTTTATTAATCCCGTTCAGCAAAAAAGGAAATGGAAAAAAACATTTCCGCAAAAAAAACAATTATCGAAGAACGCCCGGCCGGTTTTCTTTTAAGCACCGCGTCCTGCAAAAAAGGCCCCGTCTGCGTAATCGCGGAAAACGGGCAGGCATATATATATGGCACGCTCCTTCTAAAGGGCGAGCGGATCCTCGTGTGCCGGTTCAAGGATGCCGGAGAGGCGGTCCGCGCGGAGGCCGAGCTTGTCCTGCTCGACTGCGGCTTCGATGCGGAACGGGGCGTCCGGATTCTGAGGGAGCTTAAAGGGGGCAGGCCCGACCTGCCCATCATGTTCATTACCGAGGACGGGTCCAAGGAGGCCGCCCTCGAGGCCTTCCGGGCAGGGGCGAGGGATTTTATCGAAAAGCCCTTCGACATAATGGAGCTTAGAAGGAAGATCGAGGATTTTCTCGCCATAAAAAGGGCGTCGAGGGAGAGGCGCTTTCCGTTCAGCCTTGAGAGCCCTTCGCGTCCCGCTCCCGCCTCAGCCGGGACCGACAAGCCTTTGAGCGTCCTCAGGGCAATTCAATACATAAAGGAGAACCTCTCCGAAAAGATACGCCTGCACGCCCTCGCCAGGCAGGCGGGGATGAGCAAGTTCCATTTCTGCCGCCTCTTTGTGAAGCACACCGGGATGAGCCCGATGAAATACGTGACCTATCTCCGCATCGAGCTCGCCAAGAGGCATCTTGAGAGGGGAGATTCGACCGTATCTCTGCTCGCGCTCGACATGGGCTTTAACGACCTCGGCACATTCATCAGGCAGTTCAAAAGGCATGCCGGCTGCACGCCCACCGCTTACCAGGAATCCCTCCGGGGGACCCCGCAGGTCCTGGACCGGTAAGCTCAAAGACAATTCCGCGCCGAAAAACAAATTATGAATGAAAAAAGGCAAAAACTCTCATTGTGCCTCCCAGGCCGGACTCTATCATTTAATTAAGATGACAGAAGGACCCGGCAGCAAGGGCCCGGTAATATTCGCGGCGGAGAAGGGTTGCCGCGAGGTCCACGAGGCCCTGAAGATAGAAGGCGAAACGATGGAGATCGTTTCCCTGAAAGACCTGGGCGGAGGCGCCGGCCGCCTTTCGGCGGACCTTATTATAGTTGATTGCGGGCTGGAACTGGAGCGCGGGCTCAGGGTCTTGAGAAATATAAAGCAGTCCTGCCCCGATATCCCCATCCTCTTCATATCGGACGATTACAGCGACAGGTCCGTCGAGGTCTTAAGGGCGGGCGCCAGAGGGCACTTCATAAAACCCGTGGACATAATCGAGATGCAGGAGCTCGTCCGCAACCTGCTCTTTTATAAAAGGCATTCGGCCGAAAAAAGGTCCCCCCTTGTGCTCGCGAGGCCGCAGGAAGAGGTCCGGCTCAAGGCGACCACAGACAAGCCCCTGAACTTCCTGAGGGTGGTCCAGTACATAAACGAAAACCTCTCGGAGGGGATCACCCTCGACGAACTCGCCCGTGAGGCGGGCCTGACCAAATATCATTTCTGCCGCTTCTTTTCCCGGCACACGGGGATGAGCCCCATGAGATTCATCTCCTTCCTCAAAGTGGGCAAGGCAAAAGAGCTGATTAAAAACGGGGCCGCGGGAGGCAACCTCGTGCTCATAGCGGTCCAGTCCGGCTTCGGCAACTATTCCACTTTCTTTAAGCAGTTCAAGAGATTCACGGGGTGCACGCCGAAGGAGTACATGTCTTCCCTGCGCCCCTCCTGACCCGCCGGCTCAGCAATAAACGTTTGCGAAAAAGCAACAGAAGCCATAGACCGGGGAGCAAAGGCGTATAAAAATTTAATCAAAACAAGGAAAGGAGGTGAGACGGATGGAAAAGATACTCAGGCTTTTCAGGGATGAGGATGGCAGCCATGCCGCCGAGTATGCGTTGATAATCGCCCTCATAGCGGTAGCCATTATCACGGCTGTCGACTTGCTTGGTACGGAGATCAGCAATGTATTCACCAAGGTCAAAAATGAGCTGGTGAAGGCTCAATTATAGTAAAACAGGGCGGGGCTCTCCCCGCCCCCCTCTTAAAAGTGATTCTCATGACAAAAATAATTCTTGCCATCATATTAATAACAGCGGTCTTCACGGACCTCCGGACAGGGAGGGTCCCGAACGTGCTTACTTTTCCGGCTATGGCTGCGGGCCTCGCCCTTCATGCAGGGAGTGCCGGGATGAGCGGCCTATTTTTCAGCTTTAAAGGGATCGCGGCGGGAATGGGCGTCCTCCTCGCGCCGTATATTTTTTTAGGAATGGGGGCGGGGGACGTGAAGCTCATGGGGGCGGTGGGCGGCCTCATAGGAGCGGGTGACGTGCTGGTCGCGTTCTTGTTTACGGCCGTTATCGGGGGCATTTACGCACTTGTCCTGCTGGTTTTAAAGGGCGGTCCCGGAGAGGTCCTGAAAAAATATCTCTTCACTTTGAAGCATTTCCTGATAACGAAGGATTTTGACTATATGAAGGGCGGGGAGTTGGGCAGTGTTCGTATTTACTACGCACCGGCCATCGCGGCGGGCACTCTATTTGCCCTTTTCAGGCCGGAGGGAATTTTTTTCAATTGACGGCGAGGAAATCAACCAAAGGAGAGGCCCTATGAGGAAATACAAGGCTTTGATTCTGCCGGGGGTCACGTTAATAATCGCCTTCGCCACGAGTGTAATGGCCTATAACTGGCTGCTGGAGAAGGCGAACGGCCAGGCGCAGGAGACCGTGACGGTGGCCGCTGCGGCCGCGGACCTTTCCTGGGGCACCCCGCTCACGAAGGAGATGATTAAAACAGTGCCGATGCTTAAGAATGCGCTCCCTTCGGGCTATTTCAGCAATCCGAAACTCCTCGAAGGAAGAGTTGTCATATCGGCTGTCAAGGCAAACGAGGCCATACTTGAATCGAGGCTCGCCCCGACGGGGATCGCCGGCGGCGGGGTGGCGGCAATAATATCCCTGGACAAGAGGGCCATGGCGATACATGTGGACAAGGTGAAAGGGGTGTCGGGGTTCATTCACCCGGGCAACAGGGTGGATGTGCTTGTGTCTCTTCAGAGGTCCGGACAGGGGGATTCCAACCCCATTACAAAGACTATTCTGCAGAACATACTGGTCCTTGCCGTGGGCACGGAGATGGAGAACAAGAACAAGCAGGGTAAGCCCTCCCCGGTTGACGTCATCACGCTCGAAGTCTCGCCCGAGGAGGGGGAAGTCCTTGGGCTTGCCGCCGCCGAGGGGAAAACCCTCCAGCTTGCGTTGAGGAATTACGGGGACACAAAGAATGTGGAAACGCGGGGGGCAAATATATCGACCATGCTCGCATCCGGGCATGCGGAGGTCCCGCAGAAGACCCGCGTGATCATTAGAAAAGAGTTCATTTACGTCCAGAAGGCCGAGGCCGCGCCACCCAAAATGCAGATGGTGGAGATCATAAGGGGCAGCACGGTAAATGAGATTCAAGTAAAAGGGGGTGAATAGAAAGATGATGCGGAAACCCGTGCATATCGTATTTTTCGTCTACGGAATCCTTGCCCTTATGCTCTCCGGCACCGGGCTCGCAGAGGAGAGGCAGGCGGAAATGAGGTCGCCACAAAAGATCAACCTAACGATGGGGAAGTCGCTCGTCATAGAGACATCCGTCTCCGTGAAAAGGGTCTCGGTGGCCGCCCCGGATGTGGCCGACGCCCTCGTGCTTTCTCCCCAGCAAATCTATATTGCGGCCAAGTCGCCCGGCCTCACGAACCTGACGATCTGGGATACGAGCGACAGGGCATACCTCATCTATGATGTCGAGGTATCGCCGGACATAACCCGCCTGAAGGAAAAACTTCACGAGATAATGCCCGAGGAACAGAACATTCGGGTAATCTCAAGCCATGACTACGTGACGCTGACGGGGACGGTATCCAGCGCAACCAATGCAGCCCAGGCCGAGGCGGTCGCGGAATCCTACGCCCCCAAGAAGGTCCTGAATATGCTCCAGGTGGGCGGGGTCCAGCAGGTCATGCTCGAGGTGCGGGTGTCGGAGATCTCGAGGAGCCTTCTGAGGAGCCTCGGGGTAAATTTCAATTCCTTATCGAGCTCGGGCAAGGTCGGGTTGTCTCTTCTGAATAATTTAAGCTCCGTAAAGCAATCCATTCTCGGCGATAAAACGTTGGACGGGCTTGTAGTGCCCGGCGCGGATGCGCTCGTCTTTGACGTCTCAAGCCGCGTAAACGGGATTTTCAATTTTGTGTCTGATGATACCTCCTGGATTTTTTTCATAGACGCCTTGAAGGAGAATGGGCTTGTCACAGTGCTTGCCGAGCCCACCCTTCTAACGCTTAGCGGCCAGACGGCCAACTTCCTTGCCGGAGGGGAATTCCCCATTCCCGTGCCCCAGGGCTTTCAGACGGTCACGATAGAGTACAAGCCTTTCGGCGTGGGGCTTGCCTTCACGCCCACGGTCCTCGATAACGGAAAGATCAGCATGCAGGTGGCCCCGGAGGTGTCGGAACTGGATTTCACGACGGCAATCTCCCTGAGCGGCTTTGTGATCCCCGGCCTCAGCACAAGGAGGGTGTCCACCACGATAGAGCTCGAGGACGGGCAGAGCTTTGCGATAGCGGGCCTCCTTAAAGACGATGTCCGCGAAGTGGTCTCTAAATTTCCGGTCCTCGGGGAAATCCCCGTAATCGGGGCCCTTTTCAGGAGCAGCCAGTTCCGGAAGAACGAGAGCGAACTTATCGTGGTGGTGACGCCGCACCTTGTGAAGCCTTTCGATGCTGCCGAGAAGACCCTCCCCACGGACAAGTACAGCGAGCCCGATGATTTCGAGTTCTATCTCCTGGGCGAACTGGAGGGGAGCGACAAGCCGAAGGAAAGAAAGACGGCGGTCCCGAAGAAAGCGGGCGGGAAAGGTCAGAAAAAGACTTCCGGCCTCGAAGGGGACTTCGGTTACCTAATACCCTGAGTGGAGGAGAGAAGAATGCATAAATATTTCTTAATACCGTGTCTTTGCCTTGCACTTCTCGCGGCCTGCGCTACGACCCGGCTGGAGGAGGATTACGGGAATTCTTACAGGCTTGCGGTGCAAAACCAGATGCTCGATCCTTCCGCCCCAAAGGACCTGGAGCCCGTTACGGGTCTCGACAACCGGGCGGCAGCGGGTGCGATGAAAAAATACATCGAAAGCTTTGAGAAAGAGCCCGAGGGGCGCGAGGCATATACCCTCGGTGTGATAAGGAAATAGGAGGCCCGATGAGGACCTTGAGGGATTGCCGGGGCGGGGCAGCTGTTGAGTTCGCCATTATCCTCCCTCTGCTCATATTTTTAGTGGCGGGCATTATCGAATTCGGGTTCGCCCTTTACGACAAGGCCGTGCTGACGAACGCGAGCAGGGAGGGGGCCCGGACCGGGATAGTCTTCAGGATTGACCCCTCAACGGGCGAGCGCAATCCGATTACAGTCTATGAAATACAAGAAAGAGTGGAGAGGTATTTACAGGGAAACCCTCTTATCAGCCCTGGAGGGGTTTCCATCCCCGCGCTCGATGTCCCGGAGACATGCGTCGATTCGGGAGATGAAATAAGCGTCAAGGTTTCCTATCCATATAAATTTCTTATCCTGCCGGAATTTACAAAAAAGATTCCCGGCGGCATAACCATGGGGGCCAAGACGGTAATGAGATGCGAGTAAAAGAATGAGGAAAATCGATTTCCACATAATATGCTCTTTATACGGCAGGCGCGGGGCCACCGCCGTATTCATCGCCCTCGTGCTTTTCATATTGATAGGGGTAGCGGCCCTCGCCATAGATATCGCGCATCTCCTGGTGGTGAGAAACGAGCTTACAAATGCGGCCGACGCCGGCGCTCTCGCCGGCGCCCGTTATTTATACAACGAGGACGGCTCTATAAACGACGAGGCAAATGCTACAGCCACCGAGGCGGCTAAGGCAAATTTCAGCGACGGCCTTGAGGTCGAGGTCCTCGGAGAGGATGTTGAGAGGGGGCACTGGTGCTTCGGTTGCGTGGACGAAAATGGGAGACAGGGCGTATTCACCCCCAATTCATCCACCGAGCCCTCCCCGATATGGGCAGGAGGATGGCCCACCCTCGCGGAGATCGATGCGAATGAAAGCATTGTGAATGCCATGCGCGTGGCGACGCACAGGGGCCCTGTCATTCCCGCGACATCTTTTTTGGCGGGGATTTTCGATTACAGCGGTTTTGAGGTAAAATCGCAAGCCGTCGCTTATGTAAGTGCTTATGCCCCGATCAGTTTTCCCCAGCCGATCGTGATTTGTAAAGATAGCATCGAGGATGGCTGCAGTACCGGAAGTATGTACCCCGACACCGCAGAAACGGCCGAATGGACGAATTTCAGCGAGGACTGTACGAACTCTGCGAATGCTGATGAAGTGGGGGACCTCGTCTGCGCGGGTAATCCTGCCCCGGTAGGACTCCACAGTTCGATATCCACAAACAATGGCGTTATTGAAGCTGGTTTAGATGATTTGAGAGATTGTTGGCTTGCCGCCGGCCTCGATGACACCGGGGACGGCATCCCCGACCAGCCCTGGCAGCTTACCCTGCCTGTTGTGGACTGCGAGGATTCTCCTCAAATCTGCAGAGAGGTTTTAGGAGGGATCAAGGTGAACGTGGTCTGGATAACTACGGCCGGCTTGGGGCCAAGCTGCAACCCGGACGCTTATCCGAAAAAGATGTATAACCCGGTTGAGGATCATACATGGACATGTTCCAACCCCGGTGCCCAAGACGAGACTTGCTGGAACGAGTTCGTACATGAGTTCCATCTGGAGGATGTGGGTGGCGACGACGCGGAATGCAGGCAGAAAGCCATATATTTCATGCCGGAATGCTCGGAAGCAAATCCCGGAGGGGGAATTTCCCCCGTCTTGCCTAAAATACCCGTACTGGTCCAATAGGGGATGAATATGCGAGAAAGCACCTACACAGTAAAGCTCGCTGTAAAGTCCGGCGAGATAGCGAGCGGCCTCAAGGAGATAATCGCTTCGGTGCCGGGTTTCAGGGTCCTTCCCTACGTTCCCGATCCGGCAGAGCCGGAGGCCTATGCGTGCGACCTCCTGATAATGGAAGTAGGCGACGAGATGAAGAAGGAATTCCGGCTCGTCCAGCAAATCCAGAACTCCCAGGCAGCCTCGGAGATATTCCTTACCTCCTCACGGACGGAATCGGAAATACTCCTCGGGGCACTGAGGGCCGGGGCCCGCGAGTTCCTGCCCCATCCGTTGAACAGGGACGAGGTGCGGGCCTCGCTCGCGAGGTTCAAGGAAAGGCGGGCCAGCGCGGACCGGAGCCGGGAGGAGCAGAAAAAAGGGAAGCTCTTTTGCGTGATGGGGGCCAAGGGCGGGGTGGGGACCACGACCCTTGCCGTGAATTTTGCCGCAGGCCTTGTGGCGGCAAACGGGAAGCGGCCCGTCTCGCTCGTGGACGCCAATCTCCTCTTCGGCGAAGTGCCGCTCTTCCTCGATATAAAGTCCGCATTCCACTGGGGCGAGATCGCCAAAGACATCTCGCGGCTCGATTCGGCCTACCTCCTGAGCGTGCTCTCAAAGCACTCATCGGGCATTCATGTGCTCCCCGCCCCTGCGAGGATTGACGGGATGCAGGGCGTGAGCCCGGAGATGGTGGGGTCGCTCTTTGAGCACATGCGCGCTACTTTCGAGGCGACGGTCGTCGACTGCGGGCACTCGCTGAACGATATAGTGCTGAAAATTTTTGAGTTCTGCGACACCCTGCTCCTCGTAGGCGTCCTGAGCGTGCCCTGCCTCATCAACTTAAAGAGGCTGGGAGAGATATTCGAACGGCTGGGCTACCCGGAGCCGGATTCCGTGAAGGTCATAATGAACAGGTACCAGAAGAAGTCGATGATCTCGCTTGAGGAGGCGGAAAAAAGCCTCGAACGGAAGGTCTTCTGGACCATCCCCAATGACTACCAGGGCACCATGAATTCGATAAACCAGGGCAAGCTCCTCGCCGCCTTCGCCCACCGCACGGCCGTGGGAGAAAGCCTGAAGGAGCTGGCCGCCGCTTTCATGAAGGGAAAGGGAAAAGAAGAGGGCAAGGGGAATTTCCTCGGCACCATCTTCGGCAGAAACAGCGCCAAATAGAAATGGAGAGCACGTGAACGAGTTTCATTCTTCCGTCATCCCGGCCCTGAGGGCCAAAGTAGAGACATTCACGAGGACAAACGAGTACCAGGAGCTTAAGATCAGGACCCAGGACAAGCTCCTGGACCTCCTGGACCTGAACCTTCTGGAGACCGTGGACAGGGAGCAACTGAACCAGGAGATACGCAGGATAATAGAGAAGATACTTGCAGAGGAAAAGAGCATACCCCTTAACCTCAGGGAAAGGGCCAAGCTCTTCGAGGAGATACAGGACGAGGTCCTCGGATACGGGCCCCTCGAGCCCTTTCTCGCCGATCCCACGGTCTCGGATGTCCTTGTCAACACTTACAGGCAGATATACGTGGAGAGGCGCGGGAAACTCGAGGTCACGGACGCGCGCTTCAAGGACGATACGCACCTGAGGAGGATAATAGACAAGATAGTCTCTTCGGTGGGCAGGAGGATAGACGAGTCCACGCCCATGGTGGACGCGAGGCTCCCTGACGGCTCGAGGGTGAACGCCATCATACCGCCGCTTGCGATAGACGGGCCGGCCCTCTCGATCAGGCGCTTTTCGGTGGACCCCCTCGAACTGGAGGACCTTGTAAACCTGAAGTCGCTCCACCCCGAGATAGGGGGCCTCTTGAGGGGCGTCGTAAGGGCAAGGCTTAATGTACTTATATCGGGCGGGACGGGCTCAGGCAAAACGACCTTCCTCAACGTCCTCTCCCGGTTCATCCCCTCCGATGAAAGGATAGTGACGATAGAGGACTCGGCGGAACTTCAGCTCAAGCAGGAGCATGTCGTGCGACTGGAGACGAGGCCCGCCAACATCGAGGAAAAGGGCGAGATAACCCAGCGGGACCTCGTCCGGAATTCCCTTCGCATGCGCCCGGACAGGATAATAGTGGGCGAGGTGCGCAGTTCCGAGGCCCTCGATATGCTCCAGGCCATGAACACCGGCCACGACGGCTCCATAAGCACCATCCACGCCAATTCCCCGAGGGACGCCTTGACAAGGCTCGAGACGATAATAGCCATGAGCGGGCACGGCATCCCGAACGAGGCGGTAAGGAAATACATCAGCTCCGCCTTAAATATAATTATCCATCTGGCGCGTCTCGTCGACGGGAGCAGAAAACTCATAAGCTTCCAGGAACTGACCGGCATGGAAGGTAACATCATCACCATGCAGGAGATTTTCGCCTTCGAACAGACGGGGCTCGGCCCTGACGGGCGGGTCCTGGGCAGGTTCAGGTCGAGGGGCTTAATGCCGAGGTTCGTGGAGAAATTCAAGGCCCTGAGCATCCCCGTGCAGTACGATTTCTTCGATGCGGGGAAGGTCCTGGAGATATAAGATGAAATTGGAGATATGAGATGAAACTCTTCATATGGCTGGGCCTCTTCGCGGTGGCCGCCCTCGTCATCGAGGAGAGCTGGTTTGTGATAAGGGCCATCTGGAAGCCCGAACTGAAGCAGGTGCAGAGGCGGT
>Ga0214473_10005702_pt1 | contig 14913 bp, 10 predicted proteins | sample RVTome_7_FD_203509 | JGI IMG/M metagenome (GOLD analysis project Ga0214473, IMG submission 203509) | Soil microbial communities from uranium-contaminated site in the Upper Colorado River Basin, Wyoming, United States - RVT98D197 | ecosystem: Environmental > Terrestrial > Soil > Contaminated >... | reverse complement strand
CGGACTGGGAGCAACTTTCCCTCTTTCTCACCTCCGAGTTACGTCGCGACGCGATCCCGCCCGTCACCGAGCCGCCGGACATCGTCGAGCGCGGCCACGTTCGATCCGAGTATCTCCAACGCGGTCTTGAGCATGAGCTGGAGACAGTACGCATCGTTGCTGGAGCCGTTGCAGACATGATGCGGTAAGGTGCCCTGGGCTCAACGGTGATCCGCGGAGTAAGCGCCGGGGCGCGCATAGTACTACTACGCCAATATCATCGCGTCATGGAACGCAAACCGCCGCTTGTACAGGCCGCTTCAGCGGCCTTCCCCGCCGCAGGCGGGCTTCCAGGCCGGCCCCGCTTCCGTCCTCCGCTCTGTTTAGCCCGTTTCAACGGGCTTCCTCCAGCAACCTGTGTCGACCGAGCAGAGCCCCTTTAGGGAACGTCCTTGCCCTCGGCGGAGGGTGAGGCCCCATCGGCACGAATCAGCGCCTCGGCCTGCCGTCGCAGTTCGTACAGCTCGGCGGCGGAGTCGAACCAGAGTTCGCCCGCCTCCGCGGTCACGCAGAACGCGCCCTCGTCGAGCAGGTCCTTCGGCCACGTGGCGCGGGCCGCGGCGAGGGCGTCCAGGGCTTCTCGGTGCTCGCCGAGCCCGGCGTGGGCGACGGCGGTGATGAGGTAGTTGATCGTGGCCAGGTCGCCGAGTTCGATGGCGACTTTGGCCTGTTGGATCGCCTCGGCGAACTGCCCGTTTTGCAGGTGGCCCAGGGCCCGGACGCGCTTGGCGTCCGGCCGCTCATGGTTCGCGGCGTGGTCGGCATACTTGGCCTCGTCGAGCGCCTCGCCCGCCGCCGCGGCATCGCCGAGCAACAGCCGCGCCCGGGCTTTGAGCACCCGACAGGCGATGTCGTGGCGATTCCCGGCGATGGCCCGGGCGACGTGATCCAGCGCCTGCGGCTGTCCGAGGTGCAGCTCCAGCGCCGCGAGGTTCCGCCACGCCGCCGCCGCATACGCGTCCACGGTGTCACCGGCGAGATCAACGCCCTTGCGCAAGGCGTCCTCGGCGTTCTTCAGATCGTGGGCCAGGGCGTAGACCATGCCGAGATTCGACCACGCGGCGAAGTGGTGTTCCCTCGGCCCGGATGCCCCGGACTCCAGCGTCGCTAAGTAGGAATGCAGAATAATTCACCCTGTGTCCGCAGCCCGACCCCCCCGTTCCCCCCCTTGGCAAGGGGGGGCAGGGGGGGTGGGCCAGCGGGCAGATCGCACGGTTCATTTTGCGTTTCTACTTAGTTGGCGGAAGGCCTCGACGGCCTCGTCGTAGCGGGCGAGCATCTTCAGGATCACCCCGTGAAGGTTGATGGCTTCCGCCCTGCCGGGAGCCAACTCGCGGGCCCGGCGGCACGCCGCTTCGGCCTGCTCCAGCAGTGCCGGGTCCCGACTTTGCGGCGACGCGTTGTAGGCCTCCTTCCAGGCCCGGGCGAGTCCGAGCAGGCTGGGCCAGTAATCGGGGCTGATGGCCAAGGCCTTCTTAAACTCAGTTTCCGCCTCGCGCCACTTGTCTCGTTCGCCGAAGAACATGCCGCTCTCATGCAGTGCTTCCACCTGGGCGACGCGCTGGCCCGCTTCCGCGATCCGCCGCGCGGCTTGTTCCTTCAAACTGAAGACCCCGACGACGATCAGCAGGGTCGCGGCGGTGACGGCGATGGTGGCCGCCCGATGCCGGCGGACGAACTTGCCCATCCGCCGCACAGTTCCCGGGCGCTTGGCGACGATGGGCAGATCGTGGGTGAAGCGTCTCAGGTCCTCCGCGAGTGCCCTGGCCGTGTCATAGCGGGCGTCGGGAGACTTCTCCAGCGTCTTGAGGCAGATGGTCTCCAGCTCCTGCGGGACGGTGGGGGTGATCTTCCGCGGGGGGGTCGGCTCCTTGGCGATGATCGCCACGAGCACCTCCTTGTCATCCTGCCCGGTGAACGCCGGCTGGAAGCACAGCAGCTCGTACATCGTGGCCCCGAGCGAGTACACGTCGGTGCGGTGGTCGGTCCGCACGCGTTTGGCCATGGCCTGCTCCGGGCTCATGTAGCGGAGGGTGCCCATCAACGAACCGGTCATGGTCACCGAAGTTTGTCCGGAATCCTTGGCCAGCCCGAAATCGGCGACCATGATCCGCCCGTCGGTGGCGACGATGAGGTTGGCCGGCTTGATGTCCCGATGAATGATGCCCTGGCTGTGGGCGTGATCGAGGGCGTCGGCGGCGTCGGCCATCCAGCGGGCGACCTGGAGGTAGTAGGGCTTGCCGCGGCCGGACGAGGACGTGACCGACTGGCTCGAACCGCTGGTGGTCGCCCAGTCGGTCTGCGGAGGGGCGTCCGTGCCGGACGGATCGCGGATGACGGTGTGCAGCACCTCGGCCAGCTCGGTGTGCGACGCCGTGGCCACCTTGCGCATGGCCAGACGCCGGACCAGGACGTTGAGCGGTTGCCCGTTGATCAGCTCCATCGCGTAGTAGTACGCGTCGCGCGATTCGCCGAAGTCGTAGATGGGCACGATGTTGGAATGGTGCAGGCGACCGGCCGCCGTGGCTTCCTGGCGAAACCGCGACACCGCCGACGGGCTGGCACTGCCCACCATGGCCGGTAGCACCTTCAGCGCCACGGTGCGGTTCAGCTTGATCTGCACGGCGCGATAGACGATGCCCATGCCACCCTGCCCGATCACGCCGGTGATCCGATATCCCTCGATCTTCGGCGCGTGCCTGGCCAGGTCGGTGGCGCCGGAGCACTCGACGGCGGATTCAGTGCACACACCGCCGTCGAGCGGTTCTTCCGTATCCGCCGGCGCGGCCCCGGCGTGCAGGTCTCGCCGAGCCGCCGTGTGTGTCTCAGCCGTTAGTTTGAGTGATTCTGATGTGTCTTCACCGGCGTAGCGTTCGTACGCCGAACGGCAGAGGCCGCAAGCGTACATGTGATCGTGAAAATCGATCAGGGCGTCGGGGCTCAGCAGACGCTCCTTGAAGCGTCGAAAGTCCTCGCGTGAAAGACAATCGGACACGGCAGCTCATTCCGTCGAAAGCGATCTGCTGATGCTGTTGCCCAGCCGCTGACCCGTCGGCGAAGCCCGAGTGTAACCGGCTGGCCGTGGGTATTGAAGCGGGCCATCCAAGCGTGCCTCCGGCCGATGGCCTCGTCCGGGCTCGTTCCGTGGCCTTCGGCCCCTTGGGCCATGCCCAGCCGGAAACCTCGTCGCCGTGCACCGGTCGTACATTCAGATCGCGCCGCTGTGTCGTGGGTCCCCCTGAGAAGGAACCACCGTCGAGCCGGGAACCCCGTTCACGGGGACTTCCCGCCGCCGACGCTTGCCGGACGCGACCCACAGGCCTCGAGCTGGCAACCCCGTTTACGGGGTTTTCCCGCCACAGGCGGGCTTTCAGGCCAGCCCTTCGAGGGCTGGTCGCTTCGTGGAATCCCTCTCCTTCACCCTGCAGAGCGCGTTTCAACGCGCTTTTCCGTTGATCGAGCAAGCCCGCTGAAGCGGCGTCCAGACCCGCCGATTCCGTCACGCACCCTCGCCGGCCGATGGCCTCGTCCGGGCTTCCTCCGTCGTCCCCGCTCGGCCTCGCCCCGACGCTTCGTCGCTCCGTCGCGGAGCCGGTCGTTGACGCGCAGCGTCAATGGTCGCCTTCTTATCCCCAGCGATCGCCCGGGGCGTTATTCCCCGGAGGTCCGCGCCATGAACCGTCCAGCGAGCAATCGACGTTCGCCATTCACGAGACGAAATCACGACGTGCCAACACGTGACACCACGAAAAAAAAGTACGAACCAAACGAAGCCATTTTCGATGAATGCTTGGCAAAAACAAGTGCGGCTGACCGCGCTGGGGCGGCGATTTCGTCGCCTCCCACCTGGCCCGCGGCGCCGCCCTGCGGATTCCCCCTACCGGCCGATTGCGGGCCGCCGCAGACCGGCGGCACCATCACCGACCTGCACACGGAATCATGGATATCGTTGCACTCCGTTGATCACCGTAAACCCGTCGAGGCCGTCGAAGCCGAAAAAGCCGGGAAAGGTCGATGAAGAACCGCCGGGCGAGCCGCCTGAGCCGCGCACCGAGTTGGTGGAGAACCCTTCCGCCATGAAGACTAGAGTCGAACCGATGGTGATGTTGGCGTTGTCCAGGGTGGCGGCGTTGCCATCGTCGTGCCCCAGGATTGGGATCATGGAAGAGGGCGTCGGTGCGTTCGCCATGGCGTGTGGGTGGATGATGCCCGTGATGGTGATGTCGCCGGCCTGGCCGCCGTCGCCACCGTCCCCGCTGTTGAGGGCCCCTTTTCCGCCGGTGCCGCCCGTGGGCACCTCAAAGTAGCGGAACGCGCCGCCGTCCGGGCAGCTCGTGACGAAAAACACGTAGGCCAGCTTTTCGGCGCCGGCGCCGGTGAAGAGCTGCACGTCGTTCACGAATCGAATCTTGCCGGTGGTGGCGTTGTCGATGGTGATGTTGCCGCCGAATCCTCCTCGGCCACCGAATGATGCGGCGTCGGACTGGGCGCCGCCGATGCCGCCGACGGTGATGATCCCGCGGGTGAACGCGGAAACGTTGTTGCCGACGGCGCGGGTGTTGGCGTCGATGAAGCGGCCGAGGGCCAGGCGCTCGTTGGTGATCGGGCGCACGAAGGACGGCGTGGAGGCATTGCTGGGCACGCCGCACGTCCCCGAAGCGATCGGCGTCATGCTGATGACGGGCATCTGGTTGAACGGCGCGGGGGGCGGCAGGTAATCCGGGACGCCGTTCTGATGCTGGTTGGGATCACAAACGTTGTTCGGGCAGGCGTTGGCCTTGCCCTCGAAGAACATGAACACCGCGTTGTCACCCTCGTCATTGTTGGCGATGATCTCGACGTAGCCGCCATCGCCGCCGTTGGTCAGCGGGGAGCTGGTGGTGGTCGAGTCGGCGTCACCGCCGCGCGTGACGATGGTGGGCACCCAGATCGGGCCGGGGGAAGCGCCGCGGAACACGAAGTCGCCGCCGAAACCGCCGAGGCCGGCGCCCGAGCCCGAGCCGGGGAACGGCGCCTGGTTGAAGGGGGCCAGCTCCGTGGTGTTCAGCTTGTCGGTCCCGTTGAGCAGGACCCGGCCCTCGATGAGGGCGAACCCGTCGGCGTCGATGTGCACGGGTCGCCCGCTCGCTCCGTCGAAGCCCCGGCGGGCGTCGATGAGACCGTCGGGGCCGACGTAGAGAATCCCGTCGATGTCCAGGGGCGCCCCCTCGGTCAGGTCGGTGGTGATATTGAGCGTGCCGTCGACGAGGATGTGCATGCGCTGAAACGGGGCGGCAAGGTTCAGGGTGTTCCCGGCGGCGACCTGCACGGTCGTCCGGCTGTCGTCGAAATCATTCGCCAGGGCCGTGACCCCGGCCTCGATCTTGACCATCCCCCCGTCGCCGGGCACGTCGGTGCCGAAGGCGTCGCCCCCTTTGGCATTGATCAAGCCTTCGTGGCCGTCGTCACGCAGGGCACGGTAGATGATCTCTTCGATCGAGGGACTATTCATCACCGCGGTACGGAATTGGTTGGTGGGGTCGGTCTTGCGGGTGGCATCTTGCGCCGCGTGGGTGATCAGCCCGCCATCGGGATCGGCCGCACTGGGCCGTGCGATGGTTGGATGGGAACGCAAGAGGAAATCGCAGAGCCGGATGATGGCCGAGACCTGGCGGCCGGGGTAGTGATCCTGGGCGTTGGCCCCGCCGGAAGCGGGATGGTCGATCTCGATGCCGATGGAATTGTCGTTGGTGATGCCCCCGAGCGATCGTATGTGCTGGGCAATGGTGGTATCGGGCGAGATTTGAACGATGGTGCCGTCCTTGCCTACATAATACTGTGCCCAGAACCGGTTGCATCGTTCGGTTGCATAGGTGATCGTGCCCCCGAAGCGGCCGGCGCCTTCGGTGCTATGCAGCACAATGTGCTGAATATCGCCTGACGTCCTGGTCCACGTAGCGCCGGTGAGCATCTCGTCGAAGTCGTCGTGCATGTTGCCCGGGCCGGGGATGCAGGCTGCGGGGCGCGTGCAGCCCGGCATGGGCGGCGGATTGGGAACGCATGGCCCTGGTCCGTTCAAGAAACACTCGTAGATGTCGTTGTTTCCATAACGGTTGTTGTCGTCGCAGTTGGGCAGGCCCCACATGTTGTCGGTGCCGTCGTTGCCGATGCTGTCCTTCATGGGGAAGGGATCGTGGCGAAAGACGCGAAGGGTGGTGCCGTCCGGGGCCGTTAGCGTGGTTTCAACCAGCCCTTCGCGAACGACGATGGCCCGGCAACTGAAGTGGCTCGTGGAAACACTGACCTTGCCTCCGGCCATGTCAAGTTCCTGGAAGATGCCTTCGGAATCTTCCCCAGCGGGGCCGGGGGAAGGCTCTACGACGAGCGTCCCGTCCGAGGCAATGACGTGGACCAGGGCGGTGTCCTCGTCGTATCCCGCGGGGATTTGACCGCGATCGTACGCAACCGTCAGTGTGATGTCGCGATCGAAGCTCAGATCGGTCGGCGTGAAATCGTACGCCGGACCGGGCATGGCACTGTCCACGGGCAGCGTGGTACCCGGAGGCAACACGGCGACCTGTTCCACCTGGATCATGAAACTGGCGGGGAGCGAGCCGGCGGGGATGTCCACGCCGGTCCCGTTGGCGAGATGGACCGGGCCGCCGGCCATGCCCACCGGGGCCTGGACCAGGGGCATGGCCGTCGTGTCGACGTCAATGTCGGCAATGGCCATCAGTCCCCCGAAGCTGGCGGTGATCTGAACGGCGCCTTCGGCTTGAAAGGTCATGACCCCGTCGGGATCGATGGAAACGACCGATGGATCGGAGCTTTCAAACAGGGTTGCGGGCTGATCCGTGACCTCGCAGCGGAACATGTCCAGCTCAGTGAAAACGCGGAGCTGCTGCGTACCGCCGGTTTCGTTGACCACAAGCATGGTGGGGCTGACCACCAGGGCGGGTGGACCGTCGCCGGTGAAGAAACGTTGGAACTCCTGAAAGTCGCCCAGATCGACGAACCCGTCGCGGTTGCTGTCGGCCGGCTGGCAGGCTGGATCGATGGCAACGCCGGGGCCGGAAAGGCAATCCTCGAACGTCTGATAGTCGGATAGGTCGATGTCGCCATCCGGCTCTACATCGAACGGGCATGCGGCCCAGGCGATGGCGCAGAAGGCGAACGTGTTGAGAAACGAACAGACTCTGAGCGTATGCATTATCCCCCTCCGTAATGCAGGGCTACTCACGCGCGCACGTGGAATCAGAGATTCTCTATTGGCCCGGCACTTGGGCGCCATCTTATCCGAAACCGGGCGCCGGGTGCAAGCGAAAACGGCCGATCTTGACCGTGCTATGGCGCCCCACGCTGGCCTTCCGGCAGACCGAGTCGATCATCGGGCTGCTGGGAGGCGCAGGATTCGTGTCAACTCCGACGTCGGACGTTTCCGCGTCTCGAGTCCCTGCGCTTCAGCCCGCGCCGCCGGTACGCTTGCCGCGCACGTCCGACGCGCTCTCGTCCGCTTGGTGAAAGTGATCGTGATGCCGAGCGCGGACTCGGTGGCTGGCGCTGGCACCTGCCGGGCGAATCGTCGCGACTTTCGGCGCCGAGGCCGTCGCCTGGGAGAGTCAGTTGAGCTTCTTCGCCACGGTTTCCCGCTCACCCTCGTGGATGGTGAGGGCGATCACCTGCCCGTCGGGTTTCACCACAAAAGCGATCTCTGCGTCGATGACCTTGTAAAAGAACCGCCGTTCCGAGAGGGGGAAGATATCGACGCGCGGCTGGTCGGTGAGCTGGGCATGGAGCTGGCCGTTGTCGAGCGTGATGGAGACCTTTCTTTTCTCGTTGATCTCGTACTCGCCGACGTAGGATTCCAGCACGGCGGGCGCCACGGAAACCTCTTGCTTGGGCGGAGAAGGCTTGAAATCGGGCGGCATCCGTCGGGCAACCTGGCGGTTGCCGCCGACGTGCAGGGTGAGCGCTTCCACCTCACCGCTGTCCCCGTTTTCAAAGGTGAGGTCCGCTGCGGTTGCGACGTAAAAGAACCGCGTCTCCGTCTCGGCGTAGACGGGATATTTCTCGCGTGCGGTCACCTGGACGAAGAGCTGATCGTTTTCGCGGGTGACGTGCAGGAGCAGGCCCGGCCGCATCTGGTAGTAGCCCAGGTACCGGTCGAGAACCTCCGTCGGCAGCTTGATGGCCGTTCGATACACATCCTCGCCGGCAGGTTCCCCGGTCCCCGCGGCCGGCGAAGAACCGTTGGTGTCTTCGGCGTGGCCGGTCGCTCCGCCTTCGGCGGGCGGAACGGCCTCCGCCGCCAGTGTGTTCTGATCCACGGCGGCGGCCGCGCCCGGCAGCACGGCGTCCGGCCGCGCTGCCTCAACCTGCGGCGTGGCCGTGGCCGACGGCTCCGCGGTTGCGGCGGCCTGCTCCTTCGGCGGAGTGTCCCGCGCGGCGTCCGCGGACGATTCGGCCGCCTTGGCGGGGGTGGAGGCCTTGGCAGAATCGGTCGGCTTTTCCTCCTCGCGTCGGCAACCGGCGAGCACCAGGCAGCCGACGGCCAGCAATGCGACAAACCCTCGGTCCATGACGTTACTTCCGAACTCTTCTGCTTCGACCGCTCGAACCCCACGGTTCGCGGTTTTGCCGGAAGCCGCACAGCCTCCCATCCGCATCAGAGTACCACCCTCGGCGGGCGAGGGGCAAGTCGGCGGGCGGAAGGCCGTTCGTTCGTGGTGTCGGATGCCATGCCCAAAACCGCCGAAGGCGGGCGCCGGCAGGTTGCGTCCGGCACGGCAGGGCTTCGCTTGGTCATGCCACCTGAAAAACAGGTCGGTCGAACCACCAGGTCCGCATTGATGCTCAAGTACCGCGGCGTTCAAGGTGGGGGTGTACGGTTCGGCCTGCCCAGCTCGGCTGGCACCGCCGAGGTAAAACGCGCCGCCTGGACGTGGGCCAGGGACGACTTGCCGCGCCCCCCAAACGCGCAGTCCGGAACCGACACGAAACCTCTCAGCGGGCTTTGAGCGTACCGGACAGACCACCGGCTCCACGGGGAGCGGGCTGTCGAGATTATACGAAGATGCACCCGCGCCAGACGAGGGGGTTCGCGGGCGGCGCTGGCGGATCCGCGTCATTCATCCGCCAGGCCCAGGTCCATGTCGATCTTCCAGGTGCCGTCGGTCTGACGCTTCCAGCGGACGACGTAGCGGCCGGTGAGCGCCGTCGGCGTCCCTGCCGGCGGCGTGAAGGAGTAGCGGTATCGGCCGGTCTCGTAAGCGACGTCGACGACGACCCAGAGATCGTCAGTCTGGAGGGTCGTCTCGGTCGGGCCGAAGCGGGCCATGGTCTGGCCGAGGGCCTCTCGAATCTCCTCCCGCCCGCGGGCGTAGCTACCCAGGGACCGGAGCATGACCCCGGACTCGTCGAAGATCTCGGCGATGCGCCGTGCGTCGCCGGCGCGGAACGCCTCGATCCACTCGGCATTGCCTGCGTCGACGGCGCGGCGAACTGCACTTGCGTCCATCACACCGCCTCCCGCCACACGGCAGCCAGGCAAGGCAAAGCCGATGGCGACCGCGACCGCAATCGGCACCGCTCGCGACAGGTGCCGCGACGCACCGATATCGGATTTCACGCCCCCGCTCGGCGAGCTCCGCAGACACCGCATGCACCCGAATTCCGGAACGGCGAGCATACCGTGGCTTGAAGGCCCATGCCCTGCAACGCCGTGAACCCTGCGTAAACAGCGTTCGGGCGGCCGACCTTTTCTGAAATGCGGGCGCGACTTGCTCCCCGCGGGACCCATCGCCCTTAACCGTGGCCACCAGCGCGACGCCAGGGGACCCAGCGGCACCCGCGAATGGTACTTTCGTTCACGCCGTTGCGTGTTCCGGCGCGCCCAACGGCGGTTCGGACCGTGGTCCGGTCGCTGCGAATGCCGGCGCCGCGGGTGTTCCGTCATTCGCCGGTGAAGTTCGACTGGCTGAGGGCGAAATCGGCGAGATCGACGGTCCCGTCGCGATCGAGATCGAAGCAGGCGCATCCGTCGGTGGTCGGCGCGTCCGGCCCGGACAGGCAGACCTGGAAGGAGTAATAATCGGACAGGCCCACGGTTCCATCGTCGTTGCAGTCGCCCGGCGCCAGGGCAAACCAGAAGCCTCCGGTCAGCTCGAACCCGCCGCCGGAGAGCACCCCCGCGTCCGGCTGGCCGATCGTGCCGGACAACTCGAAATCGACGCCCACGCTGCGCATCACCCCGCCGCCGTCGATGGTGTAGCGACTGATTTCGAACTCCTGGCCGATCACCAGGGCACACGCCGCAAACGTCACGATGAGACCTGCCGCCAGACTTTTCTTCCGCGCGACCATGTTTTTACCTCCCCGTTCCAGCATACGACAATTGTTGATTTCTGGCAATGAACACGACACTGCTTCGGTACGGACTTCCGTGCTTTCTTTCCGCGTCAGGGCTCAGCCATACTCGTATCGCCCGCCGGCTCCGCCTGCCAGCCTGGGTCATCGTCGATCGCCTTCTTCCGTTGGATGGCCACGGTCTGGCCCGGCCGGGCGTGGACCAGACGAAGTTCCCCGCGTTGTACGTCAACGCCGACCCGTCGCCCAGCGCGGAAATGGCCGTGCCGTTCGCCGTGTTTTCGGCGTGGACGCCGACGCCTCCCGCGCTGCTGCTTTTCCCGTAGACGCCGTAGCTGCCGCCGGTCGTAGCGGTGGCGAATCCGCGAACGCCGCTGCCTCGGGCGGAGGTCGAGTCCGCCTCACCCCAAACGCCGGGGAAGCTGCCGTCTGCCTGATGAATCCCGTGAACGCCGACCCAGTTGGTGGCCCCCCGGACCGCCGTTTCCCCGGACGATAAGACGTCGAGCCTCGCCGCGGGCGTCGCCGTCCCGATCCCCACTTGGCCGTCAGTGAACGCGAATCGATTTGCCCTGAAGTTCAGGTTGTCGTCGGAATCTTCCTCCATGAAGGCCAAGTCGCCGTCCCCGAAGTTCAGGCGAGCGCCCCACCCGTATCCGCCCAGCGGGCCGATCAAGCGCAGCGTCGCCTGATCCGCCGATCCGATGGTGAGGGCGTGCGACGGAAGGAGCGTGCCGATTCCGACCTTCTGGGCATCGTTCACGAAGACGCCGCGGGTCTGCAAGGCATAGGGGGCCGCCGTCAACGGTTCACGCGGTGCCAGCGTGGTGAACCCCCCAACTCCGGTCGGACAGTGCACGGCGACCTGCAGCCAGCGAGCATCGCCGGGGAACGACGCGGCGCCGAAGTCGATCTGCGCCTCGAACAGGCCGTTGACGACGGTGACGCTCAGGGCGGAGACCGTTCCGCCGATCTGCGATCCGCCGCCCTGTGCGGTCCAGAGGCTAAACTGAAAATCGCAGCTCCCGCTCACCGGGACGCCGTTGTCTTTGAGTTGACTTTGGTAAGTGATGGCCGTGGACAAAGGCGCCCCCAGCCCGACAGCGGGCCAATAAGCGACGCTCGCCCACAAACTTCCGAACAGCCAACGGTTTTTCTGCATCGTCATTCAACCTCTCTCCGCGGTCAGCGCAAGCCGCGATTTCTCATTGTTCATGCTTCGCTCACGGCAACGGACTCGTCACCGTGTACTCGATGCGCGCGCCCGCGAGGAGGATTCCGGACCCACCCCACGTCGCGTGAATGAAATAGGTGAACCCTTGGTTGTCCGCCGTCGGAACCGAAATCGCCGTTGTACTCAGCGCTTGGAACTGTGCCGGCGTGCTGTTCGTTCCGACGCTGGCCATCGTGGCCACCCCGGCCGCGAGCACGTCCCGGCGTCTCAGCGAAACGGTGATGTTTTGCACGCTACTGGAATCATTGACAAAGGCCGTAAACTCCTGAATCACCGCTCCATGAGGCAGGCCGACCGGTGCGAACGCCGTGGCGGCGACGTCTGGGTTATCGCCGAAAGCCAACATCGGTCCACCGCCGGAAGAAACCACCTTGGAATTGGAGCCGGGCGCGAAATCCGCAGCGGAGAGCGAAACGAAGCGCGTCGTCGCCGCGATGGTGACAGCGTCGGCGATCACCAGATCGGTCTCGACTTGTCCTGCGGAGACGCCGCCGGTCACGAAGGCGCTTCCTTCGACGTGGAGTCGCTCCACCGGGACGTTGGTCCCGATCCCGACGTTGCCCAATGCGGTAACGGCCAGGCGATCCGCGGTGCCCATGAAGAAGCGTAGATCATCGGACCCATTGGGCGAATAGATGACATTCTCGACGGTCGAGTCGGAAAGAAACGAAATCCCTGCCTGTCCCGTCGCGGACTCGACCCGAATCCGAGCCGCGCCGTCGTCGAAAACGTGAAGTTCTGTCTGGGGAGACGCCGTGTTGATGCCCACCAATCCGTCGTGCGTCAACCTCAGCAAGCTGCGATCGCTGGTCGTCTGGATGTCCAGCCCGTTGGCGGCGCCGGTGCCGTTTCCGCCGATCCGAATGCGGGCGATGTCGTTCAACCAGCCCAAGAACGCGTTGGCGCTGACATTGTTGGGGTTCCGGGCCTGAATACCAATCGTCCCGTCGGAGCGAATATCGCCCGCGACCTGTAACTTGGAAATAGGAACAAGGGTGCCGATCCCCACGTTGCCTTCGGCATCGACGACCAGCGCATCGATCGGACTCCCGTCCGGCGCATCCAGCGAGCTTCCCGGCGGCGCGCTCAGTGCATGCAAGGCGTACGGCGTAGGCTGGATGGGTTGCGGTGGACCGACGGCCGTGAACGGATCGAATGTGTTCGGCGTGCAGTCGAAGATCTCGTTCGGATTGAACGTCTTGACGTGTACCTGCAACGAGAACGGCGGCCCGACGAACGTTCCCGCCGGGAACTCCACGTCCGTCGTGAACAGCCCGTTGACGACGGTGACACCGCGCCGACACTGCGGCGCCGGAAGCACCACGCCGAACTGCGTGGTCTGCAAGCTGAAGCGAAAATCGAACCGTCCATTTGCCGGCACACCGTCCTGTTTGAGCTGCCCCTGATAGGTGAAGGCCGTCCCCACCGGTGCGGCTTGAACCGGTACGGCCTGAAGTATCGCACCCACCAACGCCATACCCCATGTGCAATACTTGGATGTCATCCTTTCTCCTTCCCAATACGCGAACTCAACTGCTCGATCGTTTGCTCCATGCGCAACATCCGGATTTTGAGTTCCGCGATCTCCGCGTCTCTTTCGGAATGCGGAACTTCAAGGTCCGTCGCCCGCCGTGCACCCTGCGCTGCGAGTTCGGCCGTCAGCCGGTCGATGGCCGCTTGCTGTTCCTGGATCGCCTTGACCAACACGGGGACCAGCGTCGTGTAAGTCATGGCCAAAGGGGTGTTGGGGTCCGCATCGCGGCGCACGGCCTCGGGCACAACCGGCTCGACCTCTTGGGCGATGAGTCCGAGTTGGATGCGGTCATCCTCCTGCCCGACCCAGCGAAACGACACCGGGTGCAACGCCAGCACGGCGGACAATCCGTAGTTCAGCTCATGGATGTCGCGCTTCAGGCGTCGATCCGAGGTCTGGATGAATGCATTCGCCGCCCATACCTCCTGCCAACGGAGGATATTATTACCAAGGGTGAAGCGATTGTCTTCAAAGGGCAGCACCTCTCCGACATGTACAAAACGGCTCTTATGGAGGCGAAGCATCGTTTGGCCCGCATCATCCACAATATCCATAAAGCTCGGCGATCCAGCGCCGGCGATGCGGATCCGCGGGATTGAGTCCGCCGTCCAATCCAGCACAAGGCTTCTGGACGCATCGGCCGGGTTGACAGCCCGGATGGCGCCGTTGGCCTGGAATTCGCCGGCGACGTGCAGCGTGGCCTGCGGGCTGTTGGTTCCGATTCCGACGCGACCCGACGAGTCGATAATCATGCGCGTGTCGTTGGTTCCGGTTCGGAAACTCAATCCGTTGGCGATTCCCGAGTTGAACAGGACTCCACCTGCGGTCGCGCCGTTGGTCGGATTGCCGAACAGGATTCCCGACTCGTTCGCGTCCGGAGCAAGCAGTTGTAGGTACGTTGAACCGTCGTCTTCGAGCGTCAATTCGGCGTTGCCGAACGGGGCCCGACCGGCGGCGCCGTTGAACACATGGAGCCGCGATGCTGGCGTCGTCGTCCCGATCCCCACGTTCCCATTGTGCAACAAACGCATCAAGCTGCGGTCGCTGATCGTCTGAATGTCGACTCCATTTGTACCCCCGGGGTCCGTCCCGCCGACGCGAATCCGCGCCTGATCGTTCAACCATCCGAGAATCAACTGTCCCCCTGTGTTGTTAGGATTCCGCGCGTTGTATCCGACAACCCCGTCCGTACGAACATCACCTGCGACATGCAACGGGGAAAGTGGGTTCGTCGTATTGATGCCCACGCGGCCATTGCCCATAAACACGCGCGGAGTACCCCCGGTGCTAAAGGAGTGGGAGTTGGCCGCACCGTCGTACTCGTAAACAAGAGCCTGGTCGCTCGCATCCGCGAACTGAATGAGATCGGACGCGACGCTCACACCATGCCCATCAGGGTCGGACACGATGATCCCTCCGGTGACGCTTAGGAAGGCAGGCTGAGTCAGGTTCCCGATGGCAACGTTTCCGATGTTGTCGACGACCAGCGCATCCCTCGGGCCCCCGTCCGCGGCGTCGAGCGAATGACCCGTAGGAGCGCTGAACGCGTGAATCGCATAGGGCGCAGGCGTGATGGGTTGGCGCGGACTCAGCGTGGTGTAATCCGGACCCGGGAAGAGGAAGCAGGTAACCGTTCACGGGATTCGGACCTCTCGGAGGTATGGTCACGGGTGTTTCGGTTTTTTCTGGCCGGGTTTGCGGCGCGTTGTCGATATTTCTCCTGCAATCGTAGTGCGTTTCGAGCAGGCTTCAACCAAGGGAG
>Ga0214473_10005701_pt1 | contig 14917 bp, 12 predicted proteins | sample RVTome_7_FD_203509 | JGI IMG/M metagenome (GOLD analysis project Ga0214473, IMG submission 203509) | Soil microbial communities from uranium-contaminated site in the Upper Colorado River Basin, Wyoming, United States - RVT98D197 | ecosystem: Environmental > Terrestrial > Soil > Contaminated >... | reverse complement strand
GCAGCTCCGCCCTGGTTAATCCGATCCCCGCTATGACCGTACACGGGCTTTTCCGGGTATTGAGGGGGTCGCTACGGGTCGTAAAACTGTCGTCTGACTGAGGGCTCTTTAGAAGATCGTATCAATCTGGAGCATTTTCTTGCTCGTGATGTAATAGCAAGCAGAACGAAGCGGGATTTGTTCGCTCAATCCTATAGCCGATACCGAAATTGGTTTGCAGTTAACCTTTTTTTTCGCTTAATTAAGACCTCCTTAACTAAGTGGGGGTGGCGGTGTTGCTTCGAGTTGCAAATGATAGGACTGCTGACAATAAGCCCGAAGTTAACGCCCCAGCCGATCCGCATTTTATCCGTGAACGCATCAGCGATTACTACGTTCGCCGCAAAATCGAGCTTTGGCAGGGCCGTCATCCTTTGCAGGGCCTTTCGCCGCGGCCCGGCGACATCAAGGTCCGCAGCAACGACTACCTGTGCCTTGCTGGGCATCCGCACGTCATCGAGAGCGAGATTGCTGCACTGCGGGAGGGCGGCCACGGGGATTCGGTATCGCGCGTCTGGATTCACCATGAGCGCGACGTCATCCGCGATTTCGAGCAGCGTATCGCCGGCCTGATGAGGGCGGAGGACGCCGTACTCTGCTCCTCCGGCTACACGGCTAATGTCGGCCTCGTGCAGTCGTTCGCCGCGAAGGGGACCCCGGTCCACCTCGACATGAAGGCGCATATCTCGCTACGCGAAGGTGTCGTCAGCGCGGGGGCCGCGCCGATCCTGTTTCGCCACAACGATCCCCGGTCGTTGGATCGCGCACTCGCCGCGACGGGGCCCGGTCTCGTTGCCATCGACGCCCTCTACAGCACCGACGGCGATATCGCCCCGCTTGCCGCGTTCGTCGAGGTCTGCGAGCGGCACGGTGCGGCGCTGATCGTCGACGAGACGCATTCCTTCGGCGCTCAGGGTCCTGGCGGCGCCGGTCTCGTAGTTGCGGCAGGCCTTGCCGAGCGCGTGCATTTCCGCACCGTCGGGCTGTCGAAGGCGGTTGCAAGCCGCGGTGGCGTTATCGTCTGCTCGCGGCGAAACGCGGAGTATTTCCGCTACGAGTCCCTGCCATCGATCTTCAGCACGTCGGTGATGCAGCACGAGGTGGCGGGCTTTGCCGCCGTGCTCGACATCTTGCACAGCGAGGACTGGCGCCGCACGCGGCTCCACGCCAATCATGCGTACCTGAAGGCTGGCCTCGACGATCTCGGCTACAATGTCGAAGCCTCCAAGACGCAGATCATCGCGCTCGAAGCCGGCGACATCCGCCAGACGACGACGCTGCGCGACGCGCTCGAGTCCCGCGGCGTCTTTGGCGCGATATTCTTTCCGCCGGCAACGCCGGAGAAGCGCTGCCTCATGCGCTTCACGCTCAATTGCGGCCTCGGCCGCGCCGAGCTCGACCGCATCATCGAGGTCTGCGCCGATATCCGCGAGGAGGTGGGCATGGCGGAATGGCGCTCGACGCGGCGCAAGAGCACTGCCGCCAAGGCGCCGGCCGCAAAAGCCGCGGCCCCGGGGCCCGGCCTAGGCCGCAGAGGCCTTCTCGACGACGGGCGCCACAACTGGCAGCTCAATCGTGAAGGTGGTGCCGACGTTTATCTTGGACCGGCACGTGATCGTGCCGCCGCAGCCCTCAATAATCATCCGGCAGAATGACAAGCCGAGCCCCGTGCCCACGCCGGGTCTCTGCGCCGACACGAACGGAATGAACACGTAGTTGAGGATTTCTGGCGGGATACCCTCGCCCGTGTCGGTGACGATGAGGCTGTTCATGGTGACGCCACGCTTGAGCTCGATGCTCAGGCTATTGGCGTCGCCGTCGCGTGCCTCGATCGCGCGTAGGCCGTTCTTCATGAGATTGAACAGCACGTGCGTCATCAGGAGGTCGGATCCTCTGAACTCGAAGTCCTCCCTCACGTCGGACCGCATGAGATCGCGCTGGTGCTGCTTGAAATGATAGCGGTCGATCGCCATGGCGACGATCTCGCTCATCTGGTGCAGCTCGGTGGGCGCGTTTCCGCGATGGTGCTGAGCAACGTTGCTGAGTAACAGGTCGATCACCGAGTTGGCCGAGGTGATGTGCTGGCGCACGCGGTTGTGGGACGCGATCAGCTTGTCGCGCGCCGTTGATGCCGGAAGTTTCGTCAGCAGCCGCTCGCAACCATCCGCCTCGAAGCGAATTCCGGTGAGAGGCGTGCGGCACTCGTGCGCCACCTGGCTCGCCAGCGAGGCAGCGGCCTTGAGCTTTTCTTTGGCGATGAGGTTGTCGCCATAAGCCAGGCCGAGGAACGCCGCGAGCGCGAATACCAGGATCGGCAGGGTCAACCAGTAGCCCTCTGGAATAGCCGCGCCATGCGTCATCAGGAGATAAGCGACGACCGCGGCCGCCGAACCGATAACGAGCACGACGATCGCGTTGACCAGATCGTACAGCAGCACGACGTAGATGAGGGCTGCCAGCGTGGACATCTGCCAGGTGGCGTTGCTGTGATTGAGCAACAACATCAGTGTAAAGAAGAATGGCAGGCAATAGAGGAAAGTGAAATACGAAAACGGGACAATGTATCTGCGAGCGGGCGCCGGCCACCATGGAGCCAAAGCCAACAACAGGCACAATCCGGCGCCGATTCCCCGCAGCGGCACGCTCTCGTACGGCTGCGGCAAAACGTAGGCCCAGACCAGGTAGAAAATCGGGAAGCCGAACACGCCGATAAAGGCCGCGGCGCGGATTTTCCGCTCTGCGTGCGCGTGATATTCCACGTAGCGGCGCACGCAATCCTGCACCCATTTCGTCGGCGCAAAGGAGCGCAACGGCGTCGGCACTTTCAATTGAAGCGCACGCTTGGGCAGCAGGCGTTCGGACAATTGCAACATTTAAAGTTTTAACCGTGAGCGTACCAGATCCGATACGAAACTGTAGTACGAAAGCCCTTACGGAAAGTGTCTTGAGACGGCGAGGGCGTAGCGATCATGACTCCGTTCTATCATCCGACCTCCATTCTCGTTCTGGACGACGATCCGCTTTTTCTCGAAAGCCTTGATTTCCAGTTTAGCGACGAGCTCTCCTGCCAGACGTTCACTCGCCCCGACGCCGCGCTCGAGCATCTGCGCGCGCAAGCTGGCCAGCATCCCGACTTCTCGCGCTACTTTAGAGATTGCTCGGACATGGATCTTGGCTCCGAGGCCCGCCACGGCGATCGCCTGCTGCGGCTGCAGCTTTCCGAGGTGCGCTCGATGGTCGACGACAGATCGCGCCATCAGCGCGTTTCTGTTGCGGTGGTCGACTTCGACATGCCGAAGATGACGGGCGTGGAATGCTGCCGCGCCATCCGCGATCTGCCGGTAAAGACCATTCTGCTCACTGGCAAAGCGGGACTCGAGACGGCGATAGCCGCCTTCAACGAAGGCGTGATCGACTGCTTTTTGCAGAAGCAGGACGTCAACGTCTCTGGCGCGCTCCGGCGCGAGATCCGGCGGCTGCAGGCGGAGTATTTCGCGGAAATCTCCGACCCCATCAAGCGCGCTCTCGAGCTGCGCAAGCCCTCGTTTTTCACCGATCCGAGCTTCGTCAAGCTGTTCAAGGAAGTCTCGGAGAAGAATGGCATCGTCGAGCACTACGTCTGTGCGAACCCGCCAGGCATCATGATGCGTGACGCCGACGGCAACGAATCGTTCCTGCTCGTCTCCGACGTCGATAGCGCCGCGAGCCAGTGCGAGATAGCTGAGAACCAAAGCGCACCGCCCGACATGGTGCAGCTTCTTCGCTCGCGGCAGGTGCAGGCATGGTTCCCGACCCAGGAAGGGTTCTATCACCCCGACTTTGAATCGGACTGGGCGCGGTACATTTGGCCGGCGCAGCTTTTGCCGGGTTCCGGATCTTGGAGCTACAGCTTCATCCGGAACGAATGCCCCGTCGAAGAGTCGCTGCAGAGCCACCGGGCCTGAGAGGCCCGGTCGCCCACCGTCGCTTTCCAAGCAGTCGGATCAATCTGTGCCCCGCGACTGGGGCCGCGAAAATTGGGGACAGAGCTTGCGACGAGCGGCTCTCCGTTGGAGGGCGCCGCAGCAGCCGACATATATACTGCACAAGTGATTCGAATATGCGGGGGGCGCAATGGTTTCACCGGGGGGGCGGTGGACCGGCATTGCCGTAGTCACGATCTGCGGGCTACTTGCGGCAGGGCCGGCTGGGGCACTTGAGGGCTACTTCCAACACGGCTACGGCGCGCGCCAGAAAGCGCTCGGAGGTGCCGGCGTTGCGGACGGCCGTGACGCGACCACGACGACGCTCAATCCGGCGGGCCTCATCCACGCGCAGGATGAGACCGATTTCGCCTACGGACTTTTCAGCCCCACGCGCGAGATATCGGGGTCGGGCGCGCCAGGTCTGACGCCGACCGGCGGCGTCGACAGCAACTCTCTCTACTTTTTCGTCCCCAACAGCGCCCTCAGCTATCACCTCCCGCAGAACCCCTTCGCCGACGTCGTCGGCATATCGATGTACGGCAATGGCGCCAACACCGACTATCCCGCAATAGATCGGCCGCTCGTCGAGTGCGGCGGCGGCGTGGGCGTCTATTGCAGTGGTGCGGCGGGCGTGGATCTGCAGCAGGCGTTCCTCACCATTGCGATCGCCAAGCAGATCGCCGAAGGCCTGTCGTTCGGTGTGGGCCCGGTCATTGCGCGCCAGCAGTTCCGGGCAAAAGGCGTTTCGCTGTTCGCCATTACGCCCACCAGCCAGGACGAGTCCTGGGGCTATGGCGTGCGCGGCGGCCTCGAATGGAGCTTGGCCCCGAACCTTCGCCTGGGCGCCGCGGTCAGCTCGCGGACCTACATGGAATCGTTCGGCAAGTATCAGAACCTGCTGGCCGATCACGCCGACTGCGACGTGCCGGCAAACGGTCAGGCCGGCTTTGCCTACGACGTCCAGCCCGATCTGACCCTGATGCTCGATTACCAGTACATCGGCTATGGCTCCGTGCCCTGCGTCGCCAACCCCGCGACCAACGTCCTCACGGCTCCGTTCGGCGCCGAGGATGGCCCCGCCTTCGGTTGGCACGATATCCATGCGGTCAAGCTCGGCGTCGAGTGGCGCCAGTCGGCGGCCTTGGCCCTGCGGGCCGGATACTCGTACAATACGCCCCTGATCGGCTCGCGGGACGTCCAGCTCAACATCCTCGCCCCCTCCACGACGCAGCATCACATCACGGGCGGCGGCGAACTCTGGCTCGACCGCGACTGGTCCGTTGAGCTTGCCGCGATGTTCGCGCCCAGGACCACGGTCAGCGGGCCCGAGATCGTTCCGGGCCCGGCCCATATCGTGGACATAGGCACGCAGCAGTGGGAGGCGATGGTCAGCATTAAATATCTATTTGATTTGACTACGGTGCATTGGTGATCGCTCGCCGGCCGCTTGCCCAGTGATTGCAGAGTGACCCGCCCGCTCATCAAGCATTGACAATCGCTAAACGCTTCAAATTGACCCGGGCTCAATTAGCAATGTGGAGACGATCATTGTTTAGAGTCCGAGTCTAAACAGGCCGAGATTCTAGGAATCCGCGTGACTATGAGCGCCCTCAAGCTTGCCCTCAATGCACGCCGGCAAGAACGGCCTGACGGCCAAGGTCCATCGGAGCCGCTCGCTGGCTTGGGGCGCGATACGCCATCCCGAACGTACGGGATCGAGGAGCAGCTCCTCGAAGTGCTTCAGCGCAACCAGAAGCTCGAGCAGCTCAACGCGTGCTTCGAAGCCGCGCTGAACCACATGGGTCGCGGGCTGTCGATGTTCGACGCGGAGCAGCGCCTCGTGGTCTGCAACACGGCCTACGCGCGCACTTATTTTCTGCCTGAGGAGCTGACGCGGCCGGGGACGGCATTTGCCGACATCCTGAATTTCCACATGCAGCGCACTACGGGCGAAACCCCATCGATCGATGGTATTACCTGTTGGATCAAGGACCACGTCGCCAAGCTTGCCCTCGCAGGTCAGCGCGAGGAGATCCAGAACCTCCAGGACGGCAGGGCGATCCGCGTCACCTATCAGCCGCTGGCGGGTGGCGGCTGGGTCGACATGCAGGAGGACATCACCGCGCAGCGCCAAAGCGATGAGAAGGTCGAATGGCTGGCGCGGCACGATACGCTGACGGAAATCGCCAACCGCTTCCACTTCCGCGAGTGCCTCGAGCATCAGTTCGAGTGCTACGATCCGCGCCTGGGCTTCGCCCTGCATTGGATCGATCTCGACCACTTCAAGGAGGTCAATGACCGGTACGGGCATCAGGTGGGGGATGGCCTCCTGAAAAGCGTTGCCGGCCGCCTCAAGTCCAGCCTGCGAGCGGGCGACGTCGTCGGCCGGCTCGGCGGCGATGAGTTCGCAATCCTGCAGGTCGGCGTCGACCGCGAGGAACTGGCCGATCACCTCGCACGCCGTCTGATCCAAAACATCCGTCGGCCGCACGACGTGCAGGGCCACCGTTTGCATACGGAAGCCAGCATCGGCGTGGCCCTCGCACCCCAGCATGGCCAGGACCCCGAGCGGCTCTTCGCGAGCGCCGACACCGCCCTTTATCGCGCCAAGTCGATGGGTCGCGGCATCCAGTCGGTCTACACGCCGGCCACGCACGATGCTCCTGCGGCCCCCAACCCGCTCAAAGCCGAGCTGGAGCATGCGTTGGAGCGGGAAGAGCTCGTCCTGCACTACCACCCCATCGTCGACTTGCGCGAGGAAAGGGTATCGAGCTTCGAGGCGCTCATGCGCTGGAAGCATCCGAGCCGCGGCATGATCCCGCCTTCGGAGTTCATTCCGATCGCCGAGGAATCGCGCCTCATCGTCAGGATGGGAACCTGGGCGCTGATGCGCGCCTGCACCGACGCCAAGGATTGGCCCGAGTCGATAAAGGTGGCGGTCAACCTATCGGCAGTTCAAATCGAATGCTGCGACATGTACGAGATCGTCACCGAGGCTCTCGAGACCACGGGCCTCGACCCACAGCGCCTGCAGCTTGAGATCACAGAGACAGTCCTGATGCGCGATCGTGAGCGGACGCAAGAGGTGCTGCGCAAGCTGCACGCGCTCGGCGTCATGATCACGCTCGACGACTTTGGAACCTGCTTTGCCACGCTCAACTATCTGCGCAGCTTCCCGTTCAAAAAGATAAAGATCGACCGCAGCTTCGTGCGCGACATTCCCGAGCATCACGATTGCGTCGCCATCGTGAAATCCGTGGGCGACCTCGCCCGCGAGCTCAACATGCGATCGGTTGCCGAAGGCGTGGAAACCGCGGCAGCTCTCGCCGCCGTGCGGGCGGCCGGCTACGACGAGGCGCAGGGCTTCTATTTCAGCCCTCCGGTACCAGCAAGCTCGATCGAGCGCACGGTGAACCAATGCACGGCGCGGCTTGCCACGCACGTCGCGAGCGGTGGCGACGGCGCCAAGGGCAGCTGGGCAAACCCGGACGCGAAGAAGCCGGCCCTGAAGACGGGCGCGCGCACGCAGAGCGCAACAACCTAGTCCGCGCTGCGCACCGACGACCGCTCGCGGCTCTCGCCGTGACCTAGGCGTCGACTGCGATGCGGCTTTTCAGCTCATTGGGCGTACCGAAGTGCCCGAAGTAGCGCGGGTCGATCTTCTCCACCGGCAGAATGATCAGCACGTCGGTGGTGCCGAATTGACGGTCGATGACCGCGCCATCGCCGACGTACGCGCCAAGCCGCAAGTAGCCCTTGATAAGCGGCGGCAGCGACTTCAACGCGGCTTTCGCGTCGACCTTCTCGCGCGGCAGGCGGTCCATCGACACGTAGAGGTGGTCGTGTGCGCGGCAGCGCCATTCGGACGGCGCCATGGCATTGTGATGCAGGAAGCTCAGCGCCATGGCATGCTGATCGGGATCGGTGCCGGGCAGGCTTGCGCAGCCCACCATGACGTCGATCTTGTGCTCGCGGATGTACGTCCAAAGGCCGTGCCACAACAGCTCGACGGTGCGCTTGTTACGGTACTGCTCGAGCACGCACGAGCGTCCAAGCTCCATGAAACGGTGGCGCGGACGCGAGGCGAGAAGAGGAGCGATATTGTATTCGCTCTGGGTATAGAAGCCGAGCGTGCGCTCGGCGATGTCCTGGCGCAGCACGCGATAGGTGCCCACCACCTTTTGACGCTTGAGCCCGCTCCAGGCTTCGGAAGCGGCATAGGGCGTCTCGTCGACGACGAGGAGGTGATCGCAGACCGCGTCGTAAGGATCCTCGTCGCGCCTGCGCAGCTCGGCAGTGAAGCTCGGTACCGCCGACATCTCTTCGTAGAACACCTGATAGCGCAGACGCTGAGCGAGCCTGATCTCCCGGCGTTTGCTCGCGAGCCGCACCTCGAGGCTGCCGACCTTTCCGTAGGTCTTGTCCGGCTTGCGCACGGGAAACGCTACACCGCGTCCGTCTCGCAAGGCGCGCAGTGCCAAAAGCCCGCGCGGGACCGCTTGCCACTTCTGACTGCTCGCCAAACGGCTGGCCATGCGCCGCGCCGTGAACCTCATGCTTCATCTCCCCTGGCTTCTCGCCGCGCCTTGGTTTGGGCACGCCCTCGCCGATTTCATGTCGCGAACGCCCAGCATTTTTTCAATGCAATCGGGCGGATAGCACGATTCCATGACAGACTTTAGATGAACGCACGAACGAGCCCAACGGCTTTCAAGCCGCGGCATCGGCGTTGCCGCGAGGCCGCCGGCCGAACCAGCGCTTCAACACGGCCTCGAGACTCGCCTTATCGAACGGCTTGGCCAGGTAATCGTCCATCCCGGCTTCGAGATAGCGCATTTTATCCTCGGCAAACGCACTCGCCGTCAATGCCACAATTGGAGGCACTGCGACATCTTCCCCGGTCCTGGCGGCATAGAGCCGCTTTATCGCCCGTGCCGCCTCGATCCCGTCGAGCTTGGGCATGAAGATGTCCATGAGCACCAGATCGAGGCCAGGGGCCTCTCCGGCGAGCACATCCCGCACGGCTGCCACCGCCTCCTCACCGTTGCCGACGGCCACGTAGTCAATTCCGCACTTTTCCAAAACACGTCTCGCAAGAAGCGCGTTGATCTCGTTGTCCTCCGCGAGCAGTACGCGGCGTCGCGGGTCATCGGCGGAAGACTGCGAATGCACCGTCGCCGTCTCTCCCGGCCCGGTGGCCTCACCGGCCTGGAGCGGCTGATACAGGCCGAGCTGCATCATCATTGAGGCGGGACGCACGGGGCGAACGAGATAGGCGTCGAAGCCCGCGGCGCGGAAGTCGGAGAGGCTAGCGCGCGCGAGCACGTTGACAAGAACGATCCCGCGGACTTTCTGCTGCGGGTTGAGATCGCGTGCCTTCGCGAGAAGGCGCCCGGCGGGAGCGGCACCTTCCGCCCCGTCGATAACGATGCGGTCGAACGGCTCGCCCTTGCGGACCGCAGTCTCCAGCGCGAATTCTGCGGCGGCAAAATCGACCTCCGCCGCCGACACCCCGGCGCAGGAGAGCGCATAGCTCAGCGCCCTGCGCTCGAGCGGCCGGTCGAAGGCGAGAAGAACGCGACCAGCTTCGACGACGCCACGCTCCGAGACTTCCGGCACCACGGGTGCCACCCGCTTCAAGACGATGTCGACGGTGAACGTCGATCCTTTTCCGGGCGCGCTCAGGACGCGGATCTCTCCACGCATCGCGCGCGCCAGCTGCATCGAGATTGCGAGCCCGAGCCCCGTCCCGCCGTTGCGCCGCCGCACGGCGGCATCGGCCTGCTCGAACTCGGCGAACAGCCCCTGCATGTCATCCCGCGACAAGCCGATGCCGGTGTCCTCGACCACGAGCTCCACACTGACGTTATTTGGCTCCCCGTCGTCTTTTGCCGCCGCGCTGACGAACACCCCGCCCGCGTCGGTGAACTTCACAGCGTTCGACAGAAGGTTGAGCAGTATCTGACGGACACGCGCCTCATCGCCCGACACGAGCTTAGGAAGCCGGGGGTCGACCGACCAGGCCATCTCGAGGCCTTTCTCGTGGGCGCGCGGCGCCAGCAATTCGACCGCACACTGTACGCACGTCTCGATCGCGAAGGGCGCCTCCGTTAGTTCGAGCTTCCCGGCCTCGATTTTCGAGAAATCCAAGATCTCATCGATGAGCGCGAGCAGCGTGCGCGCCGATTGATCGATCGCGCGAGCGTAGGTCTGCTGCTCCGGCGTCTGCGGCGTCTCCAGAAGCAGGCTCGCCATGCCGAGGATGCCGTTCATGGGCGTGCGGATCTCATGGCTCATAGCGGCGAGAAAGCGCGACTTTGCACGATTGGCGGATTCAGCCTGGTCGCGGGCCTCGGCTAGCTGTGCCTCCGCTTGCCGCTGCTCGGTGACGTCGCGGCCAAAGCTCTGGACTTCGAGGCTCGAGCCGTCGGCGGCTGGAACAAGCTGCTCCTCCCACTCGATCCAACGAGGACCGGCACCCGTCGCAACGAGCTGCGTGAAGCGCTGTTGGCGAACCTCGTCGGTGGTCGACAGCGGTGCTGGACCCTCCCCGTCGATGACCTCTATCTTGAACGGCTTGCCCAAGACGTCTTCCGCCGAAACGGAGAACTTGCCGAGGAACGCCTTGTTGGCGAACGTCAGACGTCCGCCGTCGTCGCGGCGCAGGATCATGTCTTCCTGCGCATCGAGCAAGCCCCGGTAGCGCGACTCGTTCTCTTTCAGCTCCCACTGCAAGTCCCGCAGTTGCTCGAGCCGCCGCTCGAGGCGCGCTCCGAAGCCGTTGATATCCACCGATTCGACTTCGCTTGCGACCGGCGACCTCGTCCGGAGGGCAAGGTGAACCGAATAGAGGCCCAGGGCGCCGCCGATTACGGCAAAGACCGCGACCGCGGCGGGGGTCACTTGCGTCATCACGAGCGCGATCAGAAACGATACCAGGGCGCCGACCAGAGCAAGGCGAGCGGATATCGCCCCGCGCGACGGCACGCTGCCAAAGCGATGTCGAATGAACGACCAGACGGTGCCCGAGTGTCCCCCGAGCGCCGGCCGCGCCACCTCAGTCCCCTCGTCGGCGATTGGTGCCAGCTCTTCGGGGGCCGTCGAATTGTATGTCTCGTGGATCACGCCTGCCCTGCAACGCTAGACCGAATTCGGCGCTGCGAACCAAACATAGGGGCGTTGCAAAACGCTAAAGGCGCATGGTTAATGGTAACCCGGCGTTTATTTTCCGTGGGTCGCGGCCTGCCCGTCATCCAGGCGGCGCGCGGCCTCGATGGTCATCAGCGGAATGCCATTTCTAATCGGAAAGGCGAGCCCGGCGGCCTTGCTGATCAGCTCCTGCGCCCCCGCGTCGTACTGCAGGTTCGTCTTGGTCAGCGGACAGACGAGGATTTCCAGCAGTTTCGGATCGATCCGCGCGCTGCGTTCGCCCTTCTCCTGCGTATCGCTCATTTCAGCAGCACTCCACGAGCCTCACTGTAGGGTATTGCCGCTGCCGCCGCTCGAAGCCAGCTCCATCTCGGCGAGCGCCACCAGAACATCGGCGCGGCTCTTCAGGTCCTCGGCCTCGAGCAGGGCCTGCTTCTCCTCGGGGCCGTAGGGGCACATGACGCACAGGGCATTGATCAGGAATTCGCTCGATGCGCGCTGGATTGCGGCCCAGTCGGCCTCCAGCTTGTTGGCGTCGAGGTAGGAGCGCAAGACGCGCAGCAAATTGCTACGGTCCACCTGGTCCTCGCCAAGGCCCTCGTTCAAGTCGGAGGCAAAGCGATCATAGGTGACGCTCGCCATGCGGTAGGGCAGGTCGGTGACCGCCTCGTCGAGGATCTCGTAACGCGTGATGCCGGTGAGCGTGATGACCAGGCGGGCATGGTCGACCTCCTGATAGGTCGTGACGCGTCCGACGCAGCCGACGCGGCGCAATCCGATCGAGTGCGCGAGCGGGCCCTCCTCCTCGTCCGATCCGGCGCCTGCGGCCGGCTGAATGATGCCGATCACACGATCTCCCGACATGACGTCGTCGAGCATCTCCAGATAGCGCGGCTCGAACACGTTGAGCGGCAATGTCGCGCGCGGCAAAAGGATGGCGCCGCGCAACGGAAACACGGGGATGCGGGGCGGAAGGTCAGCAGGGCGCCGGTAGCGATCGGTCGGTGACAAGGAGGCCTCTATCTTCCCGGCTCGATTGCCCGTTATGAGAACAATAGTGACGACAGGCGGCGGCGCCCATCGACCGTTACGGGATCCTTGGGACCCCACGCCTCGAAGAGCTGCACCAGCTGCTTGCGCGCCGCCTGCTCGTTCCAGTTGCGGTCGCGGCGAATAAGATCGAGGAGATGCTCGACGGCCGTCTCCTTATGCCCCCCCGCCGCGAGCGCTACGGCGAGGTCGAAGCGGACCTGCGGATCGGAGGGATTGGCGTCGAGTCGCGCCTCGAGAGCGTCGCGATCGTCCGCCCCGGCGGCCTTGCGCGTCAACTCCAACGCGGCCTTGACGCGCTCCACGGCCGCCACGTTCTTCTGGTCGGGCGGAACGAGCGCGATCATCTGCTCGGCCCGCGCAACATCGCCGGTCTGCAGATAACACCGCGCCAGCCCGGCAAGCGCAGCCGGGTTGTGCTTGTCCTCCTGCAGCACGGCCGCAAAGATCTCTGCCGCGGACTGCGCGTCGCCCTCCTCGAGTGCCTGCTCGGCGGTGGCGAGGACGGTCGCGAGGTCCTCATGCTCCTCGTCGCCGGCGATACGGTCGATGAAGGCGCGAATCGCGCTTTCGGGCTGCGCACCCATGAACCCGTCGAGCGGGCGCCCGTCGCGGAAGGCATAGACCGTGGGCAGCGACTGGATGCGCAGCTGCCCCGCTATGGCGGGGTGCTCATCGACGTTGACCTTTACCAGCCGGACTCTTCCGCCGTAGCTCTTAACGACCTTCTCCAAGATAGGCGTCAGCTGCTTGCACGGGGCGCACCAGGGCGCCCAGAAATCGACAAGCACGGGCACCGTGCGCGACGCCTCGATGACGTCCTTCGCGAATCCCGCCGTGGTCGAGCTCTTGATGAGCTCGGCGTCCGTCGCGCCTCCCGCCGATCCCTTCAGCGCGCCCAAATCCATCTGCGTCTCCTCGCGGCCGATGCGGCCAATCCTTTAGCGCAGGATCCCTCAATACCAAAACCGGGCGGGCCGGCCACGACTTGAGATCACAGCGCGTCGGCTTGCAGGCCGGGACCCAGTCCGAAAATCGTGACTCGAAGAGCGAACTGCAAGTCGTTGGCCCGCACCGGCTTTCGATTTTGTTGCGGAAGCGCCCTCAAGAGCCATCTCCCGTTCTTGGGCCGCCGAGCACGGCAATCCTCGGCTCGTGGCCGCAGGCGCGAATGAACCGCAAAAGATCGTCGCGCGCAATGTTGGTCGTCGCGGTGTTCTCCAGGGGATGGCAGTTGACGCTGGCGTGCTTCATCAACTCGGCATCGATGACGACGCGCACGCGTCGAGCGGGGTCGTTCATGGCGGCGAACGCCGTCACGGAGCCGGGCGGCACGCCGAGTGCCTCCATGAGCAATTCCGGCTTGCCGAAGCTGAAGCGCCCCGCTCGAAGCGTCCGCGCCAGCGCATTGAGATCGACGCGCGTCGTGCTCGCCGCCACCACCAGGAAGAGATCGCCGCCTTCGTCCTTCAGGAACAAGTTCTTGGTGTGCGCGCCGGGAAGCTCGCGTTCGAGCCTGCTGCTCTCCGCGACTGTGAACAGGGGCTCGTGCTCGACCGTTCGCGTCGCAATATCGAGTTCGGCGAGGCGGTTGAACAGGTCCTGGCGGGTGGCGGGCATTGGTTAAGGAGGGTTGGGGCGGCAGCCGGCCATACCTAGACGTTTCCCGCCTCGACGCCAACTCGGCGGAACCGGTGCTCGCCGCGCTTGCTGGCCGGTTCCGGCAGCGTTAGCATTAAGTGAAATTGAAATCAGGGAGACCCCATGCCCGCAAAACTCGTTGCTCAGCTTGCCGCCATCGCTGCGGTGTTGCTCGTATCCCTCTGCGGGCAGGCGTTTGCGCAGGAGCGGCGGTGGGCGGCGATCGCCCCCAACCTCGAAAACTCCTCCACCGTCGTGTGGGCTACCAGCAAGGATCAGGCAAAGAAGCTCGCGATCCTTGCTTGCAAGCAGGTGTCCTCGACCTGCGCCGAGACGGCGGCCAGCACGAACGGCATGGACCACATGTTTGCGATCATGTGCTGCACCGAGCCCAAGTCGGGATGCGCCGCCGGCGTCGGGGAGGACAAGGATGCGGCGCTGAGTGAGGTCAAGAAGCTCTTCTCGGATGGCGGCTTCACGCAGTGCGCGCTGAAGAACTACTTCAAGGCCGGGACCGGCGAGAAGGGCTGACGGGGGCGCGCGCAGAGCCGGGGGCGCGGATCTGCGCCCGGCTCGCTGCCTGCCTTGCATTGCGCCGACAGTTGCGCCATAAGGCGGGTCCGCGCCGCGCCAACGGCGCCATACCCAAGGATGCGGGCGTAGCTCAGGGGTAGAGCATCACGTTGCCAACGTGAGGGTCGACGGTTCAAATCCGTTCGCCCGCTCCAATACCAACCACTTCTGTAAAATGTTGTAGCGCGCTCTTTGCGTCGCGCGCCTTTCACGCCATCGCGGCGGCGGCGGAAACCGGCACAGGGGCCGGCTCATTGCCGGCGGTCTCGAGCCGCGCCACCAGCTCCTCCGTCAGAGCGCGCATCGCGGCGCCCGCCGCGCCCGGATACTTCGCCAGATAGCTGCGGTCGTAGGTCTGGAAGTTGGCGGCGTCCTGCAGCGCCGACATGCGCGGGACGGCCTGCTTGAAGCAGTTGTTCTCCGCGTTGTCCTCGAGCCAGCGGTGATACTCCTGGTCGGACGCCGAGTTCGTCTCCTTCATGTTGATGATCACGCCGAGA
>Ga0214473_10005700_pt1 | contig 14917 bp, 10 predicted proteins | sample RVTome_7_FD_203509 | JGI IMG/M metagenome (GOLD analysis project Ga0214473, IMG submission 203509) | Soil microbial communities from uranium-contaminated site in the Upper Colorado River Basin, Wyoming, United States - RVT98D197 | ecosystem: Environmental > Terrestrial > Soil > Contaminated >... | reverse complement strand
GATGTCGGATGTCGGATGTCGGATAGGGGAACGGTGACGAGCTCGATGCAGTGGAATCCGGCGGTGTGGTTCGCGCAGTCGAGGCAGTTCCTGATGGAGGTGCGCTCCGAGTTCCGCAAGGTCACGTGGCCGAGCCAGAAGGAAGCGGTCGCAGGAACGGTCGGGGTGCTGGTGATCGTCGCCGTCATCACTGCCGCTCTGAGCGCCATGGACCTCGTCCTGGGGCAGCTGATGCAGTGGATCCTGCCCTGACGATGCGGTTCGTCTGACGTGAGGACGGGGGCGATGGCCAAGCAGTGGTACATCATCCACACCTATTCCGGGCACGAGGCCAAGGCCATGAAGGCCCTCCTCGAGCGCGCCAAGGCGGCCGGAATGGAGGACAAGTTCGACGAGGTGCTGATCCCCGAGGAGACCGTCGTCGAGGTGGTGAAGGGCGAGAAGCGCACCTCGAAGCGGAAGTACTTCCCGGGGTACATCCTGGTCCGGATGGACCTGACGGACGAGACGTGGCACGTCGTCCGCGGGACTCCGAAGATCACGGGCTTCGTGGGCGGGGACAAGAAGCCGCCGCCGATCTCCGACGAGGAGGTCGCGCGGATGACGCAGCAGATCCGCGAGGGCGCCAGCAAGCCCAAGCCGAAGATCCTGTTCGAGGAGGGCGAGAACGTTCGCGTGGTCAATGGTCCCTTCGCGAACTTCTCGGGCTTCGTCGACGAGGTGATGGTGGAGAAGGAGAAGCTGCGGGTGATGGTGCAGGTCTTCGGCCGCGCGACACCCGTGGTGCTCGACTACACGAACGTGGAGAAGGCGTAGGAGCCCCTTTTGGCGAAGAAGGTCGTGGCCATGGTCAAGCTCCAGTGCCCCGCCGGGGCGGCGAACCCTTCGCCGCCCGTCGGTCCGGCACTGGGCCAGCATGGCGTGAACATCATGGAGTTCTGCAAGGCGTTCAACGCGCGCACGCAGGACAAGCAGGGTCTGATCATCCCGGCCGTGATCACGGTCTATGCGGACCGCTCGTTCACCTTCGAACTCCGGACGCCGCCGGCTGCGGTGCTGCTCAAGCGGGCCGCCAAGATCGCCAAGGGCTCCGGGGACCCGAACCGCGAGAAGGTGGGCAAGGTGACCCGCGCGCAGCTGCGGGAGATCGCGGAGCTGAAGCTCCCGGATCTGAACGCGCACGACGTGGAGAACGCAATGCGGATCATCGAGGGGACCGCCCGCTCGATGGGCCTGGAAGTGGAGGGCTAACGCGGTGGTGGCGAGCAAGCGCTTCCGGACCGCCGAGGCGAAGGTCGATCGCTCGAAGGCCTACCCGCTCAGCGAGGCGGTCGCGCTGCTGATGGACCTCGAGGCGGCGAAGTTCGACGAGACGATCGACGTGGCGATGAACCTGGGCGTCGACCCCCGGCAGGCCGACCAGATGGTGCGCGGCGCCGTCGTGCTGCCCCACGGCCTCGGCAAGTCGGCCCGGGTGCTCGTCTTCGCCAAGGGCGAGAAGGAGCACGAGGCCCGCAACGCCGGCGCGGACTTCGTCGGTGGCGAGGACCTGGCGCTGAAGATCCAGAACGAGAGCTGGCTCGACTTCGACCGGGTGATCGCAACCCCGGACATGATGGGCGTGGTGGGCCGCCTCGGCCGCATCCTCGGGCCGCGCGGCATCATGCCGAATCCGAAGCTCGGCACCGTCACGATGGACGTCGCCACGGCCGTGCGCGAGCAGAAGGCGGGCAAGGTCGAGTACCGCGTCGACAAGACCGGGATCATCCACGTTCCCGTGGGGAAGCGTTCCTTCACGCCAGAGCAGCTCGTCGCGAACGCGGCCGCGCTGATCGACGTGGTGATGCGTGCGAAGCCCGCTTCGAGCAAGGGCATCTACATCAAGAAGATCACGCTTTCGTCCACGATGGGCCCCGGCATCCGGATCGACCCGTCGAGCGTCTCCCCCACGGCGGCATAGGAGCGGAGCCTTGCTGACGCGAGCCCAGAAGCAGGAAAAGATCGTCGAGCTCCACGAGAAGCTCGGTCGCGCCACGTCCGTCTACCTCGCCGACTACCGCGGCGTCACCGTGGAGTCCGTCAATCGGCTCCGCAGCCGGATCCGGCGCGAGGGGCAGGGCACCTACGAATACGAGGTAGTGAAAAACACGCTGCTCGCGCGCGCCGCCCGGGACACCGAGGCCGGAGCACTCGTGGACCACCTCGAGGGGCCCACCGTCCTCGCGCTCTCGTTCGGCGATCCGGTCGGCCTCGCGAAGATCCTGGTCGACTTCGCCAAGGACGTGGGGGTGTTCAAGCTCAAGGCCGGAGTGCTGGCCGGGCGCAAGCTCGGGACCGGCGAGATCGGCCAGCTGGCCACGCTCCCGCCCCTCGACGAGATCCGTGCGAAGCTCGTCGGGCTGCTCCAGGCGCCGGCGACGAAGCTGGCGCGCCTGGTCTCCGAGCCGGGCGCCCAGCTCGCGCGGGTGCTCGCCGCCCGCGGGCGGCAGGAAGGCTCTTGAACCCCGGCGGAGCTCCGCCGCGACAACATGGAAGGACCGCAAGGAAATGGCTGACCTCAACGCGATCGTGACCGAGCTCTCGAGCCTCACCATCATGGAGGCGGCGGAGCTCGCCAAGCTGCTCGAGGAGACGTGGGGCGTCTCGGCCGCCGCGCCCGTCGCCATGGCCGCCGCCGCGGCCGCCCCCGCCGCCGCCGCCGCGGAGGAGCAGGACGAGTTCACGGTGATGCTGCTGTCCGCAGGAGAGAAGAAGATCCAGGTGATCAAGGAAGTCCGCGCGATCACCGGCCTCGGCCTCAAGGAGGCCAAGGACCTCGTCGAGGGCGCGCCCAAGGCGATCAAGGAGGGCGTGTCGAAGGACGAGGCCAAGAAGATCAAGGAGCAGGTCGAGGCCGCGGGCGGTCAGGTGGACGTGAAGTGAGCTAGAGCGGGTCCGCGAGACGCACGCGCGGAGGTCTCCGCGCGCGCGCGGGTACCTCCACCGAGGTCCCTCCGTCGAGACATCGAGCCCATCGAGATCCGGGAGGCCGAGATCGAAACCGTGAACGCCAACATCGCTTCCGAGAACGTGCTGCGCGTCCGCAAGGACTTCTCGAAGATCCCCTCGATCCTCGAGATCCCGAACCTGATCGAGATCCAGAAGCAGACCTTCGACCGCTTCCTCCAGGCCTCCGTGGAGCCCGAGAAGCGCGAGAACCTGGGTCTCCAGGCCGTCTTCAACTCGGTCTTCCCGATCAAGGACTTCAACGACTCGGCGTCCCTCGAGTTCGTGGGTTACACGCTCGAGGCGCCGAAGTACGACGTGCAGGAGTGCCTCCAGCGCGGCATGACCTACGCGGCGCCGTTCAAGGTGACGATCCGGCTGGTGGCCTGGGACGACACCGAGGGCTCGCAGGCGATCCGCGACGTGAAGGAGCAGGAGGTCTACTTCGGGGAAATCCCGATCATGACCGAGAACGGCACCTTCATCATCAACGGGACCGAGCGAGTGATCGTGTCCCAGCTGCACCGCTCTCCCGGCATCTTCTTCGACACCACGGCCTCGGCGGCCGTCAGCGCCGCCGGCAAGAGCCTGTACTCCTGCCGCATCATCCCCTATCGGGGATCGTGGCTGGACCTCGAGTTCGACCACAAGGACCTCCTCTATGCGCGGATCGACCGGCGCCGGAAGATCTACGGCACCGTCCTGCTCAAGGCCCTCGGCTACACCCCGGAGCAGCTCCTCTCCGAGTGCTACCAGCCCGAGACGATCCGCGTCGATTCGAAGCGGATCGTGAAGCGCGTGGTCCCGGAGCTCCTGGTCGGGCAGCGCTGCACCCGCGAGGTGAAGGACGACGCCGGTCACGTGCTCGTGCGCAAGGACCGCAAGTTCACGTCGACCGCCGTGCGACGCATCGTCGAGGCCGGGATCGAGTGGATCCAGATCGGAATCGAGGACCTGCTCCGCAGCGACGCCGTGAAGCGCGTCGCACCAAGCGACATCGTCGACGAGACGACCGGCGAGGTGATCATCGAGTGCAACGAGGACCTGACCCAGGCGCACCTCGACGAGCTCCGTTCGAGGGGCATCGAGGAGTTCCCGCTCCTGTACCTCGATCCGCTCACCAGCGGCACCTCGATGCGGGACACGCTCCTCGCGGACGCCAAGACGCAGACGCGGGACGAGGCGATCATCGAGATCTACCGGCGCCTGCGGCCGGGTGATCCCCCGACGATCGACACCGCCACGAACCTGTTCCGGAACCTCTTCTTCAATCCGGAGCGCTACGACCTCTCGCGGGTCGGGCGCCTGAAAATCGACCACAAGCTCGGCTTCGATCCGGACGAGGTGATCGAGGCCCCGCCCGCGGTGGCGTCCGGGCCCGTCCGCCAGATGCCGCTGCGCGACCTCTTGACGCTGCGGCCCGAGGACATCCTGCGGGCCTTCAAGTACCTGGTCGACCTGAAGAACGGCACCGATCCGAACGCGCGGATCGACGACATCGACCACCTCGGCAACCGGCGCGTCCGCGTCGTGGGCGAGCTGCTCGAGAACCAGTACCGGATCGGCCTGGTGCGCATGGAGCGGGCGATCAAGGAGCGGATGTCGCTCCAGGAGATCGAGACGCTGATGCCGCACGACCTGATCAACTCCAAGCCGGTCTCGGCCGTGGTGAAGGAGTTCTTCGGATCGAGCCAGCTGTCGCAGTTCATGGACCAGACCAACCCGCTGTCGGCGGTGACGCACAAGCGGCGGCTCTCGGCCCTCGGGCCGGGCGGCCTCACCCGCGAGCGCGCGGGCTTCGAGGTCCGCGACGTGCACCCGACGCACTACGGCCGGATCTGCCCGATCGAGACGCCGGAGGGGCCGAACATCGGGCTCATCGCGTCGCTCTCGACCTACGCCCGCGTCAACGACCTGGGCTTCATCGAGACGCCCTATCGCAGCGTCTTGGACGGGCGCGTGCTCGGCGAGGTCAAGTTCCTCTCCGCCCTCGACGAGGAGCGGCTGGCGATCGCGCAGGCCAACGCACCGCTCGACCCCGACGGCCGCTTCCAGCGCGAGGCGGTGCAGTCCCGCAAGGGGGGCGAGTTCGTCGTGGTCCCCCCCTCCGAAGTCCAGATGATGGACGTCTCGCCGAATCAGCTCGTCTCCGTCGCCGCCTCCCTGATCCCCTTCCTCGAGAACGACGACGCGAACCGCGCGCTGATGGGCTCGAACATGCAGCGGCAGGCGGTCCCGCTGATGCGGACCGAGGCCCCGCTGATCGGGACCGGGCTCGAGGCCGTGGTCGCCCGCGACTCGGGCGTGACGGTCGTGGCCAAGCGCGACGGAGTCGTCGAGTCGGTGGACGCCTCGCGCCTCGTGATCAAGCCAGACGACGACGAGGGCTCGGGATCCAACGTCGACATCATCAACCTGATCAAGTACCAGCGCTCGAACCAGAGCACCTGCATCAACCAGAAGCCGATCGTTCGCCGCGGCGAGCGGGTTCGGAAGGGGCAGGTGATCGCGGACGGGCCCGCGACGGACCGCGGCGAGCTCGCGCTCGGACGCAACGTCGTCGTCGCCTTCATGCCCTGGGGCGGGTACAACTTCGAGGACTCCATTCTGATCTCGGAGCGGGTCGTGAAGGACGACTCCTACACCTCGATCCACATCGAGGAGTTCGAGTGCGTCGCCCGCGACACGAAGCTCGGCAAGGAGGAGATCACCCGGGACATCCCGAACGTCGGCGAGGAGGCCCTGCGCGACCTCGACGAGTCTGGGATCGTGCGGATCGGCGCCGAGGTGAACCCGGACGACGTCCTCGTCGGCAAGATCACGCCGAAGGGCGAGACGCAGCTCTCACCGGAGGAGCGGCTGCTGCGCGCGATCTTCGGCGAGAAGGCCGGCGACGTGCGCGACACCTCGCTGCGCGTGCCGCCGGGCGTCTCCGGCACCGTGATCGGCGCCCAGGTCTTCTCGCGCCGCGGCGTGCAGAAGGACGACCGGGCCCAGGCGCTCGAGGAGCAGGAGATCGAGCGGCTGCGCAAGGACCAGGAAGACGAGATCCGCATCATTCGCGACAGCGCGATGCGCAAGGTGCGCGGGCTCGTCTCCGGGAAGCAGGCCGCGAACCGGGTCGCCGACGAGCGCAAGGGGACCGAGTGGCTTCGCACCGGCGACACGATCACCGGGGGGATCCTCGACCAGATCCCGCAGCGGCGCTGGAAGGACATGCAGGTCCAGGACGCCCGCGTGCAGGACCAGGTGGACCGGATCTTCCAGGGCGTCGACGAGCGGGCGGGCGTGATCAAGGCGGTCTTCGACGAGAAGATCGCCCGCCTGCGCAAGGGCGACGAGCTGCCGCCGGGCGTCTTCAAGATGGTGAAGGTCTACCTCGCGATCCGGCGCAAGCTCTCCGTCGGGGACAAGATGGCCGGCCGTCACGGCAACAAGGGGGTGATCTCGCGGATCCTCCCCGAGGAGGACATGCCCTACCTCGCCGACGGGATACCGGTGGACATCGTGCTGAACCCCCTCGGCGTGCCCTCGCGCATGAACGTCGGGCAGATCCTCGAGACCCACCTAGGCTGGGCCGCCCGCGGCCTCGGCGCGGCCGTCGACGCGCTCGTCACTCGGTCGAACGATCCGGAGCGGCTGCGCGCGGGCCTCCAGGAGATCTACGCCGACAAGCAGGTCTCGAAGACGCTCGAACAGGCCTCGCCCGAGGCGCTCCAGAGCCTGGCCCGGAACGTGCGCGACGGCGTCCACATGGCGACGGCCGTGTTCGACGGGGCCAAGGAGGACGAGATCCGGGGCGAGCTGCGCCGGGCGGGGCTGCCGGAGAGCGGCAAGACGATCCTCTTCGACGGTCGCACCGGCGACCCCTTCGACACCGAGGTGACGGTGGGCGTGCTGTACATGATGAAGCTGCACCACCTCGCGGACGACAAGATCCACGCCCGCAGCATCGGACCCTACAGCCTGGTGACGCAGCAGCCGCTCGGCGGCAAGGCGCAGTTCGGCGGGCAGCGGCTCGGAGAGATGGAAGTCTGGGCGCTCGAGGCCTACGGCGCGGCGTTTGCGCTCCAGGAGTTCCTGACGGTCAAGTCGGACGACGTCACGGGCCGCACGCGCATGTACGAGTCGATCGTCCGCGGCGAGTGCGCCCTCGAGCCGGGCCTGCCCGAGAGCTTCAACGTGCTGGTGAAGGAGCTCCAGGCGCTCGGCCTCGACGTCGATCTCGTCGAAGACAAGAACTGAGGGAGGGGAGTCCGTCTTGCGCGACCTCTACAACCTGTTCGAGAAGCCCAAGGACCCGCTCGCCTTCAACGCCCTGCGGATCTCGATCGCAGCGCCGGAGAAGATCCGCGAGTGGTCCTACGGCGAGGTCAAGAAGCCCGAGACGATCAACTACCGGACCTTCAAGCCGGAACGCGACGGGCTCTTCTGCGCCAAGATCTTCGGTCCCGTCAAGGACTACGAGTGCAACTGCGGCAAGTACAAGCGCATGAAGCACCGCGGCGTCGTCTGCGAGAAGTGCGGCGTCGAGGTGATCCAGAGCAAGGTGCGACGCGAGCGCCTCGGGCACATCACGCTCGCGACGCCCGTCGCGCACATCTGGTTCCTCAAGTCGCTTCCCTCGCGGATCGGCAACATCCTCGAGATCTCGCTGCGGGACCTCGAGAAGATCCTGTACTTCGAGTCCCACGTGGTCCTCGACCCCAAGGAGACAGGGCTGACCGCGGGCGACCTGCTCACCGAGGAGGAGCTGCACGAGGCGCGCCAGCAGCACGGCTACGACGCCTTCGAGGTCGGTATCGGCGCGGCGGCGATCCGCCGCATGCTCCAGCAGCTGAACGTCGAGGAGGATTGCACGCGTCTGCGCCAGGACTTGCGCGACGCGAACAGCGAGGCCAAGCGCAAGAAGATCTCGAAGCGCCTGAAGGTGCTCGACGCCTTCCGGGAGTCGGGGAACAAGCCCGAGCACATGATCCTCGAGGTGATCCCGGTCATCCCGCCGGACCTGCGCCCGCTCGTGCCCCTCGACGGAGGCCGCTTCGCCACCAGCGACCTGAACGACCTCTACCGGCGCGTCATCAACCGCAACAATCGCTTGAAGCGCCTCCAGGAGCTGAACGCCCCCGAGGTGATCATCCGTAACGAGATGCGGATGCTCCAGGAGGCGGTCGACGCGCTCTTCGACAACGGCCGGCGCGGACGCGTGATCACCGGGCCCTCCAAGCGCCCGCTCAAGTCCCTCTCCGACATGCTCAAGGGCAAGACCGGCCGCTTCCGGCAGAACCTGCTTGGCAAGCGCGTCGACTACTCGGGGCGCTCGGTGATCGTGATCGGGCCCGAGCTGCGCCTGCACCAGTGCGGGCTTCCGAACCGCATGGCGGTCGAGTTGTTCAAGCCCTTCATCTACTCGAAGCTCGAGCAGCGCGGCTACGTCACCACCATCAAGGCGGCGAAGAAGATGGTGGAGAAGGAGCACCCGGAGGTCTGGGACATCCTCGCCGAGGTGATCAAGGAGCACCCGGTGATGCTCAACCGGGCGCCGACGCTCCACCGGCTCGGGATCCAGGCCTTCGAGCCGATGCTGATCGACGGCAAGGCGATCCAGCTCCACCCGCTCGTGTGCGCCGCGTTCAACGCGGACTTCGACGGCGACCAGATGGCGGTGCACGTGCCGCTCTCGGTCGAGGCGCAGATCGAGGCGCGCGTGCTCATGATGTCGACCAACAACATCCTGAGCCCGGCGACGGGTCGTCCCATCATCGGTCCGAGCCAGGACATCGTGCTCGGCTGCTACTACCTCACGCGCGAGCAGCCCGGAGCCCGCGGCGAGGGGATGCGCTTCTCGAGCCCCGATGAGGTCCGCGTCGCCTTCGACGCCGGCGAGGTCGACCTGCACGCCGCGATCAAGGTGCGCATGGACGGGAAGCTCGTCGACAGCGCGGTCGGGCGGCTCCTGCTGCGCGAGATCGTTCCCGCCGATATCCCCTTCTCCGTCATCAATCGCGTGATGGACAAGAAGGCGCTAGGCGAGCTGATCGACCAGGCCTATCGGCACCTCGGCAACAAGGCCACGGTGATCCTCGCCGACCGGCTGCGCACCCTCGGCTACCAGTACGCGACGCGTGCGGGCATCTCGATCTGCGTCGACGACATGCAGATCCCGCCCGACAAGGAGCGCTTCATCGCCGAGGCGTACGCCGAGGTGCAGGAAATCGAACAGCAGTACCAGGAGGGTCTGATCACCGACGGCGAGCGCTACAACAAGGTGATCGACATCTGGGCGAACTGCACCGAGCGGGTCGCCGAGCAGATGCTGGGACGCCTGCGGGTCGACACGGTCGTCGACGAGAAGGGCCAGCAGCGGCAGGTGCCGAGTTTCAACCCGATCTACATGATGGCCGATTCGGGTGCCCGCGGCTCGAACCAGCAGATGCGCCAGCTGGCCGGCATGCGCGGGCTGATGGCGAAGCCGTCGGGCGAGATCATCGAGACGCCGATCACCTCGAACTTCCGCGAGGGGCTCTCGGTGCTCCAGTACTTCATCTCGACGCACGGCGCCCGCAAGGGTCTGGCCGACACGGCGCTCAAGACCGCGAACTCCGGGTACCTGACGCGCCGCCTCGTAGACGTGTCGCAGGACGTGATCATCCGCGATCTCGACTGCGGGGCGTCGGACGGGATCCAGATCGGGCCGCTCGTGGAGGGCGGCGAGATCATCGAGCCGATCGGGGAGCGCATCCTCGGCCGGGTCGCCCTGCACGAGGTGCGCGACCCGATCACGGACGAGATCCTGGTCCACGCGAACCAGGAGATCGACGAGGACAAGGTCCGCGTGGTGGAGAACGCGGGCCTCGAGAACGTGATGATCCGGTCCGTGCTCACCTGCGAGACGGTGTACGGCGTGTGCGCGCGCTGCTATGGGCGCGACCTCGCGCGCGGCACGCTGGTCAATCTCGGCGAGGCGGTGGGCGTGATCGCCGCGCAGTCGATCGGCGAGCCGGGGACGCAGCTCACGATGCGGACCTTCCACATCGGTGGTACGGCGACCCGGCGCGTCGAGCAGTCGCACGTGGAGGCCACCAGCGAGGGCGAGGTGCGGTTCACGGCGAATCTGCGCACCGTTCCGGACCGGCAGGGCCGGCAGATCGCGATGGCCCGGAACGCCGAGATCGGCGTGTTCGACGCGAGCGGGCGCGAGCGGGAGCGACACCCAGTGGTGTACGGCGCGCAAGTGAAGGTCCGGGACGGACAGCAGGTGAAGCCCGGCGAGATGCTGCTCGAGTGGGACCCCTTTGCCAATCCGATCCTTTCGGAGGTGTCGGGCACGGTGAAGTTCGGGGACATCATCGAGGGTGCGACGATGCGGGAGCAGGTGGACGAGTTCACAGGCCTCTCGTCGCGCGTGATCATCGAGTCGAAGGATCCGGAGCTGCGCCCGCGCGTGTCGATCAAGAACGCGGCGGGATCCACCATCTACCGCGCGCTGCTGCCGGTGGGCGCGAACCTCGCGGTCACCGAGGGGCAGGAGGTGGCGGCCGGAGACGTGCTCGCGAAGATGCCGCGCGAGACCACGAAGACGAAGGACATCACGGGCGGCCTTCCGCGCGTGGCCGAGCTCTTCGAGGCGCGCAAACCGAAGGACTACGCGATCGTGAGCGAGATCGACGGCACCGTCTCCTTCGGTGCGGACTCGCGCGGGAAGCGGCGCGTGATCGTGACGCCGGACGTCTCCGACGCGGAGCCGAAGGAGTACCTGATCCCCAAGGGCAAGCACGTGAGCGTCCACGAGGGGGACCGTGTGCGTGCAGGCGAGGCCCTGATGGACGGTTCCTCGAACCCGCACGACGTGCTGCGCATCAAGGGGGAGAAGGAGCTCGCGAAGTACCTGGTGGACGAGGTCCAGGAGGTCTACCGCCTGCAGGGCGTGCGGATCAACGACAAGCACATCGAGACGATCGTGCGCCAGATGCTGCGGCGCGTGCGCGTGAAGGAGGTGGGCGACACCGACTTCCTGGTGGGCGAGCATGTCGAGCGGAACATCTTCGAGGACGTGAACCGGCGCATGCTCGAGGAGGGGCGCCAGCCGGCGCAAGCCGAGGCGCTGCTGCTCGGGATCACCAAGGCGTCGCTCTCGACGGAGTCCTTCATCTCGGCCGCGTCGTTCCAGGAGACGACCAAGGTCCTGACCGAGGCGGCGATGTGGGGCAAGGTCGATCATCTCCGGGGCCTCAAGGAGAACGTGATCATGGGGCGGCTCATCCCCGCCGGGACGGGCATGGCCCGCTACCAGAGGATCGGGATCCAGATCGAGGCGGGCGAAGCCGAGGGGCCCCAGCCCGAGATCTCGGAGTCCCGACCCTCGGGCGGGGTCGGCTTCGCGCCGGCCTCCGAGGGTCTGATGGCCGGCCCGGGCGCGGGAACGGAGGTCCTGGAAACCTGATCCAGGGTCCCCACGGGGGAAGGTCCTCCGCCGGTAGCGGCGGGTGTCCCGTCGATGCGTTGACAGGCCACCGAAGCTCGCTAAGATGCGACGGTTTTCGGCTGACGACCGCTCTCCTGCGGTCCGCTCCTGGCCAATCGAAAGGGGTTCCCGAGGCACGCGCCTCCGGTCCTTTCGGCGCCTCGGGTGTGGGACAGGGGATTGGTGTCTTCCGGCTTCTTCGATTCTGATCGCTCGTCTTCGCTGATCTTTTCTGATCTTTGTAATGGGGGCCAGGGTGCCGACCACCGAGCAGCTGATTCGCAATGGACGAAAGCCCGCGCGGGCCCGCTCCGCTTCGCCGGATCTGATGCGCTCCCCGCAGCGTCGCGGGGTGTGCCTCCGGGTGTTCACCGCGACGCCGAAGAAGCCCAACTCCGCGCTCCGGAAGGTCGCGCGCGTGCGACTCACGAACGGTCGCGAGGTGAACGCGTACATTCCCGGCGAGGGACACAACCTGCAGGAGCACTCCGTGGTCCTGGTGCGCGGCGGTCGCGTCAAGGACCTGCCGGGCGTTCGCTACCACATCGTGCGCGGCACCCTCGACACGCAGGGTGTGACCGCGCGGCAGCAGAGCCGCTCGAAGTACGGAGCGAAGCGGCCGAAGTAACGGTCTTCTCGTGCGGCCGGTCGGGCGTCGGGTGACGCTCCGCCGGCCGCGCGCTGTTCAGGTCTGGATTGCGGGGACGGCGGGGTCCCCCGGAGCCCGGGGAGCGGTGACGTGCCTCGAAGACGCGAGGTTCCGAAGCGACTCGTCGAGCCGGATCCGAAGTACAAGGATCGGCTCGTGGGGCGCTTCACCAGCATCATCATGCGCGACGGCAAGAAGAGCACCGCGGAGCGGATCGTCTACGGCTCGTTCCGCATCATCGAGAGCAAGACGCGGAACGACCCGCTGGCGATGTTCCGACGCGCGCTCGAGAACGTCCGCCCGCGCGTGGAGGTGAAGTCCCGCCGGGTCGGCGGCGCCACCTACCAGGTGCCGGTGGAAGTGCGCCCCGAGCGGGCAACCTCGCTGGCGATGCGCTGGCTCGCCGACTACGCGAGGGCCCGCGCCGGCAAGAGCACCCGCGAGAGGCTCGCGGACGAGATCATCGACGCCGCGAACGAACGCGGCGAGGCGGTGAAGAAACGCGAGGACACGCACCGCATGGCGGAAGCCAACAAGGCGTTCTCGCACTACCGCTGGTAGTCGGAGGCCGGTCGGGGACCGCAACATGGCCCGGACGGAGCCGCTCGAGCGAACGCGAAACATCGGCATCATGGCCCACATCGATGCCGGGAAGACGACCACGACCGAGCGGATCCTGTACTACACCAAGGTCACCTACAAGATGGGGGAGGTGCACGACGGTGCGGCCACGATGGACTGGATGCAGCAGGAGCAGGAGCGCGGCATCACGATCACCTCGGCCGCGACGACCTGCTACTGGAACGACCACCGCATCAACATCATCGATACGCCCGGGCACGTCGACTTCACCATCGAGGTCGAGCGCTCCCTGCGCGTGCTCGACGGAGCGATCGCCGTGTTCTGTGGCGTGGGTGGAGTCGAGCCTCAATCGGAGACGGTGTGGCGGCAGGCGGACAAGTACCGCGTGCCGCGCATCGCGTTCGTCAACAAGCTGGACCGCGTGGGGGCCGACTTCGAGCGCGTCGTGCGGATGATGGAGGAGCGACTGGCGACCCGCCCGGTTCCGCTCCAGCTCCCGATCGGCTCCGAGGACCGTTTCGTCGGTATCGTGGATCTGCTGGCGGAGCGGGCGATCTACTGGGACGACGAGAGCCTGGGCGAGCACTTCGAGGAGCGCGAGGTCCCGGAGGACCTGCGCGAGGCCGTGGCGCTCGCACGCGAGCAGGTGGTCGAGGCGGTCGCGGACTTCGACGAGGCGGTCGCGCAGCGCTACCTGGGTGACGAGGCGATTCCGCCGGACATGCTCCGCAAGGCGTTGCGGCAGGCCACCATCGACCTCCACGTGGTGCCGGTGCTCTGCGGGGCGGCGTTCCGCAACAAGGGCGTACAGCCGCTCCTCGACGCCGTGATCGACTACCTGCCGTCTCCCCTGGACGTGCCGCCGGTCGCGGGACACCACCCGGACACCGGCGAGCCGCTCCGGCGCAAGCCGGACGACAACGAGCCCTTCGCCGCGCTCGTCTTCAAGCTGATGAGCGACCCGCACGTGGGCCATCTCACCTACATCCGCGTGTACTCGGGCTGCGCCTCGTCGGGCGACCAGGTGCTGAACGCGAATCGCGGTCGCAAACAGCGCATCGGTCGGCTGCTCCAGATGCACGCCAACAAGCGCCGCGAGATCGACGAGGTGCGCACCGGAGAGATCGCCGCGGTCGTCGGGCTCAAGTCCGTGGTGACCGGTGAGACCCTCTGCGACCCGAAGCACCCGATCGCGCTCGAGGCGCTCCAGTTCCCGGACCCCGTGATCTCGATCGCCATCGAGCCGCGCACCAAGGCCGACATGGATCGCCTCGGGCATACCCTCGAGCGTCTCACCCAGGAGGATCCTTCCTTCCGCGTCTCGGTCGACGCCGAGACGGGCCAGACGATCATCTCCGGGATGGGCGAGCTGCACCTCGAGATCATCACCGACCGCCTGCTGCGCGAGTTCAACGTGCAGGCCAACGTCGGCCGGCCGCAGGTCGCCTACAAGGAGACGATCACGCAGGTGGCGGTCGTCGAGGGCCGCTACATCAAGCAGACGGGCGGCGCCGGCGACTACGCGGTGGTGAAGCTCGAGGTGGGGCCGGGCGAGCAGGGCGCCGGCTTCCGCTTCGAGAACGCGGTCCGCGGCGGCGCGATCCCGACCGAGTTCATCCCCGCGGCCCGCGCGGGGGCGGAGGAGGCGGCCCAGAGCGGCGTCCTCGCCGGATACCCCGTCGTCGACCTCCGGGTGAAGCTCCTGGATGGTCAGTACCACGAGGTCGACTCGTCCGAGCGCTCGTTCAAGATCGCGGCTTCGATGGCGGTGCGCGAGGGTATGCAGAAGGCTGGCCCCGTGCTCCTCGAGCCGATCATGAGCGTCGAGGCGGTGACGCCGGAGGAGTTCGTCGGCGTGGTGCAGGGAGACCTCGCCAGCCGGCGCGGCGACATCACGGGGCTCGAGACGAGGGGCAAGGCGCGTGCGGTCACGGCGAAGGTCCCGCTCGCGACCATGTTCGGCTACGTCAACGCCCTGCGGTCGATGACCCAGGGGCGTGCGACGTACACGATGCAGTTCTCGCATTACGCGCAGGTTCCGCCCCAGGTCGCCGCCGGGATCGTGTACTCGTGAGCGGACGAAGGGCAGCGGCGCCGCCGGAGGCGTGAAGGAGATCGCATGGCGAAGGGAAAGTTCGAGCGGACGAAGCCGCACGTGAACGTGGGGACGATCGGCCACGTGGACCACGGCAAGACGACGCTGACGGCGGCGATCACGCAGCGTCAGGCGAAGAAGG
>Ga0214473_10005699_pt1 | contig 14917 bp, 6 predicted proteins | sample RVTome_7_FD_203509 | JGI IMG/M metagenome (GOLD analysis project Ga0214473, IMG submission 203509) | Soil microbial communities from uranium-contaminated site in the Upper Colorado River Basin, Wyoming, United States - RVT98D197 | ecosystem: Environmental > Terrestrial > Soil > Contaminated >... | reverse complement strand
ATGGCTATGCGCAACGGCCCCTCTGAGGTGGGCCAGGCGGCCGCAAGGGCCCGCCTTGAGCGAGCGGCGTGGGCTTGCGCCCGACCCCTCCGCCCCGGCCTGCCGGTCTCCAGCAACGCCGGCAGAATGCCCAGATTGGCCTTCATCGGTTGGAAGGTCTCCGGGGCTGCATGAGCCACGTAGTGGCAGAGCGCCCCAAGCATCGTCTCCCTGGGCAGCGTCCAGGCCGGCTCCCCCCTCACCCAGCGGGCCGCATTCAGTCCAGCCAGCAGCCCCGTGCCGATGTTGCCCAGGTAACCCTCCACTCCGGTGAGCTGTCCGGCGAAGAACAGGTCCGGGCGCCCCCGAAACTGCAGCGTGGGCAGCAGCAGGCGTGGCGAGTTCAGGAAGGTGTTGCGGTGCATCTGGCCGTAGCGGGCGAATTGAGCCTGCTCCAGGCCTGGGATCATGCGGAATACTCGGCGCTGCTCCGGGTATCTCAGGTTGGTTTGGAAGCCCACCAGGTTGTACAAGGTGGCCGCCAGGTCGTCCTGGCGCAATTGCACCGCCGCGAAGGGACGCCTGCCGGTCCGCGGGTCGGTCAACCCCACCGGCCGCAGCGGCCCATAGGCCAGCGACAGGTCGCCGCGCTCGGCGATGACCTCCACCGGCAGGCACCCCTCGAAGTACTTGTCCATCCCCGCTCGGACGCCATCCAGAATCGCCTGCTCAAAGGAGCGCAGCGGGATGCGCTCCGCCGCCTTCAACGCGGCCACGAAGGAGCGGTACAGCCCCTCCTCCATGGGACAGTTGATGTAGTCTCCATCCCGGGTTACCCCGCGGCCGTACCTCGAATCGCGAAAGGCGATGTCGAAGTCAATGCTGGAGGCCTCCACGATCGGGGAGATAGCGTCGAAAAAATAGAGGTGGTCCTCGCCGCTCAGGCGGGCCAGATCCTGGCTGAGTGCCGGCGAGGTGAGCGGGCCGCTGGCCACCACCATCGGCCCCTGCGGCAACCTGCGCACTTCCTCCCGGATGACTTCGATTCCGGGGTGTTCCTGGATGCGCTGAGTGACCCGCCGGGAGAAGGCCTCCCGATCCACCGCCAGCGCCCCCCCGGCCGGCACGGCGGTGGCCCTGGCGCAGTCCGCCAGCAGGGAGCCCATGGCCTCGAGCTCCGCCAGCAGCACGCCGGAGGCCCGGTCCGCCAACTGAGATCCCAACGAATTGGAGCAGACCAATTCCGCCAGGTCTTCGGTCTGGTGCGCGCCGGTGGACTGCTCCGGCCGCATCTCGAAGAGCCGGACCTGTACCCCGCGCTGGGCGGCCTGCCAGGCAGCCTCGCTGCCGGCCAATCCCCCTCCCACGACCGTGACGGCGGTCACGCGGGCATTGTATCACCGGCATCTGGCACAGAACTTGCACACCAGTTGCGCAGAAACCCGGCACCCCCTATACTCGCCCCCTGAGGCCTCCTATGCTGCAAGTACAGGACCATTCCCTTCGCCCGGTTGCCACCGCCCATCTGGCCCAGACCATGAGCCTGCTGGCACTGCCCAATGTGGAATTGCGGGAGAAGGTCATGGAGGAACTGGCCAACAATCCGGCGCTGGAATGGGTTGACGAACGGGTCTGCCCGACCTGCCACCGCCGCCTTTCCAGCGGAGGCCCATGCCCGCGCTGCAGCCTGCCCGCCACACCGGATGGACCGGTGGTCTTCCTTTCGCCGCGCGAAGCGGTGCGCCGGGTGCGATCGGAACCTCTGCCGGATGACTTCGAAGGGCAGGAACCGGTGGCGCCGGAGAGCCTGGCGGACTACGTGCTGCAGCAGCTGGCGGCCGAACTGCTGCCCGCCGAGCGGCCATTGGCCGCCTACATCCTCTCCAGCCTGGATGAGGAGGGCTTCCTGGCAGACCCGCCGGCCATCCTCGCCCGGGCCACCCGCAGCAGCCTGACCCAGGTGGAGCGGGTGATTCAGCTGATCTCGCACGCCGACCCGCCCGGGTTGGCCACGGCCGGGCCCAGAGGCGCGCTGCTGGCTCAGCTGGACCTGCTGCCGCACGAGGATTCGCGAGTCGTGCTCGCGCGGCGCCTGCTGCTGGAGGCTTTCAATGAGTTGGCCCAGCGCGAATTCCAGGCAATCGCCCACCGGCTGCAGACCAGCGTTGGAAGCGTCCGCCGGGCCACCGCCTTCATCCAGGACAACCTGACCCCCTACCCGGCCCGTTCCTTCTGGGGATCGGGGCGCGGTCCCAAGATCGGCGATCCCAACGTCTACCACACCCCCGACATCCAGATCTCACGTCGCTCGCCCGATTCCGCCGATCAACTGATGGTGGAGATTTTCTCGGCCTTCTCCGGTGTGCTGCGAGTGAATCCGGAGTTCCGGGCTGCCCTGGGAGACTCTTCGGAGGAGAACAGCGAAGCCTGGAGCAAGCACCTGGAGCGAGCTTCCTTGTTCGTCAAGTGCCTGCAGCAGCGCAACAACACCATGCGCCGAATGATGCAGATCCTGGTCGCCCATCAGCGGGAGTTCATCCTGAGTGGAGACCGGCACCTGACCCCCATGACCCGCGCCCGTTTGGCGGAAGAGATCGGCGTGCACGAATCAACCGTTTCTCGGGCGGTGGCCAACAAGGGGATCGCCCTGCCGGATGGCCGGATCATCCCGCTGGCCCGCTTTTTCGACCGCAGCCTGTCGGTGCGCGATCGCATCAAGGAGATCGTGCGCCAGGAGCCGAAGCCTTTGACCGACGAGCAAATCGCGTCCATACTTGAGCGTCAGGGCGTGAATATCGCTCGCCGCACGGTCGCCAAATACCGAGCCATCGAAGGCATCCTGCCTGCCCGCCTTCGCAAGTCCCACGGAGCGACCGCCTAGTCAGGGGCCGAGTTTGCCAGCCAGCCAAGCCTCGATCAATCCACTCTCCAAGCTCTTTCGCGTGCCGCCACACCGGGAACTCTTCCGGGCCCTGGCGGATTCACTCGATCAAGCCGTGCTGGTGCTCAGTGCCGAGGCGGGTTCCATAGAAGCCGTCAACCATGCCTTCCTGCTGCTTTCCGGATTCGCCCGCACCGAATTAGAAGCCCTGGAACCGGCCGATCTGTTTCCGGAGCACGAAGGGGTTGAGTTGATCCAGAGGCTGGCCGATTCGGAAGGCGTCCCCGAGATCGCGCTGGAAGGGATCCCGCTTCGGACCCGTGAAGGGGAGCTTTTGCCGCTGGATATGCAGGTTCTCGCCGTCGGCTCCCCCAGGTCGGCGCTGCTGATCAAGGCCGAGCCGTCCAACCGTCGCATGGAAGGCGAGCAGGACGCCCTGCACGGTGGGCAGCGCGTCAGCCTGCTGCAGGAGCTGGCCGACCTGCTGCTGCGCGAGGGAGCCGGGGAAACGGCCCGGGCTATCCGTCTGACCTCGGAGGCGCTGCAGGCCTCGGCGGTCGGTTTGTACAGGGTCTCTGCCGCGCAACCGGACTACCTGCTGGAAGGCTCGCTGCCGCAGGGCTTCCCCGCCGGCCTGGCCGCGGCCGAGCTCGACCCGCTCTCGCGTCCTGCCAGTTGGTCCAAGGGCGATCCGGCCGATCATCCCCTGCATCGGGCCGCCCGATCGCTGGGGCTCAAGTCCCTGCGCACGGCCCCGCTGGGCATCTCGACCGCCTGGATTGGGTTGTTGGTGGTCGGTTGGAGAGCCTCGGAGGAGATCCCGGAGGAGGTCGAGGCGCTCATCGGGATGGCCGCTTCGCTGTTCCACGCGGGCATCCTGCTGCAGCTGCAGCGCGCGGCGCAGGCCCAATTGGAGACCCGCATCAACAGCCTGGAGTTGGAGTTTGAGGCGCAAATGGGCGCGGTGGGCGACGGGGTGCTCTCACTCGACCCTTCCCTGGCGGTCCTGCGGGCTAATGCCGCCGCCGGTCGGATGCTGGGATATCGCCCGGAAGAACTGGTGGGGCTGGCGATTCAGGAGGTGTTGGTCGGCCCGCCCGACATCATGACCATCCTGTTGGATGTCGTCGGGCATCAGCAACCGGCGGAAAGGGCCCGCCTGACGATTCATCGCCGGGACGGTACCCCGTTTCCGGTTCACTTGCGGGCCGTCCCGATGACCCGGGCCTCCCATTCCCGGATGCTGATCGTGCTCGACGACCAGTCCGAGCGCAAGGCCATCGAAGACCAGAGCGAGACCCTGGCCCAGCGGGCGCTGCTGGGAGAGGTGGCGGCCATCTTTGCGCACGAGGTGCGCAACCCCATCAACAACATCAGCACCGGCCTGCAGTTGGTGGCCTCTCGTCTGGGTTCCGATCATCCTCAGCACAGTTCGCTGGAACGCATCCGCAATGAGTGCACGCGGCTGGACCAGCTGATGGAGGACGTCCTGTTCTTCGCCCGCCCGCTGGAGCTCAAGATCGTGCCCCTGGATCTGGCCGAGTTCCTGGACCGGATTCTGGGGCGTTGGGAGCCCCGGCTGCACCAGGCCAACGTCAAGCTGCATCGCACCTTTGACCCTTCCACGCCGGCGGCGCCTGCAGACGCCCGCACTCTGGAGCAAGTGGTGGTCAATCTGATCACCAATGCGATCCAGGCCATGCCCGAGGGCGGTACCCTCTCGGTCAACCTGGCCCCCGGCGAGACCCGCCACGGCCGGATGGTTGAATTGGCCATTGCCGACACCGGCTCGGGCATTCGGGAGGATTTGTTAGCCCGCATTTTTGACCCCTTCTTCACCACCAAGAAGGCCGGCACCGGCCTGGGACTGGCCATCAGTCGGCGGATCATGGTGGCTCACCAGGGCGGCATCAACGTGCGCAGCTATCCCGACGCCGGCACCGTGTTCACCCTGCACCTGCCCATTGCGGCGGCCCAGGGAGGAGCTTCATGAGCGCCACGGTCCTGGTGGTCGACGACGAAGAGACCGCCCGCAGTTTCGTGTGCGGCGCCCTGAGCGACGCAGGCTACGAGGCCCTGGAAGCCGGCGATCTGGCCCAGGCCCACCAGGTCATCGAGACCGGCTCGGCCGACATCGTGCTGCTGGACGTGATGCTCCCGGATGGCTCCGGCCTCAGCCTGCTCGATCGCATCGAGCTGGAGAACCCCAGCCCGCCGGTCATTCTGATTACCGCCTATGGAGAGGTGGACACCGCAGTGCAGGCCATGAAGCGCGGCGCATTGGACTACCTGCAAAAACCGCTCGACCTGGAGCAGCTGCTGAGCGCAGTGCAGCGAGCGGGCGAGATCGTGGCCCTGCGCCGCGAACTGGCCATGCTGCGCCGCTCGTCGCAGGATCAATACGAGTGGATCATAGGCGACACGCCGGTCATGCTGCGCATCGCCGACGAGGCCCAGCGGGCCGCCTCGGCCGCGGTGTCGGTCCTGATCACCGGCGAAACCGGCACCGGCAAGGAAGTGCTGGCCCAATTCATCCGCCGGGCCGGACCCCGGGCCGACAAGCCCTTCGTGCCCATCAATTGTGCCGCCCTGCCCGACACCATGATCGAATCCGAGCTGTTCGGGCACGAGGCCGGCGCCTTCACCGGGGCGACCAAGCGCAAGCCGGGGCTGCTGGAGGTGGCGGACACCGGCATTCTCTTCCTGGATGAGATCTCCTCCACCAAGCAGGACATGCAGGCCAAGCTGCTGCGGGTGCTGGATGAGCAGCGCTTCCGCCGGATCGGCGGCGTCAATGAGATCAGCGTGGACGTCCAGATCCTGGCGGCCTCCAACCGGGACCTGCCGGCCATGATCGAGGAGGGCAGCTTTCGCCAGGACCTCTACTATCGTCTGAAGGTGGTGGATCTGCACCTGCCTCCCCTGCGCGAGCGGGGGGCGGACATCCCCTCGCTGGTGGGGCACTTCCTGCGGCAGGTCAACCAGCGCACCGGAAGCGCGATCACCGGCATCACCCCGCGGGCGATCGACGCCCTCAAGGCCCATCGCTGGCCGGGCAACGTTCGGGAACTGCGCCACGTGATCGAGCGGGCGGTGCTCTTCTGCGATGACGAGCAGATCGACATCGCTCACCTCTCCCCCGAATTCCAGGCCCTGACCTCCTCCTGAGCAGCACCGGACCCCTCCGCCCGCCCCAACCCAGCTGATTTCGCCTGCCGTCCGACGGGCGAAGGCAATTCACCTGTCCGCCTCCCGGGCTGCGGCCCCTGGCACGATCTTTGCATCAGGGGGGAGAGAACCTTGAGCCTGGAGGCAGAAATGATCCCGTTGAGTATGTCCGATATGCAGATCATCATCGGCGCGTCCCTCTTCGTGCTGGGATGCATGTGCATCCTGCTGGGCACCTTTGTGCTCATCAGCCGCGGCTTCTCCAAAGAGATGAAGGCCCTGGCCGTGCACACCGCCCGCATTGGCCAGAAAGGCATCGCCGAAGAGCTGAGCGGACTGGTGAACAGCGCCTCTGAACTGGTGGTGGCGCTCAACCAGCTGGTCAAGTCGGCCAGCGGGGCCGGCATCTTCCTGGTGTCACTCGGCATGGCGATGATCGCCGCGGCCTACTGGGTCCTGATGCAGATTGAGTGGCCGGCAACGGCCATGTGAGGAATACCATGCACTCGGTTGAAGAGGTGCTCAACGCGCTGAGCGCGCGCCTGGAGACGGCCAGCCTCTCGGAGGCCCTCGGCCGGATTCTGCGTGTCCCTGCAGCTTGGCAGCAACTGCACGAACCGGAATTCCTGTCGGCCTTCCGCGCGGCCGCTTTGCCGGCCGAGCTCACGCCCGCACATCTGGCTTCGCTGGCGGTGGGGGGCGAACTCGGTGTGCCCTTGGGCCCACAGCACTTGGGGGATTGGGCGGAGCCGGCCCGCCAGACCTGGGAGGCATTCGTCAATTCAACCGGCGCTACCCAGGACCTGCCTCAGCTGGCGCTGCTCGCATTGGAATTCATGCTCCAGGCCGACGTGGCACCCACGCTGCAGATGGCGACACAATCGCCCGCCCGTTGGCAAGATGTGCTGGCGGTAGCCTGGCCGGGGCATCCCCAACGCGATCAGATCTTGGGCGCGCTGCTGGCCAACCCCGAGGCCGCCGGCATGCGATTGGCGGCTCACGTCGCCCTGGCCAATGGGTCGGCCTCCGAGGCTGCCCAGCGCCTGGCGAGTGCATGCCCCCCTCCCTGCTACGAGCTGGTCCGCTGTCTGCAGGACATGGGAGAGCCCGCCGCGGCGGCGCTGCTGCTGGAGACTGCCCCGCAGCCCACCGGCTCGACGCCTGTCGATCAGCTGTGGCGAGCCGAGCACGCGATCGTCGCCGGCCGCCCTGGGGAGGCCTATCAGGCCTTGCAGGGGGCCTGGGAATCCGCTTCAGGCGTGGCCGCCGAAGTCGCCGATCGGATGGCTCACTATGCGCAGGGCCAGGGCGATCCGGTCCTGGCGGCCGAGGCCGCTCGGCGGGCGTTGGAGAACCTGCCTACGCCGGAACGCCGGGCCGCGCATGCTCTGAGCCTGTCGAAGTTGGGAAGGTCTCACGAGTCTCAGACCAGCCTGTCCAGCGCGTCCCCCTCGGCCGAGGAGCGCATCGTTTTGGGAATGGCGCTGGCCGATCAGGGTCAGCCCGCCGAGGCCAGAGCGGCGCTGGAGTCCGTCGTCGAAGAGGTTTTGCGCGGAGCAGTCGTTAAGGATTACTGGCTGCAGGAGCTGACCCTGGCACTGGAGCAGGCCGGGGCGGTCGGCGCGGCGGTCCAGCTTGCCCTGGCGCGGGCCGAGCGTTCCCCGTTGAATGCCGAGGCGCGCCGCGCCGCGGTGCGCTTGCTGGAGGCTTCCGGCGATCCCGAAGGAGCCGCCCGGCAAGCCCAGCTGGCTGTCGGTTTCGATCCCTCGTCGCAGGAGGATCGGTCTGCATTGGCCAAGAACCTGGTCGGCGCAGGGGAGGCCGCGGCCGCCCTGCCCCATTGGGAGATTCTCGTGAGCGCCGGTGGCGCCAATCCGCTGGAGCTGGCCGCCTGTGCCTTGGCGGCCGGGCAGATCGACGCCGCCCAGGCTCATTGCACGAAGCTATTGGAAGCAGATCCCGGATCGGCCGGAGCATCCACGCTGCTGGCTCGCTGCATGACGGCCAGGGCCGATCCCGAGGCCGCCGAGGCTCGCCTGCGGGAGGTCGTGGGAGCGCATCCCGGCTACGTGGAAGCCCGCCTGGCGTTGGTCGAGGCGTTGGCCGCCGGTGGGCAGGATCAGTCGGCCGGAGAGGTTCTGTTCGCCGCGGTCCAGGCCTTGCCGCATGAGCTGCGGCTGAATCTGGCGCTGGCCAGGTGGCTGCGCGCTCAGGACCGCCCCAGCGAGGCGGTTCAGGTGGCGAAGTCCGGACTGCAGGCTGGTTCGGGGCCTGTGGAGGCTCTGATCGAGTTCGGAGAAGCCTCGCTGGAGATCGGTGAGTGGGAACCAGCGCTGCAGGCATTGAGCCAGGCGGTTGAGCGACAGCCTCGCAACTGGCGTGCTCGCCTGGGGCTGGCGCGGGCCTATGAGCGCAGCGGGGATCAGATTCGCGCCGCCGAGTATGCCGGAGGCTTGCCCAAGGCGGCCCCGGCCGAGGCCTACATTCACGCCGCCCGCATCATCATTCTGGCCGCCGAGGCCCAGGGAGCCCCGGAGCAGGTGCAGGCCGCAGTAGACCAGCTGCGCCGCGCGGCCAGCAAGTCGCCCGGCAATCCCAGCATCGAGCTATGGACCGGCCGGGCCCATGAGGTTGCCGGCCGGCACGCCAAGGCATTGGAAACCTACCAGGCATGCCTGGCCAGGTTTGCCAGCGAGGATGCGGAGTCCTACGGTGAGGCCCTCCTGGGCATTGGCCGTTCCGCTATCGCCACCGGGGAATTGTCGCTGGCGCTGTCTACGTTGGAGCAGGCCCAGAAACGGTTCCCGGCCTCCAGCGAAATCTTGTGCCTGCTCTCGCAGGCCTACGGCTCAGCCAATCTGCCCGAGAAGGCCGTCCAGGCCGCAGAGCGGGCGGTCCAGATCAACGGCCGCCACGCCGGCGCGTGGAAGACCTTGGGCAGGTCCAAGGCCGCGCTGGGCGATCTGGCAGGTGCCTTGCAGGCCTATCAAGGATGGAGTGCGGTTGAGCCCGCCGATCCAGAGGGCTGGATGGAACTGGCCCGGCTGGCGCAGGCCGCCCAGTCTTCCGACGTCAGCCGCAAAGCTCTGGCTGAAGCGCTGTGGCGCGGGCGCCGTGTCCCGCAGGTGCTGGCCCAGAGCGCCGATCTGCTCGAGAGCATGGCTTCCCCGCACAGCGCGCTGCGCATGCTGCGAATCGCCGGCGCCCTCAGTCCGAATGACCGCCCCACCCTGACTCGGCTGGCTGAGTTGAGCGGCCAACTGGGGCGGTTGGAGACTGCCCAGCAGGCCTGGAGCCGGGTGGCCGAACTGGAGCCCGACGACCCGACCGCCTATCGCAAGTCCGCCGACGCACTCTGGGGCTTGGGCCAGCCGCGCCAGGCGATCCAGCAATGGCAGCGGGCAACCGAACTGGACCCGCAAGAACCGGAGGCGCGGCGAGCCCTCGGGCGAGCCTATATGCAAATCGGAGAGGTTCAGAACGCCCTCAACCACTACAGCGTGGCGATCGAGCTAAGTCCGCACGATCCATCGCTGCCTCTGGAGGCGGGCGTTGCGGCTATGCGCCGCGGCTCCATGTTGGAGGCTGCCGGCCTGCTCTCGGACGCCGTGGAGCGAGACCCGAGCTCGGCCGATGGCTGGGCCGCCCTGGGCGAGTGCTGCGTTCAACTGGGTGACTGGGGCAAGGCAGAACTGGCCCTCTCGAAGGCGAACGATTTGGGGGGGCGGGTCGCCGCACTGCGAGTACTCACCGCTCTGGCCATGGGAGACCTGGGAAGCGCGGTGCCCTGGCTGGACCAGGCCATGCACCCGGCGCCTGCTGAGGCCGTTGAAGCGATCTGGACGGCCCGCGCCTTGATGCGCATGGCGCACTGGAGCGAAACGGTTCAGGTGCTGAAGTCCCGGCTGGAGGGTTCGGAAGATCCTTCCGTCCGTCAGGCTCTGGCGGAGACACGAATCACGCTGGCCGAGGCCGGCTGGATTCTGGGCCATGCCGGCGCCGACACCCGCGAACCGGAATCGGCCATGAGAGAAGCCACAGCCGGGTCGAAAGGACCCGCACACAGCTCGGAAACGTTGCGGCTGCGGGAACAGGTGCTGCTGCAGCCCGTCAGCCAGGCCTCGCTGGACGCCCTGCAGGGACTGGTTCAGAGACAGCCGGACGGCGCCGCGGCGCACAGCCTGGCCATCGGTTGGATGCGGGCGGGACAGCCCGAGGCGGCACTACGTGCGCTGGAGTCGCCGCGCCCCGCCCCTTATGAGTTCGACTGGCGACCGCTGCTGCAGGCCGCCGCTTCCCGCCAGCTCGGCCGGCTGGAAGAGGCCCTGGAGGCGCTGGAGGTCGGCGCCCAGGATCCGGTGCTGCGGCCGTTGTCCGAGGCGCTGGAAGGCGCCGTACAGGCGGAGATCGGCCGGCGGGATGCCGCGATCGCAGCCTGGAACCGAGCCCTGGCGGCCCGTCCGCAGGAGGCCAGCTGGCACTACGCGCTGGCAGGCCTGTATCTCGGAGGCGGGGAACTGGATGTTGCGCTCCCCCATCTCCAGCAGGCGGTGGAGCAGGCGCCCGGCGCAATGGATTACCGCATGCAGCTGGCCAGAACGCTGGCGGCCTGCGGGCACGGAGCCGAGGCGGTGGCCTCCTTCAAGCTGGTCATGGACCGGGCCGAACCTTCAGTGCAGGATCTGGTGGATGCCGGCGAAGTGGCGTTGGCCACACAGTCGCCGGAACTGGCCCACGAGTGGTTCGAGCGGGCCCACGGCCTGGCGCCTCAGGACCCGCGCGGGCTGGTAGGATCGGCCCGAGCGGCCATGGCACTGGGCAAGGGTCGCAAAGCGCGCGAGCGCATCGAGGCCGCGCTGCGGGCGGCCCCGAACGATCCGGAGGTCAGGTTGGGCCAGGGGGAGATCCTGGCGATGCAGCGCGACCACCGGGCGGCCCTGCAGGCCTACGAGCAGGTTCGCGGCCTGAGCGGCGCGGCCAAATCCCGCCTGATCCAGGCCAAGAGCCAGGCGCTCATGGCGCTGGGACAGAGCGAACAGGCCGAGCAAGGATTGCTGGCGGAGTTGGAGCAGGCAAACCAGGACCCGAGCCTGTGGTTCCCACTGGCACTGGTGCGTGAGTCCAAGGGCGACCTGGCTTCTGCCGCCGAGGCAGCCGGCCAGGCCGTGCGGCTCGCCCCGCTCAATCCGGACTATCGATTGGGGCTGGCGCGCATCTGCCGGCAGTCCGGCAATCTGGATCGCGCCCTGGACGAGTTGATCCGCGCCCGCGAGCTGGCGCCGGCCGACCCGCGGGTGCCGCTGGAGCAAGGGGTGGTCTATGAGGAGCGCCGCGACTACCGGCGGGCGCTGGAATCCTACCGGCGCGCCATCGAGCTGGACAACCGCACGACCCAGGCCTTCTACCGCTCCGGCCTGGTGCTGAAAGTGCTAAAGGCTTATCCGCAGGCCGGTCAGATGCTGAAGCGGGCCGCCGAGCTTGCCCCCGTCGATCGGGATGTGATGCATCAGCTGGCTGCGGTGCGGGCACTGGAATTGGTGCACGGCCCGGCAGCAGGAGCAGTCCATTGATCACACGCCAAACCCTACAGAGCTTGATTCAGGCAGCCCAGAGCTGCGGCCGGCCCGAGTTCGCCCGGGCGGCCGCAGCCGACTGGCTGGCCTCCTGGCCCGGAGATCTGGAGACTCAACTGTGGCTGGCCCGCGCCGAATTTGAGGCCGGACTGGCCCAGGCCGCTGCGGAGCGATCGGTGCGCCTGCTGCAGATCGACCCGGAGAACGCCGAGGCCTACGAGCTGATGTCCGCCGCACTGCAACAGCGTGGCGAAGCTCTGCGCGGACCGGTATTGCGGGCGTGCGCCGCCATCCTGCGCGGGCAGCCGCTCGCGGCAGAGCAGGCGCCCGCTTGGGCGGCCCCGCTTGCGCGGGCCGTGCAGGCCCTCTCCAAGGGTCGGGCAGACCAGGCGGTCGCGGCGGCTCGCGAGGCCCTGGCGGCCGACCCCAGCCTGCCGCTGCCGGCGGTGATCGCCATGCGGGCCTACCGTGAAATCCCGGACCCGCCCCAGGCCACGGCAGTGGCAGCCGCGGCGCACGCACGTTGGCCGGATTGCCTGCCGTTCCGGCTGGCACTGGCGCGTGATCTGTTGGACTCCGGCCAGGCAGCTCAGGCCATCGAGCAGCTGCACCGGGCAGCTGCTGAAGATGCGCTGGGCACGCTGAGCCGGCGTTACTTGGGCTCCGACCACCCCTTCGAGAATCTGTGGCCGGCGGAACTTCGCGCCGAGCTGACCAGGCCGGTTCCCCCGGAGATCGTGATCGCGCTCGGCGGGACCCTGGGCGGGACACACTCGATGCTGAAGACGCCCGCCCCAGCTTTGAAGTCGGAGCCCGCCACTGAAGCGCCGGCGGCCGCTGAGGGGCTACCCGCCGCAGATCCTGGCGAAGTGGAGGCGCCCGCCGCGATCGTGGAGCAGACGGTCTTCTCTCCCGAGCCCTGGGAGGCCTTCCACGGTCCGGATGGCGGATCCGATGCTGATGCGCCCTCGGAGGCGCTGCTGGATGTCCAGCAGGCCTTCGATCGGATGGCCGCCCGCCTCAATGTCCCGACTGCCTCTCCGGGGGCCGAACGGCGGGTGCCGGCCTACATCCTCCTTTCCAGCCATACCCGGTTGGTGCAGGAGTTCGGGGAGGAGAAGTTCAAGCGGGTCGATGAGGCCATCCAGGGCCTGGCCGACGCGGTCCGCCGCCGGCGTGGATGGGTCGCCTATCGCATCTTCATCGACGATCCCAAGTCGTTGAACTCGCTTGAGTTGGCCCCCTGTGATCCCGCCAATGCCTGGCAGATCAAGCTGCGGCTGGCCGATCTGGATCAGAAGCTGGCGCTGCGGGGCGAGATGATCGGAGCCGTGGCGATCGTTGGCGGCCATCGCATTATCCCCTTCCATCTGCTGCCCAATCCGACCGAGGACGACGATGACCATGTGCCCTCGGACAATCCCTATGCCACCACCGACGAGAACTACTTTGCCCCGGAATGGCCGGTGGGCCGATTCCCCTCCGATACGGACGCGGATCTGCTGGTCTCGCTGCTGCAGGCCGCGGCCCAGTCTCAACTGGAGGCCGGCCAGCAATCCGGGCCGACCGGCCGGTTACTAAGCTGGACCCGGGACCGGATGGGCCGTCTGCTCCGGCTGCAGCCTCAATCCATCGGCTACAGCGCCAGCATCTGGCGCAAGGCCTCCCTGGCGGTCTTCAAGTCCATCGGCGCCCCCTGGGCGCTGGTCACCTCTCCACCGGCGCAGGCTGGGGCCATGCCAGGGCTGGTGAGCCGTCCCTCGCGGCTCTCCTACTTCAATCTGCATGGGCTGGAGGATGCGCCGGAGTGGTTCGGGCAGCGCGATCCGCTGCGGGACAAGCGCGGCCAGCCTGAGTTCCCGGTGGCCCTGCGGCCCGACGATGTGGTGAATGGGGGCCGAGCTCCCCGGGTCGTCTTCACCGAAGCCTGCTATGGGGCCAATGTGATCGGCAAGACCGCCGCGGAGGCCCTCAGCCTGAAGTTCCTGGCCTCGGGCTCGCACGCGGTGGTTGGCTCAACCAAGATCTCCTACGGTTCGGTGAGCACACCCCTGATCGCCGCCGACTTGATTGGCCGGCTATTCTGGGACGAGCTCAACGAAGGACTGCCGGTGGGCGAGGCCTTGCGGCGCGCCAAACTGAACTTCGCCAGCGAAATGCACCGCCGCCAGGGGTTCCTGGACGGCGAGGATCAGAAGACTTTGATCTCCTTCGTGCAGTACGGTGATCCGCTCTACAGCCCGCAGGCCGGAAACACGCCCCGGCAGGCCAAGGCGGTGATCCGGGGCACGCGTCGCCCGTTCGAGATGAAGACCACCTGCGCTTTGGGCGGTCAGGACCTGCTGCAGTCCGGCGCCGATCCATTCGCCTCCGAGCGCGTGCGGGCCATCGTGTCCCAGTATCTGCCCGGCATGGCCGATGCCGAATGCCACGTCCGCGCCCAGCACGCCGGCTGCGCCGAGGGCGATCATCAGTGCCCGACCCAGCAGCTGGGGGTCAAGGTGATGGCTGGGGCGGTCGCCGAGACCACCGTGGTGACGTTCAGCAAGCAGGTCCAGGATGGCGCCCGCCGGCATCCGCACTACGCCCGTCTGACGCTGGATCGCGGCGGGAAGGTGCTCAAACTGGCCGTCTCCAGATAGAACGTCTGGCATAGAAATTGCACATGTGGAAGCCGAGGCCAATCAACCATGGCAACCAACCCCCACAATCGCCTCGGCTTCCACTACTTTCCCGACGAGGCGCACTACGCACCGCAGGACCTGCAGTTCTGGCTCCCTCAGCTGCAGGCGCTCGGAGCGGCCTGGCTGGTGCTGCGGGCCGGCATCGAGCAGTTGATCCCAGAAGCCTTCATCCGTGGGCTGTTGGAGGCCGGCATTGAGCCGGTGGTCTGGATTCATGCCCCGGTCAGTTCGCTGCGGGCCAAGGACCTGGCACCGGCGCTGAACGCCTATCACCGGTGGGGGGCGCAGTACGTCGTCCCCGGCGACCGCCCCAACCAACGCCTGAGCTGGGCGGCCGGTGATTGGAGCCGGTCGGGACTGGTCGAGCGCAGCGTGGATCGGCTGCTGCCGCTCTGGCAGCTGCAGCGTGCCATCGGACTGCGGCCGATCTTCCCCCCGCTCGAGCCGGGGGGCGACTACTGGGACACCGCCTTCCTGGAGACGGCCATCAGGGCCCTGATGCGGCGTGGGCAGCACGACCTGGTGCGCGAGATGAGTCTGGCGATCTACGGCTGGACCTTCGGCAGGTCGCTGGATTGGGGGGCCGGCGGGCCCGGGCATTGGCCCGGCTCCACGGCCTATGCGCCGGCCGA
>Ga0214473_10005698_pt1 | contig 14920 bp, 12 predicted proteins | sample RVTome_7_FD_203509 | JGI IMG/M metagenome (GOLD analysis project Ga0214473, IMG submission 203509) | Soil microbial communities from uranium-contaminated site in the Upper Colorado River Basin, Wyoming, United States - RVT98D197 | ecosystem: Environmental > Terrestrial > Soil > Contaminated >... | reverse complement strand
TCGGCCTACCGTGATTCGGTGGTCATCAGGACGGAGAGCGTGGACGCGTCGGAGTTCGTGTCGCTGGGGTCCTCGGCCCGCGAGCGGAACAAGTTCTGGGGGTTTCCGCCGAGCCGGGTGCCGCTCAACGCCCGCGTCTGGTACCCCGAGGGTGAGGGGCCCTTCCCGCTGGTGCTGGTGGTCCACGGCAATCACGACATGAGGGACTACTCCGACCCCGGCTACGACTACCTGGGTGAGTTGCTGGCCAGCCGCGGCTTCATCCTGGCCTCGGTGGACATGAACTTCATCAATGGCGGCATCCGCGGCGAGAACGACGCACGAGGGTGGCTGCTGCTGAAGCATCTGGAGGCCTGGCAGGGCTTCAATGAGGACGCGGAGACGCCCTTCCACGGACGCGTGGACATGAGCCAGATCGCGCTCATGGGGCACTCCCGGGGGGGCGAGGCGGTGGCGCACGCCGCTGCCTTCAACCGGCTCGAGCGCTACCCGGATGACGGCAACGTCACCTTCGATTTCGACTTCGATATTCGCAGCGTGGTGGCCATCGCTCCGGTCGACGGGCAGTACGCGCCGGCCGATCGCCTCCAGCCGGTGGAGAACGTCAACTACATGGTCTTCCACGGCTCACACGACGGGGACGTGTCCGGCTTCATGGGGATCCGGCAGTATCAGCGCGTACGTTTCACGGATGGGCAGCCGTGGCTGAAGGCCCTGGTGTATGTCTATCGCGCCAATCATGGCCAGTGGAACACCGTGTGGGGCAGCCACGACCGTGGCCCGCGGAGCGGCCGCTCGCTCGACCTGGACGCCCTCATGCCTGAGGAGGAGCAGCGCCAGTTTGCCCGCGTCTACATCACGGCCTTCCTGGAGGCCACGCTCCAGGGCAAGCAGGACTACCTGCCCCTCTTCCGCGATCACCGGGTAGCGGGTGACTGGCTGCCGCCCACCATGTACGTGACGCGGGTGCGCGACCATACCTTCCGGCCTCTTGCCACCTTCGAGGAGGACGTGGATCTCACCGGTAGTGAGCTGGCGGGCCTGCGCCTCCAGGGGGACAGCCTTGCCACCTGGCGCGAGGGGCGCCTGCAGTTGCGCACGGCCAACTCGCCCACCGAGGGCTCCTCCCAGTACAATCACGCCGTGTGGCTGGGGTGGAACAATCGGCTTGCCGGTGCGGACACCACACGCACGGGGCCGCCCGCCGCCTACACGCTGACGCTGCCGGACGGGCTGGCCGCGGCGTGGCGCCTGGACAACGCCAGCGTGCTGCAGTTTGACCTGATGCCCACCGAGACGGTGCCGCGGCCGCGCGCGGCGCCGAAGGCGGACGCGGACTCCACGGCACCCGACGAGCCGGCCGCCGATCCTCCGGCCCGGCCGGAGCGGAACGAGGACGCGGACAAGCCCCCCGTGGACCTGTCCATCGAGGTGGAGGACGCCGCCGGTGTACGTGCCAGCGTGCCCCTCACGCGCTACGGGCCGGTCCGGCGCCCGCTGCCGATTGCCATTCTGCGCCGCCCGGACCAGGAGCGGGAGCGTTATGGCGCCCTCCACGAGCTGGTCTTTCAGACGTTCACCATTCCGCTCGCGGACCTGGTGGCGGTGGCACCGCGGCTGGATCTGGCCCGGCTCGCCGCGGTGCGCTTCCGCTTCGATCGCGCGTTCGCGGGAGAGGTCATCGTGGATGACATCGGCTTCGCCCATCCGGACCCGGCCTTCCTCCGCGCGCCCGTGCCGGTGGCGGAGGCGCAGGGGTCGGGAGGGTCGGTGAGCGGGCGGCAATGAGCGGTCAGCCGGTGGTGGATCCGGATATTCGCAGGGCGGCCACGCTGCCCGCGGCGTTCTACCACGATGCCGCCCTGCACGCGCGTACGGTGGAGCGGGTGTTCGCCAAGAGCTGGCAGTTCGCCGGTGACGCCGACACCGTGAAGGCGCCCGGGCACGTGCGCCCGTTCACGCTCATGGAGGGTTGCCTGGACGAGCCGCTGGTGCTGGCGCGCGGTGAGGACGGCGCGCTGCGCTGCCTGTCCAACGTGTGCACGCACCGCGCGGCGCTGGTCGTGGAGGGGGAGGGACACGTCCGCGGGCTCCGCTGTCGCTACCACGGTCGCCGCTTCGGCCTGGATGGCTGTCTGGTGTCCATGCCCGAATTCGAGGGTGTGGAGGGCTTCCCCGCCGCGCGCGACGATCTACCGCGCCTCTCGCTCGAGCGCTTCGGCCCGCTGCTCTTCACGGCGCTCGACCCGGCCGTCTCCTTCGCCGACTGGATCGGTCCCGTACGCCAGCGGGTGGCATGGCTACCGCTGGACCGGCTGGTCTTCGACCCCGCCACCTCGCAGGACTACCTCATTGAGGCGAGCTGGATTGCATACTGCGACAACTACCTGGAGGAATTCCATATCCCCTACGTCCACGGCGCCAGCCTGGCCGCGCTGGATTACGCCGCGTACCGCACGGAGCGTTTTGCCTGGGGCAATCTCCAGTACGGGTTCGCCAGGAACGGGGAGGCGGGCTTCGCGGTACCCGGTGATCATCCCGACGCCGGCCAGAACGTAGCGGCCTGGTACTTCTGGCTCTTCCCGAACCTCATGCTGAACTTCTATCCCTGGGGACTCAGCATGAACGTGGTCGTGCCTCTGGGTCCGGCACGGACGCGGGTCTCATTTCGCTCCTACGTCCTGGACCCGGGCAGCCGCGGCCAGGGGCTCGGGGCGGATCTGCACCGCGTGGAGATGGAGGACGAGGAGGTGGTGGAGTCGGTGCAGCGGGGCGCCCGCTCGCGTCTGTACCGGCGTGGGCGCTTCTCCCCCCGACGTGAGGTGGGAACGCACCATTTTCACGAAATGCTGGCCAATGAGAGCCATTATCAGGGACCTCCCGACGCCGCCATGGGTCCCTCCCCCACAGACGACCGGCCGACAGCCTCCTAGATTGCCCGTATGAGCCATCTCGCCGCCGCTTCCGCCCACGGTGCCGCCCCGGTCGCGCTCGGGGATGAACGGGCCGCCCCCTGCCTGGTCTGGGAGGTGACCCGGGCCTGCACCCTGGCCTGCAGCTTCTGCCGTAGCGCCGTCCAGGTGGGCCGCCACTTTCGTGAGCTCTCCACGCTCGAGGGGTTCCGCATGCTGAACGAGGCCCGCGGCCTCGGCCCCGTGCGCGTTCTGCTGTCCGGCGGCGATCCCCTGGAGCGGGAGGATCTGCCCGATCTCGTGGAGCATGCGGCCCGGCAGGGCCTGCGCCCCTGGATCACGCTCTGTCCCACCGCGGCCGCCGCCCCCGCCGCGCTGGCGCGGCTGGCCGAAGTGGGCCTGGAGGGCGTCCTGGTGCGTGCGGTAGGCGCCGATGCAGGGGCGCATGATGAGGCGGCTGGCCTCCCAGGCGCGTGGATTCGCCTGGAGCAGGCCGTGGCGGCGGCGCGGGCGCTCGGCCTGGCGGTGGAGCGCACGGCCGACGGGCGTGTCTCCGAGGCGTCCGTGCTCCGCGTCGAGCCCACCGGCGTCATCCGGCTGGCCGGCGCCGCCGCGGGAGACGTCCGGCGCGACGACGTGGTGGAGCTCTGGCTCACCCGCCCGGACACCGGCGGGGCACCTTCGCGGTCGTGAGCCAGGCCGGGACCGGCGGGTCGGCCGGCTGGGTCGCGCTCCCCCCGGGGGCCACCCGCCTGGACCCCGCTGCCGTGGCCGCCGTCATCGAGCGCAACGTCTGGGGCGTCCTCACCACCGTTGAGCCGGCCGGTCCCTACGCCGTTCCCGTCATCTACGGTTGGGACGGCGCGCGCTTCCACGTGGTCAGCCTGCAGGGGCGCAAGGCGACCAACCTGGACGCCAACGGCGCCACCTGGTTCACTCTCGTGGAGGAGGACGGCCAGGGAGGACGACGGGTGGTCATGGGCCCCACGACCGCCGCATGGACCCGCGGACTGGCCGCGCGCCTGCGCTCGGTGGAGGTGCTGCGCCGCCAGATGAAGGGCCGCCGGGCCGGCTCGGCGGCCGATGCCGCCCGCATCGCGGCCGCCCGCTTTCTCACGCTCACGCCGCGGGCACTCGACGGCTGGATCCTGCCACCCCCGGCGTGAGCCGCACCGCCCGCCGGTTGCGCCGCCCGCCGGCTCCTCAGCGCAGGCCGATTCCCAGGCGGTGGACGTGCGTCCCATCGAAGCCCTGCCAGGCGTAGTCCAGCGTGAAGCTGTCCAGCGTCACCCCGGCCCCCAGGGTGAGCGGCTCCGCGGCCGGCTCCTCCTGGCTCCGCCAGCCGGCGCGCAGGGTGAAGGTGCGCCCCTGGATGGGCCAGTAGGAGACCTCCAGCCCGCCCCCACCCACCACCTCGCCGTCGAAGTATGCGGTGGCCGCCGCGCTGGCCACGACATCGAGGGGGCCCACATTGGCGCTCCGGCTGGAAGCCGCCAGGGTGGCACGGGAGGGCAGGTCCACATCCTCCCCTCCCAATGTCATTGCGGGGCCCACATGATGGGCGGAGAAGCCGAGTTGTACGGGTCCCACAGGCAGGCCTGTGGAGACGTCCACGGCCGGCCGGACGTTGCGCTCGCCCTCCGCACGCAGCTCGATCGCGCTGGCCGCGAGGCCCAGGCGTACGCCGAAGAAGCGGCGCGCGGCGCCCACGGTGAGCACCCGCTCCGCAACCGTGCGCCCGCCCGTCCGGTTCAGCCTCTCCGCACCGGTGGCCGTGGCGCCCGGCTCGGTGCCGTAGTCCACGGTGCGCAGGCCGATGGCGAGCGGCACGCCGACCAGCGATCCGCCGGCGGCGAGCGTGTGGACGGAAGCGGAGCCGTACCACTGGACGGAGGCGCCCAGACCGCCGAACGATCCCGCCATGGCGGGGTTGTAGAAGAGGGCCTCCGGCTCACTCGCGCCGAGCGGGTAGGCACCGCCCAGCGCGGCGGCGCGCACGCTGGCGGGCAGCTGGGGCAGGACCACGGCACGTTCGGGTTGCTGCGCGCCGGCACCCGCCGGTAGCACGGCCAGCAGGAGGAGGGCGGATGTACGGCCTGAGAATCCCATGCGGAGCGCCCGGTCGGGGTGAACGATGCGCCCCAAGCTAAGGGGCGCCGGAGGGGGCACAAGCCCCGTGGCCAGGAGCTCCAGCTGCCCAACGTTCCCCGGAATCCGGACGTCGATGCCGTGGATGGGACCTTCCTGCCGTTGCGCGGTGTAGGGTCCTTTCGGCGTGCACCCGTTTCATATTCCATTTGACCGGCGTACAGCCGCAGCCATCGGAGGCGTTCAGTGTCCTATCGCCATGCAATCGCCCTTTCCGCGCTATTGAGCACGGCGCTGTCGGGCAGCGCGGCGGCCCAGACCATCCGTGGTCACCTCATGGAGGAGGGTACGGATCGCCGCATCGCTGACGGCGAGGTGGTGCTGGTGAGCGCGAAGGGTGTGGACGTGACCAGCGCCCTCACCGACAGCACCGGCTTCTTCTTCATTCGCATCGCCGTACCGGGGGAGTACATGCTGCGCGGCGAGCGCATCGGGTATCGTGCGGCCCTCAGTCCCGTGGTGTGGATCCCCGAAGGAGATATCGTGGACGTGGAGCTGCGCCTGGCGGTGAACGCCGTGCTGCATGCTCCACTGACCGTCACGGCCAAACGGCGCCCCTGGTACGAAGGCGCCAAGGCACCGGTCCTCTGGCAGTACTTCGAGCGCAAGGAGTACTACGGCACCCTGGGACTCGGGCGCTTCGCCGAGGGCGAGGCCCTGGAACGGGCTGGTGCCAGCGGCGACGTGGCCATGGCCATTGCCTCGCTGAGCGGTGCCCACGCCATGCCGCACCCCACGCGCCCGGGCAGGACGGCGCTCTACACGCGCCCGGGCACCTCGAACTGTGCGCCCATCATCTATCTGAACGGCACGCCCATCTCGGATCCCAGCCGCAATACTCCGACCGTCGTGCAGGTGGCATCGGGGGAGAGCACCCAGGACGTGATCGTGGGTACGGGCGGGCGTGAGCCGATCGTCATCGAGGACTTCGTGACCATCGAGATGCTCGAGGCCGTGGAGATCTACCGTGGCGCCTCGGAGGTGCCGGCCGAGTTCGGCGGTCCGGACGCCAACTGCGGTGTGATCGTCCTGTGGACGCGCCGTTCGCGCTGAGGTTTAGCGGTTGCGATAGACGGCGCGCATGCATGAACGAAGGGGTGGCCCCGCCTGGGGCCGCCCCTTCGTGACTTTCGGCGTCGCGGGCTCAGCCCCCGCCCTGCTCCGGCAGCAGGGTGAAGCGGGCGTACTGCTCCGTGTTCAGATAGCGGCGGGCGGCGGCGCGCACGTCCTCCGCGGTGACCCCCTCCACCAGCTCCAGGTAGGTGAGCGGTGCCGTAAGTGGCTCCTGCCGGCGTGCCGCCGACAGGATGGAGCTCACCCAGTAGGGGTTCTGCTCCACCGAGGTCTCGTGGGAGCGGCGCTGCATCTCCTTCACATTGGCCAGCGTCTCCGCGGCGGGTCCGTCCGTGGCCAGCCGCTCCATCTCCGCGAAGGCCGTGGCCAGCAGCTCCTCCACACGCTCCGGGTCCGAGCCGAAGCCGATGCTCACCTGGTAGTGCGGATAGGGTTCGGCCGTGCCGCTCGCGCTCACGCTCACGCCGTAGGTGCCGCCCTCCTCCTCACGCATGGCGTCCCGCAGCATGATGTCCAGCACGCCGCGCAGGGTGGTCATGATGTGACGGCTCTCCCGCGAACTCTCGAAGGGGCCGTGGAAGATGAGGCGCGTCTGCGCCCTGGGCTCCACGCCGCGGCGTACCGTGCGCTCCACCACGCCCTCCGGCGGGCGGATGCCCAGGTCGCGGCCTTCCTCCACGCGATCGATCGAGGGCAGCGTGGCAAGCCACCGCTCCACGAGTGGCCGCACGGCCTCCACCTCGAACGCCCCTGAGAAGGCAAAGGTGAAATCGCTGGCGTCCGCCAGGCGGTCCAGCACGAAGGCGTGCGCTACGTCCATGCGCACCGCGTCGAGGTCCGCGACGGTCACGGGCCGGGCCCGCGGATGGTGCTGCGCCATGGTCACTCCGATGGTGTCCCCGAACACCTGCTCCGGGCTCAGTCCACGGTTCTCCAGCCCCGGCCGGATCTGTGCCTTGATGGACTGGAACATGACGCTGTCCGCGCGCTGCCCGGTGAACTGCAGATGGATGAGCTGGAAGAGCGTCTCCAGGTCCCGTGGGCTGGCCCTGCCGCCCATGCCTTCCGTGAGATCACTGAAGCTCGGCGAGGCCGACGCGGCCTTCCCCGTGAGGGCTTTGCCCAGGTCCACCACCGACATGTCCCCGAGCCCGCTCACGCTGGCCAGCACCGGGCCGAAGGTGGCGGAGACGAAGAGGCTATCGGGGACGAGCGAGTAGCCGCCGGGGGACGTCGCCTGGAACACCACTTCGTCGTCCTTGAAGTCCGTGGGCTTCAGGAAGACGCGGACGCCGTTGGAGAGGCGCCATTCGGTAATGCCGATGGCGGTGTGCTCGAGCTCTTCCACGATGGCGCCCGGCGCGGGCACGTCCTCCACCAGCGCGTCGTCCGTGGCGGTGTCCACGTAGGGTGCCACCTCGGCCGCGGACGCCCGTTCGAAGACCGCCAGCAGATCCGCCTCGGAGGGCAGGGGGACGTCCTCCTTGGCCGGTGCCTGGAGCGCGATCACACGGTTGCCGTCGCCCACGCGGTCGGCGGCCAGGACGTTGATCTCCTCCAGCGTGATGCCGGGCAGGAAGCGTTGCACCAGGGCGTATTCGGTGGCGATTCCCGGGATGGGCTCATCCTCCAGGAAGGCCCGCACGTACTCACTGGCGTAGCTGCCGGACGCCTGCTTGTCACGCTCGTCGAACGCCAGCTGATAGCTGCGCAGCAGGGAGGTCTTCTCCCGCTCGAGTTCGGTGGCCGTGAAGCCGTGCCGCTCGGCGCGCTCGAGTTCCACGAGGACCGCCTCGAGGCCGCTCAGCACGCGTCCGTCGGCCACGGCTGCGCCTACCTGAAAGGCGTCGGCGCCGCGCACCATGCCGCCGCGGCCGGCGCCGGCGCCCAGATAGGGCGGATCGGCCACCTGGGTGCCCTCGAAAAGGCGCTGGTTCAGCATGCCGGCCCACAGGCCTTCCAGAAAGCCGTTCCGGTAGTCGGCCACGGTGCGTTCGGGCTGAGGCGGCAGCATGCGATAGACCTGGACGCCGGTGCTCGTGGCCTCCGCGTCGGAGGCGATCACGGTGCGGGTGCCGTCGTGGTCCGGGATGCCGAAGCGCGGACGCTCCAGCGGCGTGGCGGGGCGGGGGAGGGAGCCGAAGCGCTCGCGGATGAAGCCCTCCACCTGGTCGGCGTCGAAGTCTCCCACGGCAATGACGGCCATCAGCTCCGGTCGGTACCACGTCTGGTAGTAGCGGCGTAGCGCGTCCGGCTCGAAGCCTTCCAGTGAGGCCACGGTGCCGATCGGCAACCGCTCGGCGTAGCGGGAGTCTCCGAAGATCACGGGCAGGATCTTGTCCCGCATGCGGGCGGCGGCGCCGCGTCCGAGACGCCACTCCTCCAGGACCACGCCGCGTTCCTTTTCTATCTCCTCATCCTCACAGGTCACGGCGGAGGCCCATTCGCCCAGGATGTCGATGCCCGTGCGGAGCGCGCTCCCCGTGTCGGTGGGCACCGTCAGCATGAAGACGGTCTCATCGAAGGAGGTGTAGGCGTTCAGGTCGGCTCCGAAGCGCATCCCGATGGACTCCAGGTAGCGCACCAGCTCCTGCTTTTCGTAGCGTGCCGTACCGTTGAACGCCATGTGCTCCACGAAGTGCGCCAGCCCCAGCTGATCGTCCTCTTCGAGCACCGAGCCGGCGTTCACGGCCAGGCGCAGCTCCGCCCGGTTCTCGGGCCGCTCGTTGGTCCGGATGTAGTAGCGCAGCCCGTTGTCCAGGGTGCCCACACGCACGGCGCTGTCGGTGGGCAGGGGCGCGCTCATGGGCAGGTCCTGCGCGCGCAGGGCGGACGTGCTCACGAGGAGGGCGAGCATGGCCATCATGATTCGGTTCGGCATGGACTCTCCGGAGGTGCCTGGGGTGTGCACGGGAGGTGAACCGCGCTTCTAGAAAAATGTACGGAGGCGGGCGTAGGGACAACCGTCGCGCGTACGACATCCTTGTGGTGGGCCGGTGGCAGGGCCTACTCTGGAGACGGTCATCCTACCCGCAGGCCATTCTGTTACCCCCGGCGCCGGAGGTTTCCATGCTCCCGTGGCTCGCAGCCGTATGCGTCTTCACCACACTGTCCGCCCTCTACCTGGGCGGCTTCCCCCTGCGCATCGAGGGTGGTGGCGCACGCCAGCTCCTGGGATGGTTACTGAGCGGGGTGCTCTTCCTGGCGGTGTGGCGCCTGATCCTGGTGGCCACGTCGGCCGTGGCCGGGGAGGCCGGCGCCGTGGTGCTGGCGCTCGCGCCCAGCATCCTCCTGCTGCCGGTCCTGACCTGGGCGGCCTTCCGGCCGCTGGGCGTGCGCATCAGCCGGGCGAAGGCGGGCCATTGAGCGCCGCGGAGGCGCGCGTCGTCGGCGGACTGGAACTGCGCATCGACCGCCTGCTGTGCGTGGGCTTCGAGGACTGTGTCACGGCTGCGCCCACCCTCTTCCGCATGGGGCCGGACGGCATCGCCACGTTCGTGGAGGAGCCGGAGGAGGTGGACGAGGCGGGCCTCGTGGCGGCGTGCCGCTCGTGCCCTGTGGATGCGCTCGAGCTGCGCGACGCCGCCGGCTGCCTGCTGGCGCCATGAGCGCGTCGGACGGGCCGCGCCGCCTGCGCGGCTACCACGAGGTGACGCACGACACCGGCTCCGGGGTGCTGGAGCAGGTGGTGGCGCAGCGGGAGCGCTTGCGGCGCCGGCTGGCGGACGTTGGCTGCCTGGTGGCGGTGGCGAGCGGCAAGGGCGGCGTGGGCAAGAGCGCCGTGACCGCCAACCTGGCCGCCCTGCTGGCCGACATGGGACTGGCCACGGGCGCCGTGGACGCGGACCTGAACGGCCCGTCGCTCGGGCGCATGCTGGGCGCCGCGGGGGCCACCCTGCGCGTGGACGGGGACGGTGTGCACCCGGCCGTGGGCAACGCCGGCGCGCGGGTTGTTTCCATGGACTTCCTGCAGGATGGGGACGCCCCGCTGCGCTGGCGCGGTCCCGGCGGGGATGATTTCGTGTGGCGTGGCGTGGCCGAGACGGGCACGCTCAGGGAATTCCTGGGGGACGTGGCCTGGGGAGCGCTGGACTACCTGTTGGTGGACGTGCCGCCCGGCACCGATCGCATCCAGCGCCTCCTGGAGCTGGTGCCGAGCCCGCAGCTTACACTCCTGGTGACCACTCCGTCCGAGGCCGCCCGGCAGGTGGTGGCGCGCTCGGCGCGACTGCTCCGGGAGGCGGCGGTGCCCCGGGTGGGGCTGGTGGTCAACATGGCCGCCTTCCACCCCGCGGGGGAGGAGCCGCGCCCGCTCTTCGCGGCGGACGCCGCCGCGCGGCTGGCGGCGGACACCGGGCTCGAGATCTGGGCCGAGATCCCCTTCGATCCCGAACTGGCCGCGCTCACGGACGCCGGTGTGGCCTACGCGCTGGCCCGGCCGGAAGCGCCGGCCGCGCGCGCGCTCCACGCGCTGGCCGTGCGCGTGGCCGGGCTGCAGGACCGATGAAATTTCTCTGCCTGCCGTGCGACGAGGTGATGACCTTTGCCGAGCGCCAGCTCCCGGGTGACGGCACCCTGTCGGCGGTCTTTGCCTGCCCCGGCTGCGGGCGGGAGATGGCCATGCTCGCCAACCCCATGGAGACCCAGCTCGTGAGCAGCATGGGCGTGCAGATCGGTGGCCGCGGCGTGCCCGAGCAGCCGCTCGAGGGCACGCGCCGCGGCATGGTGGCGGGGCGGGCGGACGCCTTCGAGGAAGCGCCTGAGCCGTCCGCCGTGGCGCCCGAAGCGTCCGCCATGGCGAGCGCACCGGGCACGGCCGCCGCCGCCCCGAGCTGGAGTCCCGAGGCCGTGGAGCGGCTGCACCGCGTGCCGTCCTTCGTGCGCGGCATGGTCAAGCGCATCTACGCCGACTACTGCCGTGAGCGCGCCATCCCCACCATCACCCCCGAGGTCATGGACCGGGCGCGCACGGATCTGGGGCTGGAGGGCATGTGAGCGGGGCGCGGACGGCGGCGGAGTGGCCCGCGACGCCGCGGGCCGGCCCGCACGCTGGCGGCACGCCAAGCGCACCCGCAGCCGGCGCTCCCGGCGCAGCCACTCCCGGCGCGCTGGTCTGGACGCGCGCCCTTTCCTTCCGCTACCGGCGGGACCGCGCGGCGCTCGGGCCGGTGGAGCTGGCCGTGGCGTGCGGGGAGATCGTGGCGCTGGCGGGCCCGAATGGCTCCGGCAAGAGCACGCTGCTGCGCCTCCTGGCCGGTGACCTGCGGGCGACCTCGGGGACCGCGGTGCGCGCGGCGGGGACCAGCATGGGCTACGCGGCCGACGAGGCGGTCCACCTGGACGCCCTCGACACGCGGGAGAACGCGGCGTTCTTTGCCCGGGTGGCCGGCGGCGGCGCGGCGGTGGCGGCGGTGGACCGGCTCCTGGAGGTCTTCGGGCTGGGCGCGGAGGCGGCCACGCCGGCGGCCGAACTCTCCTTCGGTGGGCGGCGCAAGCTGCTGCTCGTGGAGGCTCTGGCCCACGGCCCCGACCTGCTGCTCCTGGACGAGCCCACGGTGGGGCTGGACGCCGCCGCGGTGGCGGCGCTGGAGGTGGAGCTGCGTGCGGCGGCCGGGGCGGGCGGCGCGGTGGTCATGGCCACCAACGACCTGTACGCGGCCGAAGCCCTGGCCACGCGGGTGGTCTTCCTGCACGAGGGGCGCGTGGTGGCGGACGCGCCGCCGGATGTGTTGCTCGACTGTGCGCGGCGCGCCACCCGCATCGAGGTCGCGGTGCCGCCGCCGCGCCCGTCCGCCGTGGCCTTCCCTCCCGGCGTGGTGGCGCTGGAGACGCCGGACGGGTGGACGCTGGAGGCAGCGGCGGGCAGCGCGGCGCTGCCGGAGGTGTGTGCGGCGCTGGCCGCCGCGGGCGTGCGGGTCGAGACGCTGCGGGTGCGGCCGCCGGACCTGGCGGACGCCTTCGCGGCCGTGACGGGGACGGCCTGGCGGGAGGAGGCGTGAGCGGCCGCGCGGCCGGCCTTGCGTTCGCCCTGGAATGGCGTACCGCACTCCGCCGTCGCCGGCTCCTCGTGCTGAATGTGGCCGTGCCCCTGCTGCTCGTGCTGCCCGTGGCCACGGCCGGCGCCCCCGCCCATCATGCCGCCGCGGTCTACGCCGTGCTCTTCGTGCTCTTCGGCACCTTCGGCGCGGCCATCCCCCTGCTGCGCGACGCCGAGCGCGGCCTGGTGCGGCGCCTGCTGGTGGGTGGGCTACCCGCCGCGCGCCTGCTCCTGGAGCGCGCGGCCGCCGCCGCCCTCGTGGATACGGCCCAACTGACGCCCGCCGCCATCCTGGCGCTGGCCGCGGCCGGTGCTCTACCCGCGGCGCCCCTCCTCCTGGCGGTGCTCCTGGCCACGCTGCTGATGGCCAATCTCCTGGGCGTGCTCGTGGCGGCGGTGGCGCGCTCCGTGGCGGAGGGTGCCCTCTTCGCCGCGGTCGCCACGCTACTCCTGCTGCACGCCTCGGGCGTCTTCCGCACGCCCCGCCCCGGCAGCCTGGCGGCCGTGCTGGAGGCCGCGGCGCCGTACCGGGCGTTGCACGAGACGCTGCTCACGGAGCTGACCGGAGGAGCCACACGAGCAGCGGGCGGGGCCGCCGGAGGGGCCGCCGGGGTCGGCGCGCTCGCCCTGGGCCTGGTGGCCGTGGCGGCGCTCACGTGGCTCGCGAGTCTCCGGCTCGCAGCCGCGCTGGCCAGGGCGGACGGACGCGGCTGATAGGGCACTGCCGGATCGCTCACGCGGGCGCCATGCGGACGCCACGCGGGCGTCGTGCGGTCGCCACGCTGAGGGTCGTGCGGGGGTCGTGCGGGCGCCTCGCGGGCGCCGCGCGGGCGCGCGTTCGGGGCGCGGTCCCGGGGCACAACGCTTGACACGGTCCCGCACAGCTTCCTATCGTGGGGCCACTCCCTCAGAGGCGAAACTGCTCCGGTAACGGGGAACCGCGTCGTCGCCCCGAGGGCCAATATTACGATACCGATCCCGCCACGATCCCCCGGCATTACGGGGGGGACCGCGTAGCGGGTAAGCGCTTGGAGGCCACGGCCTCCGTTGATGGTAGTGAAGTCTCAGCAGGGCTGAGTTTCGACCAACGCGCGTCCAACGCGAGTCTGACTTTCACGATCCGACCGTCAGGGCCGGTGCCGCAGGGAACCTGCGTGCCTGCACCCCGAACGTGAAGATCCGGGGAGTCCGCCAGCCGGGGCGCGTCCGCTTACCCCGAGGGTTATGTATCGCGAGCTTTACGTTCCCGTCGACAATTCGAGCCTGTCCAACGCCGCCGTGGAGCGCGCCATCGAGCTGGCCAGCAGCTCGGGGGGCACCATCACGGCCAGCCACGTGTACGCCGCCCGGCTGCACGACGTGCGCTTCCGGCAGCTCGAGACCGGTCTCCCCGCACGCTTCCAGACGCCCGACGAGATCAAGCGCCAGCGCAAGATCCACGACAAGCTCATCGAGAAGGGCCTGCAGCTCATCTCGGACTCCTTCCTGGACACCACGTCCCGTCGCTGCACCGAGGCCGGCGTGCCGGTCCGGCGCCAGCTCCTGGAGGGCATCAACTACGAGGAGATCGCCCGCGAGGTGAACGGCGGGGCGGGGCGCCTGCCCAGCCTCATCGGCTTCGACCCCAACATCGCCGACAAGTACGATGGCGGGGACCGCGTGCGCGGCGACGTGCGGATCGGCGAGAACGGTCGCCTCATCGCCGAGGACGAGGAGCAGGAGGAGCGGCTGGCGGGCAGCAGCGGGCGCAGCTACGACCTGCTCTGCATCGGCGCCCACGGCATCGGCCGGCAGCCTTACTCCCAGCTGGGCGGCGTGGCCTCGCGGGTGCTGCGCGACGTGGCCCGGGACGTCCTGCTGGTGCGCGAGGAGGAGCGCCCGCTCAAAGGCGGTGACTGGATCGTCTGCGTCGACGGCTCGGCCTACTCCTACAAGGCGCTCCGCATAGCCCTCGAGATGGCCGCGGAGTACGGCGCCACGCTGCACGTCTGCTCCGCCTTCGACGTGGAGTACCACCACGTGGTCTTCGGCAACATCAAGGACGTGCTCTCCGTGCAGGCCTCCAAGGTGTTCAAGTTCGAGGAGCAGGAGGAGCTGCACAACAACATCATCGACAAGGGGCTGCTCAAGCTCTGCCAGGCCAACCTGAAGCGCGCCGAGGTGATGGCTTCCGAGCACCCGGCCGTGGCGGTGAAGACGCAGATCCTGGTGGGCAAGCCCTTCCAGTGCATCATGCAGTGGATCGAGGAGTTGGAGCCCTCGCTGCTCGTGCTGGCGCGCCACGGCAGCCACCGCATCGAGGGCACCGAGATGGGCTCGCAGGCGGAGAACCTGTGCCGCCTGACACCGTGCAGCGTGCTCCTCGTGGGCACCACGGACATCCGCCCCGAGGAGATCCCGTGGATCGAGGAGGACGGCTTCGCCGGGTTGGAATGGGCGCCGGAAGCCGAGGTGCGCATCCTCCGCGTGCCGCCCTTCGCGCTGGGCATCGCGCGCCGCGCCGTGGAGGAATACGTCCTGGACAACTACGGGCCGGGGGCCAGCGGGACCTACACCGAGCCGGGCCGTAAGAACGGTTTCAAAGCGACGTCCGCTGAGCCCGCGTCCGGCGCCGCCAACGGTGCCGGCGCCGCGCCGTCCGCCGGCACCAACGGCCCCGGGGCGGCCGCGGCCCACCCGGACGGCGCCGCCGTCCAGGCCGGCGCCGCGCACGGCACGGGCAACGGCAACGGCGCCGTTGCCCCGGTGC
>Ga0214473_10005697_pt1 | contig 14920 bp, 15 predicted proteins | sample RVTome_7_FD_203509 | JGI IMG/M metagenome (GOLD analysis project Ga0214473, IMG submission 203509) | Soil microbial communities from uranium-contaminated site in the Upper Colorado River Basin, Wyoming, United States - RVT98D197 | ecosystem: Environmental > Terrestrial > Soil > Contaminated >... | reverse complement strand
CTGGCGGCGGCGACCGGGTCCACGATGCGCTGCAGGGTGGAGAAGCGACGGCGCAGCTCGTCACGGCGGAGGCGGTTGAGCGTCCAGAGGCCGTTCTTGCGGCGCTCGATCACGCTGGCGGACTCCAGCACCGAGAGGTGGTGGGAGATGAGCGAGGGGGACAGGCCGAGCGAGCGGCCGATGTCACCGCACGTGATCTCGGCACCCTCCGGCGCCAGCAACTCCACGATGCGATAGCGATTCACATCCGAGAGGGCGGCCAGCACGCGCACCACCTCCTGGTGGGACGATGGCTCCTGAGCTGCGTCCACACACCCTCCAGATTCAATGATTCCCCCGCCTGGCGGGGCACGGCAGGATACCGCTCGGGCTCTGTACCCCGGGTGTCCGGGCGGGGTCCGCGCCGGGGAGCCGCGGCCACGGTCGGCGGCCAGGGGTCGGCGGCCAGGGGAGCGGAGCCGGGTGGCGCGTTGCTCAGCGTTCGGGTGCCGGCTCAGCCTCCCGCTCCACCAGATGGACGGAGCAGGCCCGCACCGTGTGGCCGCCGGCCACCAGCTCGAAGGTGAAGCGGCCGGCGTGCGGAAAGACCACCCGCTCCATGGGCATGATGAGGCGCGTCTGCGGGGGCGGCATGCCCGCGCGGGGGGGCGCAACTTCCGTGTGTCCCTGGATGGTGAGCACGCGCGTGCCGTCCCCGTCCACCAGGTCGGCTCGCAGCGGCTGGCGGCCGGCCTCATCCGGCTCCCACTCCATCACGAACACGGCCGTCATCCGATCCTGGAGGGCCGGAAAGCCGGGCGCGCTGAGTTCATGAAAGACGCCCCGCAGGTCGAGCTTCCCGTCGGGGCGTTCCATGGCCGTGTCACAGACGGCCGCAAGCAGTAGCTCCATGGCGGCGCAACATGTCCGTGGCCGGAGGGGGTTGTCAATCGCGCGTCGGGGCGGCACCGTGAGCGCCTCGCACGGCGGTGACCTGCCGCCGTCGCGCAGGATGCCAGCAGGTGGGAGACCCGATGAAGACCATTCTCGTGGCACTCGCGCACCCTGATGACGAGGTGGGCTGTGCCGGTACCATGGCCACGCACGCCGCGCGGGGCGATCGGGTGGTGGCGCTCTTCCTCACCCGGGGAGAGATGACGGAGGCGCTCGGCACGAGCGACCCCTCCGAGGTGGCGCGCCGACGCGTGGAGCAGGGCGGGGAAGCCGCGGCCATCGTGGGCGCGGAAGCCCGGTTCCTGGACCTGCCGGACACCGGTGTGCGGGACACGCCGGAGGTGGCCGGGCGCGTAGCCAGGGTGGTGGCGGAGGTCCGGCCGGACGCCGTCGTGACCTGGGGCGAGGCGTGGATCCGCGGCATGCGCCATCCGGATCATCAGGCCACCGGGCGGGTCGTCCGGGCGGCCGTGACGCTGGCTCGCATGGCTCGGGCCGTGGCGCCGGCGGAGCCGCATCGCCTGCCGGCGCCGGTGTTCACGCTGCGCGACCGCCACTCCCGCCTGCCCGCGGCCGCCATCGACGTCTCCCCCGGCTTCGCGGCGGCGCTGGCGCTGGGCGAATACTACCGCGCCCGGATCGGCTGGCCCTGGGAGGGCTGGCACGAGGCGCGGCTGCGCCGCTTCGGGGCGGAGTGGGGCGTGGCGGCCGCGGAGGTGCTGGATGCCTGGGAAACGGAGCCGGGACTCTGGCCGGGCCTCACGGATGCGCCCCTGGTACCGTACTAGAGCGGGCGCTCAGTCGGTGTGGAGCGCGAAATCCGGGCGCAGGTAGCGGCGCTCCTCCACCAGCAGGTCGTCCAGCGTATCCCGGATGGCCTCCTCCAGGTCACGCGCGACATGGCTGCCCCGCCATTCGGGAAGCGCGGCCAGGTCGGCGGACCTCAGGCCTGGAGCCGTGACCACCTCGTCCCCATGGTCCAGCCGCAGAAAACCGATCGGCAGCAGCGTGCGGCCGCCGGCATCCCGGTCCACGGCCAGGTAGCGGACCCGTGCCCGGGCCGGCTCCACGATCAACTCCGCCACCGTTCCCGCGGCCTCCCCACCTGCCGTCAGCGTCCAGCCGCGTACGTCCGGCTCACCGCGCGCCACCTCCCAGCCCTCCAGCGCAGCCAACGGGAGCAGGGCAGCGGTGGCTTCGTGCGCTGCCTCCGGAGCCGTGAGGGTGTGCTCCTCCGCGCCCAGCGCAGTGGGCACCAGTGGCTCCTGGCTACTGAACAGACCGGCGTGGTCGTACGCGGGATGGGCGTAATAGCGCTCGCCGTGGAAGAGCCGGCCGTGGGCGTGCAGCAGGGCACGTTCGTAGGGATCGTCCAGGTCCGTCGTGGCCGGGTCGAACGCGGGGATGCGGTCCAGGTCCTCGAGCAGCGCGGCGCGCAAGCGCACTTCGGGAAGCTCACGGTCCTCCCGCAGGAAGCGGGCGTGGCCCACGGGGACGAGCACGTGCTTGGTGCGCTTGTCCAGACCTATGTCCAGATAGCGGACAAGTCCACTTGCCGATTCGGCCAGGGCGCCCACGGTGCGGCCGATGCCCACGCCGCTGGCGTCCTCCACCCGGAGATCGCCCAGATCCGCCACGACGCGCAGCGCACAACCCCCTCCGGCCTGTTCGGCGGCAGCGCTCACTCGGTCACGAGATGGCGCAGGCGGTGGGTCAGGCTGCCCGCGGAGAGGGCAAGGGCCTGGCCGACCACTTCGCTGCGCGTACGCCCGGTAAAGGAAGGCATGGCATCCGTGCAGCGACGACCGTCCGGACCCAGGAAGACGAGCCGCCCGAAGCACTTCCCCGTTCGCTCCCAGAACTCGAGTCGCACCCGCCAGGCGGAGCCATCCACGTCCAACCACCGCAGGTCCACCCCGTCGGGATCCGCGGCGCGGGGCGCGCGCGACTCCGCCGCGCCCGGCCCCGAGGCCGCTGCCGCCGCCGGTGCCGATCGGGCGGGCAGGCACCGTACGGCGCCCTCCCAACCGCAGGCCAGGCACCACCGCCGCTGCAGCAGCACTCCGCGGAGCATGGTGGAGGCCAACCGGAGGGCGCCGTCCGCGAGCAGGAGGCTTTCACCTCCGCAATGGGGACAGCGCGTTCCCCAGGGGAGGGACCGGAAGCCCACCCAGCCGCTCAGGGCCAGTGGGAAGAGAAAGACGAGGGCAATGTAGGCTGTCGCGAGTAAGGCCACGGTGGTCTCGGGGGCCAGGTTGCGATTCGTTTCCGCATACTGGGAAAGCAAGATGCGTTCCCCGTTCAGGGGGGCCCCAGCCGGCCTTCCACAGCCGCGGAGACCCGACCGCGGTGCACCCGTTCAGGAGGCTTGCGCGGCTGCCCGGCACGAATCTTCCGCAAGGGGGCCCCGACGCCACCGGTGCGCTCATGCCAGCCGCGCTTACGTTGCGGTCATCGTTGCCGGCCGGCATCATCAGCGCCGCAGCACGGTCGGCCGTCGCGCGGGACATGTCGGTGGCGGGCCGCCGGCAGGCGGCGCAAGTGAACCACTCGAAGGAGGAAATATGAGACGTTCCCTGATCACCGCGTTCGGCGTTGCCGCCATCGTGGGTCTGGCAGCCTGTGGCGGGCCGGAGGATGAGACGCTGGAGGTGCCGGATGTGGAGGAGACGGCGCCGCCGCCGGCGGCACCCATGACCCCGCCCGATACCATGATGATGGGTGACACCATGATGGGTGACACCATGATGATCGACACGATGGGCACGCGCTAGGAGAGCCCCGGGGGCAGGACGGCGGGCGGTCCGTGACGCACCGCACCGCCGTTCCCGCCGCCCCCGTCTCGCGTCACGGAGCCGGTTGCCGCCCCGGGCGGCGCCGGCTCTATTCATGTGCGGGGGGGCCGCAGGGGAACCCCCGCTCCCCGGGAACCCAGGACGATGGCGCAGGACCCCTCGATGATCGTGGACGAGCTGGGCGCACACGTTTCGGTGGCGGGCGGGGTGGATCGCGCGCCGGAGCGGGCAGCGGCGATCCGCTCCGCGGTGGTGCAGCTCTTCACGAAACAGCCCAATCGCTGGGCGGAACGGGAGGTGGAGGCGGCGCTGGCCGATGCCTTTGCCACCGAGCGAGCGCTTCATCGGATCACGCACGTGGCGTCCCACGACTCCTACCTCATCAACCTGGCCTCCCCGGACCCCACGCTGCACGCGCGCTCCTACGCGTCCTTCACGGCCGAGCTGCGGCGTTGCGCTGCCCTGCGGGTGGACTTCCTGGTGACGCATCCCGGGAATGCCACCGACGACGACCGCCCGAGTGGACTGGCCCGCAACGCGGCGGCCATCGAGCGTGCCGTACTCGAAGTGCCGGGTGACACGGTGGTGCTCCTGGAAACCACCGCCGGTGCCGGGCGGGTGCTCGGCGCCACCTTCGAGGAACTGGCGGAGATGCTCGAGCGCATGTCCCCGGAGGCGCGCGCACGCATGGGTGTGTGCCTGGACACCTGTCATGTCTGGGCCGCGGGCTACGATCTGGTGGAGGACTGGGACGGCGTCTTCGCGCGCTTCGAGGACGTACTGGGGCTGGCGCGCCTGCGCCTCTTTCATCTGAACGACTCGGTGGGCCAGCTCGGCAGCCGGCGCGATCGGCATGCCTGGATCGGGGACGGAACGATCGGCCAGGCACCCTTCCGCAGGCTGATGACCGACGAGCGCTTCACGGGCGTGCCGAAGGTGCTGGAGACACCCAAGGGAGACGATCACGTGGCTTCGGACCTGCGCAACCTGGACCTCCTGCGCGGCTTCCGAAGCTGACGGCTGAGGGCCCCGTGCGGACCGACCTTTTTTGCGAACAAAGGGACAGAAGTCGGAAAAAAAGTAGCAGTTTCGCGAAGCCGTCGGAACGCATGTAATCTGACAAACTGTTGAGGACAAACAACTTATGAGGTTTGGCACGTTCTGGCTCGGGTCCTGCTTTATCCTCCGGCACAAAGCTGCGGCGAGCGGGAACTCCGGGGAGAGCGCCGTGGCAAAAGGCGGGCGGTCAGCTTTCGAGCGGGCCGTCCCGTCTTTTTTTGTGCCTGCCTTCCTGCTGGTGCCGTGCCTGACGCAAGGAACCCTCGCCGCGCAGGGCCCCCGGCTGGAGATCCGCCTGGGTGCGGTGGCCTCGAGCGCGCTGGCCCGCGACGAGGTGGCCAGCACGCTGCTGCGGCAGCGGGTGGGGGCGCCCGTCAGCGGGGGGGTGCTGGCCGGACCGCGCCCCGCGCCCGCCCTGGAGATGGCCCTGCAGCTGCCCCTCCGACCCGGGCTGGCCGCCGAACTGGCGCTCGGCTACGCACGGAGCCCGCTGCGCGTCGAAGAGGCGGAGGGAGGCTCCTGGGAGGCCGGCAACCTGGATGTCCTGCATGGACTGATCGGCATCCGCTGGCAATGGCGGCCTCGGGTGGGCGTGAGCGGCGCCTTCGGTGCGCTGCGCTACGGGGCGGACGGCCGGAGCTTCTTTGCTGAGGGAGGGGAGATGAACCCGGGCATCGAAACGGCGCTGGACGTGCGGCTGCCATGGCGGGGCGGCCGGACCGGCGTGCGGGCGTTCGCGCAGGTGCATCGCTTCAACACACCCGCGTTGCGCCGGGCCGGCGCCGCGGACGGTGGTGTCATGCGCTTCGGCGTGCAGCTGACGCAGCGTTTCTTCGGCGGGAGCGGTGCATGAGCGGCGCGTTCCGGCAGGTCCTCGGGGTCGTCGCGCTGGCCGGCATGGGGTTGGCGGGCGCCTGTAACGCGCCCACCATTCCGGAGCGCCGGCTCGACGACGCCTACGCCTTCAGCCTCCCCACCGCCATCGGCGATACGCTGGTGCTGCGCTGGCCCCAGGGGTCCGTGGTGCGCGTCTGGTCCGCGGACACTGATGCGGGAGCCCCGCTGCGCGCGGCCTACGAGGCAGGCGCGGCGCTCTGGAACGCCCGGGCGCTGTTCGGCGAGTATCGCCTGGTGGCCGCCGCCGCGCCGGCGGAGGCCGACGTCCTCCTGGCCTGGGCACCCGGGCCGTTGCCCGTGGATACCGAGGCCTGCCCGCCCCTCACGCGCCGCGGGACCACCACCTTCTGTCTGCGGGAACAGGACGGCAGCAAGCGGCTCGATGTCTTTCCGCTGCTCGGTGGCCAGGCGAGCGGGCAGGTCCGCATGCTGGTGACGTTCCTCCGGGAGTCCGGGGCGCCGCCCGCCGACCTGGCCGCGCTGGTGGCGCACGAACTGGGACACGTGCTGGGGTTGACGCGTCACTCCCCGAACGCACTGGACCTGATGTACGAGAGTCCCGGCATGCCGCCCACGCTCAGTCTGCGGGACGCCGCCACGGTCCAGGTCCTCTACCATACGCGGGCCGATATCGTCCCGTGAGATGGGTTGCGCCACGGGCTCGCCACCCGCCGCCGGAGGGGCGGCCGGGAGAGACGTGGGGCGCGTTGACGAGCAGGGGGTGGGCCACTACATTTCTTCAGCACGGAACAGGCGTGCTGGAGGGTCCATTTTTGGGCCTACAGCAATACCAGATGGGGCCGACTTCCGGGTCGGACGTCACGCCTCGCGAGAGGAAGGCGGAAAAGCCTGGAGTGGTCACCAGTCGATTTCGACTGGGCTCCATAAAATACCCTTCGGTACGTCGATCCTGGACCGACCCGCGGTAACTCGCGGGTCGGTTCCTTTTGTAGCCCAGGCAAGCGGCGCGCGCCGCTGCACGCCCCGCTTCTTGCCCCCGTAGCGCGGCGCGGCCACCTTGCCCGGAACCCATGCACCCCGGGACCGGTTCGTTTCCCGGATGCCCGGATCCCGGGCGGTGCACCCTGCAGGCAGGAAGGATCCCATGTCCCGCGTTCGCGTAACGCGCCGCGTCCATTTCAGCGCCGCGCATCGCCTCGGCCGCTCCGATTGGAGCCACGAGCGGAACCGGGAGGTCTTCGGGGATTGCGCCAATCCCAACTGGCACGGACACAATTACGAGTTGGATGTGACGGTGGAGGGCCCCGTGGACCCCGCGACCGGGTTCGTGCTCGACCTGAAGGAGCTGCGCAGCCTGGTGGAGGAGCGCGTGGTGGCCGACGTGGACCACCGCAACCTCAATCTGGACGTAGCCTGGATGGCCGGCGTGAATCCCACCACCGAACACCTGGTGGTGGCCATCTGGCAGCGTCTGGTGGACGCCCTGCCGGGGGAGGCCCGCTTGGTGCGCCTGGTCCTCTGGGAAACTCCCCGCAACTACGTGGAGTACGCCGGCGAATAGCCGGCCACGAGCCATGAGCCTGGAACGCACGAATACCGATCTGAGTGGCGCCACTCTCCCGGACCTCGTGGCAGAGATGCTGCGGCGCCTGGGTGAGGATCCCGACCGGGAGGGTCTGGCGCGCACCCCCGAACGGGTGGACCGGAGCCTCCAGTGGCTCACGCGTGGCTACGGGATGAGCGTGGCTGAGGTGGTGGGGGAGGGCATCTTCCACGAGGACCACCACAACATGGTCATCGTGAAGGACATCGAGATGTACTCCCTGTGCGAGCATCACATGCTGCCGTTCTTCGGCAAGGTGCACGTGGCGTACATCCCGCGGGGCCGCATCGTGGGCCTCTCCAAGGTCCCCCGGGTGGTGGAGGTCTTTGCCCGCCGCCTGCAGGTGCAGGAGCGGCTCACGGAGCAGATCGCCTGCGCCCTCAATGACATCCTGGAGCCCGAGGGCGTGGGGGTCATCATCGAGGCCTACCACCTGTGCATGATGATGCGCGGTGTGGAGAAGCAGAATTCCAAGACCATCACGAGCAGCATGCGCGGCGTGTTTCTGGACGACCCGCGTACGCGGGAGGAATTCCTGCGGCTGTGCACCCTCAACGGGATCGTAGGTTGAGCGGCCCGCTGGCGGGGCGGCGCGCGCTCGTCACCGGGGCATCCCGCGGCATCGGGCGCGCGGTGGCGGCCGCGCTGGCCGGTGCCGGCGCGGAGGTGGCCCTGGTCGCGCGGGGCGTGGCGCCGCTGGAGGAGGCGGCGGCTGCCATGGGCGGCGTGGCCGTACCCGGCGATGTGGCGGAGGCCCGGGGGCTCGCGGAACTGGTGCGGCGGGTCACGGAGCGGCTGGGCGGCCCCCCGGACATCGTCGTGCATGCGGCGGGAGCGTTCGCGCTGCAGCGTGTCGTGGAAAGCGACGTCGCCCGGCTGGACGCCATGCTGGCCGCCAATCTGCGCGGCCCCTTCCTGCTCACGCGCGCGGTGCTGCCGGAGCTGCTCGAGCGCGGGCGCGGCGACGTAGTCTTCATCGGGTCGGTGGCGGGCCGGCGCGCCTTTCCCGAGAATGGTGCTTACTCCGCCACCAAGTTCGGGGTGCGGGGGCTGCATGAGGTGCTGGCGGAGGAATTGCGCGGCAGCGGTGTGCGTAGCACCCTCATCGAGCCGGCGGCCACCGACACCCCGCTGTGGGATCCGGTGGACCCGGACGCCCATCCGCACCTGCCGTCGCGCGCCGCCATGCTGCGGCCGGAGGCGGTGGCGGAGGCCGTCCTGTGGGCGCTCACGCGGCCGCCGGAAGTGCGCGTGGACACCCTTGCCATCGAGCGGGCCTGAGGCCCTGAACTGAACGGGATATGAGCATGTTCGTCGTCAGCGTACAGGCGCACTATGACAGCGCCCACTTTCTGCGCAACTACCACGGCAAGTGCGAGCGGCTGCACGGGCACCGCTACATCGTGGAACTGGCCCTGGCCACCGACACCCTGGACCAGGCGGGGCTGGCCTTCGACTTCGTGGACGTCAAGCGGCATCTGCGCGAGCTGTCGGAGAGTCTGGACCACCAGAACATCAATGATCTGCCCCCGTTCGACGAGCTGGAACCTTCGGCGGAGAATCAGGCCAGATGGTTTTACGAAGAACTGAAGGGCCGGCTGCCGGCGCGCATGGCGGAAGCCGTCCTCTACGTGAAGGTGTGGGAGACGCCCACACAGTTCGCGCAGTATTCGGAGCGGGCGTTGTTCGCATGAGCGGCCGCTGGCGGGGGATGGGCGGCGCGGCGCTGGTGGGCGCCCTGCTGACGGCCTGCGTGGGCTCCGCGCCCCCCCCGCGGGACACGGTTCCCGCACTGGCCGAGCTGCCCCCCCCGCTCCCCCCGAACGGCCCCTTCGGCACGCACGTGCTCGCGGCGGTGCGCGCCGCGGACGGTTCGCTGTGGGTGGGAACGTACGGACACGGCATCTATCGGCTGCTGCCGCGTGACAGCGTGTGGACCCACATGGATGCCGATGCCGAGGAGGAAGGCTCCATCTCGTGGGGGTTCGTCAACAGCATCGCGATCGGTCCGGACAGCACGGTCTGGTACGGCACGGTGGGCAACGGTTTCGGCCGCTCGCTGGACGGCGGCCGAAGCTGGCGCAACTGGACGTTCTCCGAACTGGGGCCGGCGTGGCAATACGTGGCGCCCGACGGCATCGAGCTGCGCGGTGACACGGTCTACGTGGCCACCGCGGACGGCCTGCGCATCTCGTGGGACGGCGGCGAGCGCTGGCGCTGCGTGGTCGGCCCGGGCACCTATGCCGGCGGGGCGAGCGAGAACGATGGCTGCGCGGAGCACATTCCGGGGCTGCCGACGGAGTACCTGCTGGCGCTCGAGGTGGGGCCGGACGGCGCCATCTGGGCGGGCCACCTGGACGGTCTTTCGGTGTCCCGGGACGCCGGACGCACCTGGGAAAGGGCGGCCGGCGGAGACTTCGACGGCGGTCGTGTCCGCGCCCTGGCGGTGACCCAGGACTCGGCCCTCTGGGTGGCCACCGAAGAGGACATCTTCGTGGACTCCGCCGGCACTGGAACGTTCACGCGCCGCGACCTGGAGATTCCCGGCTGGGACGGCCTTCCCGGGCGCCCGCGGGCCATCGTGCCCTCCCCGGGGGTCCTGCCGCCTTCGGTGGCCACGTCCTACGGCCTGGCGGCCGTGACCAGCAGCTCCCGCGCATACCGGTTGCTCTACATTGCCGCCGCCGATCGCTGGCGGCCGCGCGCCGATATGTGGGCGGTGGCATGGTACGGTCCGCCGCTGTGGCCTATCGGCGCCTCCTCGGGCGGACTCAACCGCGTGCTCGGCGGCGAGGAAACGCCGGTGCCCCTCGGCAACGTGGGTACGAGTGACCCGCCGCGCGCGCCGGCACGGCCCTGGCTGGGACGGCCCATTGCCACCGCAGCGGGTCACAATCCGTATATCGACGGAACCTATCGCTACGGTTCCACCATGGGCGGCAACTTCCAGCAGCATCAAGGCGTGGAGTTCAACAACCCGGCAGGCACGCCGGTGCATGCCGTGGCCGGCGGCACGGTGGTGTTCGCGGGTCCCGCCGAGGCGGGCGCCAACACCGTGGTGGTCCGCCACGAAACGCGCGCTGGGGACGCGTGGGTCTTTTCCGCGTACTACCACAACACCACGCTGGAAGTGGCGGTGGGGGAGCGCGTGCGCGCCGGCGCCCTGCTCGCCCGGGTCGGCAATACCGGCCGGGCCACCAACGATCACCTCCATTTCGAGGTGCACGTGGCGCCGGACACCGCCGTGGGGGGCGTGGTGGATCCCGAGGTACGCTTCCCGCCGCACACAGTGAATCCCGAGCTCTGGATCGAGCCGCTGCCCGGCACCGGAGTGGTGGCCGGGATCGTGGTGGACGCGGCGGGTGAGCCCGTGGCGGGCGCGCGCGTGCACGGGCTGGTGCTGCCCTATCCTGAGGAGACGCCCTTCTCCTTTGCGGAGACCTACCAGGATCGCGCGCACCCCGACCCCGCCTACAACGAGAACTTCGCCGTGGGTGACGTGCCTGCCGGCGAGTACGTGTTGGGTGTCGAGATCGGGGACGAACGCGTCTGGCGCCGCATCCGCGTGGCACCCGGTCAGCTCACCTGGGTGGAATTCGCGCCGGGAGGCTGACCCGATCCGTGGCCGCCGCCGGATAGCCAAGCGGTTCGCGCGGCGGCGTTTGCGCCACGTTCCGTCTTGACACGTCCGCCTCGTACAGGACACGTTCGAGGGGGCGTCCGCGCGTCCGCGCGACGCCGGTCCCGCTCCCGGAGAACGAAGCTCATCGCATCCACGTCAAGCCGATACCGGCTTTTGCTGCCCGTGTGGCACAGGGGGCAGGCGTGTGTGGCCTAGCGGGTTTCGTACGTTCCGGCCCCCCGGCAGGTGCGGGCGCGGGACTCGACGCGTTGCACGCCCTGGCGGGGTGCATGGCGCATCGTGGCCCCGATGACGTGGGCGTGCGCCTGGCCCCACTGGCGCCGGGCCGGCCGGCCACCGTCGGGTTGGCCGCGACCCGCCTGGCCGTTCGTGATCCCTCCCCCGCCGGCCACATGCCCATGGAACGGGACGGTCGCGCGCTGGTCTTCAATGGCGAGATCTACAACGCCGCTACGCTGCGTCCGGAACTGGAGCGTGCTGGCTGGCATTTTCACTCGGCTTCGGACACCGAGGTCGTGCTCGCGAGCCTGTCCATCTGGGGCGCGGCAGCGCTGCCACGATTGCGGGGCATGTTCGCCCTGGCCTTCCACGACTCCGGCAACGGCGGTTCGCTCCTCCTGGCACGCGACCCCCTCGGCATCAAGCCGCTCTACTGGACGCCCGGGCCGCAAGCGGTGGCCTTCGCCTCCGAGCTGCGTGCCCTGCGGAGGGCGGGCCTGCTGGACGGCCGCCTCTCCTCCCACGCGCTGGGCGCATACCTCCTGCTGGGTTCGGTACCGGGTCCGCTGACCATATACGAGGGCGCCCGGGCGCTGCCGCCGGGCCATCTGCTCGTGATCGGTGCTGACGGGCCCGGAGAGCCACGCCCGTACTGGCGTTTCCCCACGGATGAGCACGGCCCCGCTGATGCGGCTGAGGCGGCTGCCAGCGTGCGGCGCGCGCTCGAGGACGCGGTCGGCACGCACCTGATCAGCGATGTGCCCCTGGGAGCCTTTCTGAGCGGCGGGCTGGACTCGGCGGCCATCGTGGCGCTCATGCGCCGCGCGCATGACGGTCCTGTGCGGAGCTGCTCGTTGACGGTGCCCGGCCATGGGGAGGACGAGGGCGCGGCGGCGCGCCGCTCCGCGCAGGCGCTCGGCACCGACCATCACGAGTGCGCCGTCCGCATGGCCGACCTCGTGGGCGCCGGTGAGCGGATCTTCACGGCGCTGGACCAGCCCTCGATCGATGGTGTGAACACCTGGTTCGTAGCCCGGGCGGCGCGCGAGGCCGGTCTGACCGTGGCCCTATCAGGACTGGGGGCGGACGAATTGTTCGGAGGCTATGACACTACATTCGTCACGCTTCCCAGACTGCTGCGGACGGTGCGGATTGCCCACCGGGTTCCCGGTGTTGCCACCGTGGGTGCCGGCATGCTCGATGGCCTCGGCACGCAGCGCTGGCGCAAGGTGGCGGACGCGTTGCGGCGCCCGCCCGCGCTGGAGAGCGGGTACCTGGCCGTGCGGGGCCTCTTCGCGCCCTCGGAAGTGGAACGCATGCTGGAACCGGGCGTGTGGGATCGGGGTGAGGGCACGCGCCAGGTACTGCGCTATCTGCGGACGGAGACCACGCCTCCGCCCCTACCGCTGCAGTCGCGTGTGGCACGGATGGAACTGCACGGCTATACGGCCTGGCAACTCCTGCGCGACACGGATGTCATGAGCATGGCGCACGGACTGGAAGTGCGGGTTCCCTTCCTGGATACGGCGCTGGTAGACACCGTACTCCGGATACCGGCCGCGACCCGCTATGCCGGGCCCGGCACCAAGCCGTTGCTGCGCCGCGCGCTCGCCGACCTCCTGCCCCCGGGCGCCGGCAGCGGTCCCAAGCAGGGTTTTTCCCTGCCGCTCGACGCGTGGCTCCGCGAGGGGCTGGCCGAGTCCCTGCCGGGTGGGCAGGCGGAGTTGCCGCCGCCCTTCCGGGCGGGGGTACTCGGGGATGCCCGGGCCATGCTGGGTCGCGGCCGGCTCCACTGGTCGCGCCTCTGGGCACTCGTGGCGCTCCGCTCCTGGTGGGTCCTGGCGGAGAGTCCATGAGCGCCGTGGCGGACGCGCTGCCGCCTACGACTCCCGAGGAAGCGCGCCGGGTGCTGCGTGTGGAGCCGGGCGCCAGCCGCGCGCTGGCCCTGGCCGAGATCTGGCGCTATCGGGAACTCCTCTATTTCCTCACGTGGCGCGACGTAAAGGTTCGTTACAAGCAAACCGCCCTGGGCGCCGCATGGGCCGTCATCCAGCCGCTCATGACCATGGTGGTCTTTACCATCTTCTTCGGTAAGCTGGCGCGCATGCCTTCGGACGGCATTCCCTATCCCCTTTTTTCCTACGCCGGTTTGCTGCCGTGGACGTATTTCGCGCAGGTGGTGGGCGCCTCCGCCACCAGCGTGGTGGGCAGCAGCAATCTGATCACGAAGGTCTATTTCCCACGCATGGTGATCCCCGGCGCGTCCGCCCTGGCGGCGCTGGTGGATTTCGCCATGGCCTTCGCCGTGCTCCTGGTGCTCCTGGCCGCCTACCATTTCCATCCGGCGCTGGATTACCAGGTTTCCCTGCGTTGGAGCGTGCTGCTGCTGCCGCTCTTCCTGCTCATGGCCATGGCCACCGCGCTCGGCGTGGGGCTCTGGCTGGCCGCGGTGAACGTGCGCTATCGCGATGTCCGCCACGTGGTGCCGTTCATCATCCAGTTCTGGCTTTTCGCCACGCCCGTCATCTATCCCAGCAGTCTTCTCCAGGGCCAGTGGCGGTTGGTCATCTACGCGCTCAACCCCATGGTGGGCGTGGTGGAGGGTTTCCGCTGGGGGCTCTTCGGCCTGGCGCCCAGGGGCGGAATGGTCTGGATCTCCGCCCTGGTCACGGTGAGCGTGCTCATCAGCGGAGCCTTCTACTTCCGGCGCATGGAGCGGATCTTTGCTGACGTCGTCTGAGGGCGCGCCGGGGTCCGTGCGCGTTCGGGACCTGAGCAAACAGTACCTGATCGGCTCCGGCGCGCCCGTCATGTACGGCAATCTCCGGGAGCGTCTGGCCGGCCTCGGCCCGGCGCTGTTACGGCGCCTCCGGCTGCTGCGCCGCAGCACGAAGGGAGCCGATCCGGGCGAACTCATCTGGGCGCTGCGAGAAGTGAGCTTCGACATTCGTCCCGGGGAGGTGGTCGGCCTCATCGGGCGCAATGGCGCCGGCAAGAGTACCCTGCTCAAGGTGCTCTCCAGGATCACGGCTCCCTCCGCGGGCTACATCGAATTCACGGGTAGGGTGGGCTCGCTGCTTGAGGTGGGTACCGGCTTTCATGGTGAACTCTCGGGGCGCGAGAACATCTTCCTGAACGGGGCCATCCTGGGTATGAAGCGGGCGGAGATCACGGCCAAGCTCGACGCCATCGTGGCATTCGCCGAGATCGAGCGCTTCGTTGATACGCCCGTCAAGCACTTCTCCAGCGGCATGTACGTGCGCCTGGCCTTCGCCGTGGCGGCGCACATGGAGACGGAAATCCTGCTGGTGGACGAGGTGCTGGCGGTGGGTGACCTGGCCTTCCAGCGCAAGTGCCTGGGCAAGATGGGCGAGGCGGCACGCTCGGGCCGCACCGTGGTCTTCGTCAGCCACAACATGGGCTCCATCGCCCGCCTCTGTGACCGCGGTCTGGTGCTGGACGAGGGTCGGCTGATCTTCGACGGCCAGGTAGACAGCGCGATCGCTCGTTACAACGACACGATCGTGGGCACCGAGTCCCGCTCGGAAGAGGAGCGCCACGTGCTCTTCGAGGAGACGCCGGGCCAGGACGAACGCTTCGCCGTGAGTCGCGTGGAGGTGGTGGACACTTCCGGGCGTCCCATGCCCGCGCCCCACACCTGGGATGACGTGGTGCTGCGCGTCCACTGCCGATGCCTGGACCGGATCCGGGGTGGGGTGGTCCTGGAGGTCCGACACGCCAGCGGTCCCCGCGTCCTCTACCTGAGCACGGAGCCCGATCGGGGCCAGCCGGTCGTCCTGGAGCGCGGCT
>Ga0214473_10005696_pt1 | contig 14921 bp, 18 predicted proteins | sample RVTome_7_FD_203509 | JGI IMG/M metagenome (GOLD analysis project Ga0214473, IMG submission 203509) | Soil microbial communities from uranium-contaminated site in the Upper Colorado River Basin, Wyoming, United States - RVT98D197 | ecosystem: Environmental > Terrestrial > Soil > Contaminated >... | reverse complement strand
CTCCACCGCTCATGCAGCGAAGGGCTGTCCACTGTACCCGGACAGATGGCGTTGCAGCGGATGCCCTTGGTCACGTAGTCCGCGGCCACCGATTTGGTCAGCCCTATCACTGCGGCCTTGGACGCCGAATAGGCAAAGCGGTTGGGCACGCCTTTGACCGAGGAGGCGACCGTCGCCATGTTGACGATGGCGCCGTCCTCGCGCTCCAGCATCTGCGGCAGCACGGCCTTGATGGTACGCACCTGCGCCCTGAAGTTGAGGTCGAGCGCGAAATCGAGGTCCGCGTCGCTGCACTCGAGGATGGTGCCGCTATGGACCACCCCGGCGCAGTTGAAGAGCACGTCGATCCGGCCGATCTCGGCCACTGCCGTGTTAACCGCCTCCGTATCTAGGACGTTGAGCACACGCGTCATGACGTTCGGCGCGCCGTCCAGCTCCTTGAGCTTTTCAGCATTGATGTCGGTGGCGATGACCTTGGCCCCCGCGGCGACGAAGGCATGCACCGAGGCGAGCCCGATGCCCTGCGCCGCGGCGGTGATGAGTATGATCTTGCCGCTGAGATCGGCCATGTCTGTCTCCGTTAGGTGTGGAGGGAGCGCGAGCCATCGACCGTCTGCCGGGCGATAGCATCGAAATCCCAGGCAATGCCGAGCCCGGGCGCATTGCTCGGGACAGCCTTGCCATCGCGGATTGTCATCCGCTCCGTAGTGAGATCGTCAAGTTGCGGGATATATTCGACCCAGCGCGCATTGGGAACCGCCGCACATAGGGAAACGTGCAGTTCCATAAGGAAGTGCGGGCAGATGGCGATGTTGAAGGCTTCCGCCATGTGGGCGACCTTGAGCCAGGGCGTGATGCCGCCGATCCGCCCGGCATCGACCTGCACGATCGAACAGGCATGGCGCTCGAGGTACTCCCGGAAATGCAGGTGCGAGTAGATGCTTTCTCCGACCGCGATCGGCAGCGAGGTGTGATCAGCCAGCCGCCTGTGCCCCTCGATGTCATCGGCGGTCAGCGGCTCCTCGAACCAGCCGATGTCGAGCGGCTCGTAGGCACGGGCCCGGCGGATCGCCTCGTCGACATGGAACGCCTGATTGGCGTCGGTGAAGATTTCGAAGCCGGGCCCCACCGCCTCGCGCACCGCCGAGATCCGCGCCACATCCTCGTGAATTGGCCTCCCCACCTTGAGCTTGCACCCTCCGAACCCATCGGCCTTGGCCCGCTGCGCATCCTCGACCAGCGCAGAGGCTTCAAGATGCAGCCAGCCGCCCTCGGTGGTGTAGAGCGGTATCTCGCGCTGGGCGCCGCCCGCCAGCAGGTGCAGCGGCTGGCCAAGCTTGCGGCACTTCAGATCCCAAAGCGCGGTGTCGATCGCGGCCAGCGCAATCGAGGTGATGGCGCCCACCGAGGTTGCATGCGTCAGGAATAGGAGGTCGCGCCAGATGCGTTCGATCTCATAGGCTTCTCGCCCGATCAGGGCCGGCGCCAGCGTACGCTCCAAGAGCGCCATCACCGAATGCCCGCCCGTCCCGATGGTGTAGCCATAGCCGGTGCCCACCGCGCCATCGGCGTCGGTGATGCGGACGATGGGGGTCTCCTGGCTGACGAACGACTGAATTGCGTCGACGCGCTTGACCTTGGGCTTGAGGTCGACCATCAGGATTTCGACGCGGGTGATCTTGGCCATCGCTATGCCCTCAGGCTCTTGCCGCTTGCCGCGTCGAACACGTGCAGCCGCGCCAGATCGAGGGTGAATTCCAGCATTTCGCCCGGCGCGACGACGCGGGGGTTGAGCATCTTGCCCTGCACCTCCTTGCCACCCAGTTCGGCGAACAGGATCGTCTCGGTGCCCAGCGGTTCGGCGATGGTGACCGCGCGGTTGATGCTGAGCGAATGCTCGGCGCCATGCAACGAGTGCCCTCGTGGCGCCAAGCTCTCCGGGCGGAAGCCGAGCACGATGGCCTGACCTTCCGAGATTTGTCCGGCGATGTCCGCCGGCAGCGGCACCGCGACGCCGTCGCTCAGCATCGCCACTGGCTTGCCGCCATCGGTTGCGACTGTTGCGCTGAGCTGGTTCATCGGCGGCGAGCCGATGAAGCCCGCGACAAACACATTGGCCGGCCTGTCGAACACCTCGCTCGGCGTCCCTACCTGCTCCACATAGCCATCGCGCATGATCACGATGCGGTCGGCCAGCGTCATTGCTTCCACCTGGTCGTGCGTCACGTAGATCACGGTGGTCTTGACCCGCTGGTGCAGCTTCTTGATCTCGACCCGCATCTGCCCGCGCAGCTTGGCATCGAGGTTCGAAAGCGGCTCGTCGAACAGGAACACGTCGGGATTGCGGACGATGGCACGGCCCATGGCGACGCGTTGCCGCTGGCCGCCGGAAAGGTGCTGCGGCAGCCGGTCCATATAGGGCCCGAGCCCCAGGATCTCGGCCGCCTCGTCGACGCGCTTCTTGATCTCGGTTTCCGATTGCCCGGCGATCTTGAGCCCGAATCCGAGATTTTCGCGAACGCTCATGTGCGGATAGAGCGCATATGATTGGAAAACCATCGAGATGTTTCGCGACCGCGGCGGCAGATCGTTGACCACCCGGTCCCCGATCCGGATGACGCCGTCCGAAATCTCTTCCAGCCCCGCGATCATGCGCAGCGTCGTCGACTTGCCGCAGCCCGACGGCCCGACCAGCACGACGAATTCATTGTGCGCTACATCGAGATCGATGCCGTGCACGATCTCCAGCTTGCCGTAGCGCTTGACGACTTTTTCGAGGCGGACTTCTGCCACGTACCTATCCTTTGACGCCGCCGAAGGTGAGCCCGGCGATGAGATGTTTCTGGACGACGAAAGTGAGAACCAGCGCCGGAATGATGATGAGCACCGCCATGGCGCTCATCCCGGTCCAGTCGACGGTGAACTGGGCGGTGAAATCCATGAGCCCCACCGGCATGGTCTTGCTGGCCGTGGTGCGCGTGAGCTGGCTCGCCAGCGCATACTCGTTCCACGAGGTGAGGAACGCAAAGATCGCCGCCGAGGCGAGTCCCGAGCGGGCCAGCGGAAACTCGACCTTCCAGAACGCCTGCCAGCGCGTGCAGCCGTCGATCTGCGCAGCTTCGCTCAGGTCGACCGGGATCTGCCGGAAAAACCCATCCGTCAGCCAGATGGTGAAGGGGATGTTGACCGCGAGGTAGACCACGATCAGCCCGAACGAGGTATCGATGAGCCCAAGCCGCGCCCAGATGATGAAGAGCGGTAGCGACAGCGCCACGCCGGGGACAGTGCGGCTCAGCATGAACCCGAGGAATAGGGTCGCCTTGCCGCGGAAGCGGTAGCGGGCGAAGGCGTAGCCGCCCATCATCCCGAGCGCGATGGCAATCACCGTGGAGGTGATCGAGATCACCAGCGAGTTGACGAAGTAGCTCCCCACCGGCAACCCCTGCTGCGTCGACAGCAGGCCGAAGATGCCGAGGAAGTTGTTGAGCGTGAGGTGTTGCGGAATCCACACCGCCGGCCGTGCCAGCACCTCGATATTGGGCCGGAACGCCGTCAGCACCACCCAGGCACCCGGCACGACCAGGATCACCATGGCGATGAAGACCCCGAAACGGATGGCCCAACGCTGCCAAGGCTTCTCGATGCTGAGCTTACCCCTCATTGCGCGCCTCCCATGAAGGTGCGCGCGCCCACCAGCTTGCGGTAGAAGTAGAATGTGAAAACGATCGAAAGGATGATCGACACGTAGCCCATGGCGTTGGCCATGCCCATCTGCGAGTTCTGGTAGCCCACCCGCGTCATCAGCGTCCACAGCAGCTCGGTGCGTCCTGCCGGGCCGCCATTGGTCATGATGCGGACCATGTCGTAGGCGCGCGCCACGTCCAGCGAGCGGATGGTCATGGCGATGTAGACGAAGGGCATCAGGAATGGCAGCGTGATATGGCGGAACACCTGCCAGGGATTGCAGCCATCGACCCTGGCCGCTTCGATCGGCTCCTTGGGCAGGGCCATCAGCCCGGCCAGCAGCAGGATGGCGAACACCGAAGTCGACATCCAGATCTCGGCAACGATGATCGAGAAATTGGCCAGTGCGCCATCGACCAGCCAAGGGATCGGCTGGCTGATGAGGCCGAGGTCGAAGAGCGCATTGTTGATGAGCCCGACCGCGTCGTTGAACAGGTATTTGAACTGGAAGCCCACCAGGATCGGCGAGAACATCATGGGGAACATCATGATGGTGCGGAGCGTCCGCTGGCCCCAGGTGATCTTGTTGACCAGGAGCGCGAGGCCAAGGCCGAGGACCATCTCCAGGTTCAGCGTGATGGTGATGAAGACGATGGTACGTCCGAACGCCCACCAGAAATCGTCGTTGCCGAGCAATCGCTGGTAGTTCCGCAAGCCAACGAACTGAAACAGCGTCGCCGGCTTGGTGAGGTTGTAGCCGGTGAAGCTGGTCCAGAACGAGACGAGCAACGGCACCAGCACCACACCCAGGATCACAATGATCGCTGGCAACAGCAGCAGATAAGGGGTCGCGCGGGGCGATCGCCAGAAGCTCATGCCGAATGCTGTCCTGCGTGTTGGTTGGTCGAGGCCACTCTATGGATGAGGCCGCGCGGAGTTGAGTCGCGCGGCCCCCACATTTCTACTGCAGCAGGCCCGCGTCCTGCATGATCACCGTCGCCTCGGCGGCGGCGCCATCAAGCGCTTCCTGCGCGGTCTTTTCGCCCACGATGGCCGCCTGCACGGCCGGCCAGATGATATTGGAGACCTCGATCCACTGCGCGACGAGGGGCGGCGTCCGGGCTTCCGAGAGCGACTGCTGCCACACCGCGAACATATCGGCGAGGTGCTGCTTGTCGTTGGCCTTGAACCACTCCACCACCTCGATGAAGGTCTTGGTGCGGGTCGGCAGGTTACCCGCCTGGGCTTCCATCATCTCGCTCTCGTCATTGGTGAGGAACACCGCGAACGATACCGCCGCTTCCTTGTTGTCGCATTGCTGCGTCACCGAGAACGAGTGCGAGCCCGACCAGCCGCCGCGCTTCCCTGACGTGCCGACCGGCGACACCGCAAAGCCGAGTTCGCTCGCCACCTTGGACGACGCTGGGTCGCTGAAGAAGCCCGCCCAGCCCGGCCAATCGAGATCAATCGCCAGCTGGCCGGCGGCCATGGCCTGCCCGATATCGTCCCAGGTATAGTTGACCGTACCGGCCGGAACCGCCTTGGCGTCGTAGAGATCCTTGAACCACTGCACTGCCGCAACGCCTTCGGGCGAGTTGAAGATCGGCTTCCAGTTCTCGTCGAACATGTCGCCGCCATTGGCGCGCAGGATCTCCATGAACCGTCCGGTCAGCCCCTCGTCCTTGCCGGCGAAGGCGGTGCCGTAGATATCGGGCGGCGCGGCAAAAAAGATCGCCTGCTGCTTGAACTCGTCGAAGGTCTTGGGCGGAGCGAGGTCGACGCCGAACTGCTCCTTGTACTTGGCCTGGTTCTCGGCGCTCTCGTAGAGGCTCTTGCGGTAGTAGAGGTTGGAGACGTCGGTGACGCGCGGCAGCTGCACCAGCCGGCCGTCGACCATGGCCGACGCCAGCGTTCCGGGCACGTATTTGTCGAGTTCGGCCTGCGGGACCATCTCCTTGAGGTCGATATAGAGATCGCCATACTGCGGCGCAAAGCTCGTGTGGTTCGAGCCGACGCACCAGGTGATCGAGCCCGAGGCGATGTCCTGCTTGATCTCGCGATCGAGGTCGAAGTGGTTCTTGGACGAGACGATCTCGACCTTGGCGCCGGTCAGCGCCTCCCACTCTGGGATGCGAGTATAGAGCTTTTCGTATTGCGTGCCGCCGATCAGCTTCACCTTGAGGGTGTAGCCGTCGAACTTGCCGTAGTCGAATTCCTGCGCCTGAGCGGTGCCGCCCAGCGCCACCAGCGCGCATGTCGCCATGAGCGCATTCAGCAAATTCCTGGTCATGAGTTCTTCCTCCCTGAGACCTTCCGCATGACACCTCCAAATCGGCTTGATCATGCATCTGTGAAAGATCTATTTGTAGGTAAGCATGGTTGACGCCGCGCCGTCAACCGATAGCATCTGCCGCCTGAGCCGATGGAGGGGTCATGGTCGTCGCCGAAGAGCTGGACAAGTATCGCGCACCTGCGCTCGACAAGGGGCTCGACATCCTCGAGCTGCTTGCCGCGACCGAGGAGGGCCTGAGCCAAGCCGAGATCGCCAAATCGCTCGATCGCTCGCCCAACGAGATTTACCGCATGCTCGACCGCCTGGTGCGCCGCGATTACGTGCGCCGCACCAGCGGCGACCGCTACGAGTTGACCCTCAAACTCTTCGAACTGGCGCACGCCACCCCGCCGATCCGCCGGCTGGTCAGCCAGTCCCTGCCGGTGCTGCGGCGGTTTGCGCGCGATTCAGAGCAGGCCTGTCACCTGGTCATCCACGACCGCAACATCCTGGTGGTTGTCGCCCAGGTCGATTCGCCCGGCTACTGGAACGTCTCGATCCGCGTCGGGTCGCGTATCAGTCTGGTTAACACCGGCTCGGGACACGTCTTTCTCGCCTTCGCCTCCCCCGAGGAGCGCGAGCTTATGCTCGAGGATCTCGAGGCGAAGATGCGTGAACACCTCACGCCGGCACTTGAGAGGCGGCTGGCCAAGGTGCGCGAACAGGGATTCGAGACCATGGCGAGCCTCCAGGTCTCGGGCGTGACCAACCTCTCTGTGCCGATCTTCGGCCCGGTTGGCAGCGTCATCGCGGCGCTCACCTGCCCCTATACCGAACGGCTCGACAAAGAGAGCGCGCCCGATACCGGGGCCGTGCTTGGCCTGCTCGTCGCGGCCGGCCGTGAAATCTCGCAGCGGCAAATCGCCGTCGACCCGGCCTAACCAGAGGCAATCCCATGCGCATTCTCGACACCCACCTCCATCTGGTCTACCAGGACCGCTTCTCTTACCCTTGGCTAGTCGATGCTCCGGCTTTGAACCGTCAGTGGACGGCAGAGGACTACTTCGCCGAGGCCGAAACGCTCGGCATCGAGGCTGCACTGCACATGGAGGTCGACGTCGCGGAGGAGCAGATGCTCGCCGAGACCGAATTCGTCACCGGAGTGCACCCCAAGATCGTCGGCGCCGTCGCCGCAGGTAGGCCGGAGCACAAGGACTTCCGCGAGCATTTGCTTCGTGTTGCCGAAGTCCCTGGCCTGAGAGGCATCCGCCGTATCCTTCACACTGAGCCCGACGAGCTGTCGCAATCCGACCGCTTCGTCGAGAACGTGCAGCGGCTGGCAAACTACAGGCTGCCCTTTGACCTCTGCGTTCGCGGCGACCAGTTGCCGATCGGTCGTAGGCTGGTCGAGCAGTGCCCCGACGTGCAATTTGTGCTCGACCATTGCGGGGTACCCAAGGTTGCCGAACAGGAGCTGGAACCCTGGCGCACCCATATCCGCGAGCTGGCGCGTCACCCCAATATCGCAGCCAAGGTCTCGGGCATCGTCGCCTATGCCGGGCCGGACTGGACGGTCGCCACGCTGCGCCCGTTTGTCGAACACATCATAGAAAGCTTCGGCTGGGATCGCGTGGTCTGGGGCTCGGATCACCCGGTCTGCACACTGACCGGCAACCTCACCCGCTGGGTGAACGCCACCAAGGAAATCGTCGCGGGAGCGAGCGAGGACGAACAGGCCAAGCTGCTGCACCGCAATGCCGAACGGATTTACCGAGTCTAGGGAGAATACCATGCAGCGTTACGGAGCAGTGATCGGCATCAGGCCAGAGGCGATCACCGAATACAAACGCGTCCATGCGGCGGTCTGGCCGGACGTCTTGAAGCAGATCAAGGCGAGCAAGATTTCGAACTACTCGATCTATCTCAAAGAGCCGGAAAACCTGATGTTCGCCTACTACGAATATCACGGCACCGATCACGACGCCGACATGGCGGCGATGGCGGCCGATCCGAAAACGCAGGAATGGTGGGCGGTCTGCATGCCGATGCAGTCGCCGCTCACGACCCGCAAGGAGGGTGAATGGTGGGCCGGGATGGAAGAAGTCTTCCACCTCGACTAGGGCCGCACTTGCGTCTACTACCCATCTGTGAAAAGATTATTTACATAAGAATTTCGCAATGGGTTCCGGGAAGGAGCACGCGATGGAGGTCGAAAGCCTGCGGCAAAGCTGGCCGCGCCCGAGCGCGCCGCGCCCGATCGTCATCATCGGCGCTGGCGGCATCGTCAACGACGCGCATTTACCGGCCTATCGGCTGGCCGGCTTGCCGGTCGCCGGGCTCTACGACATCGACGGCGGCAAGGCCGCGGCCCTCGCTGCGAAGTGGAACACGCGGGCGATCGCTACGCTCGGCGAAGCCGCCGCCACCCCCGGCGCGGTATTCGACCTCGCTTTGCCCCCCGCTGCCCATCTCGACGTGCTGCCCAAACTGCCGCGCGGGGCCACGGTGCTGCTGCAGAAGCCCATGGGCCGCGACCTCGACGAGGCAACCGCGATCCTCAAGCTGTGCCGCGAGCGGGAACTGACCGCGGCGGTCAACTTCCAGCTGCGCTTTTCGCCCATGCTGCTGGCGGTTGCCGATGCCCTCGAACGCGGCTGGCTCGGGCGGCTTGTCGACGTCGAGGTGCATCTCAATCTCGTCACGCCGTGGCATCTCTTCCCCTTCCTCAAGGGCATGAAGCGGGTCGAGATCTCGGTGCACTCGATCCACTACCTCGACACCATTCGGGCGCTCTTGGGCAATCCGACCGGCGTGCATGCGCGCACGCTTGGCCATCCCTCGACCGAGCTGGCGCAGACGCGGACCTCGGCGCTGTTCGATTTCGCGCCGGACCAGCGGGTGACATTCTCGATCAACCACAACCACGATTTCGGCCATAGATTCCAGGACGCCAACCTCCGCTTCGAAGGCACTGACGGCGCCGCCATGATCAAGCTCGGCGTGCTTCTCGACTATCCCAAGGGCGAGCCCGACGAACTCTGGATCACCCGCAAGGGCGAAGACTGGACCCAGGTGCCGCTTTCGGGCGGCTGGTTCCCGCATGCTTTCATGGGAACCATGAGCAATCTGCAGCGCTTCGCGGCCGGGGAGGATAAGGCGCTCCATACCAGCGTCGAAGATGCGTGGAATACCATGGCTTTAGCCGAAGCGGCCTATGCGTCGGCGGCAGCGCCAGCGACGCCGGTACAGGCCAGGCCATGACCGAATTCCCGCCAAGTGTCGGAATTTCCTCGACTTTTCCCAAGTCCATGCCGGAGGAGCATGCCGCCCTGCCGGTCTGGAACGCCGAGAACTGGTTCTACGAGGATTGGCCGGTCGGCCAGAAGATCAGATCGCTGCGCCGCACCATTTCGGAAGGCGAATCGATGCAGTTCAACGCGCTGGTCACCGACTTGCATCCCTATGTCGCCGACGAGATTTTCGCCACCACAGATGGCCAGTTCGGCAAGCGCCTCGTGGCGGGCGCCTTCGTCTTCTCGGCTGGCCTGGGCCTCGTCGCCACCAACTGCGTCAACGCCTTTTCCTACGGCTACGACAAGCTGCGCTTCATCAAGCCGGTGTTCATCGGCGACACCATCTACACCATCCGCACCAACCTCGAGAAACGCCCGAAATACAAAGAGCTGGGGCTGATCCGCGCCAGCTACGAAGTGTTCAAGGGCGATGGCGAGTTGGTCCTTTATTGCGAGCATCTGCAGACGGTGAAGTACAAGAACCCAGCCGATTTCATGGGTAGGACCGAGAAATGACCAATACTCTGCCGCTCGATGGCCTCGTCGTCATCGACATGTGCCAATTCCTCTCCGGCCCCTATGCCTCGCTGCGGCTGCAGGACCTGGGCGCGCGCGTGATCAAGATCGAGCGGCCCGACGGCGGCGACCTGTCGCGCCGGCTCTACCTCTCCGACACCGAGATCGGTGGCGACTCCACCATCTTCCACGCCATCAACCGCTCCAAGGAAAGCCTCGCCCTCGATCTGAAGCACCCCGAGGACGTGACCGCGCTCAAAAAGCTCCTCGCCAAAGCCGACGTCGTGCTGCAGAACTTCCGCCCCGGCGTCATCGAGCGGCTGGGGCTCGACTACGATGCGGTCAAAGCCATCAACCCCGGCATCGTCTATGCCTCGATCACCGGCTATGGCTCCGAGGGCCCCTGGGTGCAGCGGCCCGGGCAGGACCTCCTCGCACAGGCCCGCTCGGGCGTCATGTGGCTCAACGGCGACGAGGACCAGGGGCCGGTGCCGTTCGGGCTCGCCATCGCCGACATGCTGGCCGGCTCGGCGGTGGCGCAGGGCATCCTCGCCGCGCTGGTCAAGCGTGGCCGCACCGGCGAGGGCGCGCTGATCGAAACCAGCCTGCTCGAGGTGCTCGTCGATTTCCAGTTCGAGGTGCTGACCACCCATCTCAACGACGGGCGCCGCGTGCCCAGGCGCTCGAGCTTCCGCTCGGCCCACGCCTATCTTTCGGCGCCCTACGGCGTCTATCCCACCGCCGACGGCTACATCGCCATCGCCATGACCCCGCTCGGCAAGCTCGCGGACCTCTTGGGCCTCACGGCGCTCGCCCCCTATGTGCAGGACCCCAAGAGCTGGTTCACCGAGCGCGACGCCATCAAGCGCATCATCGCCGCATTGCTCGAAACGCAGCCGACCGCGCACTGGCTCGCCATCCTCGAGCCGGCCGACATCTGGTGCGCCAAGGTGCTCGACTGGCCCGAGCTGCTCGAGAGCGAAGGCTTCAAGGCACTCGACATGCTGCAGACGGTGACGCGCGAGGACAATGTCTCGATCCTCACCACCCGCTCGCCGCTGCGCATCAACGGCGAGCGCGCCAGGACTAGCCGCGCCGCGCCGCTGATCGGCGAACAGAGCGCCAGGATTCGCGCGGAGTTCGGCCTGTGACCTCGCTCAAGGGCATGACCTGGAAACATCCGCGCGGCTACGACCCGATGGTTGCGACCAGCGCGGCCTGGAAGCAGCAGACCGGCGTCGAGATCGTCTGGGACCAGCGCAGCCTGCAGGATTTCGAGGGCTTCCCGGTCGAGGAACTGGCCCGCCAATACGACCTGATCGTCATCGATCACCCCCATGTCGGCCAGATCACCGCCGAGCGCTGCCTCCTGGCGCTGGACGTACCCGGCCGCGAGGCCGAACGCGCCGCGCTCTCGCACGGCAGCGTTGGGCAATCATATCCGAGCTACACCTTTGAGGGCCATCAATGGGCCTTCCCGATCGACGCAGCGGCACAAGTCACCGCCTATCGCGCCGATATCATCGAGCGTCCGCCCGTAACCTGGAACGAGGTGGTCGAGCTGGCCAGGATCGGCCAGATCGTCTTGCCGATGCTGCCGCCGCATAACCTGATGACCTTTTTCACCCTCGCCGCAAATCTGGACGTCCCCTGCGCCACCGGGCCGGGCGAACTGATCGCCGCAGAGGCGGGGATCGAGGTCTGCGAGCGCCTGGCCGAGATCGCCGCGCTGATCGAGCCGTCCAATTTCGCCATGGACCCCATCGCCGCGTCCGAAGCGTTGGCGCGGCAGGATGCCGTGGTGTCGGTGATGCCCTATGGCTACGGCTACGTCAGCTATGCGCTCGAGGGATTTCGCGCTCGCCCGCTGGCCTTCGCCAACATCCCGGTGCTCGGCAGACACGGCCCCATCGGTTCGGCCCTGGGCGGCACCGGCATCGCCGTCTCGGCCTTCTCCGACAACCCGGAAGCGGCGATCGACTACGCCTACTGGGTGGCGAGCGGGGAGACACAGCGCACCATCTACGCCGGCTCCGGCGGCCAGCCTGGCCACGCCGCCGCCTGGGAGGACGAGGCCGTCAATGCAGCTACCGGCGATTTCTACCAAGGCACGCGTGCCACGCTCGACGGCGCCTGGGTGCGGCCCCGCCACAATGGCTACATGGCATTCCAGGACGCGGCGTCCAAACGCATCAACGCCGGGCTCATGACCAAGGCCCCGGCGCGCGATATCGTGGCGGCGCTCAACAATCTCTACTACGCGAGCTTATGATGGAACGGCCCCGCCATTTCGAGGATTACGCCGTCGGCGAGGAGCGCAAGACCTATGGGCGCACCATCACCGAGACCGACTTTGTGGTCCACGCCGGCCACACCGGGGACTTCTTCCCCCACCACATGGATGCCGAGGCCATGAAAGGCAGCGAATGGGGCCAGCGCATCGCGCACGGCACCATGACCTTCGCCATCGGCATCGGGCTCACCGCCAGCGAGATCAATCCCCTCGCCTTCTCCTACGGCTACGAGCGCCTGCGCTTCCCCAAGCCCGTGTTCATCGGCGACACCATCCACACCAAGCTGACCATCACCGGGCTCGACCCCGACCCCAAGCGCCCCGACTACGGCCGCATCACCGAGGCGGTGCGCGTCATCAACCAGCGCGACGAAGTTGTGCTGGCGTGTGACCATATCTATCTGGCCAAGCGCCGGGGGTAGCCCGGCGCTGCAGGTGCGCTCAGGCGCTGCGGTGCCAGAGGCGGTCGAGTTCGGAGAGCAGTTGATAGGTGGCGCCGGTTTCCTCCGGCAGGTCGACGTCGGGCTGCGCGTCGCTGGGCGTGCGCGATCTGATCGTGGCGAGAATGGAAGCAATCTCTGTCTCGAGATCGACGTCGCCGTCATCGCCTGGGCGTGCCTTGGGGTCTACGCCCTCCCCCTCGTCGCCGACGATGCCGACCGCGGGCTGATCCCCTGCGACAGGCTTGCCGGCATCATCGTCCGAGCGTTGCTCTTTCGCACCCGATTTTGCGATCTTCAGGTGGCGCATCATTGCTGCAGATTCCCCATTTTTCATCCCCGCGAGTAGAAATAGGCAGGGAGAACCTAGCGGCAACTGGTGGCCTCCATCCGCCGCTATCGAGGCGATTGTGGGGAGATTCTGTGATTCGTGGGCGCCGGGAGGGCCAAGAAGCAACCCGGGCCGGGAGAGGGTGCTACCCGGGTCAGCTTCAGCCCGCGGGTCGAGAGCCCCATGGATAACGGGCCGGCGGGCGGGAAGCAGCCGAGCGTGGGGCACCACCCTCTCTTGGATTTTCAAGGGCGACCTCGGCTGCGCCAAGATCGCGAAAATCCGGCCTTATGTATCAAACGCACCAAGGGTGCGGAACGTGATTAGGGCGGCGGTGCTGGCGCTAGCCGTGATCGTAGTCGCCCATGGCAACGGCCATGTCCCCCTCGCGAGCACTGCCAGCGGGCCAGTTATTTTTGGACTTCGCGCCCAGCAGGTAGAACGTCATCGTCTGCTCGTCTCCGAACACGTCACGCCACGTCATGCGACACTCGACGTTGAAGAATTGCGCTCGATCATAAAGCGCAGCGTGCGCGTCGCTCATCACGCGCTCCCAGATTATGTGGACGGTGGTGGGTTCTGCGCTGGCTGGGATGAGAGCCATCTCACCCTGTCCACCAGTGACGACAAAAGGCCCCTCTTGGGAAATGACCAAGCTGTGCCTAGCTGTATTTACCGTCGCTTCGATTTTGCAACTAACGGACGGCGACTGGCCGGTGTTTCGTATTTTGGCCGTAATGGATATTGGCCCTCTGGAGTTTATGGAGTAGTTGGCACTATCGCAACTGAGGTACGCTCGGACCTGGGCATGGCCCAATTGCCGCGCAATCTTGTTGCCTTTTCGGGTTTCGCGAATGGTGCGTCTGAGAAGCAGGATGGTCCACACACCCACGCCCGTCGCGCCGAAAGCGAAGACAGCCATCGCCCACTGGGCGTAGGTGTCCCGCCACCCGTCGTTGGGCTGCTGCTGTATGTGTTGGGGTCGGCTTTCTGCTGGCTGTTGATTGGTCTGGCGCTGGGACTGTTCAAGGACACCAAAAAGACCCGCAAGAACCGCGCCACCAACAATAATCGCTAAAGCTACAACCGCATGTCGGTCACGCCGAGAGCGCCTAGGCATTGTAGCAGAAAGGCCGCTGTGAACTTCCCACGACTCACCTTGTTCCTCAGATTGCGCTCGTCTTCCTCGACGCCAATTGCTTTCAGCCTTTCCAGCAATTGGGAATAGGTGACGTTCTGTTTTGCCATCTCGGAGCGCAGAATCCCGCGCGCTTTCGCTTCCCAGTCTGTCCTTTCAGGCATGGCGCATCTCCATAAGTGATTTTGTCATCATATGGAGTGCTATAGCCATTGACAAGGTGACATGACAGCATCATATCTAGTGCACAAGCACTGGAAACGATGACAAATGGCGCAGCACTTCCTCCTCTCCGCCGCCGCCCGCACCCTCTCACTGGGCGCGATCTACAAGACACGGCTTCACCAGCGCAGGACTAGCCTTAAGCGGCCGACGGGCTTAGGCTAGAAAAGTGAAAGCCCCGGTTGCCGCCGGGGCCTTCAACACATTGCCGGACCGCTCCAGCGCGTAACTAATCTACGCGCAATGGAGGGGCTTGTCATGTCCGACAGTTGGCGGAAGAAACTCAATGATGGGGAGTTCGCTAACTTCCCCGACGCGCTCCGGGGATCGCGGAAGTCAACTCATTCGCCATCCACTGGAAGCCATTCACCACGGATTGCGGGACCGCTTGGCCTTCGATCTTGGCTAGCCCTGATTGGAAGTTCGTTTCTGCGTCCTTGGCAAGCTGCAAGGGGTTTGGGTGGTTCACGGTCAGCGCCTGTAATAGCGCCTGAAGGGCGTGAACTTCCCCCATCATGAAATCTATCCGATCCATCAGACTCGCTCCTAGGTTTGGTTCGCACCGTCTAGGATAGCGATAGAGGGGCCGGGCGTGGAGTCCGACCCCTTGTCAGTTGCCTCTCAGTGGCGGCAGTATGCCTTGGGAGACTGCAACATGCTCGGTATGTGTCGATTTGCTGTCGCAGCACTGGTGCTGGCCGTGGCAACGCCAGTGACGGCCCAGAAGTTGAC
>Ga0214473_10005694_pt1 | contig 14926 bp, 9 predicted proteins | sample RVTome_7_FD_203509 | JGI IMG/M metagenome (GOLD analysis project Ga0214473, IMG submission 203509) | Soil microbial communities from uranium-contaminated site in the Upper Colorado River Basin, Wyoming, United States - RVT98D197 | ecosystem: Environmental > Terrestrial > Soil > Contaminated >... | reverse complement strand
ACGGCTGCGAATCTTGCCGCGGACGCTTCGCGCAGTTATCCGTTCTCCTCGGCGCAGTCAAATTATCCGATGCGCCCGAGCCGCTCTGTGGCCTCGAAGAGCGCGTTTGGCACAAGGTCCATGGCCGCATCCTCGAATCCAAGGGTCCGCGATGGTTTGCATTCCCGGCGAGACAGTGGGCTCACGCATTCGGAATCACTGCTGTGTTGGCTCTCGCGTTTTTTGCTGGACGCTTCACGCCGCGCACCGATCCGCCTGTTGTCGCGCAAAACTCTCCGGAAGTGGCGCGTGAACGCATCCTGCTCATCACTGTCGCCGACCATCTGGATCGCTCACAACTCATGCTGTTGGAACTGATCAATGCCGACACAAGCGAGGGACTTGATCTCGATCGTGAGCGCGCCGCCGGATTGGTCGCGGACAATCGTCTCTTTCGTCAGGCCGCCTCACGCGAGGGCGATGCCGCCACAGTGGCCATCCTCAATGATCTCGAACGCGTCCTGATGGAGGTCGAGAACGCCCCCGAAGATTGGACAGGGGATGATCTCGACGATTTGCGTAGTGCGATTGAGAACAAGGAATTGATCTTCAAAGTACGCGTGCTCGGATTGCGGTCGCGCGAGCGTGTCCTGCGTCCGAAGATGGACACAGTGATCACCACGATCTGAAGGAGAATTCATGTTGATACGAGTGTTCACCATTCTTTCCGTCATCACGGTGCTGGCCGCGCCCATTGCATCCGCCGCTTGGGATGACTCCTGGCTCATGCTCGCTGTCAATGCGCCGCCTACTCCTGCAAAGCCATCCCAGGCCGAGGCACCGGCCGCGAATGCGAAAGCGCCAACTCCGCCCGCGCAGCCACAGTTCCCACGGGTATCGGAGGAAGCCGAACTCTACTCGCTGGGGACCGATGCCCTCGATGACGGCCGTTACCAGGAAGCCATCGAGTACTTCCGCGAAGTCGAGAAGATGCGCGCCTCGCGTGCCGACCGCGCGATCTACTGGACCGCGTACTCAGAATCAAAACTCTCGAACGTGAGCGCGGCGCTTGAGTCGCTTCGCAGACTCCAGAAGGAATACCCCAAGAGCAAGTGGAACAAGGATGCCGAGGCATTGGAGCTTGAGCTGCGTGCGGCTTCGGGCCAAAGGGTTGCCCCCGAGGCGGCTGAGGACGAAGAACTGAAGCTCATGATCCTGAATAGTCTAATGTCTTCCGATCCCGACAAGGCCGTCCCGCTGATCGAGAAGCTGCTGAAGTCCGACAACACTCCACGTGTCAAGAAGCAGGCACTCTTCATCCTTAGCCAAAGCGGCACTCCGCGCGCGATGGAAATCCTTGCGACGTATGCCAAGGGCGAAGCCGATCCCGAACTCCAGAGGACCTCGGTGGAATATCTGGGTCTGTACGGTGGCACCGAAAACGGGCACCTCCTCGAGCAGATTTACATTTCCTCGCCGAATATGGACGTTCGTCGAAAGATCCTTGAGGCCTACATGCTGTCCGGCGATGGGGAAAAGCTCCTCGCGGTCGCGAAGAAGGAATCCGAACCCGACCTGCGCCGTTCGGCGATCGAGCAACTCGGACTCCTCGGCCGAACGGATGCACTTGACGAACTCTATCGCACTGAGACTAACATTGACCTGCGCCGCCGCATCATCGAGTCATTCATGCTCGCGGGCGAGAGCGACCGTCTGTATGAACTGGCGCGCAAGGAATCCGAACCCAAACTGCGCCGCACCGCGATCGAACATCTGGGGCTGATGGGGCAGACAGATCAATTGTGGGAGCTGTACACCGCGGAAACCGATGTCGACCTGCGCCGTCGCATTCTCGAGTCCTTCATGCTCACTGGCGACAGCCGCCACCTCTCCGAAGTCGCACGCGCCGACAAGGACATCAACCTACGGTGCGCCGCCATTGAACAACTCGGCCTCTTGGGAGAGTCTGCTCTCCTGCATAAACTCTATTACACCGAGTCGGACATCGACATCAAGACCAAGGTCATTGAGGGGCTTTTCCTCATGGGCGATGTAGATGCGCTCATCGACATCGCCAGTAAAGAGAAAAACCGCGATCTGCGGCGCGCCGCGATCGAAAAGCTGACATTGATCAATAGCGAAGAAGCCACCGAATTCATGCTCGAACTTCTGGATAAGTGAGGAGACTATGCTTCACTCATACACCCGAATTGTCTTGGCATGCGCTTTGGTGGCCGTCACGGCCGCCGGTGCAGCTGCCGCAGCACCGAACAATCTGCGACACGCCAAGATTCTGCAAGCGCCCATGCAGGGTACATTGTCGCAGACGGTTAGGGCGCTGAGCGCCACCATTGATGGCGATGATTGGATTGGCTACTCGGTCGAGGCGCGACGCGGTGTTCAGGTCTCCGGCGGTGTCTGGAATAACGGTCCCACAGTGGCTGACTTGAGCCGTGATGAGGACGGGATGACGACTCGCGATTTCGACGACGACGAAGACGGCTTCGAAATCACCCGTGAACTCATGATCCTGCAGCGCGTAAACAACGGACACGTCGACCGTCTGCGCCTCTTCACCGATGACTGCGAAGTGAAAGCTTCCGGCACAACGGTTCAATGGCTTGGTGCTGTCCCGAGCAGCGAGAGTATCGAGCTGTTGGCGGCGTACGCGTCCACGACACCGAGCACCAAACGTCAGCGAGAGAAGTTGCACTCACGGGCGGTCAGTGCGCTGGCCATGCACGCTGACCCGGAAGCCGTGACCGCGATGGAAAAAATGGTCGACGCGCAGGAGGATGATGAACTCCGTGGGGAGATCGTTTTCTGGGTCGGCGGGACGGATTCACCTCGAACAGTTGACCTGCTCATGCGTGTGATCGATGATGATCCCAGCGAACACGTCCGCGAGCAAGCCGTCTTTGCTCTCTCCAACAATGACAGCCCCGAAGCCACGGATGCCCTGATCGCCACTGCCCGTAAGAATGACGATCGCGATCTCCGCTCCAAAGCACTCTTCTGGCTCGCCCAGAAGGCCGGGGAGCTGGCCAAGGAAACATTGCGTGATGCCGCCGTCGATGATCCCGATCAATACGTCAAAGAGCAGGCCGTCTTTGCTCTCTCGCAATTGCCCGAAGATGAAGGCGTCCCGCTCCTGATTGATGTCGCGCGTACCAACAAGAACTCCAAAGTCCGTGAGCAGGCGATCTTTTGGCTCGGCCAGTCCGATGACCCGCGCGCGTTGACCTTCTTCGAGGAAATCCTGTCGCGGTAGGTCCACCTCCCAATCGCGGCAGATGCAAAAACCCCTCCGGGCATCGCGCCCGGAGGGGTTTTGAGGTGATCTCGTCCGTCCCACTTGGGACCTACTCGGTGAGTCCTACTTGGCCTCAGTCTTTGGTTTCATCTTGTGCACGCCGCCCGCCTTGGCCTTGGCGAAATCAAACCCCTTGAAGGTCGGGCTGTTCTTGTTGTGGCACTGCAGGCAGGTCGCTTCCGTCACAGGCAGAACGCCGGCTGTCGCGGCCAGCTTCGGGTCTTTCATGATCTTCATCGACTTGTATTCCGAACCCGGACCGTGGCACGCCTCGCAACTAACATTCACGATCAGCGAATCAGCCGCCGTCTTGCCCGTGCTGTGGCAGCTCACGCATTCGGGCTTCTTCTGCTCTTCCGGCTTGAGGGCCGCCCACGCATTGGCATGCTTGAGGGTTAGCCACGAATCATACTCCACCTTGTGGCAGGTCTTGCAGCTCTTCTCGCCGACATACTTGAAGGCCTTCTCGGCCCATTTCAATGTGTCGGCCTTCATCTTCGTCTGCGCCTGCGCCATGCCGGCGAGTCCCACCACGATCGTTATCGCCGCAGCGATTCCGAACAGCTTTCTCATCTTGGTTCCTCCTGTATGTCCATGATCTCGTCCTTCTGAGCTGTTTATACCCATGAGTTACTTATTTCACAATCTAATTCGGAGCGGATTGCGGTTTGATTGTCAAAACCGCCTGTGCACGTCCCCTTTGATAGCCCACAACGATGACGCCGTAGGCCGTTACGGGGGCATGACTTGCCAGCAACCGCAGGACCAATTGGCTTGACCCCATGTCAAAATCGCCGGAAATTGAGAATTCTGTCGGACCCGCGCACGGGCCGCTGAAGTCTTCCACCATGGTGGTTACAGATTGCTACACCTTTCACCTGTGAGGTCGTCCTGATGAAGTATCCGCGACGCCATTCCCGTTTTGTGCCCGCTGTGGCAGTCGGGATTCTCGTGGCCGCATGCTCGATTGTGTGGGCCGTCGAGAGCACCATACCGCCGCCGGGAATCCGCGAACACGATCCCAATGTCCACGCTCTAACCAACGCGAGAATTGTGACTGCGCCCGGTCAAGTCATCGAGAAGGGCGCAGTCGTCATCCGCGATGGCATCATCACCGCCGTCGGCGCGGGATTGACGGCGCCCGCTGATGCAACAGTCTGGGATCTGGCAGGAAAGACGGTCTACCCCGGATTCATCGATGCCTACACCGAACCATCCGCCGGGGTCGGAGAGGGACGCGGTCGGGGCGGCAGCGCACGCACCGAGACCAGCGGCACCCCGGCCAGCAAACCCGGTGCAAATTACTGGAATCCAAACGTCCTGCCGCAAGCACGCGCCGAGGCGGCATACCAGCCCGACAAAGACGCGAACAAGATATTTCGTTCCCAGGGGGTCACGGCACGCCTCCTTGCCCCGACTCAGGGGATCATCAAAGGGACCAGCGCCATCGTGACCACTGGCGACGGCGATCCCAATCAAACCGTCCTGCGCGACAAAGTCGCGATGCACGCGACCCTGGCCACACGCGGCGCCTGGAATGAAGAAGGGTATCCGAATTCGCCGATGGGCGCGATGACGCTCGTGAGGCAGGCCTTCTATGACGCCGACTGGTACCGTCAGGCCTGGGACGCCTACCGACGTGACCGGACACTCCCGCGGCCGGAACGCAACGACGCCCTCGAAGCGTTGCAGGGATTCCTTGCCGGGAAAGGGCCGGTGTTGATTGATGCCGGAAACGAACTCTACTCTCTTCGCGCCGATAAAGTCGCCGCCGAGCTCGGGCTGAACGTCATCGTGCGCGGTTCAAATGAAGAGTACCAACGGCTCGATCTCGTCGCCGCGACAAAGCGCCCGGTCATACTGCCGGTCAACTTTCCGAAGCCGCCCTCGGTCAAGACACCCGAAGATGCCCTATCAGTCTCACTCGAGACGCTGATGCACTGGGACATCGCGCCGGAAAACGCCGGGCGGTTGGCGAAAGCCGGCGTCAAGATCGCCTTCACATCCAATGGCCTGAAGGATACCAAGGAATTCCTTTCCGGCGTTCGCAAGGCCGTCTCACGCGGCCTGGACAAGACGGCGGCGTTGCGCGCGCTGACACTCGCTCCGGCTGAACTCTTCGGTGTAAACGATCGTCTTGGCTCGATTGAGGTCGGCAAAGCCGGGAATCTCATCATTGCCGACGGCGACATCTTCGAGGAAAAGTCGAACGTACTCGAGGCCTGGATCGATGGCCGCCGCTACGAGGTCAAGACCGCGCCACTCGCCGATCTCCGGGGAGAGTGGAACCTGCGTTTCTCAGACGGCCAATCTGCGGCTGATACCGTTGTCCTGAAACTGAAGGGCGAACCGGCAAAGCTCTCTGGCAACATCAGCAAGAACAGCAAAGAGTCCAAGCTCTTGGAATCGGCGATGAATGATGCCCGTCTCGGAGTCTCGTTCAAAGGTGACTCACTGGGATGGAAGGGGGTCATCCAGCTGGGCGCGACCAAGTCCGGCGATGTTTTGGTCGGCGACGGCGTCTGGGCCGACGGCAAGATATTCACTTGGACCGGCGCGCTGAGCAAGCCCTTTGCGCCCGAGCCGGACACGTCGAAGGTGAAGCCGCCGCAGACAGCGTCATACCCGGTTATCTACCCGATGACCGCGTATGGCAACAAAACGCAGCCGACACAGCAGACGGTGCTCTTCAAGAACGCCACTGTCTGGACATCCGGACCGCAGGGCAAACTGGATAACGCTTCGGTGTTGATTCAGAGCGGCAAGATCACGGCCGTCGGAAAGGACATCGCGGCTCCTGCCGGGGCTGTGGTTGTCGATGCCGCCGGTAAACATATCGCCCCCGGCATCATCGACTGCCACTCGCACAGCGCGACCGATGGCGGTATCAACGAGTCGGGGCATACAATCACCGCCGAAGTCCGCATCGGTGATTTCATCGATCCGAATGATGAAATCATCTACCGCCAACTCGCCGGCGGTGTCACCGCGGCCAACGTCCTGCACGGTTCAGCCAACACGATCGGCGGGCAGAATCAGGTCATCAAGATGCGATGGGGAGTTGGTCCCGATGAATTGAAATTCGAAGGCGCGCCGTATGGCATCAAGTTTGCCCTGGGTGAGAACGTCAAGCAGAGCAACTGGGGCGATCGTTTCACCACGCGGTACCCGCAAAGCCGGATGGGCGTTGAGCAGATCGTCCGCGATGAATTCACCGCTGCCCGTCGTTACAAAGACCGCTGGGCCGAGTGGAACAAGTCCAAAAAAGGCATGCCGCCGCGCCGGGATCTGGAACTCGACGCCATCGTCGAAATTCTCAACGGCTCACGGTACATCCATTGCCACTCGTACCGTCAGGACGAAATCCTCGCCCTGATGCGTACCTGCGAAGATTTTGGGGTGAGGATTCAGACCTTCCAGCACATCCTCGAAGGGTACAAGGTCGCCGATGTCATGGCGCAACACGGGGTCGGCGGATCGTCGTTCTCCGACTGGTGGGCTTACAAGTTCGAAGTCTACGACGCCATTCCCTACAACGGTGCCCTCATGCACAACGCCGGCGTGGTCGTATCATTCAACTCCGATTCCGACGAAATGGCGCGCCGTCTGAACACCGAAGCCGCCAAAGCGGTCAAGTATGGCGGAGTTCCCGAAGAAGAGGCGCTAAAGTTCGTCACCCTCAATCCTGCCATCCAGCTTGACATCCAGCACCGTGTCGGCTCAATCGAAGTCGGGAAAGACGCCGACCTGGCCATCTGGAGCGAGTCGCCGCTGTCGACATTCGCCGTGTGCGAGCAGACGTGGATCGATGGCCGCAGATACTTCGACCGCACCGACGACGCCGCACGTCGCAACGAATTGATTTCCATGCGCGCGACTCTCATCCAGAAGATTCTCGATTCGGGTGAGGAAGGAGAGGGCGGCGGCGAACGCAAACGCACGTGGCCGCGCCACGACATCTACTGCGGATTCCATCAAGATGAGGAGGAAGAGTAGCCATGCGACGACTGCAGACAATCCTGACTCTTGCCACCGCGGCGGCAATGCCCTCTCTTGCGCAGGCGGCTGTCCCCGCCCCGGCGCCCCCGCAGGAACGGTCCGTTGCGCTCATCGGCGCGACGATTCATCCAGTCGACGGTCCCGACATCATCAATGGCGCCATCGTCTTCAGCGGCGGGAAAATTACTGCGCTGGGTGCGGGTGTGACCGTGCCGTCCGATGCGGAGCGCATTGATGTTGCCGGCAAACACATTTACCCCAGCTTGATCGACGCCAACACCAACATTGGTCTCACCGAGATCGGCGCCGTGCGCGCCACAAACGACGGCTCGGAGACCGGATCAATCAATCCCAACGTCAAAGCCGAAGTTGCCGTCAATCCCGAAAGCGAAATCATTCCCGTCACACGGTCGAATGGTGTACTCGTGGTCCTGACCTCCCCGACAGGGGGCGTCATCTCCGGGACCTCGGCCTTGCTACGGCTCGATGGCTGGACATGGGAGGACATGACGATCAAGGCGCCGGTCGCAATGCACCTCAACTGGCCAAACATGCGCCCGATCACTGCGTGGTGGGTTGAGGAGTCTGACGAGAAACAACTGGAACGTCGGGATGAACAATTGAAGGCCGTGCGCCAGGCCTTCGCCGATGCGCGCGCTTACCGGACCGCCAAGAAAGCCGGGAGTCCGGCGCCCGAGCACGATTCGCGCTGGGAGGCGATGATTCCGGTTCTTGAAGGCGCGCTGCCCGTCATCGTCGAAGCCAATGATATTCAGCAGATACAGGCGGTTGTCGCATTCGCCGAAGCCGAGAAGATCAAGATCATCATCCGCGGCTGCTACGATGCGCCCTTGTGCGTTGAGCTTCTCAAGAAGAGCAATATCCCGGTGATCGTTGACGGCATCCACCGTCTCCCCACACGCGACGATGAGCCATACGACGCGCCGTTCACGGTGCCCGAGCGCCTGCGATCAGCCGGGATCAGGTACTGCATCACCGGCGGCGGCGGGGCCTCGAATGTGCGCAACATCCCCTACCACGCCGCCACCGCGGCGTCGTATGGTCTGCCGCGCGACGAAGCGCTCAAGGCAATCACGCTTTACCCCGCGCAGATTCTCGGCGTAAACGACCGCGTTGGCTCTCTCGCCGTGGGCAAGGATGCAACGCTCTTTGTCGCCGATGGCGACATTCTTGCCATCCCGACGCAGGTTGAGCTTGCATTTATCGATGGTCGCAAAATCGACCTCTCCGACCGGCAGAAAGCGCTCTGGGAGAAATACAAAGAGAAATATCGCCGGCTCGGCATTCAGAACTAACGAAGCAATGTAGTCGGGTCAAGATGCGAGGGCGCATACGCTGTGGCGGATGCGCCCTTTGCGTTTTCGAAAGAGACCGCATGATATGGACCTGTAGGCCCATGCCACACCACTGAGGGGCGGCTGGCGCCCGTACGAGGCAACGAAGAATCACGGGCAGCCGGGCGGATTGGGATTGCAGTCGCAGGGCGCACAGAATTCGGTCCCGCTACTTGCTCCGCGGAAAGCCACATTGACCACGCGCACGACATCGAGTACGGTCGTCGCGCCGTCGCAATCCAGGTCGGTGCGCTCGGTGGCGCAATCCGGATCAGCCGTCTCGGGAATGCCGCGAAACGCGACGTTGACTGTCGTGACAACATCAAGAACATCGGTGATCACCGCGTCGCAATTGGGATCTTGGGCGCAGGGACACGAGCAGATGAACTCGCAGTCGTCGGGGATGCCGTTGCCATTGCCGTCCGTCGCCAGCCCGAATGCGATCTCGCAACTGTCGCTGATCAGGTTGCTGTTGCAATCGGCGAGTGAATTCGGAACGAGTTTGTAGATTTCTCCCTGCCCGAGTATCCCGCCGCCGTAATCGCAGATATAGAGTTCGCCGAGATGGTCCTCGCCGAACGACGGGATATTTCCGATCTCTTCAGCTCCGGGGGGATCGAGCGCCACGGTCCATTCCGTGGAATCGGTCTTCGTCGAGTCATCATAACGAAAGCTCCAGATCTCCCCCGAGCAATACTCGGCATAGAAGTAATGTCCCTCCAACTCGGGCAGAGCGCAGCCGCGGTAAACATAACCTCCCGTGACTGAGTGGCAATTCACCACATGTGGGTATTCATGGATCGGGGGGGTCAGAGTCGGCCCGTTGCAGACGCATCCGGACAGGCCGGTACAACTTGTTCCCTCGGTGCACCGCCAGCCATAGTTGCGGCCGCCGACCGCTGAGTCGGGCTCAAAATTGATCTCCTCGCGGTCATCCTGACCAACGTCGGCCATGTACATATCGCCCGTGAGCCGGTCGAAACTGAATCGCCATGGGTTTCTCAGTCCGTACGACCATATTTCCTCGCGTCGTCCGGCGACTCCGACGAAGGGATTGTCGGCGGGGACATACGGGCTGGTCGTGTCGACATCGAGCCGCAGAATCTTCCCCAGGAGCGTGTTCACGTTTTGCCCGTTTCCTATGCTGCCATGCTGGTCATTCGCTCCACCGCCATCTCCCGAAGCGATATAAAGCATGCCGTCCGTCCCAAACTGCAGGCATCCGCCGTTGTGGTTCGACTCCGGCTGTGTGTAGGCCTTGATGGTGACTCCACTTGCCGGATCGGCGATGTTGGGATCACCCGTCACCGAGTAGCGCGCAATCACGGTGTTGCCGGAAAGGTCGGTGTAGTTGACGTAGAAGTAACCGTTGTTCGGGTAATCGGGATGAAATGCCAGGCCGAGGAGGCCGCGCTCGTTGCAGCACACCGAAATCGGGTCGACGTTCAAGAACGCGCTGTCGAGGATCGCGCCGTTCAGGAGAATGCGAATGCGTCCGCGCTGCTCGACAATGAAGAATCGATCGGTATCGCCCGGCGCTTGGGTGATGAAGACCGGGCTGCTGAGGTTCGACGCCACGCGGACGGTCGTCGCCGCGGACGCATCCGTTGGGGGAATACAGAGTGTGATGACGGCTGCACATGACAGCGCCGCCGCGATGCGGCTCATTGACCCTCTTGACATCGGCTTGCTCCTCGGAACAGCTTCGGCCTTGGCCTCTGAATATTGATTCGGCAGGCCCGGTTGGTAACTCGACAGCGCGGACAGGGAATCGTCCGTTGCCTCCCCAACAATAAACCATTCTTGGGAATGCGCCACTATGAAAACGCCGCGAAGTCTAACCGCAAGTCAACAGGTCAGATCGGAGAATTGTCAGAGTTCAAAGGACTGGCCCATGGCAGGCGCAACGGCATCAAAGCCCCGTTCCGCTCGCAGTCGTTCTGTCATCGCTTTCGAAGGCCCCGGCTCTCCGTGAGTGACAAAGGCCTTCCGTGGAGATGCTTTCATTGGGGCAAGCCACCGCATCAATTCGGAGTAATCCGCATGTCCCGAGAGGCCGCCGATCTCGGCGACGCCGGCACGGACTTCATGCTCCCGTCCATGAAACCGCAACGTTCGCCGCCCATCGACAAGATCACGTCCGCGAGTGCCCATCGCCTGATATCCAGCGAGCGCGATGATGTTTTCCGGATTCCCCATTCTTTGCATCAGATGATGCAAGATGCGCCCGCCTGTCAGCATGCCGCTGGCGGAGATAATCACACGCGGGCCGCTCATCGCATTGATTGCCTGCGAGTCCTCGCGGGTGTGGTGGTACATGATATTCAGTGATAAGAGTCCGCGGTCGCGCGTGTGGTTGGCGGTGAAATCCAGCCGATGCAATTCCGGGAATTGGTAGAATACCTCGGTGGCCTCGATCGCCATCGGGCTGTCGACATGGATCGGAATGAGGGGGATGCGCTTCTGGTCCTGTAGCTCATGCAACAGGTAGACAACGTCCTGCGCGCGTCCGACGGCAAACGCCGGAATCAGCAAAACGCCGCGGCTTTCCACGATGCGATCAACCAGTTCGGCCAATTTCGTCGAGGCATCGGCATCGCCATGTAGACGATCACCGTAGGTCGATTCGATGATCAAATAATCCGACTTGATCGGCGGGTTCGGATCGGGGAGGAGCGGAGAGTCGAACCGCCCAATGTCGCCGCTGAAGTAGATCGTGCGGGTTTCGCTCCCGTCCGTGACGGCCAGACGGATCGAACAGGCGCCGAGGATATGCCCAACCAAGTGCAGCGTGTACGCAAACTTTGGAGAGAGGCGATGCTCTTGATTCAACGAAACCGGACACAACAGCTTGATAACCGCCTTTGCGTCGGAGACATCAAACAAGGGCTGTGCCGGCTTGTGCTTCGAGAGCCCCTTCTTGTTGAGAAACTCCGCGTCTTCTTCCTGCAAATGGGCCGCATCGAGCAGGATAATCTCGGCGAGTTTCGCGGTTGCGCCCGAGCAGTAGATTTTTCCGCGAAATCCCAGTTTGTGCAATCGGGGGAGAAAGGCCGCGTGGTCGGTATGCGCATGCGTGAGGACAATATGTTCAAGATCGGCGACATCGAAATCGGGATGCTCCCAATTCCGTAGGCGCAGTTCCTTCAGTCCTTGGAACATCCCACAATCGATCAGTAGGGCGTCTTGTCCGGAGCGGACAAGATACTTCGAGCCGGTCACCGTCTGCGCGGCGCCATGGAATTGGAGTTCGATCATGTGTGAAGTTGCCTACCGCCCAAATCCGAGCGCGTAATAGATGACGTAGAGCCAGCCAAGAACGCCGTGGATGAGCACCCAAAGCAGCGAGTGGTTGATCGACCAGGATATCACGACCGCAATCGCCTGGCCCAAGCTGATCCCACTTGATATTGTCGCAAAAACCCGTCCCGAAGCCATCTGGTCTCCTCTGCCTCACTTCCAAAGAAGACTTTTTCGGTCAACGTGACAAGAAGAAGCTTCCCTGCGTCAAATTGCCCCGATTTCGCGGAAGATTGACACCGTTGGAGGGTATAGACGACGTATCTACGCATAGAGGGGAGAACAAGGCATGACGTCCATTGAAGCTCTGATCGACCGCCAGTTGACCCGCCGTCGGGTTTTGGAACGCGCCCCCAGGCCGCAGGTACCTGCTCCAGACGAAAAGCCGCCACTTCTGCGCGTGATCACCGTCTCTCGTGAGACCGGTTCCGGTGGGCGCACCCTTGCTGCGCAGTTGTCGAAGAGGCTCGATTTCGAGTTCATCGACCGGCAAATCGTTGACAAACTCGTTGTAGATACCGGCGCGCGGGAGCGGCTGATCGTCTCTCTTGATGAACGCACGCGCTCGGGCATCGCGCTCTGGGTCGAAGGGATACTGACAGGACGCTACATCGATCAGTCCGAGTATGCGAATGCCCTCTGTCACTCGATCACGACACTCGCCGAGTATGGCGATGCAGTGATTCTCGGCCGCGGCGCCAACGTGATCCTGGGGCCGCGTGGCGGACTCCATGTGCGCGTGATTGCCCCGCCGGAAGTGCGTGTGCAGAATCTCATGCGTCACATGGGGATGGCCCCACGCGAAGCGCGGGAGCACATCGACCTGTGCGATGAAGAACGCCGCCGCTTCTATGCCGAAATCCTGAATGCCGACATTGACAATCCGAACGACTATCACTTGGTCATTAACACAGGACTGGTGAATCTCGACTTGGCCGAGGATTTGATCATGCTGGCTTGGGAGCATTACCTGAGGGCCTGACCACAGGTGGTCGCCTCACGAACAGCAAAGGGCAGGTTTGTAACCTGCTCTTTCACTTTTCTGTGCACATGTGGCGACTATGAATCTGTAAGCTCTGAGACGGTCACGGAAATCGGCCCGCTGTCGGAATTGCGGGTGCGCTCATCCATCAGACGGCACCCCTCGAGCAGCATCGCTTCGTTGGGCATACGGCAATTCGCCTGTGGCATCGTCTCGACAGGGGAGAATGAGAAAGTCGCATCCTGCCAGGCGAGAATCTCATAGACCGCTTCTTCTCCCAGCTTTCCGGCTGCTTCGGCGTATTTAATCTGTCCCTGCCAGAGGATGATCTTGGCCGTCGCCTTGCCCTTATGGAGTTCGATCTTGACGCTCCTTGTCCCGGCTGCGAGGATTTGCACCATGTCGATGAATGACAACTGCGAGAGAGTGCCGGTCACGGCCTGGCTCCTCGATAGCGCCTGGGGGCGTCGCTCGACCGCGCGGCGCAGTTTCGCCGCGGCCACACCGGCATCCCAGCCGCCGCTCCAGACGTCCTCGAAACCGGCTTCAAGCGCCGCACGCGCCAGCGCCGAGTCGAACTCATCAAGCATCAGGAAATTGGCGATTCCGGGCGCGGTTTGCATTTGCCAACGGACCCACTCCAACGAGCCCGCGGCCGCCCAGACGACCGCATCCGGTTTACGTCGCTCGGTCAGCGACCGTGCTTCCGATGCTCCACCGGCAATCACCACGCGCCATCCTTCGTTCTCGAGCAACAGCGACAGGTGGCTCCATTCCACTGGGTGGTCTGCCACCAGCATCACTTCCGATGGCCCCGGCGGCAGATACCCTTCGAGGATTTCCTCTCGCACAACCCGCAACAATGCTTCGACCGCTATAGGATCGTATCTCGTCCCCGCATCTCGTCTGAGAAGCTCGCTGAATTGTCCGGCTTCCTCGATTGTGTTGATCGGATGACTTTGACGTTCGTTAAGAAAGGCCGTGACCACCGCGAACACCCGTGCCGCGAACGGCGATTCCGTCGTCGATTGGCCCGGTGAAATGCCGGCCTGATCGAATGGCGCCGCCGCCGCACGCAGCAAGTCGGCGACCGGATAGGGGCAGCCAATCTCGCGCGCCAGCGCTTCGCGTTCCGGATTCGTCGAGACCCGTCCGAAGATCAAGGGAGCAAGCTCGCATGCCGCCATCAACGTGTCGACTTCAAATGGTGTCAGTGGGAGCAGACGCGACATCGCCGACGCATACCGTGAGGCATCTCCGCCTCCCTGTGCGGTGCCGGGGGTCAACCAACGCGCGGAATGCTCGGCTAATTGGAGATAACCATCGCGCATGCGTTCATACGAGAGCGGCGTACGCAAGAGCGCGCTTGCCCATGAAGGCCTGGGGACAAACTGCAACCGCGGCATTTCGCGTTTGAGGCGCGGCAGACTGTCCGGGTGACAGAGAGCGTTGTCATCATCGTAGACGATGTAATCCCATTCCTCATTTGGCAACGAACGCCCATCCCAGTGCGCAACCAGACACCGCTCAAACTCCAGCAGTGATTTCAACAGTTTGGCGACAAATGGCTGCGACAACCACAGCAGCACCCGCGCGGTGGGGCGCTGCTCGGGCGGAGTCAGATTGTCCAAACTCGAAATTTTGCCGGAACTGAACTCGAAATCAATTCCCAGTTTCTGCGGCGTTGGGACACCACCCTTCCCGGGATTGACCGCCTGGGGCTGCGACGTCTCCGACGGCGCCCCGTAGAACTTGTCCCAGAGCCGGTTCAACGTGACCTGTGGCGCGACAAGAACCTGCAACGACTTCGCGCTGGCATGAAAACGGATCTCATCGGAAAGGACGACGTTGTTGGGGTCGGCCATCGCCACCCGCAGCGACCGTTCGACCGGATCGAACGCCAGCGGTATCACGCCGCGCTTGCGCAGCCAGCTTTCACGGAATAACCGCAACGCCGCCAGGTCAGGCGTGAAGCCGGCCGGATCCCAGGCCGGTGTG